>JAABUN010000141.1_pt1 | contig 177402 bp, 153 predicted proteins | sample 5559311 | NCBI WGS metagenome assembly JAABUN01 (sample SAMN10711877, study PRJNA513370) | rock metagenome | isolation source: Antarctica rocks | place: Antarctica: Victoria Land, Siegfried Peak sud
CGCGATGGTATAGAGCAGCGTCTCGGGCGGGGCCTGCATCGCCTCGGCGGGCGAGGCGTAGCCCGGCCCGCAGCAGGCGTCGTCGTGCGTCTGCTCGTCGGTCGCGGCGTGGTGGACGTCGGCCATGATGCGCCTCCTCTGCTTAGCGTAGCCCGACCGGGCACGGCCCGATGCGCTCCGCTCGCACCGGCCCACCGGCTACCCGCGAGTGTACCCCGCCCCGGCCATGTCGTCTATCCCGCTATTGCCGCGTGGCGGGGCGTGCGGCGGGGCGACGATGGATCGCGGTGCTATGATAGCGGCGTCAAGAACGGGCTGCGTCAAGAACGGGCTGCGTCAAGAACGGGCTGCGTCAAGAAGGGGATGATGGAGATGGATCTGCGCACGCTGCAACGACCGCTGAAGGATCGCTACCGGCAGGACCCGGACACAGCGCGGATCACGCTGCGCGCCGAGGGGGGGCAGACGGACACGCCATTGTCGTGCTCGGTCGATCTCGGGCGCGCGATCTACCAGGCCGAGGCGCACCAGGGGGTTGGGGGCGCGGGCGGGGCGGCCTGCTCGGGCGACCTGCTGCTCGGGGCGCTCGCGGCCTGCGCGCAATTGACCTGCCAGCTCGTCGCGAACGCCATGGGCATCGCGACGGAGCGGATCGCGGTGACGGTCGAGGGGGAGATGGACCTGCGGGGCACGCTGGGGCTGGCGAAGGATGTGCCGGTCGGCTTCTCCGCCATCAGGACCCACTTCGCCATCGACGCGCCGGGGGCGACCGAGGAGCAACTCCGGGCGCTCCGGGAGAAGACGGAACAGTACTGCGTGGTGCTGCAGACACTCCACCAGCCCCCGCCCATCACGAGTACCTGGGCGACCGGCAACGGGAACAGCCTCGCCGCCGAGTAGCCGACGCCACCGCCGCCGTCGATCGCTCGGCGGCGGGGTCGCAGGGATCGCGCGGCACCGATACTGCCCGGAGACGGCGATAGCGAATGGCATACAGACGGCATACAGACAAGGAGGCGGCGATGACGGACAAGCGCAAGGAGAAAGCCGAGGAGCGCCCCAAGGTCGGTGCTGGTCGAGCGATGGGCGTGTCGGACGAGACGCTTGGTGTGCCGACAGAGCGCCAGGGCGAGGCGCTGGAGGATGCCCGCCTGGGCAGCGCCGTCGGCGGGCACGAGGCAGGGAAGACGTCCGCGACCGAGCGGGCGACGATGGACGACGAGCGGCGGGGCTGACGCGACCCCAACAGCCTCCGACTCGACATCCTTCCCACCAATTCTGGCGTGCGATGCCGGTGCCGGTATTACGACGCCGTGCCTTTGTAGGCCGGGTTCTTCTTGAAGTAGCCCTCGACCTTTTTGCCGTCGGCGCGGGTGTAGCCGGACACCCAGAATTGCTGCCGTTCGCCCGCTTCCGGCTCCTTGTCGCCGTCCGCACCCGAGTACTTGCGCCCCGTGGTGCGCTCCTGCTTCCAGGCCGCGCCCTTCTTCGCTGGCATGACGTGCTCCTTTCCCAGGTTGATGTGACGATCCTCGATGCGCTTGCTGCAAGCGCAGATGCACGACTCGTGCCATCTCTCTGCACGAGTGTTTTATTAAGAAGCGCCCGATCGCCGCACGCCGCCATCGCCAAGCTGGATCTGCCGCGCGTGTCGCAGCAGCGCGTACCGTCGCGCGACCCGGCCCGCGCGGAAGCATGATCCCCTCACGCCGCCGCCCGCCGCGTTGCCCTCACCCCTTACGCAGTTCCAGCTTGGCGATGGCGGCGCGGTGGACCTCGTCGGGGCCGTCGGCGAGTCGCAAGGTGCGCTGATTCGCCCAGGCTTGCGCCAGGAAAAAGTCGTCGGACACCCCGGCCCCGCCGTGCGCCTGGATGGCGCGGTCGAGGACACGCAGCGCGACGTTCGGGGCGACGACCTTGATCATCGCGATCTCGGCGCGGGCCTCTTTGTTGCCAACGGTGTCCATCATGTAGGCCGCCTTGAGGGTCAGATAGCGGGCCTGGTCGATCTCGATCCGCGAGTCGGCGATCCACTCCTGGATCACCCCCTGCTCGGCCAGCGGCTTGCCGAACGCGACCCGCTCCTTCACGCGCCGCACCAACGCTGCCAACGCGCGCTCCGCGATGCCGATCGAGCGCATACAGTGGTGAATCCGCCCCGGCCCGAGGCGACCCTGCGCGATGGCGAACCCTTTGCCCTCCCCCCACAGGATATTCTCCGCCGGGACGTGGACATGGTGGAACGCGATCTCGCCGTGTCCATGCGGCGCATCGTCGTAGCCGAAGACCGGCAACGTGCGCTCGATCACGACGCCGGGCGTGTCGAGCGGCACCAGGATCATCGACTGCTGCTCGTGGCGGGCGGCGGCGGGATTGGTGCGCCCCATCACGATCGCGATCGTGCAGCGCGGGTCGCCCGCCCCCGAACTCCACCACTTGCGCCCGTTGAGGACGTACTCGTCGTCGTCGCGGACGATGTTCATGCGGATGTTGGTGGCATCGGACGACGCCACCTCCGGCTCCGTCATGCAGAAGCAGGAGCGGATCTCCCCGGCCAGCAGCGGGTCCAGCCAGCGCGCGCGCTGCTCCGGCGTGCCGTAGCGGACGAGCACCTCCATGTTGCCGGTGTCGGGCGCGGCGCAGTTGAAGACCTCCGGGGCGAGCGGCGAGCGCCCCATGATCTCGCACAGCGGCGCGTATTCCAGATTGGTCAGGCCCGCGCCGTATTCCGACTCGGGGAGGAACAGATTCCAGAGTCCGGCGGCGCGGGCCTGCGCCTTCAGTTCCTCCATGATCGGCGGGATGTGCCAGCGCGTCGGACCGTCGTTGAGCTGCTGCTGATACAGTCGCTCGTTCGGGTAGACGGCCTCGCGCACGAACTCGTGCAAGCGGGCCTGCAGCGCGATCACATTCGGTGCGTAGGCGAAATCCATACGGCCCTCCTTCCCTCCCCGGTCCCCTTGCGGTCGTCGCGCGCGGCCACGCGCGACCCGCGCCGCTTGTGCGGGCATTGTACGACGATCCACGCGGCGCGTAGCGGCCCCAGTCCGAGCCAGGTGCGGTTCTCGTTGTCCTGCGCGGTAGCCGTGGTGCTGAGGGAGGGGCGCGGATGCTTCGCGGCGGCTCAGCATGACAAATCCTCGGTGATCGGCCTCCTCGGTGATCGGCCTCCTAGGTACGCGGCTGTCACGCTGAGCGGTAGGGCGATCCCAGTCCACGGAGGTGGGCCCCGCTACGCTCTGCCGTAGACTTCGTGGCCGCAGCCTTCAGCCGGGACTTCAGTCCAACGGCCCTCCGCCTTGGTGGAGCGGACGCGCCGCGCCGGGTACGGAGGCCCCCCACCTCGGTAGACCGACCATGCCCTCAGCCTGGTAGGAAGTCACCCGCCCCCCGCCCCCGCCGATTCGCTGGTAGACTGCGCTCGGCTCACAGCGATTCCGTCACTTGGTGGAAGCATAACGATGGGTGGGAGGAGCGACAACGATATGGCGCGGCTTACAGGTGGTGAGGCGCTGGTCGAGGCGATCAGGCGCGAGGGGGTGGAGACGATCTTCGGGTTACCGGGTATCCAGCTCGACTGGCTCTTCGACGCGCTGTACGCGGCGCGCGACAGCGTGCGCGTGATCCACACCCGGCACGAGCAGGCGACCTCCTACATGGCCGACGGTTATGCGCGCAGCACGGGCAAGGTCGGCACCTGCCTGGTGGTGCCGGGTCCGGGCCTGCTCAACGCGACAGCGGGACTCTCGACGGCCTACGCCTGCTCGTCGCCGGTCCTCTGCCTGACCGGGCAGATCGAGTCGGGGCTGATCGAGTTCGGGCGGGGCGAGCTACACGAGATCCCGAAGCAGTTGCAGATGCTGGAGTCGGTGACGAAGTGGGCGGCGCGAGCGACCGGGCCGGCCGAGATCCCCGGCCTGGTGCGCGAAGCCTTCCGGCAACTACGCTCGGGGCGTGCCCGCCCGGTCGCCCTGGAGATTCCGCCTGATGTGCTGGGCGCGCAGGCGGAGGTCACCTTCCTCGCACCCGATGCGCCGACCGCCAGTGCGGGCGACCCCGACCTGTTGCGGCGGGCCGCCGAGTTGCTGCGCGGCGCGCAGCGCCCGGTGATCTTCGCGGGTGGCGGGGTGCTGCGTGCCGGGGCCTGGGCGGAGTTGCAAGCGCTGGCCGAGGCGCTGGAAGCGCCGGTGATCATGTCCGAGAACGGGCGGGGCGCGCTCTCCGACCGGCACCACCTGGCGCACGGCGGGGTCAGCACCCGTTTCCTGCTGCCGGATGCCGACGCGATCCTGGCGGTCGGGACCCGGCTGGTGGAACAGGCGGTCTACATCGGCCTGCCCCAGGGCATCCCGACGATCCAGCTCGACGTCGATGCGGCGGAGGTGGGCCGCAATATCCAGCCAACGGTCGGCATCGTGGGCGACGCGAAGCTCGGCCTCGCCGCGCTGACCGACCTCGTGGCGGGCGGCGCGAAACGCCCCTCGCGCGCGGCGGAACTGGCGGCGGTGAAGGAGCAGGTGGCCGACATCCTCTTCGAACTCCAGCCGCAACAATCGATGACGGCGGCGTTGCGCGCGGCGTTGCCCGATGACGGCATCGTGGTGTCCGAGATGACGCAGATGGGCTACTACGCGGGCGTGGGGCTGCCGATCTACGAGCCGCGCACCTACCTGACCCCCGGCTACCAGGGCACCCTCGGCTACGGCTACGCGACGGCGCTCGGCGCGCAGGTGGGGCAGCCGGACAAGAAGGTGATCGCGATCTGCGGCGATGGCGGCTTCATGTACAACGTGCAGGAGTTGGCGACCGCGAAACAGCACAACATCCCGCTCGTCGGGATCGTCTTCAACGACAGCGCGTTCGGCAACGTCAAGCGCATCCAGAAGTCGCGCCTGAACGGGCAGACCATCGCCTCGGAATTGCAGAATCCCGACTTCTTGGCGCTGGCACACGCCTTCGGCGTCGCAGGGATGCGCGCCGCGACGCCGGACGCCCTGGAAGGCTCGCTACGCGAAGCCCTGGCGACGAACGAGCCCGTCCTGATCGAAGTCCTGTTCGGCGAGGTGCCGAGCCTCTGGTCCGTCCTCTACCCGCGCAAGTTGGAGTAGCGGACCGCCATGTTCCCCTCCCCCCTCTCCCTCGGATGGGCGGGTGCCCCCTGGGCGGCGGGATGGCGAGCCGCAGCGACGCCGGGGGATTCTCACCCCCGCCGCCCGCCCCGATGCCGGGGGTGAGAATCCCCCGCCGACCGCCGCAACACTCCCAGAGGCACACCATGGCGACGATTTTCACGCGGATCATCGCCGGGGAGTTGCCCGGTCGGTTCGTCTGGCGCGACGACCGCTGCGCGGCCTTCCTGACCATCAACCCGCTCCGACTTGGCCATACGCTGGTAGTGCCGCGCGACGAAGTGGACCACTGGCTCGACCTGACCCCGGAGTTGGCGGCGCATCTGCTCACCGTGTCGCAGACGATCGGCACGGCCCTGATGCGCGGCTTCGGGCCGACGCGGGTAGGTCTCGTGATCGCTGGGCTGGAAGTGCCCCACACCCATCTGCACCTGATACCGCTCGACGAGATCGCCGATCTCGACTTCGCGCGCGCGGAGCAGTCGCCGGACCCGGCGGCGCTCGACGCGGCGGCGGAGACGATTCGCGGGGCGTTGCGCGCCATGGGGTTCGCCGAGCAATCGGGCTGATGTCGGGACGTGGGGCGGGGCGGGAATGCTCCCGCCCCGTGTTCGCGTGCGCTGAATCGATGCTGTGATGCTGTGCTACCGCAAGATGGCCCGTAGGTCGAGAACGAAGAAGAGCAGCAGTGCGGCCATGACGAGGACCGTCAACACGACGTAACTCCAGCGCCTGGCGTGGCGCAGGCGCCAGAGGTAACGCACATTGCGCACGAGCGAGAAGAGCGCCAGTGTGCTCAACGCGAGCGTCAGCCAGGCTGGGACTGCGGCCGCGACGCCGATCCAGGGCAGCACGAACGGCAGGATCACGTACTGCACGGTGCAGCGCAGGGCGGAGAGCAGAATGGCGAACGTGAAGCCGCGCTCGACCTTCTCGGTGAGGGCCACGTCGCTGTCCCCCGGCCCGCTCGCGGCCGGTCGGTCGGCCTCCATTCCTTCGCCTGCATCCTGCTCGTCGTAATCGCGGGCGGGCACCGATGGCTCGCCGATCGGCGTCAGGGTGGTCGTCTGAGACTTCACGATACTCGCTCCTCTGGTTCGCACCGGATCGCACCGGACCGTCCATGGCGCTGCTCTTAATTGTCCCTCAGCGCGCGTTTTGCTGCCAGTGGTGCCGGGTGGTGCGGCGGTAGGCACGGCGCATCCTCAGTGCGGTCGCGGGGCCGCCACCTCTATCGTCACACCGCCACCGGCCAAGCGCGCCTGATCGGCCGCGAGCCTGCCCGGCGAGCGTTGGGTGTCCGGGTCGAGCCGCCGCGTGACGAGGAAGGTGAGGCAGGCGAAACCGCAGGCGATCATGAACGGGATCTGGTAGCCGACGAAGTTGAGGATGAAGCCCGTCGTGACCGGCACGACGATCGCCGCCGCGTGCTGCATCGTCGTCCCCATCGCGAAGCTCGGGGCCACATCTTCCGGCGCGGCGATCTTCTGCAGATAGGTCGCGCTGGCGATCGGCGAGAGGGGGGTGATGAAGGTGTAGACGATGTAGCAGGCGCAGGCGATGATGACGTTGTTCGTGAAGGCGTAGCCAGCTAGCGCGATGACATAGGCGACATTCACGCCCGCGAGCAGCCGCCGTTCGCCATACTGGTCGAGCAGTCGCCCGATCCGCGCCCCGCTGATCATCCCCGCGAACGTGACCGCGATCAGCAGCGCCGAGATGCGGACAACCGGGAGATTGTAGGCATTCACCAGCACCCAGAGCCCGAAGGAGAAGAACACCTGCTGCCTCCCGCCATCGAGCAGGCTGAGGAAGTAATAGTAGCGATACTCGCGCTTGAGGACGAGCCGGGGCCGTTCGACCGCCTGCGCGCGCTCCTCCCCATTGGCCAAGTGCGGGAAGCGGAAGATGGCGAGCGCGCCGAGCAGGGCCACGATGCCGAGGACCACGAAGGCCGAGCGGAAGTTGAGCCAGCCGAACTGGAACGTGATGAAGATGAAGAACAACGCGGCGAGTGAGCCGCCCTGATTGATCGCGGAGAGCCGCCCGAGGGTGCTGCCGCTATGCTCCTCCCGGCTGAGGCTCATCCCGAGCGCGTATTGCGTTTGCAGCACGGTGTGATAGCCCATGCTGGAGAGGATCACCCAGGGGGCGACTGTCCAGAAGCTGTTCGAGGCCCCGAACAGGGCATAGCTGGCCGCGAGCAGGACCAGTGCCCCGGCGGTCACGCGTTGGAGCGAGACGCGATAGAAGAGCGCGCTGAGGAAGATCAGCAGGAAGCCCGGTATCTCGCGGATGGCGGTGATGTAGCCGAATTGCGGCCCCTGAAGCCCGAGCACTTCCTTGAAGTAGTTGGTGACGATATTCTGCTGCGCGTTGAGGGAGAACCCGAACGCGATCTGCATCAAGGCCAGCAGGATGAACCCGCGCTGCGCCGCCGTGCCACCCGCACCCAACCACTGCCGCACCATGCGCCTCCTTTGGCGGTCATCCCCGTCGCGACCGTGGCAGACACCCCGATCGATGCATCTCCGGCACGGTCGCGGCCCCGGCCCGCAGCCCTGTCGTCACGCTGAAAGAATCGCCCCCAGCGCCCCCGCTGTCAACCCGGCTCGCGCCGCTGGTCGCACAGGTGCGGTTCAAAGCCTCGCAGGCGTGGAAGCGCGAGCAACGTCGCGGACCTCTCCGGGGCTGTTGGCGCGGATGCTTCGCGGCGGCGCAGCATGACAGATCGAAGGTGATTGTTGCCCGCGTACGTGGCGGCCATCCAGAACGTCGTCGCTCGGCCCACAGCGTATGGAATTGTCATGCTGCGCCGCCGCGAAGCATCCGCGCCCTTCTTGACTTTCACCGCTCTCATGCAAAACGCCGAACTGCCTCCTGACCGGACGGGTGCGGTTCAATAGTTTGCGCGGTGGTGGCGGAGGGCGGTGATGACGACGAGAGGGCGGGCGGTTGAGGCCCCGCTGCGCGCTGCCACCACCGCGCCTCGGGGTGCGGCGGCACCACGAAACCCATCTGCATGGGTTAGGCCCGTCGCCGGGGCGTCGCCTCCTCACCCGCGCAGGCGGGTTTCGTGGTGCCGCCGCAGGCCCCGAGGCGCGGTGGTGGCAGCGCGCAGCGGGGCCTCAACCGCCTGCCGCACCGCCTCAACCGCCCGCGCAAAGGCTCTGCCGATTCTGCCGTATCGTCCCTCGGTCCCGACAATCGAACCGTTGCCGCTGGGGCCGGTACGCTATACTTGGCCGATACTATTGGGATAGGCGGGAGCAACGGGCGTGGACCTGCTCATCAGTGCGCTCAAGGCTGTCGGGCTGATCGTCGGGGTGGGCGCGGCGATCGTCATCGCGCCGCTGATCTTCATGGTGCTGTTCAGCCTGGTCAGCGGTTTCAGCGACCGCGCCGCAGGCGACGAGTAGGCGCGGCGACGTGGGCGACCTCGGTCAATTCGGGCGGTTGCTGATCTTTGGCGGCGCGACGCTGGTAATGGCTGGCCTCGTGCTGCTGGGCCTCGCGCACCTGCTGTCGGGCGGGTGACTGCCGGGCGACTTCGTGTTCACGCGCGGCCCGGTCTCCTGCTCCTTCCCGCTGGCGACCTCGATTGTATTGAGCCTGCTACTGACCCTGCTCCTCAACCTGTGGGCCCGACGCTGACGGAGCGGCGTTAACGGGGCGGTGAACGACGGGGCAACGATAACGGGGCGGCGATGATTCGTACAATGATCTGTAGCGAGAAACACCTGTTGCGGCACGACCTGTCGCGTGATGAGATCGGCGCGGTGCTGCACGACGATCACAACGTCCTCTGGCTCGATCTGGAGGCCCCGACCGCCGAAGACTTGCGGCTGATCACCGCCGAGTTCGCGCTGCACCCGCTGGTGATCGAGGATCTGACCAAGGCGAACCAGCGCCCGAAGATCGACGTCTACGACGACTCCTATTTCCTGATCTGCTACGACGTTGACTACCTGGACGAGTCGGACCGGATCGACGAACACGAGTTGGCGATTTGCCTCGGGAAGAATTTCCTCGTCACGGTCCACCAGGAGCCGATCGAGGAGATCGCGGAGGTGGCGACGCGCTTCCGGCGGAACGCCGCCGAGATCGAGCGCGGGGTCGGCGTGCTGCTCTACTCGCTGCTGGACACGATCGTGGACCACTACTTCCCGGTGATCGATCGGATCGGCGAACGGGTCGAGGAGTTGGAAGGGGCGGTCTTCGAGCGTGCCGGGCTGGACAACCGGGAGGGGATGCAGGACATCTTCCAGCTCAAGCGGGAACTGGTCGATTTGCGGCGCACGATCGCGCCGCTACGCGATGCGATGGCGGTCCTCGCCCGTCGCGAGTTGCCGATCGTCAGCGACGCCACCGGGGTCTATTTCCAGGACGTCTACGATCATGTCCTGCGCGTCACCGAGGCGATCGATGTCTACCGCGATCTGTTGAGCGGCATCCTCGACTCCTACCTCTCGGCGAACTCCAACAATCTCGCCATCGCGGCCAACGACCTCAACGCGATCATGAAACGGCTGACCTCGACCTCGATCATCCTGATGAGCGCGACGTTGATCGCGGGCATCTATGGCATGAATTTCGACAACATGCCGGAATTGCACACGCGCTACGGCTATTTCTTCGCGCTCGCCGCGATGGCGCTCGTCTCGCTGATCTTGTACCGCCTCTTCAAGCGCAGGGATTGGCTCTGACGTTGCCGCCTCGACAGCCGTTCCCCTCCCCCACCCTCGTTCCCGCCCACCGCACCTATGTGTGCGTTTGCTACCGCCCGAAGAAGGTCTGGTAGAGCAAGAAGAGGTTCAGGGAGATAATCACGCCCACGACGGCGACGGCGACCGCCGTGGTGGCGCGGTGGTTGACCAGGTCGCCCATCAGGTCGCGGCGGCGGGTGAAGATCACCAGCGGGATCAGGACGAACGGGATGCCGAACGAGAGGATCACCTGGCTGATCACGAGGGTGCGGGTCGCATCCACGTTGAGGGCGATCACGATCAGGGCGGGCACCATCGTGATGCCGCGCCGCAGCCAGAGCGGGATCTGGCGATTGAGGAAGCCCTGCATGATCACCTGCCCGGCCATCGTGCCGACCGCCGAGGAGGCGAGGCCGGAGGCGATCAGCGAGATGGCGAAGATCGTGGAGGCGGAGCCGCCCAGGAGCGGCGTCAGCGTGCGGTAGGCCTCGCGGATGATGTCGTCGCTCGCAGTGACGTCGTAGCCTTGTGCCCAGAAGGTGGTCGCCGCCATCATCAGCATCGCCGCGTTGATCAGCCCGGCCAGCCCCATCGCGATCACGATGTCGACCAGTTCGAAGCGGAAGAGCCGCCGCTTCTGGCCGTCACCGCGCGCGGCGATCCGATCCTGGGTCAGCGCCGAGTGGAGGTAGATGACGTGCGGCATGACCGTGGCGCCGAGGATACCGGAGGCCAGCAGCACGCTCTCGGTCCCGGCGAAGCGGGGTTGCAGGATCGCCGCGCCGGCCGCGCCGAAGTCGGGCTTGCCGAGGATCGTCTCGCCGAGATAGCAGAGGCCGATCACGCCCACGAACGCGGCGATGACCGCCTCCAACGGCCGGAAGCCGTAGCGTTGCAGCCCGAGGATGAGGAACGTGACGACGCCGGTGAGGAGACCGGCGGGCAGGAGCGGCATGCCGAAAAGGAGGCTGAAGCCGAGCGCCGCGCCGAGGAATTCGGCCAAGTCGGTCGCCATCGCCACCACCTCGGCCAGCACCCAGAGGGACCAGACGACCGGGCGTGGGAAGTGCGCGCGGATGATCTCGGGTAGGTTACGCCCGGTGGCGATGCCGAGTTTCGCCGACAGGCTCTGGATCAGCATCGCCATCAGGTTCGAGGCGACGATCACCCACAGGAGGAGGTAGCCGTACTGCGCGCCGCCCTGGATATTGGTGGCGAAGTTGCCGGGGTCCATGTAGGCGATGCAGGCGATGAACGCGGGGCCGAGAAAGGGCAGCAGTCGCGCCAGCCGCCCTTTCTTGCTCGCCCCCGTCAGGACGTCTTGGGCCGATGAGAGGGTCCCCGTGTCGGCCACCCCGTCGATATTCTCGCCCGCGTACCGGCGCCCACCCTCGGGGGGGCCGAGAGACTCGCGCTCCGCCGTCGTCTTGCCTACCATCGCGCCCGAACTCCCCACGTTCTCTGCGATCGCCCGCGAGCGATCACCGTTCCTGATTCTTGCGGGCGCGGCGCATTATCCGCCCCGCCCCGAATCTGCTGGCGCTACGCCTCGACGATCAGCAGGCCGACCATGCCCGCGATCTCGTGCGGCACGCAGCAGTAGCGGTACTCGCCCGGCACGTCGAACGTGCGGCTCCAGGATGTACCGGCGCGGATGGTGCCGGAGTCCCAGGGCGCGACCCCTTCCGGACTCCGCGCGCTCTCGGGCCTGATCAGCTTGCGCGGATCGGTCGTCACCGAATGGACGATGCTGCTCTTGTTGCGCCAGGTCACCGTCTCCCCGACCTTGATCGTCAGGCGGGCGGGGGTGAAGACCGACAGGGCGCCCATCTCGATCACCGGGCCGCTGGATGCGCCGGTCGCCGCGCCGCAGGCGGTCAGGGCGGCCCCGGCCCCGGCGGCGAAGGCGGCGATGGCGGTGGCCCGCAGGAACGTCCGGCGTGTGCTGGTCGCGCGACCAGCCCCGGACGCGGCGGTGGTGGACATCTGTGAGAACTCCTTTGAGCGTTGCGCCCCCCCAGAACCCCAATGCTGAGGGGCGCAGGGCGAGTCGTACCGTCCGTGAATCGCTTACCCTCTGGGTCTTGCTAGGCGACTAGCAGGGCGGTCGCGTACATGATGGCGATGCCGGCCGCGACGCCGCCGAGGGTCATCCAGTTCAGCGCCGGTTCCTCGCGGCGTGCCGCGCCACGGGTGATCAGTCGGCTCACCTCGACGATGACCTGCGCGATGGCCCCGATACCGACCGCCAGGAAGATCGTCGCCCAGAAGGGCGAGTAGACGAACGCGCCGATCCAGGTGCCGAGGATGGCCGGTAGCCCGGCCAGCGCCGCCAGCCCGGCGAAGTGGATGAGGCGCGGGTGCTCGCGCACCAGCGGCGCGGCGATACCGATCCCTTCGGTGACATTGTGCAGGGTGAAGCCAAGAATGAGGAAGACCCCGAGCGCTATCTCCCCGAGCGCGAAGGCCGCGCCGATCGCCAGCCCTTCGCCGAGGTTGTGCAGGCCGATCCCGAGCGCGATCCGCGAGGAGACGGCCAAGCCGCTCTGGGGCTCGCGCGACTTGCGCCCGGAGATCGTCAGCAGCAGCAGGAAGGAGAGCAGGGCGATGATCGGCACCAGCAGCGGACCCTTCAACGCGCCGGGCGCGCGCAGGGCCGTTTTGCTCGCCTCGCCGAACATGTCCACCACCAGGAAGACGAGCAGCCCGATCGTGAGGCTGAGGATGAAATCGAGTCCGCGTCGCCCGAGGCGGCGCATGAAGGGGAACCAGAGGAGGCCGAGCGCCACCGGCACCACGCCGACATAGGTGCCGATCAGGGCGAAGCGCGCGAAGGCCGCCGCGTCGGTGGCCGGGGCCTGCAACGCCACCGGCACCTGGGCCTCGAAGAGGATGCCGTTGCGGGTGAGCAGGCCAATCTTGTGGGCCTCACCCTCCACCCAGGGGTACGGAATGGTGATCGTGGCCGACTCCAGTCGCCTCAACGTGCGCGCCGGTTCCATCCCGTAGACGTAGAAGGCGTCGTCCACCATGACTTGCGCGATGGTGATCGGGTCGGGGCCGTCGTTGATGACGCGCATCTGGATGGAGCCGGGCGCGGGCAGCGTCACCCGCTGGACGTTGAGCGTCTCGATCGGCGGCACGGTGCGGTCGGCCAGCCCGGCATTGGTGGCGACGATCAGCGCCAGCACGAGGGCGAGCAGCAGCAGGGGCAGCAGCCCGAGCGCGAGCCAGCGCAGGGTCGCGCCCCCGTCGCGCGGGGTGTCGCCGGAGTCGGCGGCGATGGGCAGGGATGATTGGGCCATGGTGACACTCCTTGGGCGGCGTTGGCCGCGACTACACGACCTCGAACGCGCTCATCCAGCCCAGTTCGGGGAACTCGCTCTGGTGCGCGTGGAACATGTACAGGCCCGGCTCGAAGCCCGCGAACGACCGCTCGAGGATGCCGCGCTGGGCCTGGCACTGCATGATCGTGTCGACCGTCTTGAGCGTCGGCTCGAGGTTTGTGCCATGGTCGTAGTAATCGAAGAAGTTGGCGTGGAGGTGGAACGAGTTGATCGGGTCGAACTCGGTCATGTTGATCAGGTAAATCCGGATCGGTCGGTCGCGCGTGACGCGGATCGGGTGCTTCATGTAGTGGAAGGCGACCGAATTAATCGCGTAGACCTCGTTCGCCCCGTCGAACGTGGTGTCGAAGGCGTTCATGATCATCACGAACTCCTGCCAGCGGCGGGACGCCGCGTGGTCCGGGTGCCGCTCCTTCGCCCGCTCGCCGTGCTTGGCCGGATCGGGGTTGACGATGAACGCGCCGTAGAGGCCCTTGTGGATGTGGCGCTTCAGGGGCGTCGAGTGGCAGTGATAGAGGTGGCAGCCGAACGGCCTGGCGTCGAACTCGTAGGTGAAGCTGTCGCCGGGGTTGATGTTGCCGCGACCGATGCCGGTAACGCCGTCCATGAAGGCGGAGTGGATGCCGTGGAAGTGGAGCGTGTGCGGGTGGCTGCCGTTATTGGTGAAGTTGATCCGCAGCCGGTCGCCCTCGTTGCAGCGGATCGTCGGGCCGGGCACCTGCCCGTTATAGGTCCAGGCGGGGAAGAAGATGCCGGGCGCGATCTCGATCTCCTTGTCCACGGCGATGATCCGGTATTCGCGCAGCGTGCGCCCGTCGGGCAGGGCGCTCGCGGTGCCGTAGTCGAACGTGGTCAGGTAGGTGGACGGGTCGTAGCCCATCGCCGCCGTGTCCACGTCGCCGACGGTCGTCTGCTGACCGTGGTCGTGGTCGGGGATGCTCGCCCGAACGCGGTCGCTGACCGACCCGCCGACCGGCGCGGGAACCTGGTGCTGGCCGTGCCCGGCTGCGGGCGTCTCCGATGCCGCCGGGCGCGTCGAGGCGACCACCGCCCCGGCCCCGGAAGCCAACGCCCCGAACGTCGCCAGGCCGGCCGCAGCCCGCGTGACGAGGCTCCGGCGACCGATGCTACGGCCTGTGAGGATGGCTGGCGGTCGCTCGGGTTCGCCAGCCAGGGCTGGATCGCGCGTTTCGTCTGTCATCTGCGGCTCCTTTACAGCGCTGTGTTGTCAGGATGGAGGCATCGTTGCACCGCTGTCGGCGTCAGCGCGAATCGCGGTCCCGGCCTCATGGCTCATCTTTGTTGCCAGTCGGCGTGACCAGGATCGAACCGGCGACGAGTTCGCCGAGCGCGTGTTCCCGGTCGCCGACGCGGACGTGCAGCGGGCCGCCGAACGGCCCCTTCGCCAGGACCGCCACCCGCGCGCCCGGCACCAGGCCCAGCTCGGCCAGGTGCGCCAGCAAGGCCGCGTCCTCGTCCTCGACCTCGGCCACCGTGACGCGCGCGCCGGGCTCCACCGCCCAGAGGCGCGTGGTCGGCGGGGCGTCGAGCAGGCCCTCCTTGGTCGGGATCGGGGCGCCGTGCGGGTCCACCGTGGGGTGGCCGAGCGCGTCGTCGAGGCGATCCTCGAGGTTCTCGGAAAGGGCGTGTTCGAGCCGGTCGGCCTCGGCGTGGACCTCGTGCCAGGGCATACCGAGTTTCGCGCTGAGAAAGGTCTCCCAGAGCCGGTGGTGACGCAGCATCTCCAGCGCCGCACGCTCGCCGCGCGCGGTCAGCGCCACGCCTTGATAGGGGCTATGCGTGACGAAACCCTCCTCGGCAAGCTTCTTGATCATGCTCGTCACCGAGGCCGCCGAGACACCGAGCCATTTCGCGAGGACGACCGTCCCGACGCGCTCACCGCCCTCCTTGCGGAGCAAGTGGTGGATCGCCTTGAGGTAGTCCTGCTCGGATCGCGAGAGTTCGAACGCCGTCATGTGGCCCACCCCGATCGTGATTTAGTCATGGCTAAACTATAGTCGGTGCGGCCGTGGATGTCAAGCGGGGGTAGGGCGAAGGATGAAGAGAAGGAAGGGGTAACGGTTCAGGGCGGCGCGGACCGTGAGGCGGAGGGCCGTTGGACTGCGGCCCCGCCGGGCTCTGCCATCGTCCCGGCTGAAGGCTCCGCCACGAAGTCCGCGTAGGCGGACTGGATTGGCTGGAAGTCGTACGTTTGGCGGGAATGCATCGCCTTGAAACGGTCCAGTTCGCGTAGGCGGACTTCGTGGCGGAGCCTTCAGCCGGGACGATGGCAGAGCCCGGCGGGGCCGCAGTCCAACGGCCTCCCACGCCGTACACCGCCCCCCGACACGCCGACGGCCTCCCCGCCTCTGCCGCGCGAAATCCTGAACCGCACGCTGCCGCCCATCCCCCCTCGGCACGGGGCGCGTCTCGTGCTATATTCAGGGGGTTCGCAGCGCCGTTTGGTGGCGATGGGGACACAGGCAGGGTGCAAAGGCGCGTCTGGACCGCGCCGAGTCGCCCACAGCGTAGGGCATCAGCCCGAAGGAGGCAGCCGATGGATCCCAAAACGGGGCGGCGACGCCATATCATCCGCCGCATGTGCGATCAAGGGGACGCGGTCACCGCGTGGGAGACCGGCGCGGACACCGAGACGGACGAGGAGGCCCAGGCGGCGGTGCGCGAGGCCGAGCGGATCTTCCGCGAGGCGCTGGTACGCGGCGACGTGCCGTTCGCCATCGACGCCGACAGGGGTGCCGTGAAGCTGGACACCTGGGACGCCCGCGCCAAGGAAGCCGACGAGATCGTCATCGCGCCGAGGCTGATGGGCGGCTGAGCCGGTACACCCGCCAATCGTGGCACAACAGCGCGCCGCGCCGCCGGGTCCGCCCGGTGCGCGGCGTTTTTGCTGTCACGCGCGGACCGGCTCCCGGCGCTGGGCGCTACGTCGAGGCGCTGCACCGATTCCGCGACGTGGGGCCGCGCGTGCAGGGTTAGCGGGTTCCATCGGCAGTGGCACGGCCCCTCCGCGATGGCGGGAGGGGTATGCTACGCTGCGCGCCATCGAACAGCCGCGTACGAATGTTTTACGGATTCGCCGCCGCGTGAGGATTGCGCCATGCAGACATTCCTCGAAACCGAACGTGTGACCTTGCGACGCTTCACCGCGCTGGATCTGGACGATCTGTGGAACCTCGACGGCGATCCCGAGGTCATGCGCTTCCTCAATGGCGGCACACCGACCCCCCGCGACGAGGTCGAAGACGACATCCTGCCTGCCTTCCTCCGGTATTACGAGCGTGGCGACCGCTACGGTTTTTGGGCGGCCATCGAGCGGTCCACCGGGGATTTCCTCGGCTGGTTCCACTTCCGGCCCTTGCCCGACAGCGGCGAGGATGAACCGGAGCTGGGCTACCGCCTGCGCCGCTCGGCCTGGGGCCGGGGTTACGGGACGGAGGTGTCGCGGGCGCTGATCCGCAAAGGTTTCAGCGAATGGGGGGTGCGGCGCGTGATCGCCTCGACAGCGGCGGCCAACATCGGTTCTCGCCGGGTCATGGAGAAGGCGGGCCTGACGCTGATGCGGACCTACCGTATAACCTTTCCCGGCCTTTTCGCTGGCGAGGAGCAAGAGGATGTCGAATACGCGTTATCCAAAGAACAGTGGATGGCACAGGAAGCGACAGGCCAGGTGAGTCGGCCAGGGCAGTAGCCGTGCTCCACGCCGTCATCACGCCGGGCCAAATCGGCGCTCCGGCGAGCAGGCGCGGCCCCCGACCAACGGCCCTCCGCCCCCGCCGCGCAAACTTTTGAACCGCACCCATCCGTCATCGCGCGCTGGAAAAGTTCCATGGCTGCGGGTACAATCCCATGTGCTGATGCCACAGCATTCCGCCACAAGAGCGACGCTGTTCAAGGAGCGAGCGACAGCGATGACGGGAGCAGATCAGGCCGCCACCGCGCGCCTCTACCGCAACCTCTCTCTGATCGAATGTGCCGACGAAGCGACTCTTACCGAGGTCCTGGCCGGCCCGATCGGTCGCCATGTGGTGCGCCGCCTCTCGGAGACGGTCGTGGTGGTCGATCACGCCCAGGCCGAGGTGATACTCAAGGCGCTGCGGAAGGCCGGTCACACCCCCCGCGTGACCAGCGAGGAACGCTCATGACCGGTCCCGCGCCGACGACGACCGGCTATCCCACCGCCGCCCAAGAACCCGACCGGCTGCGCGCCGCGCTCGATGGCTACGCCGCCGTGGATGTCGGCACCATGCTCGAAGGGTTGAGTCCCGGTGCGGGGGCGAGTCGGCGCAAGGGCGAGCGGGTGGAGGTGCTGATCCGCCTGCTGACCGATCCCGCCTTCGCGCCGCGCGCCCTCGGCACGCTCACTTCGCTCGGGCGCAGACTCCTGGCGGTCGTGCGCGCGGAGGGGCGCACCACGGTCGCGGCGCTCCTGCTGGCCGGGCAGGATGCGGCGCATGACGCGGAGGCTGTGCGCCGCGAGATCCAGGGCTTGATCAATCGCGCGCTGTTGATCGTCGAGGAGCGGTCGACCGGCACCGGCAAGGTCTCGCTCGACCTGGCACTCCCCGCCGCGTCGAATCTCCGCGTCTGGGTGCCTCGGGCCCTGCTCGATGCGCTCGGCAGCGTGTCCGACGATCTGCCGCCCCTGTCGGAGCTGCGCGAGGAGCCGTCGGCCCACGAGGCGGGGTCGTTCGCGCTGCTGCGTCGCGACCTCTACCTGGTGCTGCGCTTCCTGCGCGCGAACGGGCTGCGCCTGACGCGCGTCGGCGAGCCGCACCGCGCCGACCTCCGCAAACTCCTGGCGGCGCTCCAGCCGGGCCAGGTCCCGGCGCGGCGTGACGGCGACACCGCGCAAATCGATGGCCGGGTGATGTTCCTGCTGCGCCTGCTCGACGCCGCCGAGTTAACCGAGGTCGATGGCAGCGCCCTGCGCGCCGACGAGCGGGCCGACACCTTCCTCAACGAATCGGAGAACGACGCCGCGCGGCGTCTCTACGATGCCTGGCTCGACCTGGACTGGAACGAGTTCCAGCGCCTGCCGCACCTGACCATCGAGCCGTGGTCCTACTCCGGCCCCGGCGACGTGCCGCAGGGCGGGCGTATCGCGGCGGCGCGGCGCGACATCGTCGTGGTGCTGGCGGACCTCCCGCCCGGTTGGGTGGCGGTGGCGACGATCGCCGAGCGCCTGCGCCAGACGGTCCCCGAGTTCCTGATCGACCGCGTGCCCGAATTCCCCCCGAGCTACTACAGCTATTACAACGCCTACGGCTACGACAGCTACTACGGCAATCGTCAGGCGCAGGAGCAGACCTTCTACCGGGGGTTCGCCCGCGCCGAGTTGCGGAGCCAGGATCGCCGCCTGCGCAAGGACCAGGACTGGGCCGAGGTCGAAGGGGCCTTCGTCGGTCAGGTGCTCGGGGAGTCGCTGCACTGGCTGGGGCTGATCGACGCGGGGTATGCGCGCGCGGAACAACGGTCGGAGGGGCAGCCGCCCCAGGCTGTGCGACTGACCGGCCTGGGGCGGCGACTGCTGACCGCCGACGCGCCGGAGCCCGCGCCGAGTGTGGCGGGCGTGGCGCTGGTCGTGCAGCCGAACTTCGAGGTGCTAGTGCTGGATGCGCTGGGGCACCTCGATCTCGCCGCCCGGCTGGACGGCTTCGCCGACGCGCACAGCCTCGATCGGGCCGCAATCTACCGCCTCACCCGCGCCTCGGTCGTGCGCGGGCTGGCGGCGGGGTGGTCGGAGGCGCGGATCGTCGAGACGCTGGAAACCGGGGCGCGGACGGCGTTGCCGCAGAATGTGCGCCACACGCTCGCCGATTGGTCGCGCGAGTACGAGCGGGTCCACCTCCGCCGCGATGCCGCGATCCTCGAAGCGCCCGACGCGGCCACCCTCGATGGCTGGCTGGCCGATCCGGCGCTGGCCGCGAGCGTGACCCGGCGCTTGACGCCGACCGTGGCCCTCGTGCGGAACGCTGAGGTGCATGACGTGGCGACGGCCCTCGATCGGCGGGGCGTGGAGGTCTGGGCGACCAACTACGCGCTCGACCCGCCGCAGGTCCTCGATCTGCCGCAGGCGGCGACGGTGATCATCAACCCGGAGGATGACGATCCCTATCTGCGCCACCGCCTGCAACGTTTCGCCGATTGGCGCAGCGGCGACGAGGGGACGGGCGCGACCTACGCGATCTCGCCGACGTCGCTGGCACGGGCGAAGGCCGAGGGGCAGACGATCGACGACGTGCTCTCCTTCCTCGGCTACAAAGCGCGTGCCGGGCTCTCGCCCGACGACGTGCTGACGCTGCGCGGCTGGTCGGGCTATTACGCGCCGTTCCAATGGGCGAAGGTGCGCGCGGTGGAGTTGCCGCCGACGGCGAACTGGGGCGATGTCAGCCGCGTGAAGGCATTGCGCCCGCTCATCCTGCGCATCCTCACCTCCAGTCTGGCCTTGGTCGCGGAGGAACGCTGGCCGCAACTGGAGGCCGCGCTGACCGCGCGCGGCATCGCGCTCCAGTCCGGGCTGGATGTGCAGCCGCAGGCGGAGCGCCGGAGTGCGGCGCAGCGCACCGCCGCGAGCCTCGGCCTGGGGACCGGGCGCGACCTTGCCGAGGGCCGGGCAGTCACGGCGAGCGAACATGGCACCGCCGTCGAAGACGTCGCGCTCCAGCCGCTCGTCGGGCGCGTGCTGGTCGATTTCATCGAGTCGGCGCTGGATGCGGAGCGACCGTTGGTGATCGGCTATAAGAAGCCGACCGAGCGGCGCGCGACCCTCCGCACGGTGGAGCCGCACGAATTGGAGATGCGGGGCGGCGCATACTACCTGCACGCCTTTTGCCGCGAGCGCCGCGAGGATCGGACCTTCCGCCTCAGCCATATCGTCGGGGTGGCACTCGCGAACGAGTGACGAGGGCCGAGAGGCGAGTGCTGAGTGCCATCGTCCCTTCACGGCGGAGCATCTGCCGAGTGCCGAGCGGCGGGGGCAGGCCGATTATTGCCATAGCCAGCGGAGGCGACAATGCCCTATCAACCCGAGAATCCGCTGATCGTGCAAGGGGATCGGACGGTTCTGCTGGAAGCGGCGAACGCGAAGTACGAGGAGGCGCGCGACGCGATCGGGGCCATCGCCGAGCTGGAGAAAAGCCCGGAACATATCCACACCTACCGGATCACGCCGCTCTCTCTCTGGAACGCGGCCTCGGCGGGGCTGACGCCGGACGAGGCGTTGGAGCACCTGGCGCGGTTGAGCAAGTTCGATCTGCCGGGCAACATCGTCCACGATATTCGCGATTACATGTCGCGCTACGGGCGGCTGAGGCTGCTGCGTTCGCCGGAACACGGCGACAAGCTGGTGCTGACCTCGGTCGACCCGATCCTGATCACCGAGATCGCCCACGCGCGCAAGATCAAGCCGTACATCGTGCAAGTGCTGGACCAGCGCACGATCGAGGTCCACGCCGGGATGCGCGGCCACCTCAAGCACGCGCTGGTGGAGTTCGGCTATCCGGCAGAGGATCTGGCCGGGTATGTGCAGGGGGCGGCGCTGGCGATCGAGCTGCGCGACCCCACGCTGACCGGGCGCGCGTTCGGCCTGCGCCATTATCAGCGCGAGGCGGTGGATGTTTTCTGGGCGTCCGGTGGCAGCAAGGGTGGCAGCGGCGTGGTGGTGCTGCCGTGCGGCGCGGGCAAGACGGTGGTGGCGCTGGGGACCCTGGTGACCGCGCAGACCCACACCCTGATCGTCTGCTTCGGCACGAATGCCGTCCACCAGTGGATCAACGAGATCCTCGACAAGACCTCATTGACGCCGGAGATGATCGGCGAGTATACCGGCGAATTGAAAGAGATCCGCCCGATCACGGTGACCACCTATCAGGTCCTCACCTACCACCCGCCGAAGAAGCGGCGCGCGGCGGCGGGGGACACCGGGGCCGACGCGGAGAACATGGTCAAGAGTCGCCCGATCGAGGAGGAGTTCCCGCACCTCGGCCTCTTCACGAGCCGCGATTGGGGGCTGATTATCTACGACGAGGTCCACCTGCTCCCCGCGCCGGTTTTCCGCGTCACGGCCGAGATTCAGGCGCGGCGGCGGCTGGGGCTGACCGCGACGTTGGTGCGCGAGGACGGGCGCGAGAGCGACGTTTTCTCGCTGATCGGGCCGAAGAAATACGATCTGCCCTGGAAAACGCTGGAAGGGCAGGGCTGGATCGCCACCGCCGACTGCTGGGAGGTGCGCGTCGCGCTGCCGCAGGAACTGCGGATGGCCTATGCGGTGGCGGAGGACGGGCGCGAGAAGTACCGGATCGCCGCCGAGAACCCGGAGAAGCTGGCCGCGCTCGATCGCCTGGTGGCGATACATCGCGACGACAATGTGCTGATCATCGGCCAATATCTCGACCAACTGCACGCGATCGCGGAGCGGATCGACGCGCCGGTGATCACCGGCAAGATGCCGAACCGCGAGCGCGAGAAGTTATACGACGCCTTTCGGCGGGGTGAGATCACCAAGCTGGTCGTCTCGAAGGTCGCCAACTTCGCGATCGATCTGCCCGACGCCAATGTGGCGATCCAGGTCTCGGGTACCTTCGGCTCGCGGCAGGAGGAGGCACAGCGTCTCGGGCGTATCCTGCGCCCGAAGGCCGAGGGGGTGCTGGCCCATTTCTATTCGATCGTCACGCGCGACACCAACGATCAGGAGTTCGCCGCCCGACGGCAGCTCTTCCTGACGGAGCAAGGCTACCGCTACACGATCCTCGACGCGACGGAGCTGATCGAGCGCGTGCAAGTGGCGGCAGGAAATAACTAACCAGGCTGCCGGACGGTGGGCAGGGTGCGGTTCACCGTTGCGCGCGGCGGAGGCGCGGGGCGATCACGGCGGTGTGGCAGGCGGTTGAGGCCCCGCTGCGCTCTGCCACCACCGCGCCTCGGGGTGCGGCGGCACCACGAAACCCACCTGCGTGGGTTAGATTCGCGCCCGTCCTAACCGCCGCAGGGCGGTTTCGGGGTGACCGCTGTCGCCCAGAGGCGCGGTGGTGGCAGAGCGCAGCGGGGCCTCAACCGCCTGCCACACCGCCGCTCTGCCACCCCGCTTACCACACCGGGCATCGTCTTCTAAAATCAGCCCATTATGCCAAGAAGAGGGGTGTACAACCGACACTCCCCTTCTTCGCGTGCTATGATTGCGCTGTTGTTACAGACGAATATCGGCGAACGGGTGTAGGGCACGGACGCGAGTGCCCCGTCGACCGCATGAAGCGGGCGATGGCGAATGGTGGTGGCGTACATCTCCCCCATGTTTCCTTGCAACAAGGAGACATAAGGCGATGGCGCGCGGGACGTTGTGACAGCCGACGCGTGGTGACGGGGCGCGGATGCTTCGCTGCGGTTCAGCATGACAATTCCGTATGTGGTCGGCCATATCCCCCGGCTCTGTGCAGCGGCTCGGGACGGAAGACCGTGTTAATTGGTCTGTTTCACGCACGCCTGGCGGGTTGCCTCCCCCCTCTCCCTCGGATGGGCGGGGGCCCTCTGGGCGGCGGGGTGGCGAGCCGCAGCGACGCCGGGGGTGAAGGTCCCCGCAGGCGGACCCCCGCCCGTCTCCCCACAGGCAATGGTGAAACAGACCACGAAGTCGGCCACATGCCTCGGATCTGTCATGCTGAGCCGCCGCGAAGCATCCGCCCCACTCCACCGGCTGTCCTCTCTGCAATGCACCCGGTGAAGCAAGCAACGGCCATATCCGAACAGCAGGAAGGAACGGTGCCGGGCGGGGCAGTTTGCGCCCCGAGATGTTGGCGACGATCCCGATAGGAACGCGCTTGATGCCGGATACGATTCGTGAAAAAGGATAGTGCAATGCGGCAACGCCGTCGATGTTTCCATGTCCTCGTCGTCGTGATGTGTGTCCTCTCGTTCCTCGCCGCCGTGCCGCAGGCGCGGGCGACCGAGGCGTGGGAGGGTAAGCCCGGCGGGTCGCTCACCATGTTGTATGCCGACGATCGGGAGGTGCAGACCTACGTCGCGCCCCCCACCCAGGCGACCGAACTTCGGGCGCAGGCGGCGACGATCACGGTCGCGTATGAAGGCTTCCCGCCCGCCGCGCAGGCCTCGTTCCAGTACGCGGTGCAGATCTGGCAGTCGCTCCTCGTCGCGCCGCTCCCCATCCGCGTTCAGGCCGTGTGGACGGAACTCCCCACGGGCGTGCTCGGTGGCGCCAGGCCGGAAGGGTTCTACGTCAACACGATCACCAAGATCTCGTATCCCGTGGCGCTCGCGAAGCAACTGATGAATCGCGATCCGAGTCCGGGCGAAGCCGACATCATGGCGGCGTTCAACAGCAGCGGCGTTACCTGGTATTACGGCACGGGGCAAACCCCACCGGGCCAGTTTAATTTCACGACCGTGGCGCTCCATGAATTGGGCCATGGCCTCGGTTTCACGGACAGCTTCGGCGTGACTTCCGGCCTCGGGGGGTGGGGGAGCGGGGGTGTGCCGCTGATATTCGACCGCTTCGTGGTCGACGCGAGCAACACCAGCCTCCTCACAGCCGCCCGCTATCCCAATCCCTCGATCGCGCTGACCACCGGGCTGCAAAGCGATCAACTCTTCTTCAATGGCCCGAAGGCGCGGGCGGCGAATGCCGGGAAGTCGGCACGGCTCTACGCCCCTAACCCGTTCGAGGAAGGGTCGAGCGTGAGCCATCTCGACGAGGAGGTCTACCCGCCGGGCGACCCCAACTCGCTGATGACGCCGGTCGGGGCGCGGGGCGAGACGAATTACAACCCCGGGCCGATCACGCTGGGCATCTTCGCCGATCACGCTGGGCATCTTCGCCGATCTGGGCTGGGTCATCGCCGCCGCCGCCCCGCCGCCGCCCGGCCCGCCGCCGTCCGCGTCCCCGCTGCCCTCCGCCCCCCCGCCGGACGGTGCCAACCGCTGCTTCAATGAGACGCAGCAGTGTATCTCCGGGCGCTTCCTGCGCTATTGGGATGCCCATGGTGGCTTGGCGATCAACGGCTATCCCCTCACCCCGGCCCGCAACGAGGTCCTGGAGGATGGCAAGACCTACCTGGTCCAGTGGTTCGAGCGGGTGCGGATGGAGTATCACGCCGGGAATGTGCCGCCGAATGATGTGCTGCTCGGCCAATTCGGGCGGCGTATCCGGCCCGCAGACCCGGTGACGACCAAGAAGCCCGGTCAATTCTTCTTCCCGGAGACCGGGCACAACATGGCCCCGGACATCTATGCCTACTGGGAGGCGAACGGTGGGCTGGCCCAATTCGGCTACCCGCTCAGCGAGGAGTTCCAGGAGACGCTGGAGGACGGCAAGCGTTACACGGTGCAGTACACCGAGCGGGCGCGCTTCGAGCGTCACGCCGAGAATGCCCCGGCCAACCGGATCCTGCTCGGGCAATTCGGGCGGCGCATCCTCGACGGCGCGGGTAGCCCCAGCCCCTCGCCGTCACCCGCGCCGTCGGCATCGCCATCGCCCGCGCCTTCGGTCATCTTCCAAGACGATTTCACGAACGACAAGAGTGGTTGGGCGGTCCTGCAAGATCCGCAGGGGCGCTACAGCGCGGGGTATCTGCCGGGCGAGTATCGGATCACCCTGGCGGCGGCCAACTTCTCCGCGCTGCTGACCAATAGCACTATCCCGCCGCAGACCAACGTGCGCGTCGAGGCCGACATGAAGCGGTTCGGTCCTGAGCAGGAGCCCTTCTTCGGGTTCGCCTGTCGGGCCAGCGACCTCGACAATTACTACGGTGCCGTCATCGACACGCAGGGCAACGCGCAGATCTTCAAGATTAAGGGCGGCAAGTACACCCGGCTGGCGCTGGTGCAAAACAGCCCGACGATTAAGCGCGGCAACGAGACCAACCGTGTGCGCCTCGACTGCAACGGCGCGCAACTCACCCTCTACGCGAACGGTACCCAACTGGTCGCGGCGCAGGACGGCGACTTCGGCAGTGGCGTCATCGGCTTCCTGGTCTTCGCGTTCGATCGGGGCGGGCTCGATCTGCACATCCGCAACTTCGTCGCCTCCCGCCCGTAAGGGTCGATCCGCGCCCGTCGTCTGGCGGTGGTGTATGCCGCTGGTAGGCGACGGGCGCGGATTCTTCGCGGCGGCTCTGCATGACCGTTGGTAGGTGGGGGGCCGCGCGGCGGGCGTAGTGGGTGCGGTAGGTAGGGTGGCAGGCGGTTGAAACCGCCTGCCACGTCGGCAACGCCACGCACCACCATTGCGCCTCTGCTTGCCGCCCGCGCGCCCCCGGTCGCCATAGCCGCATCTCCCCGCCGCCAGAACGGGACGCGGCACCGCGCCTCGCCTATACTTCCTGACGGCGCGATGGTGCGCCCTCCCGCGATGGGGAAAGGAGTGCTATGGCCGATCTGGAGCAGGGTCGCTGGCCGGGCCGCGAGGAGGCCTGGGCAACGATGTGCGAGTACGTGACGAGCGTGGGCCTGCGACGACATATGCGCTCGGTCGAGGCGGCGATGGGCGCGTATGCCCGGCGCTTCGGCGAGGACGAGGAGCGCTGGCGCGTCGCCGGTATCCTGCACGACTTCGACTACGAGATGCACCCGACGCTCGACCAGCATCCGCAGGATGGCGCGGCCTTCCTGCGACAGCGAGGCTACGCGGAGGAGTTGATCGAGACGATCCTCAGCCACGCCGACCACTTGGCACTCGCGCGCGACACGCCGATGAAACGCGCGCTGTTCGCGGTGGACGAGGTGACTGGCTTCGCCGGGGCGGTCGCGCTGGTGCGCCCGGATAAGCGGATCGCCAGCGTCACGCCGCAATCATTCAAGAAGAAGATGAAAGACAAGGCGTTCGCGCGCGCGGTCAGTCGGGACGACATGACGCATGGCGCGGAACTGTTGGATGTGCCGTTCGATGAGCACCTTCAACTTATCCTCGACGCGCTGGTCGAGGTCGCGCCGGAACTCGGTCTCGCTGGGGTCGAAGCGGCCCCGGCACAGGAAGGAGCGTAACATCGTGCGACATCCACGGGCGCGGCTGGCGTCCATCGCCCTCGGGGTCGGACTGCTCGCCTCGGTGCTGACGGCCTGCGGCGCGGGCACGCGCCCAACGGTCGCGCCATCCGGCGGCGGGGCGGCGGTCCCTGCGGCGGGCTCGCAGCCGAGCGGCGCGGCGGTGCCGAACATCGCGCGTAAGCAGTACAACGCGGCCCCGGCCCTCTCGATCGACGTGAACAAGGCCTACACGGCGACGATCAAGACAAATCTGGGCGACATCAAGGTGGCGCTGAACGCGAAGGATGCGCCGAACACCGTCAACAACTTCGTCTTCCTGGCGCGCGAGAAGTTCTACGATGGGGTGATCTTCCACCGCATCATTAAAGGCTTCATGATCCAGGGCGGCGACCCGACCGGCACCGGCTCCGGCGGCCCCGGCTACAAATTCGCCGACGAGCCGGTGAAGGGGAAGTACGAGGTTGGGAGCATCGCGATGGCGAACTCCGGCAAGGACACCAACGGCTCGCAGTTCTTCATCTGCGAAGGCGCGCAATGTACCTCGCTGGGGCCGCAGTACAATCTCTTCGGCAAGACGATCGAAGGGCTCGACATCGTCCAGAAGATCGCCGCCGTCCAGACGGCCACCGGCGACCGCCCGGTGCAAGAGGTCAGGATTACCACGATCGAGATCACCGAGCAATAGGGCACCGACTGGCGTGACGCCGAGCGGTGGACAGACGTGAAAGGACGGCACGATGAGTGGCACCAAGCAGTGGAAGACCGCGCCCGAGATGCAGGTGGACCCGTCGAAAATCTACAGCGCGACGTTGCACACCAACAAAGGCGACATCACCCTCGATCTGCTGATGAGCGACGCGCCGAAAACCGTCAACAACTTTGTCTTCCTGGCGAAGGAGGGCTTCTATGATGGGGTGGTCTTCCATCGGATCCTCAAGGGCTTCATGATCCAGGGCGGCGACCCGACTGGCACCGGCTCCGGCGGCCCCGGCTACAAATTCGCCGACGAGCGCGTCAGCCGCCGCTACGAGCGCGGGATTGTGGCGATGGCGAATGCGGGGCCGAACACCAACGGCTCGCAATTCTTCATTTGCCACGGGCGCAACAGCGAGAGCCTGCCGCCGAGCTACACGATTTTCGGCAAGGTGAGCGCGGGCCTCGACGTGGTGGACGCGATCGCGGGCGTGCAGACGGGTGGCCGCGAAGGCTCCACCCCGAGCGAGAAGATCACGATCGATTCCGTGACTGTCTCCGAGAAGTAGCTGCACGGCGGGGCGGCGGACGAACGACGGCCCCGGCGAGCAGCCGGGGCCGTCGCGTTGCTAGGGCGGGGATGCCCTCACCCCGCCGCCTGCGGGCGGCACCCCTCTCCCCATCCGAGGAGAGGGGAGATAGGAACGCGACGCGCGGTGGCGAGATGCGGTGGCTAGGGCGAACGCGGTGATTGGGGAGGAGATGATGGATACCACCGCCGTGGATAGTGCGGGGCTGCTGTTTGTCTACAGTCGCGACGTCGATGACGACCAGCGGGCCTATCTGATTAAGCATCGTATCTTCAAGCGCACGAATACGCGCGTCTATGTCACGCGCGAGTTGGGGCGGCGTGAGGGGTGGCGGGACAGCGTGGTGACGCGGACGTTCGTGCTCGACCGCCGCGAGTTGGAGAGCCCGAAGGGTGCCTGGAGCTACGTAACGCGCACCCGCTACTTCGCGCACGCGGCGTTGGCGCTGGGGCCGTCGGAGGTGAACACCCCCTCGGTGGCGCTCGCCGCGCTCGGCCTCGCCCCCGGCGCGAGCCTGCTGGCGATTCGGCAGGCGTATCATCGTCTCGCCCTGCTGCACCACCCCGATACGGGCGGCGACGCGCTGGCCTTCCGCACACTGCGCGAACACTACGAGCAGGCGTGTGACGAGGCGGCGGACTAAATTCAACCGCCCGGACTCGCCGCGCGCTCGGCGATCTCGCGTCGCAGGTCGCGCATGGTACGCGCCGAGACCCAGCGGTTGCCGCGCTCGTACAGGCGCCAGGGCTGCGAGATCCAGGGTTCACCCGCGAACGCGATGCCGATGCGGGGGCGTGCGACGACATCCCGGTCGTCCACCGCCAGGCCGCGATCCGTCAGGTAGAGGCGGTCGCCCGCGAGATCGAGGCCGTTGTGGGTGCGGTCCAGGCCGAGAACCTTGCAGAGGCGACCGGGGCCGCTGGTATTGCCCGTGATCCTGGTCAACGGTTCGAGCGCGCGGATAAGGACGGCGGCGGGGTAGCCGTCCGGCCCGGTGACGAGATTGAGGCAGTGGTGGATGCCGTAGATCACGTAGACGTAGGCAAAGCCCGGTCGACCGAACATCACCGCCGCGCGCCCCTGCGGGCCGGAACGGGCGTGCGAGGCCGCGTCTGCGGGGCCGTCGTAGGCTTCGACCTCGACAACACGCCCCGTCTGCTCGCCGTCCGGGCCGCGCCAGACGAGCACCTTGCCGAGGGTGTCGCGCGCCACGGCGAGGGCGGGGCGGTCGTAAAAGGCGTGGGGGAGTGCCAGGTCGGCGGTATTCTCCCCGCCTGATGGCGCGGTCATAGCTCGTCCAGCACGATTGTCCGCAGGTTGGGGAGACGCGGCAGGCGCGTATCATTCGTCAGGAAGACTGTCGCCCCTTCGCTCAATGCCGTGGCAAGCTGGGTCGCGTCGGGCGGTGCGATACGGTGTGTCGCGCGTAGGCGTGCAGCGCCTTCGGCGATCGATGCCGACAGCGCGACGGTGTAAAGACCCGGAACATCGAGGAGGATGTCGCGATAGCGCTGGGCCAGTCGCACGTCGTTCTGACGTAAGGGTCGTACCAACACTTCGAGCAAGGTCATGGTGGACGTTACCACGCGGATCGCTCCCTCGTCGAGCGCGATAAAGAAGGGATCGAGCAGCGGCAGGTAGCGCGGATTCTCCTCGATGTAATAGATCAGCGGGGCGGAATCGAGCGCGATCAACTGGCCGCGGATGCTGGTAACCCAATCCGCGCTCATCCCTGCTCGCGCTCATCAACCGTAGACCATGCCGCTCGCTCGGCGCGAACGTACTCTTGCGCGTCGATGCCTGCCCATATCTCCTTCCCCAACCCCCGCAATTCGAGGATGCTCCGTCGCCGCTTGGCGAGTTGCCGACCGACCATCCCGGCAAGTTCCTGGAGCAACGCCGCTTGCTGCGAAGGTTCGAGTTGGTGAATCTGCACGACGAGTTCTTCGTAGCTCAGGAGTGTTTGGGCCATGTACGTGTCCCCCTTGCGGCTGTGGCGGCGTCGATTGCGCTAATGATAGCGCAACGGTGCGGGGGCAGGGACGGTTGCGTGTCAGGCCAGCAATGCGGCTACCACGCCGACCAGTTCGTGGCCGAGGTGGCGGTGATCGACAGCGTCGAGGTGGACGCCGTCGATGCGGCTGGCGGCGACGACCGCGCCCGCGTCGAAGAACGGGCAGTCGAGGGACACGGCGACCTCGCGGTAGGCGTCGGACAGCCCGACGCACTTGCGGTCGCCGCCGCTGAACTTGGGGGCGATCGCGCCGCGTGGTTCCCCGAGCGGGGGTGGGGCGACGATCAGGATGGGCGGGACGGGCATCCCCGGCTCGATCGGGGCCTCGCGGATGGCGGTGACCAGCGCGGCGATCCCCTGGGCGGCGTGCCAGGCGGTGTGCTGGTGCATCGACTGGAAGTCGTTCGTGCCGAGGAACAGGATGACCAACGCGAGCGGCGCGTGCGACTCGATCCGCTGCGCGAGGCCGCTGAGGCCGTTGCGCCCCGGCTTGAACGGGTCGTCCAGGGTCGTGCGCCGACCGTTGAGGCAATCTTCGAGCAGGCGCGCGTCGTGGCCCCGCATGTGCAGGCCCCGTTCGAGGATGCCGGGCCAGCGCTGCTCGAACGGCAGGCGGCGACGAGTTCCAGGGATGATGCCCCAGGAGAGGGAATCGCCGTAAACCAGGATCTGCTGCACAGGGTCTCCGTTCCGGCGCGCGTCGGTCACGCGCCCGCGAGCCGCGCGCCGCCCCGTGGCTACGGGTTTATCCCGCCCGCGAGGGCCAGGGTGGCGGCGGCTTCGGCGTGGAGGCGGGTCGTGTCGAAGAGGGGCACGGTGGCGTCCGCCGCGCCGACGAGCAACATGATCTCGGTGCAGCCGAGGATGATCGCCTGCGCCCCGCGTCCGACCAACCCGGCCATGACCTGGCGATAGGCCGCGCGCGACGCCTCGGTGACCACGCCGAGGCAGAGTTCATCGTAGATCACGCGGTGGACGATCGCGCGCCCGGCCTCGTCCGGCACGACGACGCGCAGGCCGTGTTCCCGTTCCAGCCGCGCGCGATAGAAGTCCTGCTCCATCGTGAAGTGCGTGCCGAGCAGCCCGACCGTGGCGAAGCCGCCCACGCGAATGGCCGCGCCGGTGGGGTCAGCGATGTGGACGAGCGGGATAGCGACCGCGCCCTCGATCGCCGCCGCGACCTTGTGCATCGTGTTGGTGCAAAGGAGGAGGAAGTCGGCCCCGGCCAGTTCGAGTCGGCGCGCGGCGTCGGCGAGGATCACCCCGGCCTCCTCCCAGGACCCGGCCATTTGCAACCGTTCGATCGCGGCGAAATCGACGCTGTAGAGGATGAGTTGCGCGGAGTGCAGCCCGCCGAGTCGCTGTTTCACCGCCTCGTTGATGATGCGGTAGTACTCGGCGGACGATTCCCAGCTCATGCCGCCGATCAGGCCGATGGTGCGCATCGTGGCTCCTTGTTTCGGGTTCGGGCGCGCTCATGCTCCGCTCATTGCTCGCTGCCCGAGGGGCCTCCCGCGCGAAGCGCCGGGCCGGGGTGCAACACCCCGGCCCGGCGCACCCGGCATCTCGCGTTCGTCGCGTGCATCGCTACCAGTCCCTGCCCCGTGCGACACCGCGCTCAGGCTGCCACGCTCAGATAGTGCGGATCTGGCGACGATCAGCCAGCGCTTGCACCTCTGGCGACGGGCGGCGGAACCAGTCGGGCGGCTGGCCCGGTCGCTGCCAGGGCTTGGAGTCGAGGTAGCCGAAGACGCGGTTGGCGTACCAGTTGTTGCCATTATAGGCACAACCGCATTCCCAGGCTGCTACGGAGTCCCGCAGGTTGCCCTTGGTCTGCCCGCCGAGCCAGGAGTTGCCATCGTAATGGCTGCGCATGACCGCCATCGCGTAATCGGCGGCGTAAGCGGTACTCCAACGTGCGGGTTCCCAATCGGGCCAGACCTCGCGCACCTGGAGAATGCCGACCTCGCCATTGGGGCCGATCGTCGTCTGGCGCCACCAGCTCTCCACAACCGCTATCGCCTTTGCCAGTTCGGGGTAGCCGAGCTGATCGAAGCCCCACTTCTTGGCCGCCCACTCCAGGATCTGCTCGGTGGTGCCGGTGCAGGCCCCGTTCACCCGCGCGTAGTAGGGCCGCCAGCGCTCCTCGCCGTAGAACTTGCTGGGGTCGGTCGGGCGTCCCGCCGTCTGGTTGTAGCCAGCATTGCCCGGTCGGATCTCGCGATAGGCAGGGATAGCGCTGCACTCAAGGCCGCCCCCGCCGCCGCCACCGCCCCCGCTGTCGGGGAGGTTGGCGAGCGCGATCTCATCGACCTCGACGTAGGGCTGCGCGGTCCCCTCGGCGTCTTGCAGCAGCACGCCGGTGATCCGCTGCCCGGCGGCACCAAGGCTGCTCAACGGGATGTCGTAGGCCCGCCAATTGCCCCTCGGCGGGTCGCCCCCCACTTCGGACAGCCGACGACCGCCCAGGTAGCGACCACCATCGCCGATCAGGGCGATGGTGAGCCGCTGGTCACCCTCGCTGGCACGCAGGGCGAAGCGCAACGTTGTCCCGGCGCTCGTCTGCACCGGGTTGTCGCCGTGCAGATAGAGCCCGCCCCAGGGGCCATCCGCCCGCCACCAGATCGATCGCGCGCCCCGGTAAGCCAACGAATGCTGGAAGTTCACGCTGCTGGACCACGACCAATTCTGCCAACCGCTCGCTAATCCGTCGCCATAGATGATCTGCTCGGTCGCGGCGGCGGCGGCGGGTGCCAGCGGGTTCGCCAGCGGCGCGAACGTGGCGATGACCGCCACCAGCGCGAGCGTGATCATCGCCACGCCCCGTGGACGGCTGCGGCTCGTTCTCCATCGTGCGTGCGCCGTGCGTGCGTGTGCTGTGCCGATCATGCGGATGTTCGCCTCCTACTACCGTTCAGCCCTGCGGACTGGACGCGCCGCGTCGGCGCGAGGTCGCGCGGGCGACGTGACAGGCCACCACCACTGTGCCGTCCACCCTCGCGACGCGCTGGGAGAGTAGCAGGCATAGCGGCGGCGGTCAAGACAATAGTATCGAGCGCGCACGTTCTCTCCATGATGAGGCGCGGTCAAACCCCGTCGGCTGACGCGCCGAGCGCGGCCAGGCGCTCGCGCAGGAGGCGCGCGCGCTCCTGCGCGGCGGCGAGGCGATCGCGCTGGACCTGCACCACCTTCTCCGGGGCCCGGGCGACGAAGCCTGCGTTGTCGAGCATCACGTTCGCACGACCGACCTCCGCCTCGGCGGCCTCGATCTCGCGGGCGAGGCGCGTGCGCTCGGCATCGGCATCGACCAGGCCGTCGAGCGGGAGGTAGATGGCGAAGTCGTCCACGGCGAGGGTCAGCGCGCCGTCGGGCGCGGGGGCGTCGGCCTCGATCCGCAGCGCGTCGGGCGCGATACGCGCGAGGAAGGCGAACTCGGCGCGCAGCGCGTGGAACTCGGCGCTGTACGGCCCGGCCACGATCGCCGCGATCCGCTTCCCCGGCTCGATGTTGGACTCGGCGCGGGCGTTGCGGATGGCGCGCGTCGCCGCCTGCATCCGGGCAAAGGCGCGCTCGTCGGCGGGGTAGGTCGCGCCCGCCGTCGGCCAGGGGGCGACGATCAGCATCTCGCCCTGGTGGGGGAGGTGCTGCCACAACTCCTCGGTGACGTAGGGCATGATCGGGTGGAGCAGGCGCAACGTGCGCTCGAAGGTGTAGACGAGCGTCTGGCACACGACCGCCCGCGCTGCCGCGTCGTCGCCCTGGAGGCGCACCTTCGCCGCCTCGATGTACCAGTCGGCGAACGCGCTCCAGAAGAACTCGTAGAGGCCGCGACCGGCCTCGCCGAACTCGTAGCGTTCCAACGCCTTCGTCACCTCGCCGGTGGTGACGGCGAGGCGATCGAGGATCCACCTGTCGGTCACCGTCAGCGTCGCGCCTTCGGGCTCGCGCGGGGCGCCGTCGGCGTCGCGGGCGATGGCGGCATCGGCGGTGTTGGCGAGGATGAAGCGCGCGGCCTGCCAGAGCTTGTTGGCGAAATTGCGACTCGCCTCCACCTTCCCGATGCTCAGTTTCATGTCCGCCCCGGTCGCCCCGGCGGTGACGAGGGTGTAGCGCAGCGCGTCGGTGCCGTAGGTGGCGGTCACCTCGGTCGGGTCGAGGACATTGCCCTTGGTCTTGCTCATCCGCTGGCCGTGTTCGTCGCGCACCGTGCCGTGGAAGTAGACGGTGTGGAAGGGCGGTTCGCCCATGAACTCGATCCCGAGGAAGATCATCCGGGCCACCCAGAGGAAGATGATGTCGTAGCCGGTCTCCATCACGTCGCCGGGATAGAAGCGGGCGAGGTCGGGCGTCTGGTCGGGCCAGCCGAGGGTGCTGAAGGGCCAGAGGCCGGAACTGAACCAGGTGTCGAGCACGTCGGGGTCCTGGGTGAGTTTGTCGCTGCCGCACGACTCGCAGCGGTCGATCGTCTCCTCGTCGGTGGCGGTCATGTGGTCGCAGTCGGCGCAGTACCAGACGGGGATACGATGGCCCCACCAGAGCTGGCGCGAGATGCACCAGTCGAGGATGTTCTCCATCCAGTGCAGATAGATCCCGGTGAAGCGTTCCGGCACCATCCGCACCTGGCCGCCCTTGACCACCTCGATCGCCGGGGCGGCGAGGGGCTGCATGTTCACGAACCATTGGGTGCTGATCAACGGTTGGACGATCGTGCCGCACCGATCGCAGTGGCCGACCGCGTGGGTGTGCGGCTCGACCTTCACGAGCTGACCGTGCGCCTCCAGCCAGTCCACGATATTCAGGCGGCAGGCCATCGTCGTCTGGCCGACGAACGGCCCGGCCTGCTCGTTCATCGTGTCGTCGAGGTTCATCACGTTGATCGCGGGCAACCCGTGTCGCTGGCCGATCCCGAAGTCGACCGGGTCGTGCGCCGGGGTCACCTTCACCGCGCCGGTGCCGAAGGCGGGGTCGACCGCGCTGTCCGCAACGATCGGGATGCGCCGCCCGAGGACCGGCAGGATCGCCTCCTTGCCGAGCAGATCGGCGTAGCGGGCGTCGTCGGGGTGGACGGCGATGCCGGTGTCGCCGAGGATCGTCTCGGGCCGGGTCGTGGCGACGGTGATCCACCGGTCCGCCACGTCGGCGATCGGGTAGCGCACCTGCCAGAGGCTCGAAACCTCCTCCTCGTAGTTCACTTCGAGGTCGGAGAGGGCGGTGCGGCAGCGGGGGCACCAGTTGATCATCCGCTCGCCGCGATAGATCAGCCCCTTGTCGTAGAGGCGCTTGAACGCGGTGCGGACGGCGCGCGCCGGGCCGGGGTCCATGGTGAAGGCGAAATGCTGCCAATCGGTCGAGGCCCCGAGGATGCGGAGTTGCTCGCGGATACGGCCCCGGTAGCTGTCCATCCAGTCCCAGACGGTCGCCAGGAAACGCTCGCGCCCGATGTCGTGGCGGGTGAGGCCGTCCTTAGCGATCTCCCGCTCCACGACCCACTGCCCGGCGATGCCGGCATGGTCCGCGCCCGGAATCCAGAGGGCGGGGCGACCGCGCATCCGCTGCCAGCGGATCATGATGTCCTCGACGGTGACGAAGAGGGCGTGGCCCATGTGCAGCTCGCCGGTCACATTGGGCGGGGGCATCACGATCACGAAGGGGTCGTCGTCCGGGCCGCTCGCGGGGCGGGGGGCGAAGTGGCCCGCGCTGTCCCAGCGCTCGTACCAGTCCCGCTCGACGGCGTGCGGATCGTAGGTCTTGGCGAGTTCATTGGTCGCGCCGCTCATGTCATCCTCCCGACCGCTGCGTGGGACACCCGGCCCCGCTCGGCACCGACGCTGGTCCGGCGTACCTGTCTGGCGTACCTGTCTGGCGTTATGGGAGTGCCCCGCGCCTTCGCGCGCAGACAAAAAGACCCCGCCCTCCTGCAAGGACGAGGTTACCCCCGTGGTACCACCCTGATGCGACCGAGCGCGCCGTGCGTTCGCGCGACTCGGCCCTCATGAGCGCGATAACGGGCGCAACCGGAGACGCTTCACGCGCGAACACGCTTTGGCGGCTCGACTCCTGGGCGACTTCGGCGCTGATCACGCGCGGGGGCTCGCAGTCGGTGGCCCCACATTCCTGTCGGTGATCGGCGCGCCTACTCCTCCCGATCCTCGTCGTTGATTCGTTGCCAACAATCTTATCGGGCGGGGCGTGGGGGTGTCAAGGTGGAATAGGCGCGGACAAGGCGTGGGGCGGTGTTGATGCACGGTCGGTATATGGTGGAGGGGACGGGGGCGGATGCTTCGTGGCGGCTCAGCATGACAGTTCCGAGGTGAGAAGCCACGCGCGTCGGCCCTGTTGCTCCGAGTCTGGGACAGCAATCACATTCACGATCGGCCTCATCCCCTGGATCTGTCATGCTGAGCCGCCGCGTAACTGTTCAGGCCGCGTGTCCTTCGACCTCGACTTCGACTTCGATGGCGCGAGTGGTGGGGGGGGGGATCGGGTCGCCGTCGCGCCGCATCCCCGCCAGGTGGATCGCGATGGCGCGACGGATGCGCGCCGCGACCTCCTCGACGGTCGCCCCGGTGGCGATGCAGCCGGGGAGATCGGGCACGTAGGCGGAATAGTTGCGCGGCCCCGCCTCGATCACCACCGCGTAGGCGGCGGGCGGCGTCACCGCCGCGCCCGCCACCCCGCCTGCCGCTGGACGCTCTTCCATGTCCCCTCCTGCAAATCGTCGTTCATCGCCCCGGCCACTGTGACCTTGCCAGGCTTGGTCGGGTGCCGGTACTGGCGGTGGTCGCCCTCGGTCGAGACCAGCACCCAGCCATCCCGCCGCAACCGCCCGATGATGTCCCGGACCTTCGGTGCCATCTCGGTCGCCCCCGGTGTACCGCACCGCCGTTCCATGTCATACATTGTAATGCGTAAGGGGTGGTACAGATGGCTGAAGATAGGAAGCCGGTATCATTCCGTCTCAGCTTAGAGACGGCGCGGATATTGGAGTCGGCATGTCGGCCCGAACACATGCCGCAGCCCCATCACCGCCTCCAAATTGACAGCGAGACCGCCGGGAGGCTACAATCTCCTCTTGTGCTATGGACACTGGCGTGTGCCCGTATCCATGGAATATCGGCTCGATGCGGCCAGCCAGCGATAGCAGGCCGTCAGGTGACTTGGTGCGAGCGCTTGCCGGGCCAGCAAGAGGGAGAACGAGCAGCCGTGGAAGACAGCAAGGGTGCGCAGCGGAAGCCGATCAAGGTCGCGATCATCGGGGTGGGCAATTGCGCCTCCTCGCTGGTGCAGGGCGTGACATATTATAAAGATGCCCCCGAGGATCAGCGCGTACCGGGCCTGATGCACGTCAACCTCGGCGGCTACCATGTGCGCGACGTCGAGTTCACCGCCGCGTTCGACATCGACATCAACAAGGTCGGCAAGGACCTCAGCGAGGCGATCCTTGCCGAGCCGAACAACACCTTCAAGTTCGCCGATGTGCCCTACCTCAATGTGCCGGTTCATCGCGGCATGACGCACGACGGCCTCGGCAAGTACCTCTCGGAGATCATCACCAAGGCCCCTGGGCCGACGGCAGACATCGTCAAGATCCTAAGGGAAACCGGCACCGAGGTCGTGGTCAGCTACCTGCCGGTCGGCTCGGAGATGGCGACGAAGTGGTACGTCGAGCAGATCCTGGAGGCGGGCTGCGCCTTCATCAACTGCATCCCCGTCTTCATCGGGCGCGAGGAGTACTGGCAGAAGCGTTTCCAGGACAAGGGGCTGCCGATCATCGGCGATGACATCAAGTCGCAGGTCGGCGCGACGATCACGCACCGCCTGATGACCCGCCTCTTCGAGGAGCGTGGCGTGCGGCTCGACCGGACCTACCAACTGAACTTCGGTGGCAACACCGACTTCCTGAATATGCTGGAGCGGGACCGCCTGGAGTCGAAGAAAATCTCCAAGACGAACGCGGTTACCTCGCAACTCGGCGTCGAGATGGCCGCTAAGAATGTCCATGTCGGGCCGTCGGACTACGTGCCCTGGCTGAACGACCGCAAGTGGGCCTACATCCGCATGGAGGGGACGACCTTCGGCGATGTACCCCTCAACGTTGAGTTGAAGCTGGAAGTCTGGGACTCCCCGAACTCGGCCGGCGTGGTGATCGACGCCATCCGTTGCGCGAAGCTGGCGCTGAACCACAAGATCGGCGGCACCCTCTTCGGGCCATCGGCCTACTTCATGAAGTCGCCGCCGCAGCAGTACACCGACGACGAGGCGCGACGGATGACCGACGACTACATCCGGGCGCACGCGCTGCCGGAGTCGGTCGAGAGCCCGTCGTTCGCGAGCGGCCACGTCGTCGCCGATTAGGCGGGGCGAGCGCCGAATCACGCGGCGGAGGCACGGAGACGCGGTAGGCGTCGGGGCGAGCGAACGGGTGTCGCTGCCCCGGCGCAGATCGGGCTCCGTGCCTCTCCGTGCGTAGCGCGGGATGGGTCGGGGCGATGTGTCAGATGTGGGGCTTGTGGGCGGTGGTCTGGCTGGCGGCGCGGGTGCCGCGCGGCCTGGCGTACCGCGTCTGCGCGCTCGCGGGTGAGCTGTACTTCTGGCTCAATCCGGCCCATAGCCGGAAGGCGGTCGAGAACTTCGCCGTGGTTCTCGCCGACGACGTGGGTGCGGCGCGGGTGCGGCTGATGGCGCGGCGCTCCTTCCGCAATTACGTGAAATCGCTCTTCGACTTCTTTCGCCAGATGTCGATCGATCCCGACCTGATCGAGTCCGACGCCTTCGTTGACGGCTGGGAACACCTGGATGCCGGGCTGGAGCGCGGGCGCGGTATCCTGGTGGTGACGCCCCACTTCGGCAACTGGGACATCGCCGCCGCGCTGACGGCCGCGCGCGGCTACCCGATCGTCGTGCTGGCCGACCGCTTCACGCCGCCGGGATTGGATCTGCTGGTGCGCTGGGGCCGTAATCGCGCCGGTGTCGGGGTGGTCACGGTCGATAGCGGCGCGCTGCGTCGGACGCTGCAACTTCTGCGCCGCAACGTGATCGTCGGCATCGTCGCCGATCGCCCGCAGCGCGAGGGCGGGGTGGAGGTCGAGTTCTTCGGCGCGTCGGCCTGGCTCCCCGCCGGGCCGGCGCGCTTCGCGTTGCGGACCGGTGCGGCGGTCATCCTCGGCTATATCGGACGGCGACCGGGAGACAGGACCTTCTTCGGCGGGTTCGCGCCCCAGCTCGCTTTCACCCCGAGCGGCGACGAGGGCGCGGATGTCCGCGCGTTAACCCAAATGATCGCGCGCGAAATGGAAGGGGTCTTGCGCCAATACCCCGATCAGTGGTACATGTTCCGGCAAATGTGGCCCGGTATGGGTGCGCGCACGGACGAACATACGGAAGGGTAGAACGGGTGGGCAGGAATACCGGCACACGCTCGCGCGATGCGCGCCCGCTCGCGCGCCGCGTGGCCGCGCCGCGTCGGGGATCGTCTCAGCGCCGGATGCGCGCGCTCGTGGGCGGAGCAGGGGGCCGATGGGCACACTGCAAGGGATAAAAATCGGCCTGTGGGTCATCCGTGTCTTCCCGGCCTGGACCCTGCGCCCACTGCCCACGCTGCTGGGATTCATCTTCTATCTGGCGTACGCCACGAGGCGGCGCATCATCATCGCCAACCAGCGGCAGGTACTCGGTGCCGTCTCGGGGCTACGCCTGCACTGGAATGCCCTCCGGGTGGTGATCAACCTCTTTCGCGGCTATCACGTCCTCGCACGCCTGGTCGAGATGACCGACGAGCAGATCCGTGGCGGCGTCGAGCTATGCGGTGAGGAACACCTGCGCGACGCCCTCGCGCGGGGACGCGGCGTGATCATCCTCGGGGCGCACATCGCCGGTTACAACATCCTGGCCCCATTCACCGCGCTCTATCATTCGCCTTCGGGCACCTTCGTCGAGGCCGTGCGCCCGCCTGAACTCTTCGACTTCGTCTCGAAGTTGCGCGCGCGGACCGGCCTGCAGCTCTTCCCGGTCGATCGTGAGGGCGCGCTGGGGGCGATGCGCCTGCTGAAGGGGAACGGCGTGCTGATGGTCGCGGGCGACCGCTATCTCGGCAAGAACGGGACGCTGGTGCGGCTCTTCGGTCGTCCGACCTACCTGTCGCACGGCCCGATCGTCCTGTCGCAGCGGAGCGGTGCGCCGATCCTCCCGGCGCGGCTGCGCCGCTTGCCCGACGGGCGGCTCTCGACCGTGTTGCAACCGCCGCTGCAACTGCTCGACACCGGCCGTCGGCGCGAGGATCTGGCGGCGAACATGCGCCTGCTGGCGGGGGCGCTGGAGGAGACGATTCGCGCGGTGCCGGATCAATGGTTGGTCGCGGCCCCGGTTTGGTCGACCGATCCGGCCGGGCAGGAGGCGGCGACCCTGGCGGTGGAGGCCGCGTATCAACCCTTGCTGAACCGCCCGGCGACCCGTTGGCTCGGAGGAGGCGGCTTCCTCCTCGCCTGCCTGACCTGGGCGCGACGGCGCTCCGCCGGTCGCGACGAGGGCTGAGTCGCGACGACCTGCACGATCGTACGTACATGTACGGAACTATTCCCGCCACCTGTCCGTCCCATAGAAGCACGGAAAAGCGCCCGATGCGGGCGCGAGACGATCCGGGAAGGGTGGGCCGAGGACATGGTCGCCATACAGACGCACCGCCCCGGCCAGCACCGGCAACGCTGGCACACGCGGACCCTGATGCTGCCCTGCTGCCTTGCTGCCATGGTGTTCCTGGCCGCGTGTAGCAATGACGGGGGACTTCAGCCGACACCGATGCCGACCGATGCCCCCGCCCGCGCCGCCACAACGGTAGCAACGTCGGCAACGCCGGTCGGCGCGGCGACTCCGAGCGGCACGGCCATGGCGGTTCGTGCGGCGACCGGCACACGGGCGGCGTCGCCGGTGGCGACCGCGACAAGGGGTGCAATGGACATACCGCCGGTGGCAGCGTTCGCGATCGCCGCTCATGCCAACGAATTTGGTGTGCCGAAGGAGCAGATCGCGGTGGTGCGCGTGGAGCGCAAGGATTGGCCCGATTCGTCGCTGGGCTGCCCCGAGCCGGGGCGGGCCTACCTCTCGGTGATCACATCCGGCTACCGGATCATCCTGGCGGCGGCGGGGAAAGAATACGAGTACCACACCAACGACATGACGATGGCCGTGCGCTGCCCACGGTGAGCGCGGCGTGGGGGTGACGGACCTCTCCCCGCCGCCTGCGGGCGGCGACCCTCCCCGACGCGGGGAGGGTGGGGACGGATCATTTAGCCGGGGTGAGGGCGGTCGGCGTGCCGGCTGGGGCGATGTTGGGCTGCAAATGCCGTTGCGCCGGAAGTCCCTGGCGTGGCGCGTGTGGGCGCATGTTCACTGTCCAAACTTTGGACAGCGCGGCGTTGCATCGTGATGGCGTGCGTCGGCATGTATTGACTGTCCAAAGTTTGGACAGTGCCGAATGGTGCAAGCGGTGGGATAGCAAACTCGACAACGCCAAGGGTGAGGGCGTTGCGCCTGCCGCACCGATCAGCGCTTGGATCAGTGGTCGCGAGTGCTCAGGCGCGGGCGACGCGGTGGTGCGTCAGGACCGTGCCGATGCGCGCGATGGCGCTGGTGAGCAGGGCATCGGAGGTGGCGTAGGAGAGGCGGATGAACCCTTCGCCCGCCGAGCCGAAGGCGCTGCCGGGGGTGACGGCGACGCCGCCCTCGTCGATCAGCAGTTCTGCCGCCCGCGCCGAACTGAGGCCGGTGCCGCGAATGTCGGGGAAAGAGTAGAACGCGCCCTGCGGCAGCGCGCAGCGGACGCCGGGGATGGAGTTGAGGCCGTCGGTGACGAGGTGGCGGCGACGATCGTAGGCCGCGACCATGGTGCCGATGAACTCTTGCGAGCCGCTGAGGGCGACTGTGGCGGCCCGCTGGCTGAAAGAGGCGGCGCAGGTGACCGAGTGGCTGTGGACTTTCATGATCTGCGCCACCACCGGCTGCGGGGCGGCCAGGAAGCCGAGCCGCCAGCCGGTCATCGCGTAGGCTTTGGAGAAGCCGTTGAGGGTGATCGTGCGCTCCCACATGCCGGGCAGGGCGGCGATGCTGCGATGGACCGCGCCGTCGTAGACCAGCTTCTCGTAGATCTCGTCGCTGAGGACGTAGAAATCGTGTTCCCGCGCGAGGCGCGCGACGGTCGCCAGTTCCGACTCGGTCGCCACACGCCCGGTGGGATTGTTCGGCGTGCAAAGGATGAGGGCGCGGGTGCGCGGCGTGATGTAGGGGCGCAGGATCGCCTCGGTAATCGCGAAGTCGTCGTCGGCGCTCAGGGGCACCCCCACCGGCGTGCCGCCCGCGATGACGACCTCCGGCGCGTAGGAAACCCAGCCCGGATCGAGGATCAGCACCTCGTCACCCTGGTCCACCAGGGCCATGATCGCCGCGAAGAGCGCCGGTTTGCCGCCGGGGGTGACGATGATCTCGTCGGCGCTATAGGTGAGGCCGTTATCCGCGCGCAGCTTCTCGACGATCGCCGCGCGTAGCTCGGGCGTGCCGGGACTGGCGACATAATGGGTGTCGCCGGACTCCATCGCGTCGGCGGCGGCGGCCACGATGTGGGCGGGCGTGGGGAAGTCGGGATCGCCGCCGCCGAGGTCGATCACGTCGCGCCCGGCCGCCTTCAACTGTCGCGCCCGGTCGGAGACGGCGATGGTGGGCGACTGCCCGATCGAGGTCACGCGCCGCGCGAAGCGATATTCCATCGTGGGGTGTTCTCCTGGTCATCGCGTTGTCATTGTGTCGTCATCGAGCCGGGGTCCGGTCGTCGGGTTGCTCGGGGCGATGATAGCACGGGTGGGGGGCGTGAGGCGTAAGGGGGGACGGACCTCTCCCCGCCGCCTGCGGGCGGCGACCCTCCCCGACGCGGGGAGGGTGGGGACGGGCGGGGGCTGTGGTGGTTGGTGAGCGGGTGAGGCGCGTCGTGCGGTTTCGGCGGTACGGCGGGCTGTGTTGGGGCGTGGAGTCGGCGGGCTTTCTGCACTGTCGTGGGGCGCCACAAAGGGGTACCCCCCCGGTGAGTGGGGCTGTTTGGGGGCTACTACTCCACCTCAGGGAGCCGGTGGGCTATACCACCGCGCCGAGTTCAACCGTCCCGATCCCGGCGGGGTGTCAGGCGCAACGGCTCGCCCCGATCTGTCGGAGCGTTCAGGGCCGGGTTTAGGGGTGGGACGAACTCGGCGGCTGCGGCGGCTGCGGCGGCTGCGGCAATCCCTGCTCGGTCGCCAGTACCCCGGCCCCGCCCGAGCCGTAGGGCACGTAGAGCGCGGTCAAGGTGGGGTTGTCGAAGATGACGGTGTTGTTCGGTCCCGTGCCCGTGCGCAGGACAAATGTCCGCACACCCGCGCCGACCGGGAAGACCCACGTCATGGGGATGGTCGTCTGACCGCCGACGCTAACCACAGCGAATTGGTCGTTCGCTCTGAGGTTCCCCTCGATATGCTGCACGACCAAGTGGGCGGAGCATGGGCAGTTCACCCCACCCTTGGCAATGATGGTGCCGTTGATCAGTACGAAGCCCGGCGCTGGCGCGGTGATCGAGAGCGTTGCCCGGTCAGTGAGCGCTGAACCGCTGCCCTGGGTAAGGCTGAAGGCGCGCGCAACCCGAACGAGGTCGGATGGGGCCTTGCCCCCTACTCATGTGGCATTCGCCGCGTCCTGCGCGTTCGTGGCCGTGTCGGCGCTCGTCGCATGGACCGCATTAGTGGCGTTGGTGGCGGTCTGCGCCGTCTTGGCGTTCACTACCGCCGGGTTGCCGCCGAGTCCGGCGGTGCGGGCCAGAAAGGAGGCCATCTCCTCGCGCGTCACGTTCGCGGTGGGGCAATAGCTCACGTTCGGCACACAGCCCTTCGTGATCGCGGCGTCGTAGATCGCCTGAATGTTGGCGTCATGGACCCCACCCGTGAGGTCGTCGAACGTCCCGACCGCGAGGAGCGAGAATGGGGTGAGCGCCACGAGGAGCACCACCAGGGTAAGAGGCAGGATACGGCGGGGCAGGCGGCGGCGGGGACGTGGGCGTCGCTCGGCCTCGGCTCGGGCACGAAAGGCTGCGAACTCGGCGCGGAGTTGGGCGAGTTCGGCGCGGGTAGTGTCCTCGGCCATGTTCCCCCCTTTGGCTATGAAATTGTGCAGCAAGATCACCATCATAGCATGGCACGGTCGGCGGCGTCGGGGCCTTGTCCGACGTGATCTCCGAGCAGATCAGCGGCGAGACGCCCCGACAGGACGCGCCACCGTCGTTGCATGGAGCAGGAGCGCCAATGAAGACCGAGGGTGCGATTCAAAAGTTTGCGTCGTGGGGGGCGTGGGCGCGACCGACGCCGACGCGCGGTGGCCCCGCTGCGCTCTGCCGTAGACTTCGTGGCCGCCGCCTTCAGCCGGGACGATGGCACGGAAGGCCCGTTGCGGCGGGCGAGCCCTGCGGGGCCTCAGTCCAACGGCCCTCCGCTTCCGCCGCGCAAACTGCCGAACCGCACGCCCACCCCGGTCGGTACATGCACCCGCCAGGCAAGACTTGCTATACTCTGTGCGACAAGGCGGTATCCAAGGCGACCGGGAACCAGCGGTGTGGTCGCCGTGCGGGGTGCGGCGACGATGGAGAGGGCGCATGAATCTGGTCGATGCTCTGGAACGGGTGCGGACGATGCTGGTCAATAATCGCGCCGATCCGGCGACGCTCGATGCGGTGGACACCATCATGGAGAACGCCGCGCGGATGGGCGGTGGCGACAATGCCAAGGCCCAGTCGCTGCTGCAGATCACGAAGATGCTGATGCGGACGCCCGGCTCGAATAACAACGTGCAGGTCTACAACGATCTGACGAAGGTGGAGCAGCAGTTGACGATTCGCGCCAACGAGTTGGCGAAAGAGCGCGCCGAGGCGGTGGACAAGCCGATGCCGAAGGACAAGAAGTTCTACAAGGCGCAGAAAGAGCGCGAGAAGGCCGCCAAGAAGAGTTGAGTGGTGCTGATGTGGGCGCGATCTCGCCATAGCGCGGGGTGACGCGCCGGTCGATGCCCCGTGTTGCGTGGGGGTGTGGCGCGACCGCGCACCTCGCAAAGTCGATCATGCCGGAAATGCCGCCCTGACCGAAACGCTGTTTGTCCACTGTCGCGCGACGTGTTGCCGCCCCCCATCCTCCGCGAATACCCCCGGCATTCCTCCCCCCCGCCCGCCCCGCTCATCGCGGCAAACGGTAGTCCAACGCCTCTCGCACCGGCGGCGTGTTCGAGCTGTCGGCCCTGCGTGGCGTCGATCCATTTCCGACGGGGCCGGATGGCGCGGGGAACTATCGACTCGCGCGGTGCGTTGCACTTACGACCGACGCTTTCATGCCCGAGTTCCGCCCGCACGAATGCGGGAGCGCGGTTGGATGCCGATACCGGGGGCAGTGTGGCGGTCGCGATTGCTCTGGTCGGCCCTGTGGTCCGCGTATGTTCGCGGTTTGCCGGTGCGACGGGGGCGGCGGCGGGGGTGGCGCGCTGATTGCGAAACAGTCATCGGTAGGGCGATCGAACACCAGAGCGGGGTGAGGTAACCGATGAGCAGGGCGATCGAGCGGGCGCGACCCGACTTCCGCACAAGCGTGCGGCGGGCCGGGCACGTCCTCTGGGACGTGTTCTGGGCACCGTACTGGCTGGGGAGTACGCTGCCGCCGCCCGGCCTGCCCGGTCGGCGCGAGCGCGCCACCATAGGCGGCGGGCGGATGCCGCTCCTGCTCCGGCAACTCGACGATTTGCGGGCGACGATTCGGCGGCAACGGCTGGCGATCGTCGGTTTCCGTTCCCTCTGGCTGGCGTTGCTCGTGCTGGATGTCTGGCTCGTGGTCCGGGTGCTGGCGCGGCGCGAACTGGCGTGGTGGCCCTTCGTGCTGGTCGCGCTGCTGATCGTGGGCCTCGGTGCGCTGCTGATGACCCTTGCGCGGCCCTCGCGCGGCCAACTGGCGCGCACGCTCGACCGTTCCTACGGCCTGCGCGAGCGGGTGGCGACCGCCCTGGAGGGGACGCAGGGGCGGGAACGACTCGGCGGCGTGCGGGCGCTGCAAGTGCTGGAGGCGATGCGGGTCACGCGTACGGTGAGCACCGCGAGCGCCTTCCGACCGCGACTGCCGCTTCGCGAGATCGCCCTGTCGATCGTCGCGGGTGCCTGCGGCTTGGCGCTGCTCGTCCTGCTCTGGCAGCAGGCCCAGCCGCCGACCACGGCGGCGAATGGCGTGCCGGGCGCGCGTCCGACCGGGCCGGGGGCGGGCCAGCAGGCGGGTGGGGCGCAGCCGGGCGGGGCGCAGCCGAACGGGCAGGCCGGGCAGCAAGGCCAGCAGGGGCAACCGGGGCAGCAAGGCCAAGCGGGCCAGCAGCCCGGCCAGGGCGGCCAGCCCTCGGCGCGGGGGCAGCAGGATCTCGACACGCTGGGCGGCGCGCTCAAGGACCATGCCGCGACTCGTCAGGCGGCCGACACGCTCGCCAGTGGCGACAATGCGGGGGCGGCGCAGGCGTTGCGCGAGGCCGGGGCGTCGGCCTCGCAACTCTCGCCCGATGCGCGGAGCGGGCTGGCGACCGATCTGCGCGAGGCGGCGGGGCGGGTGAACGATCCGAAGCTGGCGCAGGATCTCCGCGATCTCGCCGACAAGCTGGGCCAGCCGAACGCGAGTGGCGCGGCGGGCGCGTTCGACAAGGTCGCGGGCGATGTGGACCGAATTGCGCAAGGGCAGCAACCCGCTGGCGACCAGAATGGTCAGCCGGGGAGCCAGGGGCAGCCGGGGGCGCAGGGCGGCGCGCAGCCTGGCGCTGGCTCCGGCTCCGGTTCCGGCGGGAGTCCGCAGTTGCCGAGCCAGCAAAGCCCGTCGCAAGGGCAGCAGCCGGGCCAGCCGACGCCGCTGCTCGGGGCCGATGGCAAGCCGATCGAGCTGCCGAAGGGGAACGCGAACGGGCCGCAAATCAACACGCAGAATCCGAACAGTCGGGGCAACGGGCAGTCCGATCCGAACGCGGCGGGCGCGGGCGGCGGGCAGTTGCGGCAGGGCACGGTGGGCGACGCGGGTGCGGACCCCAATCAGGTGCCCTTCAATCAGCGCGGCGCGATCCAGAACTACTTCACGCCGCCGCCGCAAGAAGAGCGTTAGGAGGCCGCGATGGTGTCGCTCCCCTTCCGCCGCCCCGCCCGCGCCCGCCCGCCCGAGGAGCCATTGTTCGACGCCGCCTTCCGGCGTCGCCTGGAGCAGTTGGCGATCCGCACGCGCCAGACGCTCGCGTGGCGGGCCGTCGGCGAGCATCGCAGCCCGCGCCAGTCGCCTTCGCGCGAGTTCGTCGATTTCCGCCCATACAGCCAGGGCGAGGATCTGCGCTATCTCGATTGGAACACGTTCGCGCGTCTCGGCGAGATGGTGACCCGACTGGGCCAGGTCAGCACCGAACTGACGGTGCATGTGCTGGTCGATACCAGCGCCTCGATGAACTGGGGCGACCCGAACAAGTTGCGCTACGCCAAGCGACTCGCCGCCGCGCTCGGCTATCTCAGCCTCTGGCATTTCGACCGGTTGATCGTCGCCCCGTTCGACACGCGCCTCGGGGCGACGTTCGGGCCGAAGCGCGGGCGGGCGGCGATCGGCCCCCTCTTCTCCTTCCTCGAAACCCTCCCGGCGGCGGGCGGCACCGACTACGCGACCGCGCTGGCCGAGTACGCGCGTCGGCAGCGGTCGCGCGGCTTCTTGCTGCTCGTCTCCGATCTCCTCGGCAGCGAGGACAACGAGCCGATCGCCGCCTTGACGCCCTTCCTCGAGCGCGGCTGGGATGTCGTGGTCTTCCATGTCCTCGACGCGCAAGAGGTGGAGCCGGGCTATAGCGGCGATTTCCGCCTGCGCGACGTGGAGGCGAGCGGCGGGCGCGGGCTGCGGATCATGCCCGACGACGAGACGCTGGTGCGCTATCGCGAGGCGTTCGACGGCTGGCTCGACGGGATCGAGCGCACCTGTGCGGCGCGGCGCGTCGGCTATCTGCGCGTGCTGACCGGCTGGCCGTTCGAGCTGCTGGTCCTGCGGTTCCTGCTGGAAGGCGGGATGGTCGGGCCGCGCGGCGAGCGGCGCGCGCCAGCGGGACCGGCGGTGCGCGCGTGAGTCTGTCGTTCCTCGCGCCGTTGGCCGCGTTGTTCGCGCTGAGCCTGCCCCTGGTTGTCCTCTTGCACATGCGACACTCGCGCTCGCGACCGCTGCCGGTGACGACGATGCGCTTCTGGGCCGAGGCGACGCGCCATCGGCGGCAACGGCTGGCCTTGCGCCGCCCGCCCCGCTCGCTGCTGCTGCTGCTGCAATTGCTGGCCGTCGCCCTGATCGTGCTGGCGCTGGTGCGCCCGGCCCTCCCGCTGCCGGGACTGCCCGGCGGCACGCCGCCGCGTCAGTTGATCGTGGTGCTCGACCGCTCGGCGGCGATGCGCGCGACCGATGTGTCGCCGAGTCGCTTCGAGGCGGCGCGGGCGCGGGCGCGCGACCTCATCCGGGGCGCGGCGACCGAGGAGGCGGTGACGCTGCTGACCCTCGGGGCGGATGGTCAGACGGTGCGCTCGCGCGACGCGGGGGACCGGGCGACGGTGCTTATGGCGCTCGACGGGCTGATGCCGGGGGGCGGTCGTGCGGACCTCAACGGGGCGCTGCCGACGCTACGCGCGACGTTGCTGCCGGAACGCGAGAACCGGATCGTCCTGTTGAGCGGCGGTGTCTTCGCCGCCGACCCCGATCGTGCCGCCCTGGCCGCGCTGCCCGCGACGCTGCAATGGGAGCAGATCGGGGCGGCGGCGGACAATCTGGCGATCACCACGATCGTCACGCGGCGCTCGACCCTCAGCGCCGAGCGGTCGGAACTCTTCGCCCGCATCGCCAATCATGCGCCGACCGCGACGGTCGCGCGCAGTCAGATCGACGCCGATGGCACGACCGTGGACACGCGGCAACTGACGATCGGCGCGAACAGCACGGTGGAACTGGTGTGGCAACTGCCGCCCGGCACGCGCGGCGCGCGACTGAACGTCGCCGCGCAGGGTGGCGGGGCGGATGTGCTGGCGGCGGATAACGAGGCCTATGTCGTCACGCGCGACGCCAGCCAGCGGCGCATCCTGCTCGTCTCCGACGCGCCCGGCGATCTCGGGCGCGCGTTGGCGGCGCAGCCGGGCGCGACGGTCACGACCGTCTCGACCGCCGCCTACGGCGCGGGTCCGCAATACGATCTGACCGTGTTCGACCGTTTCGAGCCGGGCGAACTGCCGCGCGGCGGCGTGCTGCTGGTCAATCCGCCCGCGACGGCGACGATTATCCGCAGCGTTGGGACGGTGGAGACGCCGAAGGTGACCCGGCTCGACCGGGAAAGCCCGATCCTGGCGGGCGTCGATCTCGGCGGCCTGACCTTCGCGCAGACCCCGGTCTACGGGCTCCCGACCTGGGCGACCGAGGTGGTCGGCTCCGAGAAGGGGCCGCTGATCCTGGCCGGGAATCGCGACGGGCGCGAGATCGTGGTGATCACGTTCGATCTGGCGGCCTCGGGGCTGACCAGGAAACTGGCCTTCCCGCTGCTGATCGGCAACATCGTCGAGCGCTTGCAGACCCACCGGGTGCCGACCGTGACCGCGCTCGGGGCGGGCGTGTTGCTCGAACCGACGGCGGGGACGCGCGCCGTGCAGCTGCGCGACCCGGCGGGCGCGATCCGCGACCTGACCCTGCGCGAGTCGGCGGGTGGCCCCGCGTCGGTCTTTGTCGCCCTCGACCGTCCCGGCATCTACGCCCTGATCGAGCGGGACGGCAACGGCGCGACGATCGTGCAGGAGTCGTTCGCCGTCAATGTCGGCGACCCGATCAGTTCCAACCTCCGGGGGGTGGCGTCCGCGCTGCCGGGCGGGGCGGGTGGCGTGGCCCCGGCGCTGCCGCCCGTCGCGAGCGGCCAGGCATCGGCGACCGCCCCGTCGGTCGCGCCCGCGCCGCGTCGGCTGGGGGAACTCTGGCCGATCCTGCTGGCGCTGGCGGGGCTGGTCTTCCTGATCGAGTGGGGCGTCGGGCTCGGCGGGCCGACCCCGCCCCGGCGCGAGGCGGCACGGACTCGAGCACGGCCCGGCCTTTCCGGCACGGGCGGGGGAGCGCGCGGGACATGAGCGGCGTCTGGACCTTCTTCGGGCAGCAATTCGCCCTGCGCGAGCCGCGCGTGCTGATCGCGGCGGCGCTCGTGATCGCCGTGGCGCTGGCGTTGTGGCTGCGGCGCGGCGTGCGCGCGGTGCCGCCGGGCGCGGTCGTGGTGCGGACGCTCGCCTTCGCCGCGCTGGCGCTGGCGCTGGCCGGGCCGCTGCTTGCGCGCCCGGCCCCGGCGGGCGCGACGGTCTTCGTGGTCGACCGTTCGCGCAGCATGGGCGACGACGACGTGCGGCAACTCAGCGCGCAGATCGTGGCGGCGTTGGCGGGGCGTGCGGGACACGAGCCGGTCGGGCTGGTCGCCTTCGCCGAGCGCGCGGCGGTCGTCTATCCGGTCGGGGCGCTGACCGTGGACACCGACCCGGGGGCGCTCGCCGCCGCGCTGACCGCGACCGCGATCGGCTCGCGCGATTACACCGACGTGGCGGGCGCGCTGCAGCTGGCGGAGTCGCTGCCCTCCGCCGGGGGACGGCGGTTCGTCCTCTTCTCGGATGGGCGCGAGACCGTCGGCAGCGCGACCGCCTGGGCGGCGGGCGCGACCGGCCGCGGCATCGTGATCGACGGACTCGGCCCCGAGAGTCGGCGTCGCCCGAACGACGTGCGACTGGCCGATCTCCGCGTGCCGCAGAACACCTGGCAGGGGGATGACGTCGAGATCGAGGCGGTCGTGGCCGGGGATGTGCCGGGCGATGTCGGCGTGCAACTGCTGGTCGATGGCCGGCCGGCCGGCCAGCAGGTGGTGAAGCTGACGGCGGCCACGACCACGGCGACCGGCACGGCGCGCTTCGTGCTGCAACCCCTCGCGCCCGGCTACCACGCGATCCAGGTGACGGCCACGCCCCCGGCGGGCGACCCGATCGCGGAGAACAACGCCCTCGCCGCGACGACCGTGATCCGCGACAAGCCGCATATCCTGATCGTCGAGGGCGCGCGCGGGAATGGCGATCAGTTGAAGCGGGTCCTGGAGCGAACCGCCAGCCAGGTGACCGTGAAGTACGCCAGCGCGCTGACCGACCGCCTCTCCGATCTGGCCGAGTACGACGCGATCGTGCTGGCCGACGTCCCCGCGTCCGTGTTGAGCTTCGAGAAGCAGAAGGCGTTGCAGGAGTTCGTGCGCTCGAACGGCAAGGGCTTGATCGTCGCCGGCGGGAACCAGAGCTTCGGCAAGGGCGCGTATGAGGGCTCGACGCTGGAAGAGGCGTTGCCGGTGCGCGTGAAGCCGCGCGCCGAGGGCAAGCGCCCGCCCGTCGCGCTGCTGCTGATCGTCGATGCGTCGGGGTCGATGGATCAGCGCGGCACCGGGCCGACGCGGATCGAGATGGCGAAGGCGGCGGCGGCGGGCGCGGTGCGCGCCCTCTCGCCCGGCGATGAGATCGCCGTGCTCGCCTTCAGCGGCAACAACCAGTGGGTGACCCGCCTGCGGACGATTAACGGGCCTGCCGACATCGAGAGCGTGGTGGGCCAGATCGGCCAGATCAAGGCCGATGGCGTCACGGAGATGTACGGGGCGATCGTGGCCGGTGTGGACGAGTTGAAGGGGAGCAAGGCCGGGACGAGGCACGCGATCCTCCTTTCGGACGGCGAGCCGACCTCGCGCTTCGATGCGGACGAGGCGGCGCGGCGCTTTCGCACCGCCGACCTGACCCTCTCCACGATCTCGATCGGCACGGCGGCGGATGTGAACCTGATGCAGCGGCTCGCGACCGGCGGCGGGGGCAAGCACCACTTCGCCCCGACGCCGCAGGACATCCCGCGTCTGACGCAGGAGGAGACGGAGCAACTGGCGGGAAAGACGACCGCCACCGGCATTTTCCAGGCGGTGCAGACCGCGCCGAGTCCGATCCTTCGCCGCCTCGAGCCGGCGAAGCTGCCGTCCCTGACCGGCTATCAGATCACCGAGACGAAGCCCGACGCCCAGGCGATCCTGCAATCGGGCCGGGGCGAGCCGGTGCTGGCGCAGTGGCAGTACGGCCTCGGGCGGGTGGTCGCCTGGACGAGCGACCTCAATCAGGAACTTGCTCCCAACTGGAAGGATGCCGCCGCGTTCGAACCCTTCTGGAATCAGGCGGTGCGCTGGACCCTCGCCGCCGCCGTGAGCCCGTCCTATCGCGTGACGACCACCGTGGAGGGGCACGATGTGCTGCTGGCGGTCGATGCCTTCGACGCGAACGGTCAGCCGGTGAATCTGGCCGACACCCGCGCGCGGCTCCGCACGCCTGGTGGGCAGAGCGTCGAGCTGGCCCTGCCGCAGGCCGCGCCGGGTCGCTACGAGGCGCGACTCGCCGCGCCGCAGGCCGGGGCCTACAACCTGGAACTGCGGCAGACGCGCGCCGGGCAGGCCGTGACCGACACCGCCGGGTTCAGCGTGCCGTATCCCGCCGAGTTGCGCGGCCCCACCGTCGGCGACTCGATCCTCGGCGCGCTGGCCGATCGGACGGGCGGGCGGGTGCTGGCCGGTCCCGCGCAGGTCTTCGAGCGGGCGGTGCTGACGGCGACGCCGCGCTTCGCGCCGATCTGGCCGCCATTCGCGGTCGCGGCGCTGCTGCTCTTCCTGCTGGACATCGCGATCCGCCTGGGGAGCGCGGTCACCGCAGGGGGGGTGTTGCGGCGGCTCCTGCCACGGTAGGGGACGCGCCACGCGCGGGCGGCACCTCGCCGCTGGCGCGGGTTCTGGATCTTGCGCGGGTGGCTGAGGCGGTGTGGCAGGCGGTCGAGGCAGGCGGTCGAGGCAGGCGGTTGAAACCGCGCCTCGGGGTGCGGCGGCACCACGAAACCCGCCTGCGCGGGTTAGGAGGCAACGAACCGGCGACGGGCCTAACCCATGAAGATGGGTTTCGTGGCCCGCAGGCCCCGAGGCGCGGTTTCAACCGCCTGCCTCAACCGCCTGCCCGCCCTTCGTCATCACCGTCTGCCCCCGTGCCAGGTAAGACGTTGACCCCCTCGCCGCCCACACGGCGGGCGGGCGCTTGTCCGCGACGTACCGACCCATGGTGGCCTGCGATCAGGACCGATAGGCCATGGCGTACGGTCGGTAATCCGCCCATACTGGACGTATCGCAACGTGGCCTTGCCGCTGTGTCCCGCGCCGACGTCGCTCGTCGCGTGTGCGCGGAACGGCCCGTCAATGGCTCTGGGGAGGAGGTGGGTGATCAGCCGCGACACCAGCGAGCACCCGACGACCGATGCGGCGCTGCCGGGATACCCGGAGCGCCTGCTGGTGTTGCACGAGGCGGCGGTCCTGCTGGCCGCGCAGACCGACCCCCTCGCCGCCATCGAGACGGTGCTGCGCGCGGCCGGGAGGCTGCTGGGCTCGCATAGCGCCACCTGCTACCTCTGGGATGCCGCCGCCGGACTGCTGCGCTGCGCCCATAATTGGCAAGTGCCGATCGGCGACACCACGCCGGATCAGCGACCTGGCGAAGGATTGGCGGGCCGGGCCTTCCGCTCCGACGCGCCGCTCCTGGTCAACGACTACCTCGCCTGGGAACACGCCAGGCCGAGCGGTCGCGCGGCGGGCCTGCGGGCAGCGTTGGCGGTGCCGCTCGCGTGGGGCGGCAGTAGGCTCGGTGTCATCGTCATGCGCGCCTATGATGCGGGGGTCCGCTTCACCCCGGACGACGCTCGCCTGCTCGCCCTTTTCGCCGATCAGGCCGCCGCTGCCCTGGAAAACGCCCGGCTCCATGCGGCGGCGCGACAGGAACTGGCCGAACGTGAGCGGGCGGAGGTGGCGCTGCGCGCGAGCGAAGGGCGCTACCGACTGCTGATGGAGCAGGCTTCGGATGGCATCTTCGTCATCGAGCCGCGCGGTCGGTTCCTCGACGTGAATCCCCGTGCCTGCGCCATGCTGGGCTACGAGCGCGAGGAACTGCTCGCCTTGAGTCCACGGGAGATCATGGATCCCGCCGAGCTAGCCGCGCGACCGCTCGACCGCCCGGCGGTGGGGGGGGCGATCCTCCTCGACGAGCGGCTGATGCGACGGAAGGACGGCACGCTCTTCCACGCCGAGGCCAGCATGAAGCGCCTGCCCGACGGTCGGGTACAGGCGATCGCGCGCGATGTGAGCGAGCGTAAAGCGTTGGAAGAGGTGTCCCGCGCGGGCGAGCGGGAGGCGCGGCGACAGGCACAGGAATTGACCTTGTTGGACCGGGTGCGTACCGCCCTGGTCCGCGAATTGGACCTCGGCACCAACCTCGGTGCGGTCCTTGACGCCGTCTCCGACACCTTCGGCGGCGCACCTGTCGGGATCGCGCTGGTGGAGGGCGATATGCTGGTCGGCCTGGCCCACGAGGGCTTCGGCGGGCGACCACTGATTATCCCCCTGACCGATGGCGTGCTGGGCCGCTGCGCGCGGACGGCACAGGCGATCTTGGTCCCCGATGTGCGGGCCGATCCGGACTTCATCGGTGTGCCGGGGCAGGTCGGCTCCGAGTTGTGCGTGCCCCTCCTGATCGGCGGCGCGGTGGCGGGCGTCCTCAATGTCGAGCGTCTGACGGATCCGCAACTGGATCACGGCGACCTCGGCCTGCTCACGGCGATCGGCGAGCAGGTGGCCCTCGCCATTGGCCGCGCGCGCCTCCATCAGGCCCTCGCGGCGAGCGAGGCGCGCTTCCGTGCGCTCGTCCAGCACGCCGCCGACGGCATCGCGATCGTGGATCGGATGGGCCTCGCGCTGTATCACAGTCCCGCCGTCGCCCGTATCACCGGCTTCAGCCCGGAGGAGTTGATCGGGACGAACATCTTCGCGCGCGTCCACCCGGCGGATGACGACGCGGCGCGACAGATCTTCGAGGAATTAACGGCCAACCCGGGGGGTACTCGCGCGTATGACGTGCGTATCCAGCACGCCGATGGGACCTGGCGCGACCTGGAAGTGCGGGGTACGAATCTGCTGGACGAGTCGGTCGTCGGCGGGCTGGTCCTGAACTATTGGGACATCACCGCCCGCAAGGAGGCGGAGGCGCTCCTCGCGGGCCAGTCCGCGATCCTCGAGCAGATCGCCCGAGACGCCCCGCTGACGGAGACGTTAGCGACACTCGCCCGCCAACTCGAGGGCGTCAGCCCGGGCGCGTTGGTCGCCATCAACGTGCTGGCGGAAGCCGGGGCAACGCTCCGCTGCGTCGCCGCCCCGAGCCTCCCGCCGCGCTTCATCGCGGAGATGGCGCGCATCCCGATCCATGAGGGGAGCGGTGCCTGTGGCACGGCCGCCGCCCGTGGCGAGCCGGTGATCGTCGACGACATCGCCACCGATCCGCTCTGTATCGATTTTCGCGACGTCATGCGCGCCTACGGGCTGCGGGCGTGCTGGTCGCTCCCGATCCTGGGACGCGGCGCGGCACCGGACGATCGGGACCGACGCGTGATCGGCACCGTTGCCATCTACTCCAGCGCCTCGCGCCGACCGCAGGAGGCCGAGCGGCGGGCATTCGAGCACTCGGTCGGGCTGGCCGCGCTGGCGATCGAGCGGACGAGCGCAACGCAGACGCTGCGGCGGAGCGAGGCGAGCCTGGTGATGGCGCAGCGTATCGCGCATCTGGGGAGCTGGGAGTACGATTATGGACAGCAGGAGTTGCGCTGGTCGGACGAGGTCTTCCGCATCGCCGGTTATGCGCCGCAGGCCTTCGTCCCGACGCTGGAACGGCTGATGGCGAACGTCGCCCCCGACGACCGGGAGGGGGTACGGCGCGCGTTCGACGTGGTCGTGAAGCAGGACGCGCCGTACGCCTTCGATCACCGCATCGTGCGACCGAGCGGCGAGGTCCGCGTGGTCCACCAGCAGGCCGAGTTGGTCCGCGACGCCGACGGTCGGGAGGCCCGGCTGTTCGGCATTGTGCATGATGTGACCGAGCGACGGGCGCTGGAGGAGCGGCTGGCGCACCAGGCCTTCCACGATCCGCTGACCGGGCTGCCCAACCGCGCGCTCTTCACGGATCGCCTCGGTCAGGCCCTGGCGCACGCCGAGCGCGACGGCAAGAACTGCGTCGTCCTCTTCCTCGACATCGACCATTTCAAGACGGTCAACGACTCCCTCGGTCACGCCGCCGGCGACCAACTCCTGACGTCCGTGGCGGCGCGGCTGCGCCTCGGGTTGCGTGGTGGCGACACCCTGGCTCGTCTCGGCGGCGACGAGTTCGCCGCCTTGCTGGAAGACATCGCCGATCTGGCTGAGGCGCGCGACGTGGCCGCGCGCCTCCACGCGACGCTGCGCGCGCCGCTGGTGTTGGAGGGCCACGAACTCTTCGTGACGGCGAGTATCGGACTCGCGCTGGGCGAAGGCGTCGCGGATACGCCCGAAGATCTCCTGCGCTTCGCCGATGTGGCCCTCTACCGCGCGAAGGAGGTCGGGCGTGCCTGCACCGAGGTCTTCTATCCCGGCATGAGCGCCGCCGCCGTGGAGCGGCTGGAACTGGAGCGCGATCTGCGGCGCGCGTTGGCGCGCGGCGAATTCGTCGTCCATTACCAGCCGATCGTCGAGTTGCATACCGGCGTGATCGGCGGGCTGGAAGCGCTGGTGCGCTGGCAGCACCCGACTCGCGGCCTCGTCTTCCCCGGCCAGTTCATCCCCCTGGCCGAGGAAACGGGGATGATCGTCCTCATCGGCCAGTGGGCCTTGGGGGAGGCGTGCCGCCAACTGCGCGCCTGGCAGGACTGCTACCCGGATGTCCCGTCCCCGACCGTCTCCGTGAACCTCTCGGCACGCCAATTCCGGCACATCGACCTCGTCGCCAACGTGGCTGCGACGCTCGCGAAGAGCGGGTTGACCGCGCGGCAACTGCAATTGGAAGTCACCGAGACCGTGGCGATGGCGGACACCGAGGTGGGCGTCACCACCCTCGCGACGTTGCGCGCGCTGGGGGTGCGGCTGGCGATCGACGACTTCGGCACCGGGTACTCGTCGCTGGCCTATCTCCAACGCCTGCCGGTCGGGGCGCTGAAGATCGATCGCACCTTCTTCAGCACCGGCGAATCGAATCGCGCGATCGTGCGGGCGATCACCACCCTGGCGCACGGGCTGGGGCTGGAGGTGACGGCGGAGGGGTTGGAGACGGCCCCGCAAATCGCCTGGGCGCGCGAGGCGGGCTGCGACCATGGGCAGGGCTACTACTTCGCGCGAGCCCTGGCACCTGAGGAGTTCGAGGGGTGGTGGGCGCGCGGGCTGCGCTGCGCCATCCCCGACGGCGCGGCAGCCGCCGCGCGCTGATCGGCGACCGCAGCCAAGATGCGGTGTCGCACCGCGCTCAGGATTGCCCGTCTTTCTCGTACTGCTCGCGCGTGAATTCGACGTCATTGCCCGCCACCTCGGCGGCCTCCAGCATCTCCTCCTCGATCTGCTCGGTCCGTGTCTCGGGGCGGACGAGGGCGACCGGGGCGGCGGGACGGGTTTCCCGTGGCAGGCGGGCGGCGCGCAGCCGGTCGTGGAAGGCGCGCAATTGCGCTTGCAGGCGCTCGCCATAGCCGCTGAGGGAGACGATCGTGCGGCCCTTATTGGTCGTGCGCACGCCGATCTCGCCGATCACGGCGGGGAGCGCGCCCTCGGCGCGGCCCATCAGGCGCACCGTATTCGGCGTGCCGCCCTTGGTGGCGCGGTAGCCGCTTTCCTTGAAGAAGTCCTGCGCCTGGAGCAGGACCTCCTTGGCGGGGGTATCCGTGATGACTTTCTTGACGTAGGTTGTCCGTTCCATCTCGCGCGCCATCTCTTGCATCGCTGCCTCCGGGGTGGCTCGCCGCGCGGGGCGGGATCGCGGGACGTTCGGCGCTGCTCGTGTACGCCCCTCCTGGGTTATACTGCGCCGTGCATACGAGGGCAAGGCGCGGTCGCGCTGCGGTGCGCCGTTATTCGGAAAGGGCTGGCCGGTGTCTATTGCCGATGATTCCCGTTTCTCCTACCCGCGCTCGATGCAGAGCGTCGCCGCGCGGCGCGGCGTCGCGTTCGAGGTGAACGAAGGGGAGCGGTTCCAGATCGTCGATCAGGGCGGGAAGCAGACGGCGATCATGGTGGCGTTCAAGAAGGATGACCACAGCGAGTGGGCCTCGACCACGCACACGAGCGAGGGGTTGGGGTCGATCATGCTGCGCCCGAACGCCCATCTCGTCAGCAATCGGCGCAACTGGTTGATGCGGCTGGAGGAGGATACGGTCGGGCGGCACGACCTGACGATGCCCGCCTGCGACAGTCGGCGTTACCTCGACCACTACGGCCTGCCCGATCATCCCAATTGCCGCGACAACCTGACGACCGCGCTGGCGGAGTACGGTATCCCATACGATCAACTCCCGAACCCGTTCAATCTCTTCGCGCACGTCGCGATCCTCGGTCAGGGTGAGCTTGAGGTGCGCGAGCCGTTGTCCGAGGCGGGCGACTTCGTGGTTTTCCGCGCGTTGACGGGGCTGATCGTCGCCGTCTCGTCCTGCCCGAACGAGCGCAGCGCGCAGAACGGGCGCAACCCGTCGGATCTGCTGGTGCGCGTTTTTAACGACTGAGCGGAGGGCTGCGGGGCCCGTCACCAGTTGCGGTGATTCAGAAACCTACGCGGACTGGGATACGTTCTCGATCTGGTGAGGCGGGGATGCCGTTGGGCTGAAGCCCCGGCTGAAGGCGCGGCCACGAAGTCCGCCTGCGCGGACTGGGATAATGTCGTGCCATTGTGGGGCTGAGGTCGGTCGCTGGCGCTTGGCGAGACTGTCATTTGGCGGGTCGGATTAGCGACTGCACGAAGGTGCGTAGCTCGCCGCCGGTGGCGACGTAGCCCGGATTTGGTGTTGGCACTGGGGACATGGTTACCCGCCTCTGGAATGTCACGTTGCTTATGCGCTAGCGTTGCCAGAGAAGACATCGGTCTGCGTGACGGGTTCGAAGCCGACGCTGAGGTAGAGGCCCCTCGACGCTGGGTTGCCCGGTTCGAAGCAAATCTTGATGCGCGCTGCACCGGCATCGACGAGAAGGTCGATGCCGGTGCAGAGCACATGGCGGGCAAGTCCTCGTCTTTGGTGATCGTCTTCGGTGCGCATGGGTTCGACGAGACCTGTGGCGGTCTCGGGGTCGTACCAGAACAGACCGTACGCTACGTGGTTGTCGTCGCTGTCGAGAATGAGCAGATCGAGTTCGGGGCGGTACAACGATGTTTGGAGAAGACGCTGCGCCATGTCGGGTCCGCCCCGGTTTACCATGTGGTGCGGACGCAGCATCGTGTCGAGGCGACTGGACAATCGATAATCCCCGTGAAGCGAGCGCATCGCTGGTCGAGCGTCTGCAGCCAGCCACGTCTCGACCAGTCCGTCTTCCTTGATCGCGAAGCCATGGCCGACCAATACCTCACGCAGAACGTTATCGCACGGTCGACTTCGAGTTCGATAGCTCCAAACCCGGACTCACTGGCGTGAGCCAGCCCGCGCTCGATAACGTGTGCAACCCAGTCGGGAGTTGCGTCGGGCATGACGATCGGGGTGAGAGCTATATGGTCGTCCCAGGCAGTTGCGATCACTGCAGCTTCTGGGAGACCGCAGTTATCGAACCAGAAGAGCTGATCGAGATTGTCGGTCGAGCGCGGGGTGCGCCACCACCACTGCAGGTCGGCGGCCTCGTACAACCCTTTGGTAGGGTGAGCTTTGCGAACTCGCTGCAGGAGCGCCGTCACAGCTTCCAGATAGTGAACATTAACCCGATACTGTTCGCTCATTACCCGCGTCTTCCTCGAACCTTTGTGTCGTGATTGCCCAAATCAACACTCTTGTGCGGCTTTGATTATAGCCTGTTCTCGCGCACACGTACGTCGAAATCTCGCAGATGGATACACTTCTTAAGAGTGTTGTCGCCACGATTGCCCCTCATTGTTATTACCGCGAACGTTCTCGGCCATAACAACACAACCGTTGTCGTATTTTGTATGCACAGTGGTGTCACCAGTACACTGCGGCGGAGATACCCCGCTGGTTTCTTCGGCAGATACCCTGGCGCTGTCTCACCTAAACCAGCGGCTCACTTCAGCCATGCCGTACTAGCCCTGACTCGGCTGCGCGAGCGCCGCCGCGCGCTTTTGCGGCGCTGGCGATCCGTGGTACCGTTGTGCCAATTATGGGTGGGGAGTCGGGTCATGAGCAGGAGGGCGGCGTGGCAGGCGGCATGGCGGCGGACGTGGGCAGTGGCGCTGGGCAGGGCGGTGGGGCGATCCCGTCGCCGGAGGAGGTGCTGGGCTACCCGGTCGGGGCGGAACGGAAGATCCCCGATTGGCCGGTGATGGTGGACTATTTCGCGCGTCTTGCGGCGGCGTCGGATCGCGTCGAGGTCGAGGAGTTGGGCCGCACGACCGACGACAACCCGCTGATCCTGGTGACGATCTCCGCGCCGGAGAATCTGGCGCGGCGCGAGGAGTTGCGCGCGATCAATGCACGCCTCTACGACCCGAGGGCCACGCCGCCCGACGCGACCGAGGGGCTGATCGCGTCCGGGCGCAGCGTCGCGCTGATCATCTGTACGCAGCACTCGAACGAACTCGGCGCGGCGCTGATGTCCCTCGAACTGGCGCACGAACTCGCCACGCGCGACGACGCCGCGACGCGGACGATCCTGGAGCAGACGATCACCGTGATCGTCCCCTGCGCGAACCCCGACGGCCACCGGATGATCGTGGAGTGGTATGCGCGCTGGCTCGGCACGCCCTACGAGGGGCAACCGATGCCGTGGCTCTACCATCGCTACGTCGGCCACGACAACAATCGCGACTGGTTCATGCTTACCCAGGCCGAGACGCGCCTGATCGCCGCGCTGCACAACCGGGAACACCCGCAACTCGTCTTCGACATGCACCAGATGGGGCGCGACGGGGCGCGGTTCATGGTCCCGCCGTTCATCGACCCGCTCGATCCGAATCAGGACCCGGTGATCCAGGCGGGGTTCGCCGATGTCGGCACGTCGATCGCCGCACGGCTGACCCAAGCCGGGAAGGCGGGCGTCGCCACGCACATCATCTTCGACAACTACTCCCCCTCGCTCGCCTACGGCAACTATCACGGCAGCGTCGATCTGCTGAGCGAGGCGGCCTCCTGCAAGTTCGCCACGCCGGTCGAGATCGAGGAGGAGAAGCTCGTCGTCCGCGACGGTTACGATCCGCGCAGGCGGAGTTGGAATCAGCCGCTGCCGTGGAAGGGCGGGCGCTGGACCCTGCGCGACATCGTGGAGTACGACAAGATCGCCGCCTTCGCCGCCCTGGAACATGTCGCGCGCGACCGCGAGGGCTGGCTGCGCGGCTTCGCGGGGCTGATGCGGCGCACGGTGGAGCGCGAGGACGCGCCGTTCGCCTATCTCTTCCCAACCCGCCAGGACGACCCGCTGGCGCTGGCGGAGTTGCTGGCGACGTTGGGGCGCGGCGCGGTCGAGGTGCTGGAAGCGACCGACCCTTTCAGCGCCGATGGCGTGCGTTACGATGCCGGGACCCGGATCGTGTTCCTACGGCAGCCGGCCGGGAACTTTATCAAGACGCTGCTCGAAATCCAGCGGTATCCCGATCTGCGCCTCTGGCCGGAAGGCCCGCCGCAACCGCCATACGACATCGCCGGGCACACCCTGCCGTTGCAGATGGGGGTGGCCTGCGTGGAGGTGCAGACGGCCTTTGCCGTGGAGACGCGACCGCTGGCGAGCGAGGCGGGGCCGACCGGCGCGGTGGAGGGGGCGGGTCGGCATGGCTACGCCATCGCCCCGACGACGAATCGCGCGACGGTGGCGCTGAATCGGCTGCTGGGCGCGGGGGTGCGCGTTTTCCGCTCGCGCGGGGCGCTGGGGGAGACAGGCTTGCCGTCGGGCACGATCCTGATGCCGCGCCCGGAGGGGGCGGGCGAGGCCGAGGCGCTGGACGGGCGAGTGGCCGCGCTCGCCGCCGAGTTGGGCGTGGAGGTGCGCGGGCTGGAAACCTCGCTGGAGGGCGGGAGCTACTTCGAGCAGGCGGCCCCCCGCCTCGGGGTCTACCAGAGCTGGCGACCGGCGATCGACGAGGGCTGGACGCGGTTCGTGTTGGAGGAGTACGGTTTTCCCTACACGACCCTCCACGACGCCGATATTCGCAATGGCGGGCTGGCGACGCGCTACGACACGATCGTGCTGCCGCACCAGGGGCGCGAGGATCTGCTGGAAGGGAACAAGGAGAAGGACAGCTACAAGGACCCTTATCCGCCGGACTATGTCGGCGGCCTCGGCGCGATCGGGCTGGCGGCGTTGCGCGCCTTTGTGGAGGAGGGCGGCACGCTGGTGACGTTGGATGCGGCCTGCGAGGCGGTGATCAAAGGCTTCTGGCTGCCGGTGCGCAACGTGCTCGAAGGACTCGATTGCAAGGAGTTCTATTGCCCGGGCTCGCTCCTGCGGATCATCGTGGACCCGACGCAGCCGCTCGGTTGGGGCTTGCGGCGCGACGAGACGGCGGTCTTCATCAACAGTTCGGCCTTTGTGCTCGAGGGCGAGGGGAAGGTCGCGGCGCGCTACCCGCTCGCCGATCCCAATCTGAGCGGTTGGCTCCTCGGCGCGACACATCTGGCGGGGAAGGCGGCGCTGCTCGAAGTGCCGCTCGGCTTGGGGCGGGTCGTCCTGATCGGCTTTCGGGCTCAATTCAGGGCGCAGTCGCGCGGCACATACCGAGTCCTGTTCAACGCGATCTTGCGGGGCGGGCTGCGGGAGGTGGGGGAGCGGGCGGCGGGCGCGGGCGCGGGGTCATAGGCTGTTAACACGACGCAGCGTAGGTAACCAGCGGAGGCGGGGCTGCCGTTGGACTGCGGCCCCGCCGGGCGCTGCCATCGTCCCGGCTGAAGGCGCGGCCACGAAGTCTACGGCAGAACGCAGTGGGGCCCCCCTACGGGGGCTGGGGGCAAGGTGGGGGGCGGTGGTAGCCGCTCATCGGCGTTGGCAGCGCCCGCGCTCCCCCTGCCCTACGTGATCCGCCGCGCGCCGACGTAGCGCTGCTTCCAGTAGGCTTCGTCGAGGGAGATGGCCTTGACGCCGTTCTTCTCGTCGAGCGCCGAGACCCAGCGCCCGCCGCCGATGTAGATGCCGACGTGGCTGATGCCGGTGGTGTAGGTGTTGGCGTAGAAGACGAGATCGCCGGGCTGGAGCTTGTCGGGGGCCACCGCGACCCCGGCGGTAGCCTGCTCGGCGGCGGTGCGTGACAGGCTCACGCCGAGGGCCTTGCGGGCCGCGAAGACGGTCAGGCCGGAGCAATCGAACCCTTCCGGGCCATTGCCGCCCCAGATGTAGGGCTTGCCGACCTGGGCCATCGCGATCTCCACGAGCGCGTTGCCGCGCGCGGAGCCGGCGGCGGGGGCGGTGCCCGCCGTCGGGACCTTTTCGTTGGGCGTGGGGGGATCGGTCGGGACAAGGTAGATGCCATCCACCCAACCCCACGAGCCGTTCCAGGCGACGCGAAACCAGGGATCGCCGTTGCCCCCCTTGGCCGGTCCTTCGAGGAGGTTAAGTTTCGTCCCCTCCGGCAGAACGGTGATCAGGGTCTCGGCGGGCGAGGCGGCGGTGCGGAGTCGCAGGCCGGTGGTCCCGGCGGTGCCGCTCACCGCCGCCCAGGTGCCGGGCGCGAGGGTGGGGGTCCGGGGCGTCGGGATCGGCTCCGGCGCGGGCGGCGTGGCGGCGAGCGAGCCGGTCAGTTCGAGGTAGGTGCTGTCCACCCAGCCGCTCTTGCCGGCGGCGAGGACGTTGAACCAGGGATTGCCGTTGCCACCTTGTTGCGGCCCGGCGACCAGTTGCAGGAGCGACCCTTCCGGCAGGACCGACAGCAGTTCTTCCCAGGGGGCGGGGGCTTTGCGGAGGCGCAGCCCGGTCGTATCGCCGGTGTCGATGACTTTGGCCCAGGCCCCCGGCCCGAGCGCGGGCGCATAGCGCGCGAGGTGCTGCTCGCGCCCCAGGAGGCCGAGGAGGACGGCGTAGGGGGCCGCGTTCTCGGGGTGCTGCTCGAAGCGGGCGCGCTCGAAATACTGCACCGTGTAGCGCTTACCGTCGGTCGGGCTGATCTCGGTGAACGTGCCGGTGAGCGGCAGCCCTTGTTGCGCCAGGCCGCCGTGCGCGTCCCAATAGGCCAGGAAGGGGCCGCATGCCTGCTTGCCGGTTTGCACGAAGGCGCGGCACTCGCCGCCCCCGGCGAGTTGCGCCACCGCCGGTGGGGGGGCACCGCCATAGCGCAGGGTGTGCTGCTCCTTGCCGAGCAGGCCGAGGAGGACGGTGTGCGGGGCGGTGTTCTCGGGATGATGCTCGAAGCGGGCGCGCTCGAAATATTGGACGGTGTACTTTTTGCCATCGGTCGGGCTGATCTCGGGGGCTTCGTCGGTGAGCGGTAGCCCTTGCTGGGCGAGGCCACCGTGCGCATTCCAATAGTCCAGGAACGCACCGGCGACGCATTTCCCGGTCTCGGCGAAGCAACGGCCCTCGGCTGTCCCCTGGCCGCGCGTCGTCGCGGCGGGCGAGGCCGCGAGCAGCAGCCCGGCCAGGAGGCAGCCGACGAGAATGCGCGCGTGTACCGTTACCACGTATCCCTCAATCGGCAATGCGCCGTGTAGCCGTGTCGCGGGCCGAAATCCGAACCGCGCTCGTTGTGGGCCTGCTTTTCTGGGGGTCGGCCAATCAGCCAAGCCCGGTTGCGCCATCCTCGTGCATCCCTCGTGCGTCGTTCGCGACCGATTGGCGCTGGCGAGCCGGGTTCGAGCGGGCGACGGTGTCGCTGCGCCGGACACACCTGGCGGGTGCGACGGCGTGAGGCGATCGGCGTGACACGATCGGTGTGCGCGGCGGCGGTGCTGCCGCTCCGGGGTTCTGCCGTTCGCATTCGCTATTGCGTGATAGACGATTGTACGAAGATAGCACAATATTCGTGCATGTCAAGATGTCAAGGGCCGCTCTTTGCTAGTGTAGTGGACATGGTACCGGCCCGTATCGCCTGGAAGTACCGGCAGCGGTCCCGATCTGCCTGACGCGATCGGGCTAGCGAATATGGGCGATGGGCGGTGCGAAAAGTGCCGAGGTCCCGCTGTTGTGCGGTCAGAACCGACCAATATCTCCTGTTTGTACACCGCACAGTCGCGTACGAATGCGTGTACACGGGCGTCGGGAAAAGTGACACGATAGCCGGTGGACGGGTTGGCCGTACAGCCGAATTGGTGACGATGGCGTGGGATAATCTACGTTGGAGCGGTGAGCCGCCGACCGACACGGGCGATGGTGCTGGATAGAGGGAGGAACGGTGTGATGGGCGCGATGGTCGGGACGGTGGCGGCGCTCTATCGCTATCCGGTGAAGTCGATGCGCGGCGCGCGAATCGAGGAGACGCCGGTGTATTGGCATGGGCTGGCGGGCGATCGGCGCTATGCCTTCGTGCGCGGCGGCAACACCTCGCGTTTCCCCTGGCTCACCGGGCGCGAGGTGCCCGAACTGCTGCGCTACGCCCCCTATCTCGCCGCGCAGGGCGACCCGTCGACGGTGGCGGTGCGCGTGGTGACGCCGGACGGGGATGATCTCGCGATCGAGGATGCCGCGCTGGCCGGGGAACTGGCGGCGCGACATGGGGGCGCGGTCTATCTGTTGCATTCCAGTCGGGGGGTGCCCGATAGCGCGGGCGTCTCGATCCTCGGCGCGGCGACGGTGCGCCAGCTCGGCGAGCGGGTCGGGGCGACGCTCGATCCGCTCCGCTTCCGCCCGAATATCTTGGTCGAGACCGTCGAGGGGCGACCGTTCGAGGAGGAGGACTGGCTCGGTGGGCTGCTCCGTTTCGGCGAGCGCGAGGACGGTGCGCGTATCCGGGCCAACCGCAAAGATCCGCGCTGCATGATGGTGAATCTCGATCCCGAGCGGGCCGAGCAGAACCCGGCGGTGCTGCGTGCGATCGTGCGCGAGCGCGATACGTGCGCGGGACTCTACGCGACGACCGAGGGCGTCGGCAGCGTGCGCGTGGGCGACCCGGTCTATCTGCTGTGCCCCTGAGCGAGCGCTGGCATTCGCGCTGGTGCGGTACGATTCGCGCCTGAGAAACGTTATAGAGCATGGAGGCTGGTCCGCGTCAACACGGGCCAACGCCCTGGAATATCGCGCCATGAGGAGTTGCTACGGACTGCCCGGCCTGCGATGTCCCCCTCGCCATGACCGATCGGCAAGGGGTGGAAATCGACTATTGCCCGCGCTGCTGCGGGGTCTGGCTCGATCGCGGCGAGATCGACAAGATCATCGAGCGTGAGTCGGCCGCGTACGGCCCGCTCGCGCGCCGCGAGCAGGCCGCCCCGATGCCCGAGGGGCTGTTTTACCCCGAGGACCGTGCGCCCGTCCGCGACGAGCGGCGTGGTGATCGCGACGATGACCGCCATCGCGACCGCGACCGTGACGACGATCGCGGTCGCGGTCGCTATGATGGCAAGGATGGGAAGAAGAAGCGCGAGTCGTTCCTGGGGGATCTGTTCGACTTCGGGTGATCGCGAGGACGTGGGGGCGCGAGGACATGGGGGCGCGAGGGGCGCAGGGGTACGCCGCCCCCCTGTCCGCGCGTCTGGTCGCCGCTCAACCTGCGCCCGCGAGATCGGCGCTGGTGACCGTGCCAACCCCCGCCGCCAGCCAGTCGGCCAACGTCGCCGCGCTTTGCTCGGGGAAGACGGCGCGCGTGGCGTCGGTGATGACGTAGGTCTCGAAGCCGACCTTGCGCGCGTCGAGCGCGGTGGCATCGACGCAGTAGTCGAGGGCCAGCCCGCCGACGTAGACCCGGCGAACGCCGCGAGCGCGCAGTTGCGCGGCGAGATCGGTGCCATCGAAGCCGGAGTAGGCCTCCTCTTCCGGGGTTGTCGCCTTGCGGATGGTGATGGCGATCGCCGACTGGTCGAGTGCCGGATGCAGCGCGGCACCCGGCGTCCCGGCCACGCAGTGGACCGGCCAGGGGCCGCCACGCGTCGCGAACGAGCGGTGGTCGGCGGGGTGCCAGTCCTGCGTGGCGACCACGGTGCCGAAGCGGGGCGCGAGGCGATTGAGGAGCGGCACCACCTCGTCCCCCGCGCCGACGGCCAGCGCGCCGCCGGGGCAGAAGTCGTTTTGGACATCCACGATGATCAAAGCGTCGTGCTGATGCTCGTGTTCAGCGCTCACGGTTATGCTCCTTATACCCGTATGTAATGGCCTGTTTGCGACCTCGCTGTGTGATGTCGGTTCTAGCCGACATTCGATGATCAGGATACAGCTTTTGCTGAGCGGCAGCGCGAATCGCTGGCCGTCGGCGACGGCCTGGCGACGGCGGGCACTCGGATCGTCGAATGTCGGCCAGACCCCGCATCATGTGGCGAGGTCCGGAGTCGAGCATTGCCAGCTACTGGCGGCATACGCCGTCTTTTGCAGGCAAGCGTGCCGGGATTGGGCGACGGACGGAGTAAACGGCCAGCACAGGGTGGTCGGCGTCCCGATATTCAGGCGATTTTGCGCCGGTAGGCGACCATGGCGAATGCATAGGCGACGATGAGGAGGCCGACGCACCAGGCGAGGGCGCTCCAGATTTCGCCTCCGACCGGTCGCTGCTCCAGCAGCGCCCTGATCGAGTTGACGATGGCGGTGACCGGTTGGCGCTCCGCGAAGGCGCGCACTGGCCCGGGCATCGTGTCGGTGGGGACGAATGCCGAGCTCACGAAAGGCAGGAAGATGATCGGATACGAGAAGCCGGTCGCTCCATCCGGGGAGGATGCCGACAGTCCGGCGATCACCGCGACCCACGTCAACGCGAGCGTGAACAGCATGAGGATCCCGGCCACGGCGAGCCACGCCAGCACCCCCGCCGACGAGCGGAAGCCCATCAGCAGCCCCACCAGGACGATGATCACCACGGAGATGGCGTTGGACACCAGCGAGGTCAGCACATGTCCCCAGAGCACGGACGAACGGGCGATTGGCATCGAGTGGAACCGCTCGAAGATGCCGCTCTGTAAGTCGTTGAACAGCCGGTAGGCGGTGTAGGCGATGCCGCTGGCGATCGCGATGAGCAGGATGCCGGGCAGCAAATAGTTCACATAGTTGTCGGTGCCCGCCTGGATGGCACCGCCGAACATGTAGACGAACAACAACATCATCGCGATCGGCGTGATCATGACCGTAATGATGGTGTCCACGCTGCGCGTGACGTGGCGCATGGAGCGCCCGAGCATCACGCCGGTGTCGCCGAAGAAATGCGCGCTCATCGCTGCCCCTCCTTGTCGTTTGCGGGCGTCTTGTCACTGCCGACGAGCGCCAGGAAGATCTCCTCCAGGGTGGGTTGCCGTTCCACGTATTCCACTTTCGCGGACGGGAGGAGCCTCCTCAGTTCTGCCAAGGTACCGGACACGATGATCCGGCCCTCGTGCAGGATCGCGATCCGGTCGGCGAGCTTCTCGGCCTCCTCCAGATGCTGGGTCGTGAGCAGGACCGTCGTGCCGCTGTCAGCGAGGTTCTGGATCACCCGCCACACTTCGATGCGGCCCTCCGGATCGAGTCCGGTGGTTGGCTCGTCGAGGAAGATGATCCGCGGGTCGCCGATGAGGCTCATGGCGATGTCGAGACGGCGGCGCATGCCGCCCGAGTACATCGACACCCGGCGCCCGGCCGCATCGGCGAGGCCAAATCGTTCGAGCAGATCGTCTGCGACCCGGCGCGGGTGCTCCACTTGCCGCAGTTTGGCGATCATGACCAGGTTCTCCCGGCCGGTGAGGATCTCGTCCACCGCTGCGAACTGCCCGGTCAGGCTGATCGACTCTCGCACCCGCGTCGGTTGCGACACGACGTCGAATCCGTTCACGCTTGCCGTGCCGTCATCCGGCTTGAGCAGGGTGCTGAGGATCCTCACGATCGTGGTCTTGCCTGCGCCGTTGGAGCCGAGCAGCGCGAAAATGCTCCCGCTGGTCACCTCGAAGTCCACGCCCCTGAGCACCTGCAGCCTCTGGTAGGACTTCTGCAGTCCTTGGACCCGGATCGCCACATTCTTCTCTTCCATGCTGCCTAGCTCCCTATTGGACGGTCACGTTCGACAGGTCCGCGCCCAGGCCTTTGAGCCCGGCGTAGGTCAGCTTGTCCATGCGCGCGCCATCGAAGATCACCGTGCGGATAGCGGTGCGGTACTTCCCGCCCCACGCCTCGACGCCCGCGAAGTCGCTTCCCGCGAGTTCGCTCGCATCGAACCTCGTTACCAGTGGTCGTGTCGTCGCTGTCACAATGCCTCCCTTCATATCACGTTCCGGCACCTCGCCTACCCCGCCCGCGAGCGCCCCCACCGCTACATCTCCCTGTCGGCTCGTGGTATACTCCCCTTTGCTACGTTGCGAAGTGGTGTCGCAATAAAAATACCTTCGCAGCGAAGCTAAAAGTATCTTAGGGGAGGAACGAGGCGTTGTCAAGGGGTGCGTCAGGGGATAATCGCCGGAAAGTGCTCGGGGAACTCGTGCGGGAGGTCCGGCGCTTCGGCGGGCTGGGGGCGACCTACTTCCGCGCGTTGGCCGGCCAAGTGGGGCTGAACGCAACGGATGTGCAGGTCGTCGACATCCTTGCCAGCACCGGGTCGGCGACCGCCGGGCAGCTCGCCGAGATGACGGGGCTCACGACCGGGGCGACGGCGCAGATGCTGGGCAGGTTGGAGAAGGATGGGGTTGTGCGCCGTGAGCGCGATCCCGACGACGGTCGGCGGGTGCTGGTCAGCCTCGCCCCCGACTGGGACAAAACCAGCCAGATCGGCCCGGCACTCGATGGCGCAGGGAGCGCCCTGGAGGTTCTGGCTGCGCGTTACGACGACAAGCAACTCGCCTTCCTCCTGGAATTCATTGCCGCCGCCAACGCGGCATACAGGGAGGAAATCTACCGGCTGCGGGAGGAGCCGGGGGAGGGCGGTGATGGGGGGCGCTCCGCCCCCCTGGAAGGGGTGGAGCGCGGCACGTTCGTCTTCACTTCCTGGGCTTCCCGGCTCGTCTTAAGCGGCAACGCGGGGATGGCGGAACTCTACCGCGCCCAGTTCAAGGGTCCGGTGCCGGAAGTGCGGGTCGATGGTGGCACCGTCACTATGCGCTACCCGCGACGCCTGCGGACCCTTTTTGGCAGCAACCAGGAGGCGGAGGTCGCGCTGAACCCCGCCGTGCCGTGGCGGATCGAGTTGCGGAACGGGGCGTCGGATACCACCGCAGATATGCGTGGCCTCACCCTCGCCGGGCTCGAGATCCGAGGTGGGGCGAGCAGCGTCACGGTGAGACTCCCCGCGCCCACCGGCACGATACCGGTGCGGATCGCGGGCGGGGCATCGGGGATCACCATCAATCGCCCGCCCGGTATCGAGGTCAGCATCCGCCTCAAGGGCTGGGCCGCCCATCTCACCTTCGACGACCAGACCTTCGACGCCGTGGACACCGATGGGCGGCTGCAGAGCCCCGGCTACGCGGAGGCCACCCGGCGCTACGACATCGAGGTCGACGGCGGCGCCAGCGACGTCATCGTGACGACCTCTGGCTGACGACCAGCAGAAAGCCCAACCTGCGATCTATGCCGGTCGGTTGGCCCATCCCGGTCGGATACGTCGGCAAGCCCGTGCAGCGAGTGCCAGCCGTGATGCCACGGAGGAGTTCATCAGTCAACTCAACCCACGTTGCGATCAGCAAGTACGCGTGCTCCACACCGTTAGGGCCTGCATCTCGGGTTCGTCGCACCGACGGTACGCACCACCTGCTGTGATGGGCCGCGTGCGCACTCTGCGCGAACGCTGGCGCTGGTGGCAAGGGCCGGGAGCGCTCGACCTGGACCTGGTGTGGCGGGCAGATCTGCGCCGGTATGCCATCGAGCCACTGTGCCGCTTCCCGAAGCAGACTCTCACTTGGGTGACGCCCCTGACCGTCGCCACGTCTCACCCCGGCGCGCGTCCGGCGCGGTTGTTCCGCACCGCTGCGCGCGCTCGGCACCCCGGCAGATGCGCCAAAACCCTGCGGGCGGCGACCCTCCCCCGAAAGGGAGGGGGAGAATGGCCCCGGTCGATCCGAAACGTCATTAACGTTGTCGTGAAACGCCGCACTCAGGCGTGTTCGTCGCGGGGTGGTCGGGCTGCCTCGTGCGGCGCGGATACCGGGCTGCCGCTGGTGTGGCGGCGCATTACGGTGTCGCGCAGGGCGGTGAGGGCCGGGCTGTACTCGACCGGATAGTCGGGGGCGTCGAGCAGCGCTTTGTAGCGCTCGGGGAGTTCGCGCAGGTTGGCCTGCGCCAGTTCCCAGATCTCGGAGACGGGTGGCAGGCTGCCGGGGATCATCGTGCCGTTGCGGATGACCGGTTTCAGCAGGCGCGTGGCACCGTCGGGCGGCGGCTCGTTTTCCAGGCCGAGCCAGTCGCGCTCGAACGTGCCGAGCCGGTACAACTCTTTGCGCCCCGGCCAGGTGCTTTTCGGCCCGGCGACCTTGATCTTCGGCTCGCCGATCCCGGCCTCCTCGTACCAGACTTCCTTATAGACCCCGCCGAGCGCGCCGCCCTCGATGCCGTGTTCGCTCGAGCCGCCGCCGACGCCGAGGCTGGTGCCGACGCCGAACGAGTCGATCGGCGCGTCGGCCGCCAGCAGCGCATCGATCGCGAACTCGTCCATGTCGCCGCTGACGAGGATGCGCACGTCGCGCAGGCCCGCCGCGTCGAGCACCTCGCGCATGTAGCGACTATCGGCCAGGAAATCGCCGCTGTCGAGGCGCACCGCCGCGAGGCTGTGGCCGAGGTCGCGCTGGGCACGTTGGGCGACGGCGACGGCGGTGTGGATCGCGCGGCGCGCGTCGTAGGTGTCGAGGAGGAGCGTGTAGCGATTGTAGCTCTCGGCGACGGCGGTGAAGGCGTCCTCCTCCGTGTCGAAGAGCTGGACCAGCGCGTGGGGGATCGAGCCGGTGGCGAGGAGGCGGAAGCGGAACGCCGCGCCGAGGAAGGAGGTGCTGTTGGCCCCGCCGATGTAGGAGGCGCGCGCGACGACGTAGGGATCTTGCGCGCGCCGCAGGGCGAACTCGGCGATCCGCTTGCCGCGCGCGGCGTAGGTGATCCGCGCCGCCTTGGTGGCGATCAGGGTCGCCAGGTTGATCGCCTGGAGGAGGCCCGATTCGAGGAGCAGCGCCTCGCGGAACGGCGCGGTGACGCGCAGGATCGGCTCGTTGGGGAAAGCGATCGAACCTTCTGGCAGGGCGAGGATCTCGCCGCCGAAGCGGAACTCGCGCAACTCGGCCAGGAATTGCGGGTCATAATCGCGGATCTGCGAGAGATAGCGCAGATCCTCCTCGCTGTAGCGGAACTCGCGGACGAACTCCAGCGCCGTCTCGATCCCGGCCACGAGCATGTAGGCCCCGCCATAGGGGGCCTTGCGCGCGAAGAGATCGAAGGTGGTCGGCCCGTTTCGCCCGGCCCGCCAACTGATGTAGGCGGCGTCCGGGTGGTAGAGATCGGTCAGCAGGCCGGGATGATAGCTGGTGAAGCTGCGCAACATCGCCGCCGAACCCTTTCCGTATCCACACGCGTGGTGCTTTGTGTTCGTGTGTATATTACACGAAGTATAGCCGATACCTCCTCGACCGTCAAGGGGGCGTCGAGGGGATTGTAAGCAGACGCCGTGCGGCGCGCACAGTTAGTGCCCGGCGGATTGTGCCGCAGGACTTGCGTTCCCGAGGGAGATGCGGTACTTTTGTTCGCACGTCATCAGGTACCGTCATTGCCCCCCTGCTGTTGTGTCTCGCTCTCGTATTCTCCGCGCTCACGGCGAGGATAGCCGTTTCGACGCAATCAAGCCGACTGCGGGGACTTGGTGCCAAGCCCGGCGGTTTCTCACCCATCGCGCTGCGATCACGCTGCCCGCTCGTCGTGGTATTGTGGGGACGCTCGACCGGCCCTTGTTGACCCGGATCGGGCGGCAGGAGACTGGTGGGCCGCCCGTGTGGCGTCGGCCTGGCTTGGGGTCGGGCCAGGATTGAAGAGGTGGAGGCGTATGCACACACGGTCGATCGCGAAACGTATCGGGCTGTTCTTCCTGGTGGTGTGGGGTGCGGCGACGGTGAACTTCATCATCCCGCGCCTCTCCCCGACCGATCCGATCCGCGCGCGACTCTCCGCGATGGCCGTGCAGAGCGGCTTCGTGCAGTCGGGCATCGAGGAGATGGTCAAGGCTTACCAGGAGAAATTCGGCCTCGATCAGCCCCTCTACGTCCAGTATGTCCGGTACCTGAAGGATATGGTCACCTTCAACTTCGGGTACTCCCTCTCGTTGTACCCCACGCGCGTGCTCGACCTCATCCTCAATGCGCTGCCGTGGACGATCGGCTTGCTGACCGTCGCCACGCTGATCGCCTTCGTGCTCGGCACGTTGGCTGGCGCGATGATGGCCTGGCCGGGGGTGCCGAAGCTGTTCACCTCCTCCATCGGCATCCTGCTGACCCTCTCGGCGGTGCCCTACTATCTGCTCGGCCTGATCCTGCTCTACCTCTTCGCCTTCACGATCAAGCTCTTCCCGTTGTACGGCGGCTATCCGGTGGGCACCGTGCCGGAACTCTCGCTCCCCTTCATCGGTACGGTCGTTCGCCATTCGCTCCTGCCGGGCCTGTCGATCGTGCTGGCCGAGATCGGTTTCTGGTCGCTCGGGATGCGCTCGATGATGGTGACGACCGAGGGTGAGGATTACATGGTCTTCGCCGAGGCGCGCGGCCTGCGGAAGTGGAGCATCTTCCGGCAATATGCCATGCGCAACGCGATGCTGCCGCAGTACACGTCGCTCGCCCTCTCGCTCGGGCGGATCGTCTCCGGCTCGGTCCTGGTCGAGGTGATCTTCGGCTATCCCGGCATCGGGACGCTGTTGTACACGGCGATCAGGGGTTCCGACTACTTCATCATCTACGGCGTCGTCTACATCGTGATCCTGACGCTCGGGGTCGCCACGCTGGCGCTCGATCTGCTGTATCCGCTGCTCGATCCGCGTATCAGGCGAGGGGCTTAACTATGAGCACATTGGTAGGGAGTCCGCAACAGGAGGCGGCACCGCGCGAGGTTAGCCTCAACCGGGAGCGCTTCACCAGTCTCGGGGGCTATCTGCGGCGCAATCCGTCGCTGGTGGTCGGGTTGGTCATCATCACGTTCCTGCTCTCGATCGGGCTGATCGGGCCGTTGTTCGTCGATACGGCCAAGGCGTACCCCACGTCGGTGTTGCCGGACCAGCCACCGTCGCGGGAGTACCCGCTCGGTTCGGACGATCAGGGGCGCGATCTGCTGGCCGTGGTCGTCGCGGGGTTGCCGATGACGATGCGGGTGGGGTTCATCGCCGGGATCGTTGGCCTGGGCGTCGGGACGATCCTCGGGTTCACCGCCGGGTATCTCGGCGGGCGAACCGACACGATTATTCGCACCCTTGCCGATGTGCTGCTGACCGTGCCGGGCTTGGTGGTGCTGATCACCGTCGCGGCGACGGTACAGGGGACGATCAGCATCAATGCGATGGCGCTGATCGTCGCGCTGCTCGCCTGGATGTGGCCGACGCGCACGATCCGCTCGCAGGTGATCAGCCTGCGCGAACGGGGCTACGTGCAACTCGCCAAAATCTCGGGGATGAGCACGCCGGAGATCATCTTCTTCGAGTTGATGCCGAACCTGCTGCCCTATCTCGCGGGGAGCTTCGTCGGCGCGGTCGGCTCGGCGGTCTTGGCTTCGATCGGCCTGGAAGCGCTGGGCCTCGGCCCGCAAAACGAGCCGACGATGGGGATGACGATCTACTGGGCCATCTCCTTCAACGCGCTGATCCGCGGACTCTGGTGGTGGTGGGTGACGCCGATCGTCCTGCTGGTCCTGCTGTTCGTGGGGCTGATGTTCATCAGCATCGGCCTCGATGAAGTGGCGAACCCGCGCACCCGGAGGTCGACCACATGAGCGCCGTTGCCGTCGGGACCGATGTGCTGCAAATCGAGGATTTGAGCGTTCATTATCGGACGCAGACCCGCACGATCAAAGCGGTGAACCGCGTCTCCTTCTCCCTGCGCCCCGGCGAGCGTTTCGGGCTGGCGGGCGAGTCGGGCAGCGGCAAGTCCACCACCGCGCTGGCGATCATGCGGCTGATCCGACCGCCGGGGAAGATCGCCGGTGGGGCGATCCGCCTGGGTGAGCGCGACCTCGCGCGCCTGTCCGAGGAGGAGATGCGGCGGGTGCGCCTGGCGGAGATCGCGCTCATCCCGCAGGGGGCGATGAATTCGCTCAACCCGGTGCGCCGGATCCGCGATCACTTCGCCGATAGCATCGTGGCCCATGAGCGCAACATAAGCGCCACCCGTATCCGGGAGCGGATGAGCGAACTGCTGGCACGGGTCGAATTGCGCGAGGAGGTCGCCCGCCTCTATCCCCACGAGTTGAGCGGCGGCATGAAGCAGCGGGTCTGCATCGCGCTCGGGATTTGCTTGCAGCCGAAGGTGATCATCGCCGACGAGCCGACGAGCGCCCTGGATGTGGTGGTGCAGCGGCAGGTGATGCAAACGCTCGCCGCCGTGCAGGAGCAGTTGGGCGCTTCGGTGATCCTGGTCGGCCACGACATGGGGCTGCTGGCCCAGTTCGTCGATCGGTTGGGGGTGATGTACGCCGGTCGCTTCGTCGAGATCGCGCCGATTCGCGAGATCTTCCGCAACCCGCGCCACCCCTACACGCGCTCGCTGGTGGCGAGCCTGCCCACGCTCGAGAAGAAAGGGGTCTTCCAGGGGCTGTCCGGTCGCGCGTCGATCATCCCGGACGCCTCGGTTATCCCGGACCTGGAACAGATCGGCCCCGACCATTGGGTCGCGCCCCACGCGGAGTAGGGTCGCGCTACACCCGGAGTGGGGGCGCAGTGAGGACCGCAGAGTAGGAGGCCGGATGTCGGCGCTGCTGGAAACCAGCCAGATCACCCAACTGTTCGGCGATCCGAAGAAGGGCGCGACCCCCGCGCTCGATCGCCTGTCGTTCTCGATCAGCAACGAGACGCCGTCGTTCACGTCGGTGGTCGGGGAGAGCGGCAGCGGGAAGACGACCCTCGCGCGGATCCTGCTCGGCTTCCTGCGCCCGACTTCCGGTACGGTGCGATACCTGGGGAAGGATCTGCACGCCGTCTCCGGTGCCGATCAACGGAAGTTCCGTCGCGATGTGCAGGCGATCTTCCAGGATCCGTTCGAGGTGTACAACCCGTTCTACAAAGTCGACCATTTGCTGGCCGTCCCGATCCGCAAGTTCCGCCTCGCCGCCTCGTCGGCGGAGGCGCGGACGTTGATGGAGACCTCGCTGCGCGCGGTGGGCCTGCGACCGGAGGATACCCTGGGGCGCTACCCGCACCAACTCAGCGGAGGCCAGCGGCAGCGCGTGACGGTCGCGCGGGCGCTGCTGCTCAAGCCGCGCCTGATCGTGGCCGACGAGCCGGTCTCGATGGTCGATGCCTCGCTGCGCGCGACGATCCTGGAGAGCCTGCGGAAACTGCACGAGGATTACGCGATCTCCTTCCTCTATATCACCCACGACCTGACGACCGCCTATCAGGTCAGCGACAACATCGTCGTCCTGTATCGTGGCTCGGTCGCCGAGACCGGCGCGGTGGAGCAGGTCATCAAGGACCCGCAGCACCCGTACACGCAACTGCTCGTCTCGTCGATCCCGCAGCCCGATCCCGATCGGCGCTGGGGGTCCGAGGTCGCCGTGCCGAGCCGCCCCGAGGCGGAGGGGACGTCGAAAGGCGGGTGCAAGTTCGCGGATCGCTGCCCCCATGTGATGCCTATTTGTCGAGAAGCACCCCCACCGCTCTTCCGCACGGACGAGCACCGCGCGGTGGCGTGCTATCTCTATCGAGACGCCCCGGCCATGCCGGAGGGGGAGATCAATCAGGTCTTCCGGTTACGAGCCGATTCGCTGGCGAGCGGAGAAGGGAAGGAGGTGGGGACGCAGATCGGCTGACCGTTCGTGCCGACCTTTCGCGTTGTGGGATAGGGCAATAGAAGGAGCAATTCCGGTATGGAACGTTCGACACAGCTCTCGCGACGGCGATTCCTCTGCGGCCTGGCGGTGATCCCGGCTGCCTTCCTGGCGGCGTGCGGCGGGACCGCGAGCAACACGAGCGCCGACGCCACCCTGCAAGCGGTGGCGAATCGATCGACCGCACCCTCGGCGGCACCGAGCACCGCCCCGGTGGCGAGTGCGGCTCCGGCCCCCGGTGCCAGTGCGGCCCCTGGTGCCAGCGTCGCCCCCGCTGCCAGCGTCGCACCGGCCGCCAGCGTCGCGCCCGCCAGCAGCGGGCAGCCCTCGGCCGCACCGGCACAGGCCGGGGCATTGAAGACGGTGCCGCGCAATCGCACCTTCATCGCGGCCAACACGGGCAACCAGATCACCGACTATAACCTGATGAACCCGTTCCTCACGGGCATATCGAGCGGGACCGGCTATCCGTATGTCTTCGAGGCCCCGTACTACTACAACGCCTACGCGCTCGACAACGTCTGCGGCCCGCAGGGGGTCGGCTGCAAGGATGGGTTTATTCCCTGGCAGTTGGAGAGCTACGAGGCCAACGCGGATTTCACCCAGTACACCATGCGCGTGCGCAAAGGGGTGACCTGGAGTGACGGTAAGCCGTTCACCGCCAAGGACATCGCCTTCACGATCAAGATGCTCAAAGACAACTCGGCCAAGATGACCTGGGGCATCGACATGAAGACCTGGGTGAAGGATGTGACCGCGCCGGATGATCTGACGGCGGTGATCACCCTCACCGAGTCGAACCCGCGCTTCTTCTTCAAGTTCTTCCAGTTCCACCAGGACATCGGGATCATGATCATGCCGGAACACATCTGGAAGGATCAGGACCCGACCGCGTTCAGCAACTTCGACATCGCCAAGGGCTATCCCGTCTCCACCGGCCCGTGGAAGCTGGTCCTCTCGACGCCGCAGCAGCGCATCTTCGATCGCAACGACGATTGGTGGGCCGCGAAGACCGGCTTCGCGAAACTCCCCGCCGTCGAGCGGATCATCATCATCCCGGGCGCGGACGAGACGAAGATCGTGCAGTTGGCGATCAACAACGAGATCGACATGTCGATCGACCTCCGCCCGACCAACATCGCGGCGGTGACGAAGCAGAACCCGAAGATCACGACCTGGAGCGGCAATCAGGTCCCGTACGGCTATCGCGACTGGTGGCCGGTCAGCCTCAGCTTCAACAACCTGAAGGAGCCGTTCAACGATCCCGAGGTCCGTTGGGCGATGAACTATTGCATCGACCGCAAGCAGCTCATCACCCTCGGGTATCAGGGCGCGGGCGAGCAGACCCTGCTGCCCTTCCCGAGGTTCCCCGCACTCGAGAAGTACACCAATACGGTGAACGACCTCGCGGCGAAGATCGACGTCTTCGATCTGAACCAGAGCGCGGCGCTGATGCAGAAGAAGGGCTACGCCAAGACCAACGACCTCTGGACGAAGGACGGCAAGACGATCTCGGTCGTCATCAGTTGCCCCGGCAACCTCTTCCAGGACATCGCGCCGATCGTCAGCCAGCAGTTGCGTAAGGGTGGCTTCGACGCCTCGTTCAAGCTGATTCAGGGGCCGGAGTTCGGCGATAACGTGAATACCGGCAACATCGACGCCTTCCTGCTCGGGCATGGCGGGAGCGTGCGGGATCCGTACGACACCCTGGAGCTTTACCACAGCCGCTACAGCAAGCCGACGGGCGAGCGCGCCACGCGGCCCTATCGCTGGGTGAACGCGGAATACGACAAGATCGTCGATCAGATGAGCAAGATCGCGCCGGAAGACCCGCGGACGACGACCCTGTTCAGGCAGGCGATGGAGATCTGGATCCCGGCGCTGCCCGACATCGGGCTGGTGCAGTGGTTCCACCGTATCCCGACCAACACGACCTACTGGAACGGTTTCCCGGACGAGAAGAACCCCTACATCAACTCGTGCTACTGGCACCGGACCTCGGGCCTCTGGATCAACAGCATCAAGGCGGTGCAGTAACCCGGCGCGGCGAGCACGATCCGTACGCGATTGGGGCGGGGTGGCGATGCCACCCCGCCCTTTCTGTGTGCCAGGTAGATGATTGCGACGCGTTCGCAGGCGGTTGAGGCCTCGCTGCGCAAAACTTTGAATGACACCCCCCACTTGGTGCGGTTCAAACGTTTGCGCGGTGGGGCACGGGCAGGGTGGCAGGCGGTTGAGGCCCCGCTGCGCTCTGCCACCACCGCGCCTCGGGGTGCAGCGGCACCACGAAACCGCCCTGCGGCGGTTAGGCCCGTCGCCGGTACATCGCCCCCTAACCCGCGCAGGCGGGTTTCGTGGCCCGTAGGCCCCGAGGCGCGGCGGAGGCGGGGATGCCGTTGGACTGCGGCCCCGCCGGGCGCTGCCACCGTCCCGGCTGGAGGCTGCGGCCACGAAGTCTCCGGCAGAACGCAGTGGGCCCCCCCTCCGGGGACTGGGGGGCGAGGGGGGTGGCGCGGGTGGGTGGGGGTAGCGCCCGCTCTCTGCAACGCGCAAACTTTTGAACTGCACCCCCCCACTCCTATCGCTTGACCCCGCCTCCGGAGCAGCCTATACTCGCGTCTATCGGCACCAACCCATACCGCGTCCGCACGCGAACCGCTCTTGCCCGGTTTCTCGCCCGGCGACCCGTCCATCTCGCGGGAGGTTTTCGCCCATGGATGCCTCGCCCTTCTTCGCCTACCCAAATCGGGTCGAGTCCGACTATGCCGATGATCTGGTGTTCCTGGCCGATCACGACGACGCCGCGTGGCGTACGCTCCTCTCTTACACGCGGACCGCACGCTTCCGCGCCGGCGATAGCGTGCTCCACCTCGGCGAGATCGATCGCGCCCTCTACATCATCACCGTCGGGCGCCTCGATGTACTCGTCCCACAGGGGCTTCACGGGTTGCGGGTCTTCGCGACGGTGGAGGCCGGTTCGGTGGTGGGCGAACAGCAATTCTTCGACGGGCGACCGCGCTCCGCGATGGTCCGCGCCGTCACCGACGGGGAGATGCTGCGCCTCAGCTTCGACGGCTTCACCGCGCTGTCCGCCCGCGAGCCGACCCTGGCCCGCGACCTCCTGTTGGATCTGGGCCGGATTCTCGCTATCCGCCTGCGGCTGACCACCGCCCTGGCCGCGAGCCGGTCGGCCTGACGCGGGCGCGGCGAGTGATGAGGGTGGGGTGCCTGGTCGGCCCGCAAGATCGTGGGCTGACCGTGCCGACGACACCGGGGAGGATCGCGCCATGCGCGTGGTGGTACAGACGAAGCTGAATCTGCCCGTCGGCACGAAGCAGCCGAAGGCGTTCGAACTCCGCGACGATCCCGCACACCCGCTCCTGATCGCCGGGCGCGGCACGAACGCCGATGTCCACCTGGATGATGCGAGCGTGTCGCGCGCGCATCTTGAGATCACCGTGCGCGCCGACGGATTGCTGGTACGCGACCTCGGCAGCTCGAATGGCACCTACGTTAATCGGCAACCGGTGCCGCCCGGTGTGGCGGTGCTCGTGCGGCCCGGCAGTCGGCTGCAACTCGGCGATGTGGTGCTGGGGGTGGAGGAAAGCGCGGCGAGCGCAGGGCAGGCCGGGCGCGGGCCGATCGGGCGCGTCGCACTCCCGGTTATTCCAGCGCCAATCGTCGCGCCGCCGGTTGTCACGCCGCTGCCGTCGACCAGGGCCGCGCGCCCCACCTTCCCCAACTACATGCAGATGGAGCCGATCGTGCCGCTGGCGGTCTGGCACGTCCTGCGCGTCATCAGCGTCCTGACGGCGCTCATGGTCTGCCTGCTCCTGTTCGTGCGACCGGACACTGGGCTCTTCCTCTTCTGGCGCGTTCTCGTCCCCGTGCTGCCGCTCGTCTTCTTCGTCGCCCCCGGCCTCTGGCGCAACATCTGCCCGATGGCCGCCCTCAACCAGACGCCGCGCCTCTTCGGCTTCACGCGCGGCCTGACCCTGCCGAGCTGGCTGAAAGAGTATGGCTACGTCATCGGCATTGGCCTCTTCCTGGTGATCGTGCCGAGCCGGAAGGTCCTCTTCGACACCAACGGCCCGGCCCTCGGCCTGCTCGCGCTCGGCGCGCTCGGCACGGCGTTCACGATGGGGACGATCTTCAAGGGTAAGAGCGGCTGGTGCAGCAGCATCTGCCCCCTCCTGCCGGTGCAGCGGATCTACGGCCAGACGCCCTTCCTCACGGTCGGTAACCGCCATTGCCAACCCTGCGTCGGCTGCACCAAGAATTGCTACGATTTCAACCCGGCGGTGGCCTATCTGGCCGATCTCGCCGACGACGATAACCGCTACAGCGGCTACCGGAAGTTCTTCGCCGGGGCCTTCCCCGGCCTGATCGCGGCCTTCTACACGCTGCCGACCGCACCGGACGGCGGTGCCCCGGCGATCTACGCGCGATTCGCGTTGTATATCGCGGTCAGCCTCGGCTCCTTTTTCCTGCTCGACTCCTTTTACAAAGGGACCGCCAATCGGCTGACCGCCCTCTACGCCATGGCCGCCCTGAACCTCTATTACTGGTTCAACCTCCCGCTCCTCACCGCCTGGCTCCAGGGCCTCGCCGGTCCCGCTGTGCAGGGCGGCGCGGTCTGGACGCTCCGCCTGGCCCTCTTCGCGCTGACCGGGGCCTGGGTCATCCGCACCTACCGCAAGGAACCGCTCTTCGTCACGCAGTCGCAGGCCCCGCTTACCGCGCGTGTCGGGGGGACCGGCGTGCTCGCCCTCCATCGCGCGGCCCAGGCGATCAGCCCCGAGGTCACCTTCCAGCCCGAGGACAAGCGCTTCGTCGCCGAGCCGGACGTCACGCTGCTCGACCTCGCCGAGAGTAATGAGCTGCGGATCGAGTCCGGCTGCCGGATGGGGATGTGCGGCGCGGACCCGGTCGCGATCCTCGCCGGGATGGAGCATCTCTCGGCGATCGGCGACGACGAGCGGACAACGCTCGAACGGCTCGGCCTGGCCGGGAACACGCGACTGGCCTGCTGCGCCCGCGTGCGCGGCCCGGTGACGGTCTCGCTGAAGCCGGAGCGCCCGAAGGTGCCCTCGGGCAACAGTATCTCCTTTAAGCTGGTCCAGGTCGATCCCGAGGTCAACCGGGTCGTCGTGATCGGCAACGGCATCGCCGGGGTCACCGCCGCCGACCACGTCAGGCGTCGCCACCCGCGCTGCACGATCGATCTGGTCGGGCGCGAGTCCCACCACCTCTACAATCGCATGGGTATCTCGCGGCTGATCTACGGTCGTTCGGCCATGCAGGGCCTCTATCTGCTGCCCGAGTCCTGGTACGAGGAGTATAAGGTCACCACCTGGCTCAACACGCGCGCGGTCCACCTCGACCGCGCGGTCGGCCAGGTGACCCTCGGCACCGGCGAGACCCTGGGGTACGACCGGCTGATCCTCGCGCCCGGCAGCAGCAGCACCATCCCGCCGATCGTCGGCGCCGAACTCCCCGGCACGTTCGTGTTGCGCGAAGCCTCGGACGCGATGGCGATTCGCGCCTACGCGCAGGAGCGGCGCTGCCGTCACGCCGTGATCGCCGGGGGCGGGCTGCTCGGTCTCGAGGCGGGCCACGCGCTGCACAAGCTCGGGCTGCGCGTGACGGTGCTCGAACGCTCCGACTGGCTGTTGCGCCGCCAACTCGACGCGCGCGCGGGCCAGTTCCTGCGCGAATATCTCCAGAGCCTGGGCCTGGAAATCCTGCTGCGCGCCGAGACCGCCGCCATCCAGGGCGACACTGCGGTGCGGCAAGTTGTTCTTAATGACGGGCAGGTGCTTCCGTGCGATCTCTTCCTCGTCTGCGCCGGCATCACGCCTAATGTCGATCTCGCGCGGGAGGCCGGGCTGGCGATCGGTCGGGGTATCGTCGTGGACGACCATCTCCGCACGAGCGCGCCGGGGATCTACGCCGTCGGCGATGTGGCGGAATATCGGGGGCAAATCTCCGGCCTCTGGCCGGTCGCGGTCGAGCAGGCGGAGGTCGCCGCCACCAACGTTGTCGGCGGCGACAAGGCGTACACCGGCACCGTCGCGGCGACGGCCCTCAAAGTCGTCGGGGTCGAGCTCGCGTCGATCGGGCGTTTCGAGCCGCAGTCGGCTGCCGATACCGTCATCGCGTTCGAGGCACCCGCCGAGCATCGCTATCGGAAACTCGTCCTCGACGAGCAGGGCCGGATCGCCGGGGCGATCCTGCTCGGCTTTCCGCAGGACGCCCCGGCGGTCATCGCCGCCGTGAAGAAGCGGGTGGATGTCACGCCCCATCTCCGGTCGCTCGAAGCCGGCGATTGGCGCGTGTTGAGCGCGGGCCGCTGAGGCGAGCGGTGGATGACCGCAAGGGCGCGGTAGCCCCCATAGTGCGCGACCCGCGACGCACGCGCACTGTTGCCGGTGTCACCGGCGGAGTCGTGAGGCGTAAGGCGTAAGACGTAAGTGGCTACGCTTCGGTATGTCAGCACCGCGCCAACGGCGAACCCCACTTACGCCTTACGCCTTACGCCTCATGACTCACCCCTCACACCCGAAGGATACCGATGAGCGCATCAGCACTGACCTAACGCCTCCCCGGCGTGACGAAGCGGACAAGGCACACGTAAGAACAGGTGAACAAATACTGGCTGCCGTGTCGGTCATGGGTGCGCCGGATCGAGCGGCCCCCGAGGGGGAATGTCTGTGGCGCTCCTCCAGAGTGCGCGAGTACCGGAGCGACCCGCCGGTGCCGCAGCGACGGTGCGGTTTTCCCAGCGCCGCCGCATCCTCCGGTATGTCGGTGGTGGCGATTGCCGCAGCGGGCGTGAAGCTACGGACGAGACGATGGGAAGGGAGCAGCAGATGGGCACGCCAGCAGGGCCGCCGCCCGATGACCAGCCGACGGGCATGATGCGGACGCCCGTGCCGTCGCCCGACGATCAGCCGACTGGTACGATGCGGACGCCCCTGCCCGCGTCAGCCGATCTACCCGCAAGTGCACCGCCGCCAGTGCCAGCGGAGCAGCTCGCGAGCGCGATGCGGACACCGCCGCCGCCCGCCCGCCCGATGCATGTGCCGCCGCCGCCGCTCGAGACGCCGCCACGCCGCATTTCGCGCGCGGTCGTCGGCGGGCTCGGCGGGCTCATCGGCGCGCTCGTGATCGCCTTCCTGGCATTCTCTTTGGGGCGGGATTCCGCCGATCGCGTGGCGGTCACGCCGGTGACGGGGCAATCGGCCCAGACCAGCGCGGCGAATCTGCCGCTGCCCGCCGTGAGCGCGGTAGGCGGCATCGCGCCCACTCAGACGCGCACGGCGGAGTTGGCGCAACTCGCCGAACTCCAGACGCAGGTGGCCGCTCGTCCGGCCCAGCCGACCGCTGTGGCGGCGGTCGTCGGCGTCGCGTCCACGCCTCCGCCGCCCCTCCCCGGCGCGGCAGCGCGCCCCGCCACCGATCTCGGGAAGGCCACCTTCGTCGGGCGCGTCGGCGAGTCGGACGCCTTCGTCAGCCTCGTCATGAACGGTGCCGAGGTGACGGGCTACCTCTGCGACGGTGCCAACCTGGCGCGCTGGTTCACCGGCACGCGCCAGGGCAACACCGTCGCGCTGACCTCTGGCGACGGCTCGCGCCTCACCGCCCAGCTCCCCACCGCGCCCACCGATGGTGTGTCGGCGCAAGCCGCCGGCACCTTCACGGCGGCCGGAGGCGAAGCGCGCCGGTTCGAGACCGCCGCGACGACGACCCTCGACCGGGCGGGACTCTACCGCGGCACCGGCGCTGTTGATGGGGGGGAGGCGCTGTTGGGGGTGATCGTGCTGCCGTCCGGCGCATTTCGCGGGGCGTTCCTGGTCCAGGAGAAGGCGTATGGCGTTGCCAGTCCCGCCTTCGGTCAGGGGAGCTTGACGGCCAGCTACGGTGGCTCGCTGTCGATCACGGCGTACCGGCTGGGCACCGCCGAGGCTCCCCCGCCTGCGGCGACGAAAGTCGGGGCACTCAATCCGGCGCTAGTCCGGGCGAGGCCACGGCAGGCCAGGGCGGCGCGAGGCACGCAAAAGCTGCGTTCGGCATAGGTGGGGGTTGTGCCGACACGGTTCTTCTGAGCGTACACCGATCGATCTCGGAGGCCGTCACGGCGATCGCGTGCATGCATGTGCCGAGCAAGGTGGACTGCGCGAAGGGCCCGCCCGGCGTGTCTACGTGGCCTGTTTCACAAGGGACTGTGGGGTATACGGGCGGTACGCCGCCTGCCGCCACCCGCATCCCCGGCGTCGCTGCGGCTCGCCACCCCCACACGCGCTTGTGAAATTGACCACGAAGCCGGGCGGGCCGTCGCCTTGGGGCGCGGTGGGCGCGACGGTGCGGCGCGGCGCGGCGTTACTTCCCCCAGCGCAGGATGAGGGGATCGACCCGTTTCGCCAACTCGATCAGCCCGGCTTGTGTCGCGTCGGGCAGCGGCAGGAAGGGGTGGCGGGTGGCGGCGCTGCGGATGATCCCGCCTGCCGCCAGCAGCACCTTGGTCGCGCGCAGGTTGCATTGGCGGTTCTCGAAGTTGATCAGCGGCAGGTGGCGCTCGTAGAGGGCGACCGCCTCGTCGCGCCGACCGCCGAGGTGGTGGCGGACGACCGCGCCGAGCACGTCGGGGATCATCGCGCTCGGCATGGTGCCGGTCGCGCCCGCGTCGAGGTCGGCCATGAGGGTGATCCCCTCCTCGCCGTCGAACGGGCCGTCGATCGCGTCGCCGGCGAGGGCGATCAATTCGCGCAGCTTGCCCGCCGCGCCCGCCGACTCGATCTTGAAGTAGGCGAGGCCGGGGAGTTCGGTCGCCAGCTTCGCGAGGAAGGGGGCGGAGAGGGCGGTGCCGCTCATCGGCGCGTCCTGCACCATGATCGGGATGTCGATCGCGGCGGCGATCTGCCGGAAGTATTCGGCGACCCCGGCCTCGTCGGCGCGCAGGGTCGTGCCGTGGTATGGGGGCATCAGCATGACCATCGCGGCCCCGGCCTCCTGGGCGCGGCGGCTGCGCTCCGTCGCGACGCGGGTGCTGTAGTGGGTGGTGGTGACGATGATCGGCACGCGTCCGGCCGCGTGGGCGGTGATCGCGTCCATCAGACGGTCGCGTTCGGCGTCGGTGAGGGCGAACTGCTCGGAGTAGTTCGCCAGGATACATATCCCGTCGACTTTGGCGTCGATCAGGAAGTCGATCGCCCGCAACTGGCTCGCCATGTCGAGGTCGCCACCCTCGGTGAACGTTGTCGGGGCGATCGGGAAGACCCCCGTGTAGACCGTCTTCGCCATGATGCTCCTTTTTTGCTGCGCTGCCGCCTTGTGGCGCACAGGATAGCTTCATCATGAGCGGGTCGCAAGGTGATGGGCGGGTCGCAAGGTGAGGCGGCGATCCGTTCAGGCTGGATTTGCCCTCGCCGCAGGGCCACCGACTGACCCTACTGGCACATGTCGGCGGGGAGGGCGTTGTTGAACGCGGTCCAACTCTGGTTGAATGACACCATCCGTCCCGCCACCGTCTGACGCACCCCGGCTTGATCCTGTCGCCCCACGCTCGCCCGCGCCTGGACGAAATAGTCCCGCGCACTCTCCATCAGGATGGAATAGTCCATGGCAAGGTGGTCGCATACGAGCGGGCGACCGTTGAACGGCGCAAGTTCGGGGGTCTTGAGGACGACGGTCTGCTGCTCCTTGAGGGCCTGCCCGCACTGCTCCACCGACGCGCTGGTGCAGCGGGTATGGGCGGTGTTGACCGCACCCGCAAGCCGCTCCGCGCGCACGAGGGTTCCTTGGCGGTAGCCCGCAGGTGTGTTAAGGTCCGGTGAAGACCGCGGTGTGGGGTCACCACATCCCGCCAGCAGCGTTAGTGCCAGCACGGCGCAGGCTCGTCTCATGGCACCCTCCACGCTCGACAGCGGCCAATCGCGTGCGCCCGCCCCTTTTCTCACGCAGGATTTTTCCAGCACACTCCCCTGTTCGCACTATAGCACCTGCCCGACAAAGGCTCGCGCCCGCCATGTGCGGGAACCGCAGCGGGGCGAGCGTACGGTCTACTCCGCATACCCCGAGCGATACGGTGAGCGGAGATTGGTGATGGTCGCGTGACGCCATGATCGAAGGAAAGGGCGGGTTCGATGGTGGCGCGGATGTTCGTCATTGCGCTGCTGGCCCTGCGTCTGACGGCGTGCCGTGGGAGTGGCTTTTCGTTTCCAGAAGGACGACGTGGGGCGCATAGCCCGACTGTTTGCCTTCGGGTACAATCGCGCACCATGGCGGTGTGGACGCCGTCGGTCGGTGGCGACGGAGACGAGGCGGCGGTATGCCGCGATTGGTGCGGAGGAACGATGAAGATCGTCGAGGTGAAGACCCACGTCGTCAGCACGGCCTGGCGCAACCTGACCTTCGTGCGCGTCCTCACCGACGAGGGGATCGAGGGCGTGGGCGAGGTGCGGATGATTAACCACACCGACGCCCTGGTCGGCTATCTGGCCGAGGCAGTGCCGAACCACGTCATCGGGCACGACCCGCGCGACATCGAGGACTTGGTCCGGCGGATGTATCTCAACGACTATGCGCGACCGGGCGAGATCGCGATGTCGGCGATCGCCACGATCGAGATGGCCTGCTGGGACATCTACGGCAAGTCGGTCGGCCTGCCGGTCTATCGGCTGCTCGGTGGGGCGGTGCGCGACACAATCAAGGCCTATGCCAACGGCTGGTACACGGTCGAGCGGACGCCTGAGGAGTTCCACGCCGCCGCCAAGCGGGCGATCGCGCGTGGCTACCGGGCGTTGAAGTTCGACCCGTTCGGCGCGGGTTTCTACGAGCTGGAGCGCGGCGAGAAGGCCAAGGTCGTCGGGCTCGTCGAGGCGGTGCGCGACGCGATCGGCCCCGAGGCCGAGATCATGCTGGAGATGCACGGGCGGTTCAACCCGGTGACCGCGATCCAGATGGCGCGCGAACTCGAACGCTTCGACCCCTCCTGGGTGGAGGAGCCGGTGCCGCCCGAAAACCTCGCCGCGCTGAAGAAGGCGTCGGAGCAGATCACGATCCCGGTGGCGACCGGCGAACGGATCCACACGCGATACGACTTCCGCGAGTTGCTGGAATTACAGGCCGCCGACATCATCCAGCCCGACATCACGCACGTCGGGGGCCTGCTGGAGATGAAGAAGATCGCGGCCTGGGCCGATGCCTACTATGTGCTGGTCGCACCGCACAACGTTGGCGGGCCGGTGGCGACCGCCGCCGCGCTGCACTTCGCCGCTTCCACGCCGAACTTCAAGATACAGGAACACTTCAACGACTTCGCCGAAGACTGGGTGAAGCAGCTCGCGCCCGGCAACCCGGAGGTGATCGACGGGTGTTTCGGCCTGCCGCAGGGGCCGGGCCTCGGCGTGACGCTGGACCTCGACGAGGTGGCCCGCCACCCGCGTAAGCACATCTTCTTCAACCTGTATGACGAGGACTGGCACCGCCGACAGGCGGAGGTGAAGGGGTAAGGGGGGCGGAGGGTCGAAGGTCGAAGGTCGAAGGTGCCTCGCGGCGCGCTTCATGCCGCAGGACTCGCCTGGCAGCAGCCTTCGACCTTCGACCTTCGACCCTCCGCCCCTATGTTCTTACCACCACTGCTGCGCCAGCCCCTTATCCATCGCGGGGCTCGGCTCGGGCATCTCGCCGACTTTCACGTCGATCAGGACCGGGCCGTCGGTCGCCAATGCCTCGCGCAGCACGCCCTGAAACTCTTCCGGTGAGGACGCGGTCAGGCCGGGGATACCGAAGAGTTCGGCGGTCTTCGCGAAGTCGGGGTTCAGCAGGTCCGACGCGATCGTGCGCCGACCGAACTGGTTCTGCTGGATGCGCTTCACGTTGCCGAACGCGCCGTCGCTGAAGACGACCGCCACCAAGGGGATATTGTGGCGCTTCATCGTCGAGAGTTCCTGGACGTTGAACATGAAGCCGCCATCGCCATTGATCGAGACGACCTTGCGGTCGGGCATCCCGACCTGCGCGCCGAGCGCGATCGGGAAGCCGCAGCCGAGCGTTCCCTGGTAGCCGGGGTTGATGTTGGTGCGCGGCTCGTAGGTGGGGAAGGCGTTGCGGGCGAAATAGCTCACCTGCGTCATCTCGCCAACCAATATGCCGTCGTCCGGCAACTCGGCGCGCAGGGCCGCCGTGTAGGTCGCCTGCGGCTGGATCTCGAAGTAGAGATCGTCCACATGCGCCTTCACCGCCGCCAACTCGTCGGTGCGCGAGGCGCGCTTGCCGGTCGCGCCGTCCACTTCCGCCAGGAGCGCGGCGAGGCTGGCCCTGGCGTCGCCGACGATGCCGATCGTCGGCTTGGCGTTGCGCCCGATCTCCTCGGGATCGATGTCGATCTGGATCGTCGGCACGCCCGCAGGGAGGCCGCCCCAGCGGGTCAGCGGCTCGACGAAGCGCGTCCCGATCGCCAGGATGGCGTCGGCGCGCGGCATCAGCAGACGCCCGGCGGTCGCGTTCAGCGCCAGCGGGTGTCGGTCGGAGAGCGCCCCGCGCCCGTTGGAGGACATCACCACGGGGGCTTCCAGCGCCTCGGCCAGTTGGCGCAATTCGTCCCACGCCTCGGAGGTGAAGATGCCGCTGCCGACGAAGATCAGCGGTCGCTCGGCCTTCGCCAGCATCGCCGCCGCTTGTTTCAGCAGGGTCGGGTCGCCCGCCTGCCGCGCGATCGGCAGCGGGTCGAGCAGCTCGACATCCGCGCGGAGCGCCAGGATGTCGGGCGGGATCTCCAGGGAAACCGGGCGTGGGCGACCGGAGCGCAGTTCGGCGAACGCCTCGCGCACCAGCGCGGGGATCTCGGTGGGGTGGTTCGCGCGCCGCGCCCACTTGGTCACCGCCGACATCATCTCCAGTTGATGCGGGATCTCGTGCAGCAGGCCGCGACCCACACCGATCAGGTCCGACTGGATCTGCCCGGTGAGGCAGAGGACCGGCGAGCAGCAGGCGTAGGCGGTGGACAGCCCCGCCATCGCGTTGAGCAGTCCGGGACCGGGTACCACAAGATTCGTGCCGACCTTGCCGGTGGCGCGGGCGTAGCCGTCGGCCATGTACGAGGTCGCCTGCTCGTGCCGCGTGTGGATCACCCGGATACTGTCGCGCTCCTCGTAGAGGGCGTCGAAAGCCCAGTCGAGTTGAACCCCCGGCAGGCCGAAGATCGTATCGATCCCCTCGCGTTTCAACGAGTGAACCAGCACCTGCCCACCTGTGAGTTGCACTATACTCGCTCCTTTGTCGTTGCCAAACCGGCACACGCCACATCGTGCGCCATACTCCCGATACAGCAGTGTCCGTCCCACCCATGGCACGCGCCGCCCGCATGATAGCATGTGGCTGGATGGATCGTGTGGAGAGATGGGCGATGAGGCGGGGGTGCCATTGGACTGCGGCCTCGCCGGGCTCGCACCCGTGAAGGGCACAATGCCCGCCGCAACGGGCCTTCCGTGCCACCGTCCCGGCTGGGGGCTGCGGCCACGACGTCTCCGGCAGAGCGCAGCGGGGCCCCCCTGCGGGGACTGGGGGGCAAGGTGGGGGGCGAAACGAGTGCGCTTCAGCATCTTGCGCGGGTGGTTCAACTGCTTGCCATCTCGCCGTGATCAGCGTGGGCTCTCGTCACGCACGATGTTGAACCACGCCTGGGCGAAACGCCGACCATTATGGAGGGGTGTGGTTCAAAAGTTTGCGCGGGTGAGCAGGGCGATGTGATAGGCGGCCCAGGCGTGGCGGGCGCGGATCCTTCGCGGCGGCTCAGGATGACAATTCCGTACGCCGATAGCCGACCGCATACGATTGGTCATCCTGAGCCGCCGCGAAGGATCCGCGCCCGCCACGCCTGGGCCGCCTATCACGCAAGATTATGAAGCGCACCCTTATCGGATAGGATTGAGGTGGTATAGTTGCGTGCCCGGTGAGAACGAGTGGCGATGATGCTTGCGCTGGTACATGTTCGTGTGTGTGGGAGGGGACGGTGATCGTGCAGTGGTGCCTTTCCCGCTTGCGGTGTGGCGTGGGCCTGCTCATGCTTCCGGTGCTGCTGATCGGCTGCGGGGGCGGTGCCGACCCGACCGCCGTGCCGCCCACGGGTGCCGCGCTGCGCGATGTGCCGATTGCACCGGCCACGTCGGTCTCCACCGTCCGGGCGGTGGTATCGCCGACCGGGCAGGCCGCGACACCGACCAGGCAGGCAAACACGCCCACGAGGCAAGCCGCCACGCCGTCTGTCGGCAATACCCCGCCGCCCGCCGCGACCGCTGTTCGCACGCCGGTCGGCACCCCCCGCGCGAGTGTGACGCGCGCCGCCTCGGCGAGCGCGGTGGCGACCCCGCGCCGTTACGCCGCCGCCCCGCCCCTGACAATCGACCCGGCCAAGACGTATAGCGCTGTGCTGGTCACCTCCCTCGGCACCATCACCGTCGCACTCAACGCGCGGGATGCGCCCCGGACGGTCAATAACTTCGTGTTCCTGGCGCGCGAGGGGTTCTACGACAACACGATCTTCCACCGGGTGCTCCCTGGCTTCGTGATCCAGGGCGGCGATCCGACCGGTACCGGGCAGGGTGGCCCCGGCTACCAGTTCCCCGACGAGCCGGTCAAGGGCAAGTATGAGGTTGGCAGCGTCGCGATGGCGAACTCCGGCCGCAATACGAATGGCTCGCAGTTCTTCATCTGCGATGGTCAGGGCTGCACCGCCCTGCCGACCCAGTACAACCTCTTCGGCAAGGTGACGACCGGGATCGAGGTCGTACACGCGATCGCCGCCGTGCCGACAACCGCCTCGGGCACCGGGGAGCGCTCACGACCGTTGCAAACGGTGCTGCTCCTCAGCGTTCGCATCGAGGAGAAGTAGCCGCCCCGGATGAGTACGGGCGCAGCAGTCGACAACAGGCATAATGGTGATCGTGGGTCGATTGGTCGCCCCGGCCAGTCCCCTTCCTGCAATCGGCATTCCCCTGTCGCCCCCCCGCCGCTCACAATTGACGAACGTACACCGGCGTCCTACAATCGGCATGCGTTACTTTCCTGGCTCGCGCTGGCGAACGATCCCTGGAGCGAACATGTCGTACCTGACGCATTGCGGCGACTGTCTCGCCTGGCTCGCCGCCGAACCGGAGGCGAGCATCGAGGCGATTGTCACCGACCCACCCTATGGGTTGAAAGAGTACACCGCTAAAGAGCAGACGAAACTGCGAGACGGCAATCGGGGCGGTGTCTGGCGTATTCCGCCCATGTTGAATGGGCATATACGCGCGCCGCTGCCCCGCTTCACGGTGCTCAGTCACCAAGAAGTGGCGGAACTCGCCAGGTTTTTTCAGGCCTGGGGGCAACTCGCACTCCGGGTGGCGGTTCCCGGGGCGCATCTATTCATCGCCACCAACCCCTTACTCGCCCATATCCTGTATGCCGCTCTCGCGGAAGCTGGCTGGGAAACACGGGGCGAGATTGTCCGTCTGGTGCAGACGTTGCGTGGCGGCGATCGTCCCAAGAATGCCGAGGCGGCATTCCCCGATGTGACGGTGATGCCCCGCTCCGCCTGGGAACCGTGGGGCCTCTTTCGTAAGCCGCTCGATGGGCGGGTGCAAGACAATCTGCGGCGTTGGGGTACGGGCGGCCTGCGCCGCGTCTCGGACGAACGTCCCTTCACCGACGTGATTCCGAGCGAGCGCACCCCGCGTCGGGAACGCGACATTGTCGACCACCCCTCGCTCAAGCCGCAGCGCTTCATGCGGCAGATCGTGCGCGCCGTCTTGCCGCTGGGTACGGGCCGTGTTCTCGACCCTTTCATGGGCGGTGGGTCGACCATCGCGGCGGCGGAAGCGGTCGGTTATGGCAGCGTCGGCGTCGAGATCGATCCGCATTACCATGGCTTGGCGACCGAGGCTATACCGCGTCTGGCCGTGCTGTACCCGTATGAGGCGGATAATCGTGAGGCGGCACCCGACGATGATCGGCTGTACGACCTCGCTCCGGCAGATACATTTCAGCGGGCGCTCTTCGAGCGGGCCTCAGAGTAGGTAGGGGTGTCCTCGCCCGTCCTTAAGCTCCCGAAGCTGCTTCGGGACGTGATCGGGGTCCAGGTAGACCGAGTTCTCGCGTAAGCGCCTCGTCGCCGCCGCCTTCGTGACCGCCGTGCGTGTGCGGTTGCTGTCCGGGGCGCGTTCGTGGATCGTCCAGTCCTCATGGGCGAGTTGCGCCACTTCAACCTGCACGATCTGCGTCCGACCCTCGACGATCTTGTACACCACGACCATGAACCAGCCTTTTCCCGGATTGTGGCTCTCGCCGCCCTTACCGACCTGGTTTGTCGCCTTCATTTCCAGGCCCCGGTCGGGATGGGCTCCTTCCAACGACGCATTGTATAAATCGGGGTGGGCCGTGTCCTTATTCTGGGTGAAATCGGTGGCCTCAGCGATGGCTTTTGTGACGATGTTCGAGACGACACCGCTGTAGATGTTGGCCTGGATATCGCCCGCTTCGGGGTTCAACCCGATCTGATCGAGAACGGCCAGGGCGAGATTGAGCGCGACCGCGAGCTGGTCGTGCGTCAGCCCTCGGGGGAGTGGGACGGCGCGATCGATATACGCGGGATTGATCGTCGGCACCGGGGCCCGCACCACCCCGCTCCCCAACTCCTCCGCCCGAAGAATCAATGAACCGAGCGTCTGGTGCAATACCCTCGCGATTTTGCTGAGCGTATCGATGGTAGGGTTCGCCGCACCTCGCTCGATCTCGCCCAGCCGCGTCCGGTCGATCCCGGCGTCGAGCGCGAGACCTTCCTGGGAAAGTCCCGTCTCACTCCGCAGGCTGATGATGAGCTTGCCAAGCGCATCCTTGAAGGCCGATTGGAAGGCCGATCGCTCCATCGCAACTCCGATCCCATACCTGAGACATTGGAGCTACGATAGCTGTTGTGACAGATGAGTCCACGGGATATAACCATCAGAGAAAGCGGAAAGCGCTACGCGGTTTTCCCTGTTAAGCCTCGGGTCGCACAAAAAGAACCCGCCGCCGGAATCTTCCGGGCGGCGGGTATTTCTCGTCTCACGTATGGCGGTCCTGCTCAGCCGGCCCGGCTCGCCGTCTCCAGCGCCTCGGCGCTCGCCGGAGCCACACGTCCGAGCAGCGCGCGGGCGTATTCGGCCATACGCTCGGCGGTGAGGCCGCACCACGCGCGCTGCTGGCTCTGGGAGCCGTGGGGGATCATCTCGTCCGGCACGCCCATGACGCGCGCGGGCACGACGACGCCCTCGCGGGCGAGGAGTTCCAGCACGCCCGCCCCGAACCCGCCGATCGCGACGTTCTCCTCGATCGTGATGACGTGGCCGCAACGTCGCGCGGCGTCGAGGATCAGCGCCTCGTCGAGCGGCTTGATCGAGCGGGCGTTGATCACCGTGGCCTGGATGCCCTCTGCCGCCAGCAGCAGCGCCGCTTCCTGCGCCAGCGCGACGATCGTCCCCGCGCCGATCAGCGCGATGTCGTCGCCATCGCGCAGCATCTCGCCCTGGCCGAGCGGCAGGGGCGTCGGCACGGCGTCCAGCGGCACGCCGGTCCCATTCCCGCGCGGGAAGCGGACGGCGATCGGGCCGGTTTCGTGGGTCATGGCGGTCGCGACCATCGCCTGCAACTCGCGCTCGTCCTTCGGGGCCAGGATGGTCATGTTCGGCAGGCAGCGCAGATAGGTCAGATCGAACACCCCCTGGTGGGTCTTGCCGTCGTCGCCGATGAGGCCCGCGCGATCGAGGAAGAAGGCGACTGGCAGGTTCTGGATGCAGATGTCGTGGACGATCTGATCGTAGGCGCGTTGCAGGAAGGTCGAGTAGATCGCCACGGCGGGGCGCATCCCCCGGCAGGCCAGCCCGGCGGCGAAGGTGACGCCGTGTTCCTCGGCGATACCCACATCGAAGAAACGTTTCGGGTACGCCTGCTGGAACTTGTCGAGGCTGGTCCCGGTCGCCATCGCCGCCGTGATGCCGACGATCCGCTGATCTTGCGCGGCCAAGGTGATCAGGGTCTGCGCGAAAACATCCTGGTACTTCGGCGCGGCCGCCTTGGCACCCCCCGCCGCGCTCAGTTGGTGCCAGTTCAGCTTCAGGGGGTCGGCCGCGAGGTCGAGGCCCTTCCCCTTGGTGGTCACCACATGGACGAAGACCGGCTTGTGGTACTCGCTCAGCACGCGCCGCGCCTGCGCGAACGTCTCCAGCAGCGTGGGCAGATCGTGGCCGTCCACCGGGCCGAGATAGGTGAAGCCCAACTCTTCCCAGATCATCGAGTGGACCACGAACTCCTTGAAGCTGTCCTTCATGCGCCGCCCGATCTCGACCAGCATGTCGCCGGCCGGGAGGTGTTGCAGGACATCCTCGGTGAGGCCCTTCAGTTGATTGTATTGGGCATTGGTGCGGATGCGGTTGAGGTATTTCGTCATCCCGCCGACATTCGGCGAGATCGACATCTCGTTGTCGTTGAGGACGACGATCAGCGGGGCGGTCATCTGTCCGGCGTTGTTCAGCGCCTCGTAGGCCATGCCGCCGGTCAGCGCGCCGTCGCCGATCACCGCGACGACCGGCCAGCGGACACCCTGCAACTCGTTCGCGGCGGCCATGCCGAGGGCGGCCGAGATGGCGGTGGAGGCGTGGCCCGCGCCGAAGGCGTCGTGTTCGCTCTCGTCGCGCGAGAGGAAGGGGGCCAGCCCGCCCGCCTTGCGGATGGTCGAGAATCGATCGCGTCGCCCGGTGATCAGCTTGTGGGGATATGCTTGGTGGCCGACATCCCAGATGATCTTCTCGCGCGGCGAGTCGAAGGTGCGATGGAGCGCCAGGGTCAGCTCGACCGCCCCGAGTCCCGCCCCGAGATGGCCGCCATTCTCATTGACCACCCGCCACATCGTGTCGCGAATCTCGCGCGCCAGGATTTCCAACTGCTCGATCGAGAGATCCCGCAGGTCGGCGGGCGCATCGATTGTCTCCAGGAGCATCCGATTTATCCTTCTCTGCCGCGAAGCTGGCACCGGACAGCCGCAGCCTACGGCGTGGGAGGCGCTGAGCCCCTCCAGCGGTTGCAGCATCCATGATGCTAACAGACAGGACGTATCACCGTCAAACGTGGTTACGGAATACGGTGGCGGCGCGATCAGCGATTGTTGGCTTCGTGCCGAGCGGCGTTAGCTTGACGGCAGCGCGCGCGGGCGGTCACAATCGCCCCCGCGCCGGGCGCAATACGCCCGCGCCACCGGGTATACACGACGTGCGCGGCCTGGTCTGCGTGGGCTGCGGCGGTGCTTGCAACGAGAAGGGGAGTCGCGTGAAGATCGAACCTTTCGCCCTGGAACGCTGGATGACCACCTGGGAGACCCAAGTGGAGTACGACATTGCGGAGAGTGGCATCATGCCGCTGACCGTCGATGAATTGCTCGACTTCCTGCCGCCGACCGAGCGTGCGGCGGCGTTGGCGGCGCTGCTCGGCACCCGCCTCGGGTATAGCGAAGCGCCGGGTTCGCTTGCATTGCGCTCGGCCCTCGCCGCGACCTACCGCGATACCGGCCCGGAGCAGATCCTGATCACCACCGGGGCGATCGAGGCGAATTTCCTGCTGTTCAACGTGCTGCTGGAACCGGGCGACCATGTGATCGCCGTCCACCCCGCCTACCAGCAACTCTACAGCGTCCCGCGCGCGATTGGCTGCGATGTGAGCCTGTGGCCGATCCATGTGTCGGCGACGGCGGGCTTCCGCTACGACCTGGACGCGCTGGAACGGCTGGTGACGCCGCGCACGCGCCTGATCGTGTTGAACACCCCGCACAACCCGACCGGCGCATTCCTCGATGCTGAAGGGTTGCGGCGGGTCTACGCGCTGGCCGAGTCGGTCGGCGCGCGTGTGCTGTGCGACGAGGCCTATCGCTGGCTGGAGCTCCCCGATGGCGCGCCGCTCCCGCCGCCCATGCGCGACCTGGGCGCGCGCGGCATCAGCGTCGGAACCTTCTCGAAGCCTTTCGGACTCCCAGGCCTGCGGATCGGCTGGCTCGCCGCGCCAGCCGAGATCGTCGCCGAGTGTTGGGCGTTGCGCGACTACGTCTCGCTCAGCCCGGGCAAGCTGAACGACGCGCTCGCGGTGCTGGCCTTCCGCCATCGCGAGCGGATCATCGCGCGGACCCGCTCGATCGTGGCCCAAAATCTGGCGACTGCGGGGCGCTGGTTCGCCGAGCAGGCGGATTTGGTGTCCTGGAACCCGCCGCGCGCCGGGCTGCTCGCCCTGCTGCGCTACCGGCTCGATATCCCCTCGCGCGAGCTTGCCGACCGCCTCGCGGGCGAGTACAGCGTCATGCTCGCACCCGGCGCGGCGTTCGGCTACGAGTACCACCTGCGCCTCGGCGTCGGCCAGGACCCGACGATCTTCGCCGAAGGGCTGGCGCGCACCGCCGCGTGCCTGGCCGATCTGCGCGCGGCGGGGGTGGGGTTGCGCGCGGAGTGAGCGCGGCGCTGTCGCCGGGCAACAGGGGTCGGGCCACGGCGGTCGATCCGGCGGAGTGACGGCGACCCTGGCGGCCTCGGGCTGTTCGGCGGGGTCGTCGCCAACTGCTGGGCGGTCGGTACAAGTGTTTTCCACGCAAACCCCAACGATTTGCCGACGGCACGTCCAACGATCGAAGTCGAGCTGCGGTCTATGCCAAGGGCGGGGAGGGGGCATCGGTGTGGTCGTCGACGACCGCCTGCACGAGGATCCGCGCCGTCCATACACAGACCTCGACCGCCGTGTCGGCGTCGAGCCCGCGCACATCCTGGAGCGCGATCAGCGCTTCGCTGCTGATCACAATCGCGAGCGCGTTTGTGAGTTGCCGCAACGCGGCGGGGTCGAGCCGTCCTTCGAGTGGCGCGAGCGCTTCCGCGATCCAGGGCAGGCGGTAGCCGGGCCTGAGCGCGACAGCCTCCTGACGACTCGCCGGTGTCTCCACCGACCGCAGCAACGATAGCGCCATGACCGCGCGTACGAGCGCTTCCTGCTTGAGTATCAGGCGCAGGAAGGCCCTCGTGGCGTGGGCGACGCGCTCCGCCGGTTCGACCGTAACGTCGGCGAGGGGAACGGAAATCCCTGCGGCGGGCGGCAAGGTATCCGCCAGGGCCGCGCGCAGCAGGCTCAACTGATCTGGGAAGTAGCGATAGGCGGTCGCCAGCGAGACAAGGGCCGCCTCAGCCACATCCGCCACGGACGGCAGTAGGCCTTGGATCACGAGTTCGCGCGCCGCGACGACGATGGCGTTGCGGGTGCGCTGTTTCTGTTTTTCACGCCCTGGTCGCTGTGCCATGGGATAATACTACCACGATGCGTCGGTTGCGTGATCTTGCATAAACTACGTCTTTATAATATAGTATTCTCATTGGGGGAAAAACCTCTCATATGTTTAGTTATCGAGGCCCCCCGTACCACATATCCCGCTGGGAGCGAAGCGCGCCCGTCGCGATATATGGGGAGTTCTCGCGACAGCAGGCGATATTCTCCTCCGCACTCGGAAGGCCCTGCCCTCACCCTGTGATCGGCATCATTGCGAAAGGAACTCCACATGAACGCCCCCACGACCCGTACCATCGCCATCAGCCCCGACCTCGCGCTCACCCTCACCGAGGCCGGAGCCGGACGCCCGGCCCTGATCCTGCACGGCGGCGGTGGCCCGTTCACCGTCGCCAGCATCACCGATCACCTTGCAGACACCATGCATACCATCGCCCCGACCCATCCGGGTTGGAACGGCACCGCCCGCCCCGCGTGGTTCTCCGGCATCGACGACCTCGCGCTGATGTATCTGCACTATCTCGAAGACAACGGCCTGCGCGACGTCCTGCTCATCGGTTCGTCCCTCGGTGGCTGGATCGGTGCCGAGATGGCGTCCCGCGATGGGGCCGGTCGGATCACGGGACTCATCCTGATCGACGCGGTCGGCATCGCGGTCGAGGACGAACCGATCCGGGACTTCTTCGCGCTCGACGCGCGCCAGGTCGCCACATACTCGTTCCACGACGCCGCCCGCTTCTATGTCGACCCGGCCACGATCCCGGCGGAACAGGCCGCGATCCGACGGGCGAACACGGCCACGATGCGCGTCTTCGCGGGCGACCCATACATGCACGACCCGAAACTCTTGAAACGCCTCGACCGTGTTCGGCTCCCCGTCCTGGCCATCTGGGGCGACAGCGACCGCATCGTCACCCCGGCCTACGGTGCCGCGTACGCGGACGCGTTCCGGGACGCCCGACTCGCGATCGTCGAGAATGCCGGGCACCTGCCGCAACTCGAACAGCCAGCCGCCACACTCGCCCTGATCGACGCCTTCACGAGCGATCGGGGCGCAGGGGAACCACTGGATGCCGTCGTCCTGGGCGCGGATGCTGGTCGCGCCCTCTCTATGGGGCCCGTGCGGCTGTCCGTGAAGGAAGATGGGACGCACACGCGGGGGATGCTGGCGGTCGCCGAGTTCACGATCCCGCCCCAGGCCCCCAGCCCGCCGCCCCATGTACACCGCTCGCACGAGGAGGGTTTCTATGTCGTGGAGGGGGAGATCGAGTTCGTGGTGGGCGGCGAAACGGCCAGGGTGGGAGCCGGGGGGTGGGTCCTCGCGCCGATCGGCGTGCCGCACACGTTCCGCAATTCGGGGGACACGTCGGCGCGGTTCCTGAACACCTTCACCCCCGACCGCTACATCCGCTACTTCGACGAGATGGCCGCAGCGATCGGCGCGTCGGGGCCGCCGACACCGGCGCGGGTGGCGGAGATCATGGCGCGGTACGACACTGAGGTCGTTGGCGACATGGCGCGGCGCTAGGCGGCAGGCGCATACGGGGCCGAGGCGTGCAAGCCACGGCCTGAGCGTGAGGACAGCGCGCGCCCGGTCGACCGACCGGCAGGAAGAGATGGATGGGGGCCGGGCCATGGGGGGGATCCTCCTGCCCGTGCCCGCGCGTGGAATCCCGCACCGCGCTATGCCGCACCAATCCCGATCTGCCGACACGTCCGGTCGCGGGCGGATCGTCTGCGGTCGATCCGGCGGGGCGTGTCGGCCCTACCCCGCGCTGCCCGACTCCGCCGCCTGGGCGATGGCGACCCTGGCGACCTCGGGCTGCTCGGCGGGGACCGTCGCCGATTGCGGGGCGGGGCGGGCGGCACGCCCCGTCTGGCGCACGCCGAACCAACTGTTGCGAATGATGCCGCTGAGCAGGGCGAGATGGAAACAGCACCAGGCGAGCAGGCCGGGTTCGCGCAGGCCGAAGTCCGGGGCGGTGGCGACGTGATAGGCGAGGGCCGCGAGCAGTAGGAAGAAGAGCGCGCTCTGCACGAGGGTTTCGCGCCAGTACCAGCGGAAGCGGTTCGTTTTGCGGGTGACCCGATAGACCGGTTTCCGCCCCGGACCGCTGAGGAGCGCGACCAGGCACGACTTGACATAGACCGGTGCCAGGCCGAGCTAGACCTGGCGCATCCGCCACAGCGAGGCGTAGGGGAGGGTGCCGCGCAGGAGCCAGAGGAAGATCTCGATCCCGAGGGCGTAGACCCAGAAGCGGAGTCCGTAGCTATCCCCCGCGAAACGGACCGGGTAGACGCCGAAGAACAGGGTGATCACCTGACTCAGCAGGTTGCCGATCGCGCTGAAACCGTAGAGGTAGAAGAGGCCCATTTCGAGGAAATGCAGGCGTTGGCGCGCGTTCAGGCCGCGCATACGGTGCCAGAGGAGCAGGCGGATGGTGTCGATCGCCCAGGTGCCGCGCTGCTTGTAGACGTTGGGGATATCTTCCGGGGCGTGCTGCGCCAGCGCGCCGATGATCGGGACGTACGCGCTGCGCCAGCCGCGCCGCAACGCCTCGATGCCCGAATGGAGATCTTCCACCAGATTCCAGGTCGGGAAACGCCCGATGTCTTCCAGCGCCGCGCCGCGCCAGACGAGGCCGGAGCCGCAGGGAAAAACGGCGTTCGCCGCGTGCTTGCCGAGCATCAGCCCCCGGTAGAAATTCAGCTCGCGGTTGCCGAACGGGTCGCCGGGGCTGACGCGCGCATCCTTGATCGTCTGGACATAGGCGATGCGGCGATCGCTGAGGAGTTCGCCGACGCACCGGCGCAAGAACTGCGGATCGCCGACCTCGTCGTCCGCGTCGCGGGTCTCGACGAAGTCCAGGTCGGGCCAGTGGGCGTAGGCGAGCGCCAGCGCGGAGTTGAGGTTACCCGCCTTCGCGTCGCCCGGGCGATCCGGGCTGCCATGGCGCGGCGGCTCGTGGTAGAGGAGTGGCACCGCCGGATAGCGGGCGCTTAGGCGCGCTGCCACCTCGGCGATGGCCGGGGCGTGCGCGTCGTCCCCGATGATCAGGCGCACCTTGTCGGGCGGCCAATCCTGCTGCAAGACCGACTCGGCGGTGCGCTCGACCATCCAGGCGGGTTCGCCATACGTCGGGATGAGGACGACGACGACCGGCTCCGCGCCGCGCGGCACGTCGCGCGGCGGCGGCGAACTGCGCTGCCAATTGTTGATCGCGGTGGCGAGGGCATTCGCGGCGAGCAGGAGATTGGCGAACGCGAACGGGAGCGCCAGCCAGAGGGCCTGCGTATTGAGATTGGCGAGCATCCAGGGGAGATAGGTCAGGATGCCGAAGACCAGGACGAGGCCGCCGACGCGAATCCGCCAGTTGCCGATGCCAGTTTGATCCACCGCCGCCTCTTCGCGTTAAATGCGCTGCCGCGACGCGTCGCCTCGTTCGCCCTGCGCCCCACCGTGGCGGTCGCGGCGTCGCGATGCCGGGTGGCGTCGTATATCCGCCCTCCGCCAATACAACGCAGGGGCGTGCGGGGTTGAGACGGCGCGGGGGCGAACGATGCTCGGGATTGGTTTGTGTAGCCGGGGCAGTATGGCGGTTCTCTGATCGGGGTGTCAAATCCCCGTTGCGGTGCCACCACATGTCCTCGACACGGCCATCGATCGCGGCGTCCACGGTGCCCGAACGGGTGGGGTTTCACGCCATGTGCGGGTGGTTGGGGCAGGATGGCGGGCGGTTGAGGCCCCGCTGCGCTCTGCCGTGGGCCCCGCTGCGCTCTGCCGTGGGCCCCGCTGCGCTCTGCCGTGGGCCCCGCTGCGCTCTGCCGTGGGCCCCGCTGCGACCTGCCACCACCGCCCGCCATGATCGGCGGCGGCGTCCATCCCCGCCGCCGCGCACGACATGTACCGCACGGCGTCTTCGCCGCCGCCTGCCGAATGCCGGGCGGTTGCGCTACACTACGGCCCCATGAGTGGAACCGCGTTCGAGCAATCAAGCGCCCCGCCAGACCGCTCCCTGGCCCGTCTCGCCTGGCGCACCCTGGGCGCGACCTGCGCGTTCGCGCTGCTAGCCGTGCTCGGTTTCGCGCTGACCGGGGCCGATGGCATCGTCAGCACGAATGACGGGAGCCACTACGCGCTGACGAAGGCGCTGGCGGTCGATGGCGCGGTGCGGATCGACCCCTACGTACAGTACGGCGCGATCCAGCCGGCGCGTGGCACCCCCACCGTCGCCGATTATCGCGACGTGAGCTACCGCGAGGGGCATTTCTACTCCGACCGACCGCCCGGCCTGGCCTTCCTGGCGGTGCCGTTCTACCGGCTCGGCCTGCTGGTGGCGCGGGTCTCGGGTCGTCGGGATCTCGACTTCCCGCTGCGCTACGTGACGATGCTGCCGCCCCTGCTCGGCGCGGCGAACGCGCTGGCGCTCGCCGCGCTCGCGCGCGGGCTCGGCGCCGGTTGGCCGACGTCCGCCGCGACCGCCGCGACCGCCGCGCTGACGACCCTGAGCCTGAAATACGCCACGCTGCTGTACTCCCACATCGCGGGCGCGGCGTGCGTCACCGGCGCGCTGGCCGTGCTCCTCCTGGCCGAGCGCCGACCGGATCGATGCTGGCCGCTGGCGTTGGCGGGCGCGCTGCTCGGGTACGGCGCGGTTGTCGAGTACCCGAACCTCCCGCTGATCGCGCCGGTGGGTCTCTTCGTCCTCTGGCGCGCGCGCGAGCCGAACCTGGGGCGTTGGGCCATCTCGGCCGGGCGCGTGGTGGCGTTCGTCGCCGGGTGGGTGCCGCCGATCGCCCTCCTCGCGGCCTATCACTGGCTGGCCTTCGGGCGTCCCTGGCGCACCTCGTACACCTATCAATACTACTTCGACTGGTCGCGCAGCCCGCTGACAACCTATGTCACGCCCCCGCTGACCGGCCTGCGCTGGCTCCTCGTCGGCCCTGCGGGGCTGCTTGTCGTCACGCCGACCCTGCTCCTGTCGCTGTGGGGGCTGGCGATCCTGTGGCGGCGGCGACCGGACCTGGCGCTGCTGGTGTTCGGCGTGGCGCTGACGGTCCTGCTCCCCACCGCGCTGCACCGCACCTACTATGGCGGCGGCAGTCGCGACACGCGTTACCTGCTGGCGATCGTGCCGACCCTCTACGCGCCCTTCGCCGTCTGGCTCGACGCGCTGGTGCTGCCGCGTCGCCCCCTGACCCGCGCGCTGCTCCTGGTGCCGGTGGCGGCGCTCGGTCTCTGGGGGCTGCTGCGCTCCTACCTGAGCCTGCTGACCATGTTCGGCCATCGCGCCGTCGAGCGCGCCCCGGACGAGGCGTGGGCGTTCCTGCGCGCGCACTGGCGCGATATAGCCGTTGTCGCGCCCGGCGTCCCCTTGCTCCCCTACTTCGTCGTCTTCGCGCTGCCGCTGGCCGGGCTGTGCTGGCTGGTGGGCACCTGGGGGCTGTGGCGCGCGGGGCGGGTCCGGCACGGCGGCGGGGCGGTCGGTTAAGCCGATTGGGACGGGGGGCGATGTTGGGGCAATGCCGATCGAAGGTCGCCGATCCACGTCCGTACAGTCTTGTCAAGCTGCCCTCGATGGCGTATAGTTCAGTGCAGCAATGAAGATTGACCCCGCGACAGCAGGGGTACCGCAACACAATCGAGCCGGTTGAAGGCGAGCAACAGCAACGATGCCAGGGTCGATCCTGGGGGTCTGCGTGCTGCTGGCTGTGGCGCTCGAGGCGATCGCCTTCTCATTCTTCATTTCGTTCGCGACGCGAGCATCGAATGTCCAGCACGCGGCAGGTCGCCGTGCGGCGGTTTGGAGTAGTTAGGGGATGTAGCGGGCAGTCGGCCGAATCGGAGCAGACCCCACCGGATTGAGCCAGAAAGAAACGTGGGTGAAGTGCGCGTATGAGTGCCATGCTGATTGCGAAGGGCAAGGGCCAGGGCTTCCTCCTCACGGACGAGATCATCGCCGCGTTCCCCAATGTCGAGGCCGACGTCGTCGGGCTGGATGAGTTCTACTCCTCGCTCCTCGAATACGGTATCGAGGTCGTCGATCAGAGCCCGGTCCCCGCCAAACGACCCATTGCGGCCCCGAGCAGCACCCGGACGCGCCAGGTGCAACAGGCGCGCGCATCGACCGAAACCGCGTCGGAGCCGACACCATTGCCCTCCGGGGTGGCCGACGACGTCGGCGGGGTGGGTGACTCGGTCCGCCTCTACCTCCAGGAGATCGGCGAGACGAGCTTGCTGACGATGGAGCAGGAGGTCTGGCTCGCCAAGCGGATGGATCGCGGCAAAGGGTCCGAGCAGCGGTTGCACGGCGGGGCCTACAGTTGCGACGACGAGCGGCTGGAGTTCATCGCCGATGCCGAGGATGGAGAGCAGGCGCGCTGCCATCTGATCCAGGCCAATCTGCGCCTGGTGGTCAGCGTGGCGAAGAAGTACGTCGGTCGCGGGCTGTCCTTCCTCGATCTGATTCAGGAAGGCAATATTGGCCTGATGAAGGCCACCGACAAGTTCGACTACATGCGCGGCTTCAAGTTCAGCACCTACGCGACCTGGTGGATCCGGCAGGCGATCACCCGCGCCATCTCCGACCAGAGTCGGACGATCCGCCTCCCGGTGCATGTGGGCGAGACGATCAACCGCGTGAAGAAGACCGGGCATCGCCTCCAACAGATCCTGGAGCGCGAGCCGAGCCACGAAGAGATCGCCCGCGCGCTCGACATCGGCGACGAGAAGGTGCGGCAAGTGCTCGACGTGTCGCGCCACCCGGTCTCGCTGGAGGCCCCGGTGGGCCAGGACGGCGACGCGTTCCTGGGCGACTTCATTGAGGACGAGACGCTGCCCGCGCCGCTCGACATGGCCTCCCAACACCTGCTGAAGAGCCAGATCGGCGATTCGCTCCAGAAACTGACCGATCGCGAGCGCCGGATCATCCAGCTCCGTTACGGGCTGGAGGATGGGCGGTACCGCACGCTGGAAGAGGTCGGGCGCGAGTTCGGCATCACGCGCGAGCGCATCCGGCAGATCGAGGCGAAGGCGCTCCGCAAGCTGCGCCACCCGACATACAGCCGCAAGTTGCGCGGCTATCTCGATTAGTCGGGCGCTGAGCCACGAGCGGCAGGGGGGATGGGGCATGGGCCCGTCCCCCCATGCTGTTAAGTGTCTCGCCACCATGTATCGAGGCATCGTCAGGGCGTGGTTGATCGCTCGGCGCGACCATGGGCCACACGCCTGTACCGTGGCCCCGAGTGGGATGATCGCCCGATCGGGGCTAGCGCGGGCGGGGTACTCCCCGCACACGACCGACGTGGCGGAGGCATGGATGGATCTCGGTCTGCGCGGCAAGATCGCCCTGGTCACCGGCGCGTCGAGCGGCATCGGCGCGGCCACGGCCCGCCTGCTGGCGCAGGAGGGGGCCGATGTCGTCGTCTGCTACGGGCAGGATCAGGCGGGCGCTGAGGCGGTGTCCGAGGAGGTGCGGGCTGCGGGCTGCCGCGCCTGTCTCTACGGCTTCGACATCGCCGATGCGACGGCGGTGAGCGCGGCGATCGGACGGGTCGGTCGGGAAGTTGGCGACCTCGACGCGCTGATCCTCTGTGCGGGGCGGAATATCGTGACCCAGTTGGCCGTGCTCGAACCAGCGGAGTGGGACGCGATCGTGGCGATCAATCTCAACGGGCCGTTCTACGTACTGCGGGCCGCGACACCGCTGCTGCGCGACGGGTCGGCGGTGGTCACGGTCGCTAGCGTCGCGGCGCAGACGGGCACGCCGCACCACGCCCATTACGCCGCCGCGAAGGCCGGTCTGGTAAATTTGACCAAGAGCGCGGCCCGGTCGCTGGCCCCGCGTGTGCGGGTCAACTGCGTCTCGCCGGGGGTGACGTTGACCGCGATGGGGCGCGACACCGCCGCCAACCTCGCCCCCGATTACGCCACCACCACGCTGCTGACCGGTCATTTTGCCGAGCCGGAGGAGATCGCCCGCTGCATCATCTTCCTCGCCAGCCCCGTCGCCGGTTTCATCACTGGCGCGACGCTCGACGCGAATGGCGGGCGGGATCTGCGTTAACGGGTGGTCGCCACGCCCGATCACCGCGTCAAACCGCCCCGCAAGGTGTCTCCCGAGCCGTCTTTTCTCTCCGTGATACGTCAGCAGATCCTGGCAAACACCCGGTGGGCGGTGGGATTCAGCAACGCGCCATGTTAGAGCATGCTCATCGTGCTGGCGCGGAGACCCCGCTCGCTCTGCTCGAGGGTGACGCTGATCGTATCGCCCTCGCGGAGGTTCGTCCCGGCGAAGAGCGAGCTGTGGACGTAGACATCGTCGCTGATACTCTCCGAGCGCGCGAAGAGGAAACGACCGGAGGGATCGATCCGCTGGATTGTGGCGGTCACCTCACCGCTCGGCACCGGGCCGGAGTACGGCTCGCGGGTGCGGCGTGGGGCCGGGCCGGGCTCACCGCCCGCATCGGCACCGCTCCTGCCGGAACCGCCGCGACCGCCGACATTGTCGTAGAGGCGCTGCCGGGAGGCCGGGATCTCTTCGACTTCCTGCACCACGCGAACCTCGGCCGCCTCAGGGCCTTTCTGGCCCTGTTGCAGGGTGAACTCCACGCCTTGCCCGTCGATCAACCAAGGGCGACCGTCGGTGATCGAGTTGCGATGGACGAAGAGATCGCGCCCGTCCTCAGTCGTGATGAAGCCATATGCCTTCTCGGGGTTGTACCACTTGACGGTGCCGCTGCTCTGATCGCTGCTCATGCGCTGACCTGTACCCTTTCCGTCTGGGAATGCCCTCGTTCTCCCCGAATATCCGGTCGGTAGGGCGACCGAATGGCCGATACATAACTATAGCACCAATAACGCACATGTAAATACGGCTGAATGCACAATGTAGCTGCGCTCGCGGTCGCGCCGCAGCGTCACGGGATGGTTGAGTATGCCGGTTGGGATGCTGAGGTGGTGAAGGCGTGGAGGTATGAGGCTGTGATTGTTGAGAAGCGGCGGGTTACCGATGATCGAGGTTCTGTAGGTAGGGCATGACTACCTGCTCACCGGCAGGCGTGATAACGATAGTATTGTGGCGTGGAGCGGGGTACGCGGTTCGAACGCGCGACCTGCTGCTTGGAAGGCAGCCGCTCTACCAACTGAGCTAACCCCGCATCGGCGTGAAGTGTAGCAAAGATTTTGCGGTTATGCTTCCCATTGGCAGTGCGCCATGGGCCTACGCGCCGCATGGGTAGCCGACACGGCCACGACGTGCAAGGTACGACATATCCCCGGAGATTGGGATGGGTGATTACCGACGTGGGATAATGCAAAACCGTCGTTGCCGCAGAATCGAAGTGATGAATTGAGAGGTTAGGGAAGCGATGTCCGGTACGCACGATTGGCAGCAGATGAATGAGCGCGTGATCGCGGAGTTTCGGGCCAAAGGTGGGGAGGTTGGCGGGCGGTTCGCCGGTCGCCCCATGCTCTTGCTGACGACGATTGGTGCCAGGAGCGGTCAGCCGCGCATCACGCCGCTCAATTACAGCGCCGATGGCGAACTCTTGGCCGTTATCGCCTCCAAGGGCGGCTCGCCGACTCATCCGGACTGGTATCGCAATTTGGTGGCGAACCCCGAGGTGACCGTCGAGGTCGGGACGGAGACCTTCCGCGCGCGTGCCAGGACCGCCGAGGAACCCGAGCGCACGCGCCTCTTCGATCAGCAAGCGGCGATCATGCCCTTCTTCGACGCGTATCGTCAGGCGGTTGTGGCGCGGGAGATCCCGGTCGTGGTGCTGGAACGTAGCGCGGCGCGGGCAGAGGTCGTCGCCGAGTGAACGGCGCTTTGCCCAAGCCGAGTGCTTCGTAATATTGGAGCAGGATAGTCGGGGTGACTGGATTTGAACCAGCGACCTCAGCGTCCCAAACGCCGCGCGCTGCCACTGCGCTACACCCCGTTGGCTTGATAACCCGCCAAGTATAGGTGAGCAGCGGTGCCGCCGTCAAATGAGGTTGGTGGCTGATTGTAAGTGTTTGGCGCGGATTCTTCGGCTGCGGCCTCAGAATGACCGTCACTTTCGTGGGAGGCCGACCGCCGACGATTCATCGTGCTGGACCGACGCGGAGAATCCGCGCTTCCTCTTGTAGCGCAGATTGTAGCGCAGAAAAATGTTGAGTCGTGCCCAGGCAGGTGCCCCGCCCGCCGTTTGTGGTGGGGTCGGTGCGTCGTGTCCCGAGGATCGATGGCAGTGCTGGTCAGCGCGCCACCACAAAGAGCGCCTGCTGCGCCCAATCGAGCGATAGGGCGGGCAGGATGCCCATCTGCAATGTCACCAGGACGCAGATGGTGAGGACGACGGCCAGGGGGATCGGGAGGCGGTGCGGCGGTTCGGCCACGGTTTCATGCGCGTCGCGGGTGTACATCAGGACGATCACGCGCAGGTAGAAGGCGAGCGCGATCACGCTCGTGACGACCCCGACCAGGGCCAGCGGCCAATATCCTGCCGACACCGCCGCCCGGAAGACCGTCAGTTTGGCGATGAAGCCAGCGGTCGGGGGGATCCCGCCGAGCGAGAGCATGAAGAGCGCGAGCGCGCCGGCGAGATAGGGGTGCTGGTGCGCCAGCCCGGCGTAATCGGCGGTGAGGTCGAGGCGTTCGCGCCCCGCGCGTCCCAGCGCGATCACCACCGCGAAGGCCCCGAGATTCATGAAGGTGTAGGCCAGGAGATAGAAAAGGACGCTCTGCAAGGCGTCGCCGCTGACATCGCGGCGCGGGCTGTCGGCGGCGACGACCGCCACCAGGATGTAGCCGGCCTGGCCGATGCTGGAATAGGCGAGCATCCGCTTGATGTTCCGCTGCGTCACCGCCGCCAGGTTGCCGACGATCATGGTGACCGCTGCCAGCGCCCACAGCGCGGGCGACCAATCCTCGCGCAGGGTCGGGACGCCGGTCAGGACCAGGCGGATGAGGGCGGCGAAGGTCGCGACTTTGGTCCCGACCGACATGAACGCGGTCACACTCGTCGGTGCGCCGCTGTACACATCGGGGGTCCAGGCATGGAATGGCGCGAGCGCCAGCTTGAAGCCGAGGCCGACGAGGATGAGCGCCACCCCGGCCAGCATCAGCGGGCTGGTGCGGACCTGATCGTCGCCGAGCGCGGTCGCCAGGGCGGTGAAATTGGTCGTGCCGCTCGCGCCGTAGATCAGTGAGGTGCCGTAGACGAGGAAGCCGAGCGAGAAGGAGCCGAGCAGGAAATATTTCAGCGCCGACTCCTCCGAGCGCCGATTGCCGCGCGCGAAGCCGACCAGGATGTAGAGGCCCATCGAGAGGATTTCGAGGGCGATGAAGAGGAGGAGGAGATCGTTGGCGACGATCAGCAGGAGCATCCCCGCCGTGGTGAAGAGGATGAGCGGGTGGTATTCGCCGAGATCGATCTCCGCGACCTGGATATAGTCGATCGCCAGCAGGATCGACAGCGCGGTCGCGCCGAGCGTCACGATGCCGAAGAAGAGCGCGAAGTTGTCGACGCGGATCATGTCCGAGAAGGCGTAGCGCCCGCGATCCCAGAGTGGCACGCAGGCCCCGAGCGCCGCCAGCACCGTGCCGAGCGCGAAGTAGCCGATAAACGAGCGGCGCGTCGGCGGCACGACGAGGTCGAGCAACAGCGCGACCAACGCGCCCACCGTCACGATGATGAATGGGGCGAGCGCCGCCGCGTCGATCTCGGGTGAGATGATGTCTACCACGCGTTGGCTCCTGGTCGAAGGTCGAGGGTCGAAGGTCGAGCGTCGCGGACCGGGGCCCTAGCGCGCGGTGGTGGCGGTCGCGCCGGTCAGGAGCGCGGCACCGACCGCGAGGGCGTTGCCGTTCGGGGCGGGCGCGTGGACAGCGCTGATCGTCGCCGCTGCGGCGCGCTCGGTGCGGCGCAGGAACGGGCTGGGGTAGACGCCGATCCAGACGATCAGGATGAGCAGCGGGGCGAGCGCCAGCAGTTCGCGCGGCGTGAGGTCGCCCGTGATCGCGCCCGTCGGGGGTTCGGGCGCGCGTTCGGCCCCGAACATCGCCCCCCGGAAGAGCCGCAGCATGTAGATGGCGGCGAGGAGGACACCGAACGTCGCGACGCAGGCGAGGACGCGCTGCGTATTGAACGCGCCGAGCAGGATCAGGAACTCGCCGACGAAGCCGTTGAGGCCCGGCAGGCCGAGCGAGGAGAAGGCGGCCAGCACCATTGTCCCGGTCAGGACCGGCCAGCGCCGCGCGAGGCCGCCGAGCGCGGCGAGATCGTACGAGCCGACCCGCGCGCCGATCATGCCGATCAGCAGGAAGAGTGCGCCGCTGCTGACGCCGTGATTGACCATCTGCAAGAGGCTACCTTGCGCGCCGCGCACGTCGAGTACGAAGATGCCGAGGCCGATGAAACCGAGATGCGCCAGGCTGGAAAAGGCGAGCAGTCGCACCATGTCCCGCTGCGCCGCCGCGACCAGCCCGCCGTAGATGATGCCCACGGTCGCCAGCGTCGCGAGGATCGGCATCAGGTCGGTCGCCGCCTGCGGGAAGAGCGGGATGGCGAAGCGCAGGAAGGAATAAGCCCCGACCTTCACCAGCATTGTCGCCAGGACCAGCACGGTGATCGGGGCCTGAGTATAGGCATCGGCCAGCCAGGAGTGGAGCGGGAAGATCGGCAGTTTAATGGCGAAGGCCAGCGCGAAGGCGAGGAAGAGCCAGCGCTGCTCGGTGACCGAGAGTTGCGTGCCGAGCAGGTCGCGCAGATCGAACGATGGCGAGGCGCTGGCGACGCGATCGGTATGTGCTGAGGAGAGGTAGAGCATCGCCAGAAGCATCAGCAGGCTGCCGACGCTGGTGTAGATGAAGAATTTCAGGGCCGCGTAACCGCGCCGCGCGCCGCCAAAGACGCTGATCAGCAGGTACATCGGGATCAGCATCGCTTCCCAGAAGACGAAGTAGAGGATGAGGTCGAGGGAGGCGAGCGCCCCGATCACCGTCCCTTCGAGCAGGAGGAGCAGCGCCGTGAAGAGGCCCGCGCGCGACCCCATGACTTGCCAGGAGGCCAGGATCGCCGAGGGGGTGAGGATGGCGGTGAGGGCAATCAACAGGATGTTCAGCCCATCCGCGCCGAGGTGATAGCTGATCCCGAGCTGCGGGATCCAGCGCACTTGCTCCTCCAACTGCATGCCGTTGCGACCGAGTTGGAAGCCGATCACGGCCAGCAGCGCGATGAGCAGTGTCCCCAGCGACGCCGCAAGTCCGACCCAGCGCGAGGCGGTCGAGTCGCCGCCGCGACCTGGCAGGGCCAGGCAGACGAGCGCCGCCACGATCGGCAGGAAGATCAGGACCGACAAGATTGGTGGGTCACTCATGCCATTCACACCCTGGCGAAGAGAACGTAGGCGACGATCAGGACCGCGCCGCCGAGGATCAGCAGCGCGTAGTTGCGCACGTAGCCGGTCTGCACCTCGCGCAGCGTCACGCTCGCCTCGCGGATGAAATAGCCGACCGCATTGATCAGGCCGTCGAGTCCGCGATCGAAGACGCCGCTGAGGCTGCGCCCGAGCGCCCGGGTCGGGCGGACGAACGCGGCGTTGTAGAACTCGTCCACGTAGTAGCGATTGGCGAGGACGCGGTGCGCGCCCGCGAAGCGCCGCGCCAGGTTGGTCGCGAGGGCCGGGCGGGCGACGTACATGAAGTAGGCGGTCGCGATGCCCGCCACCCCGAGGGCCGAGGCCAGCAGCGCGACCGTCCAGTAGGCCGCGCCGCCCGCCGCGTGGACCGGCGCGACGAATGGGACCGGATAGGCGAAGACCGGCTCCAGGAAGCGCTCGAACGTACTGGTCCTGCCGGGGATGAGCACCCAGCCGCCGCCAATCGCCAGAATCCCCAAGACGACCAGGGAGATTTGCAACTCCAGGCCTGGCCTGTGGATCTCGCCGCCATGGGCGTGACCATCGTTGCCCTCTTCCTGCTCCGCACTGAGCGGCGCGTCATGGCGGCGCTCGCCGTGGAACGTGAGGAAGAAGGCGCGGAAGATGTAGAACGCGGTCAGCCCGCCGGTGATCAGCGCGATCAGGCCGAGGACCGCGTTGCCGCGCGTGCTGGTGAAGGCCGAGTAGATGATCTCGTCCTTGCTGAAGAAGCCGGAGAAGGGTGGGATACCGGCGATGGCGAGTCCGCCGATCCCGAAGGCCACCCAGGCGAGCGGCAAGGCCCGCCGCAAACCGCCCATGTTCCGCAGATCCTCCTCGTCACCGAGCGCATGAATGACCACGCCCGCTGAGAGGAAGAGGAGCGCTTTGAAGAAGGCGTGCGTCAGCAGGTGGAAGACCGCCGCGCTGTAGGCCCCGATCCCCGCCGCCAGGAACATGTAGCCGAGCTGGCTGATCGTGGAGAAGGCGAGGACGCGCTTGATGTTGGTCTGGACCAGGCCGATCGTCGCGCCGAAAATCGCGGTGAGCGCGCCGATCCAGGTGATCGTCGTCAGGGTCACCGGGGCCGTCTCGAAGAGGGGCCAGGCGCGCACGAGGAGGTAGACCCCCGCCGTGACCATCGTGGCGGCGTGGATTAGGGCCGAGACGGGAGTCGGCCCGGCCATCGCATCGGGCAACCAGACGTGCAACGGGATTTGCCCCGACTTCGCCAGCGCCCCGACCAGCAGCAGCAGGGTGATCGCGGTCAGCGTGCCGGTCCCGATCTGGAAGCCGGGCCGCTGGAAGGCGTCGAACACGCCGGGATAGCTGTAGGTCCCGCCGGGCGTGTTCAGCCCGCCCTGCGGCGTGCTGAAGAATTGGAGGGTGCGGAAGTTCCAGAAGATCAGGAACATGCCCAGCATCATCGCCACGTCGCCGAGGGTGTTGACGACGAACGCCTTCACCGCCGCGTCGGCGGCCCCCTCGCGCCAGTAGTAGTGCGAGATCAGCGCGAACGAGGCGAAGCCGACGCCGCCCCAGCCGACGAGCAGCAGCATGAAGTTGTTGGCGAGGACGAGGAGCAGCATCGCCACGACGAAGATGTTGAGGTAGGCGAAGAAACGGCGCTGCCCCTCATCGTCGGCTATGTACCCGACCGCGAAGAGGTGGATGACGAAGCCGACCCCGGTGACGACCAGCAACATCAGGACCGATAGCGGGTCGATCCAGGCCCCGAATGCGGCGACGAAACCGTCGGTGACCACCCAGTTGTAGAGGATCAGGTCGCGATGCTGCGCCTCGTGCGGCAGCGAGAGGAGATCGGCCAGGACGATCCAGGCGCAGACGAACGCGCCCAACATCGCCAGCGTCGCGAGCCAGCCGTGCGCGCGGCGCGGCAGCCACCCCCCGAGGAGCGCGTTGACCCCGAATCCCGCCAGCGGGAAGAGCAGGCACCACCAGACCATCCCCATCGCCAGCCCTCAGCCTTTCAGCATACTGACGTCGTCGACGTCCACCGACTGTCGCGACCGGAAGATCGAGACGATGATCGCCAGCCCGACGACCACCTCCGCCGCCGCGACCGCGATCACGAAGAAGGCGATCACCTGCCCGGAGAGCAGGTTGCGATGGCGCGCGAACGAGGCGAACGACAGATTCGCGGCGTTGAGCATCAGCTCGATCGACATGAACATGATCAGCGGATTCTTGCGGATCAGCACACCGACCGTGCCGATCGTGAAGAGGACCGCGCTGAGGATGAAGTAATAGCTCAACGGGGCCATGGTAACTCCGGGGGCGAGGGACGAGTGAAAAGTGATGAGTCCCGAGTGATGAGCGATAAACCGCGCGCGCGAAGCCGACCTCTTTGGAACGTCCGCTCGACCCTAGCCACTCGGCAGACGCTCCCGCCATGACGGGACTCATCACTTTTCACTCGCGTCACGTCAAGTTTCGTTTCGCGAGGACGATCGCCCCGATCACGGCGAGCAGCAGCACGAGCGAGACGACCTCGAACGGCAACGCGTAGGTGGTGAAGAGTTCGATCCCGATCGCCTGGGTATTCCCGAGCGGTTCGATCGGCGTGCGGCTGAGGTGCGATGCCACCTGATCGGCGAAGCCGGTCGCCTCTGGAAAGGCTCCCAGGCGCGAGCGCACGGCATCGGTGCGGAGCAGCAGGGCGATCTCGACCAGGAGTCCCAGCCCGAGCGCGAGCGTGAGTGGGCGCTGGCCCTGCAGTCGGTCATCCGTTTCTTCCCGGCCCGGATTGAGCAAGGTGATGACGAAGAGGAACAGCACCATGATCGCGCCCGCATAGACGACGATCTGCACCGCCGCCAGGAACTCGGCATTGAGCGTGAGGTAGAGTATGGCGAGGCAGAAGAAATCGACCACCAGGAAGAGCGCGCTGTGGATGCTGTTGCGCGCCGTGATCATGGCGATGCTCGCCGCGACAGCCACGACCGCGAGCAACAGAAAGAGGAACATCCGCGCCGTCCCTTCATCTCGGACCCGAACCCTGGGCCTCCCTGATGGATGACCGGACGGTAGACTAGCACATTCGCGTCGGTTTGTGCAGCGGGTCACAAACCTCGTTCAGCCGGGTTCAGCCCTCGCGCGGCTCGCCCTCCAGCACCGCTGCGCCGCGCAAGCGCCGCAGTTCGTCCTGGAGGGCAGCGAGTTGATCCTGCAACGTCCCGATCGTGCCCTCTGCGGCGATACGCGCCGCCCTCTCGGTCGCCAATGACGCCCTCTCAATCGCCAACGCCGCGCGCTCCGTCGCCAGTGTTGCCGCGAGGGCGCGGTAATCGCCGAGCGGTCGTCCCGACTCGTCGTGGCAGACGACCTCATCGTCCGCGACGGCCAGCCAGATACGCGCTGGTTCGAGCCACAACCACCCGCGCTCATCGGGGCGCAGCATCTCGTAGCCGGTAGGGGTGAGCGCGTAGCCTTGTAGCCGTACCGCCGCGTTTTGGCGGCGCGATACACCGTCCACGATGATGTACAGCGGCACGCCAGCCAGCTCGTACTCCTCCAGCTTCACCGAGCGGTCGATCGTCGCCGTCTTGGGCGACGTGATCTCGAACAACATCGCCGGTCGCACGCCCTCCGCCGCGACGGAAAAGGTACTCCAGTTCGTCTGCGGCTCGCGCACGCCGAAGATAACCGCGATGTCCGGGCCGTGCGCGCCGAGGTCGGGGGTGTCCCAGGCGATCCGCACTTCTTCAAGCACGACCGCGTTCGGATCGTGGCGGAGCTGCGACTCCAGGACATCGACCAGATAGCGCCGACGCCGTTGGTGCGCACTGCTGTGCGTCGCCTGATCCCCTTCCTGCGGGTGGAGCAGGTCTTCGACGGTCAGCGGCACTTGCTCGAACGCGGGCGTGCCATCTGTGTGCTGGTACTGACGATAGCGCTAGCCGTAACGGTAGGGGTCGGGGGGGCTATCGCCGGGGCGGCGGACCTCCTCGATGATCGTCGCCATCGTCCACCAGCTTTCACTAGTCCGCCGCGCCCGCCATCACGGCGCGCGGGTCCGGCACCAGCAGCATGTCCTTGGTGTAGATCAGCTTCTCGCGCGTGTATTCGGAGAAGGCGTACTCGTGGCCGAGGACGATCGCCTCGGTCGGGCACGCCTCCTGGCAGTAGCCGCAATAGATGCAGCGGAGCATGTTGATGTCGTACCGCTTGGCGTAGCGCTCGCCGGGCGAGCGGCGGTCCTCGTCGGTGTTTTCCGCCGCCTCGACGTAGATCGCCTGTGCCGGGCAGAAGCTCGCGCAGAGCGAACAGCCGATGCAACGCTCCAGGCCATTGTCGTAGCGCAGCAGCATGTGCTTCCCGCGAAAGCGGGTCTGCACCTGGGTCGGCACCTCGGGGTACTGCTGGGTGATCGGCTTCTTGAAGATCGAGCCGACCGTGGTGGCAAAGCCCTTGGCGTAGGCACCCAGGCTCTGGAAGACGTTTGCCATGCATCCCTCCGGGATAGTCGGTAGGCGGTAGGCGGTAGACGGTAGTGGCCGGGCAATGGCGATCGGGCGTCGTCGCCAGTGGGCAGACCCTGCTACCGCCTACCGCCTACCGCCTACCGCCTACCTCGCAAACAGCGTGATACCGATCGCGGTCAGCACGACGTTGAGCAGCGCGAGCGGCAGGAGCCAGTGCCACCCGAGGCGCATCAACTGATCGTAGCGCAGGCGGGGCAGCGTGGCGCGCAGGAGGACATACAGGGTCAGGACGAGCATGATCTTCAGCAGCAGCCACCAGGGGCCGCCGAGGAGGTCGAACGGGCCGCGCCAGCCGCCGAGGAAGAGGGTCGCGGCCAGCGCGCTGACCGTGACCATGTTGATGTACTCGGCCATGAAGAAGAGTGCGAAACGGAGCCCGGTGTACTCGGTATGGTAACCGCCAACCAGCTCCTGCTCGGCCTCGACAAGATCGAAGGGCGCGCGGTTGGTCTCGGCGATCGCGCTGATCAGATAGATGACGAAGGCGAGCGGCTGGACCAGGATGAGCCAGAAGCCGCCCGCCTGATAGTTGACGATCGCGTTGAGGCTCAACGAGCCGGTCAGCATCAGCACGCCGACCAGCGAGAGACCGAGCGCGAGTTCGTAGGAGATCAGTTGCGCCGCCGCGCGCAGGCCACCCAGCAGGGAGTACTTATTGTTGGAGGCGTAGCCGGCCAGGATGATGCCGTACGCGCCGAGCGAACTCATCGCCAGCACGAACAGGAGGCCGACATTGAAGTCGGCCAGGTGGAAGGGGATCGCGCGCCCGAAGATGTTGTAGGTCGGGCCGACCGGGATGACGGCGAACGTCGCGAGCGCCGTCACGACCGAAATGGCCGGGGCGAGGAGGTACAACGGCTTGTCGACGCCGCGCGGCGTGATCGCCTGCTTGAACGCGAGCTTCACGCCGTCGGCGACCGGCTGCAGCAGCCCGCCCGGCCCGACCCGATTCGGGCCGTAGCGCACCTGCACCCGCGCAAGGAGACGCCGCTCGTAGAGGGTCATGTAGGCGAAGGCGGTCAGCAGGAAGAGGATGATGATCACGCTCTTGATCACCGCCTCGACGATCGCCCCCGTTGTCATCGCGTCTCCCCGTCGGTCGCGCCGCCCGAGCGGAAGGAGAAGCGCCCCCCGCCATTGCCGTCGCCGACGTGCGGCAAGGCCCATTGCTGGCCGCCCTTCGCCAGCGTGCTGTAGGCGAGTTGCCCGTAGGCGGGCACCGCCGCCGCCAACTCCTGCCAGACGGCGGTTGGCGAGGTGAACGAGAAACCGCCCGGTGCGATCCGCCGCCCGATGTCGCGGAGCACGCGCCAGTCGGGCCGCGCCTCACCGGGTGGGCGCACCGCCGGGCGAAGGCGCTGCACCCGTCGCTCCAGATTGGTGTAGGTGCCATCCTTCTCGGCCCAGGAGACGGCGGGGAAGACGACATCGGCCCGGCGTGCCGTCTCGGTCAGGAACATCTCCTGCACCACCAGGAACTCAACCCCGTCCAGGGCGCGCGTCGGCCCCGCCAGCAGCGGATCGACGCCGAGCAGGTACAACGCGCGCGGCGCGGCGCGATCGAGCGCGTTGATCAGCGGGTCGGGCGGCAGGATGCCGAGATCGAGCGCGCCCTGCGAATTGTTCTGCGTCACCAGGCCGCCGAAGATGCCGTCCTCCTTCGTGGCCCCGAGCAGCAGCCCGAGGTCGTTCAGCGCGGCCAGATAGCGCCCGTGCGGCACATCCGCCGACAATTCCCGCCGGAAGAGGAGCGCGGTCGGCGCGGAGGCCGCGAGCGCGCGCCCCACCGCGACGATCGTCTCGGCACTCAGGCCGGTCGCGGCGGCGGCGGCGACCGGGGTGGCGTCGGTCAGGTCCGCGCGCGCCTGTTCGAGACCTGACGTGTGCCCGGCGATGAACTCGGCGTCGTGCAGCCCCTCGTCGGCGAGCAGCTTGGCCCAGGTGCGCAGCAGGGCTGGCAGGGCGGTGTCGGGGACACGCAGCGCGTGCGTCGCGACCGCATCCAGGTCGTTCTCCTCCGCCGAGACGACGATCAGCCGCGCGCCGCGCTTCGCCGCCTTCCGCAGTCGCAGGTTGAGGACCGGCTGTTCCTTGAGCGGATCGGCCCCGATCAGCACGATCGTCCGCATCCCTTCCAGGGCGGCGATCGAGCCGTGCAGCGCATCGACCCCGAACGGGCCGACCGCCGGGGCGGTGCGCGGCCAGTGGTCCACGGCGGTCGAGCCGAGCGCGCCCCGGAAGAGCTTCCCGAACAGGTACAACTCCTCATTCGTCGCGCTGGCCGAGATCACGCCGCCGACCGCGCTCGCACCGCCACGCGCGGCGATGTCCCGGAAAGTCTGGGCGACGAGGTCGAGCGCTTCATCCCAGGTCGCCGGGACGAGTTCCCCGCCTCGCCGGATGAGCGGCTGGGCGATCCGCGCCGTGTCGTTGACGTAATCGTAGGTGAAGCGCCCGCGATCGCAGAGCCAGCCGTCGTCCACCGCCGGGTTCGCGTGCGCGGTCAGGCGCAGCACCTCGTTATTGCGATACTCGATGTTGATGCCGCAGCCGACGCTGCACTTGTCGCACACGCTCGGCACCTTCGTTAAGTCCCACGGGCGGGCGCGAAAGCGGAAGGGGATCGAGGTCAACGCGCCGACCGGGCAGAGTTCGATCGTGTTGCCGGAGAACGGGGAATCGAAGACGCGCCCCTCGGTGACCGCGATCTCGCTGTGCGAGCCGCGATCGATCACCGTCAGCGCCTCGTCGCCGGGAATCTCGCGCTGGAAGCGGACGCAGCGATAGCACATGATGCAGCGCTCGCGGTCGAGCGCGATCAGCGGCGAGAGGGGGATCGGCTTCACGAATGTCCGCTTCGGTTCGTAGAACTTGCTGATCCCCGGCCCATAATTGAAGGTCGTATCCTGCAAGGGGCACTCGCCGCCCTTGTCGCAGACCGGGCAGTCGAGCGGGTGATTGGCGAGGAGCATCCCCAGCACGTCGCTCTGCGCCGAGCGCGGCTTGGCCCCATTTGTCCGCACGATCATCCCGTCCGCGACCGGGGTGGTGCAGGCCGTCTGGAGGCGCGGCATCTTCTCGATCTCGACGAGGCACATGCGGCAGGCCCCGACCGGGGCCAGGCGCGGCTCGTAGCAGAAGACCGGAATGTCGATCCCCACGCTCTTCGCCGCCTCGACCAGCAGGGTACCCTTCGGCACCATGACCGCCCGGTCATCGATGGTGAGGGTCACCGTATTCGGCGGTGCCGCCGACTTGGTTGCTTCTTGGACCATTGGTTCCTCTTGGTGAGTCGTCGGTCGTCGGTCGTCGGTCGTCAGTTGGTCTGCTCTATGGCGCAACGCCGGGATGCCGCCGTGCGATCACTGACGACCGACGACCGACGACCGACGACTAATCCGCTGCCAACGCCAACTCCGGCACCCGTAAGCCCGGAATCAACGCTTCGTACTCGTGGCGGAAGAGTGTCAGGCTGCTCTTGATCGGGCTGACCGCGAAGTCGCCGAGCGCGCAGAGGACGTTCCCGGCGATGCTGTCGCAGACGTTGAGCAGCAGTTGCAGATCCTCCGGCACCCCTTCGCCCGCGCAGATGCGCTCCAGCGCCTTCACCAGCCACAGCGTCCCCTCGCGGCACGGCGTGCATTTGCCGCAGGACTCGTGGTTGAAGAACTGGGTCAGCCGCAGGGTGGCATGCGGGATCGAGACCGACTCGTCCATCACGATCACCGACGCCGAGCCGAGGAGCGTGCCGATCTTGCGCGGGCTATCGTAGTCCATCGGCGTGTCGAGCGCATCGGCCGGTATCCAGGGGGCCGACGCGCCGCTGGGGAGGACGACCTTGACCGCACGGTCGCCGGGCACCCCCTGTCCATGGACGTAGATCAGGTCGTGCAACGTCACGCCGAGTTCCAGCTCGTAGTTGCCCGGTCGGCGCACATGGCCACTGAGGGAATAGACCTTCGTGCCCGGACTGGTCGGCGTCCCGAACGACTTGTACCACGCCGCGCCATTGCGCATGATCGCGGGGATATTGGCGATCGTCTCGACATTGTTGATCACGGTCGGCTTGCCGTAGAGGCCTGCGACCGCCGGGAACGGGGGCCGCGAACGTGGCATCGGGCGGTTGCCCTCGATCGATTCGAGCAGCGCCGTCTCCTCGCCGCAGATATAGGCACCCGCGCCTTGGAACACGAAGACTTCCAGGTTGAAGTCGGTGCCGAGGATGTTCTCCCCCAGCAATCCGACCGCGCGCGCCTGACTGATCGCGCGGTTCAGTTGATCGGCCGCGAAGACATATTCGCCTCGGATATAGATGAAGGCGCGCGACGCCCCGACCGCGTAGCAGCACAACGCGATCCCCTCGATCAGCAGGTGCGGATCGGTTTCCATCAATTCGCGATTGCTGAAGGTGCCGGGTTCGCTCTCGTCGGCATTCACCGTGAGGTATTTCTGCCCCGGTCCCTTGGGGATGAACGACCATTTCCGCCCGGCAGGGAAGCCCGCCCCCCCGCGTCCGAGCACGGTGGCATCCATGACGATGGCGATCACCTGCTCGGGGGTATGTTCGCTGAGGGTCTTGCGCAGCCCCACATACGCCTCGTGCGCCGTCGCCACATCGAGGTCCACCATGTTCGGCACATGGCGATTGCGTGTCAGGTTCGGCCCGGCCGGCATCAGTTGCTCGTAGGTCAGTGATGATGCGCTCATCGGTATCCTTTTGGTGTTAGGCGTGGGTCGTGAGACGTGAGACGTGAGTAGGGGTTCGCCTATACGGCGCGGTGCTGGGACGCCCACCACGCGGCCACTCACGACTCACGATCCACGACTCACGACTCCGCCGCCGACAGCGGCAACGACCGGATCGCGTTCGAGAAGGTCAGGGGCCCTTCATTCGGTGGTGGGCCGATTGCGGGGTCGGCCATCATGCCGGGGATGCGACCGGCCTCCGCACGGCGACGCAGGATCGCCAGCGTTTCGCCGATGGTCGCGGGGTCGAGCGGGCCGACGAAGTCGTCGTTGACGCGCATCATCGGCGCGTGGGGACAGTCGCCCAGGCATTCGCCGATCGTCATCGAGAAGAGCCCGTCGGCGCTCATGCCATCTTCGCCCGGCTGCAACTCGCGCTCCAGCGTCGCGATCACCTCGTCGCAGCCACGCAGGTAGCAGGGCAGGCTGCGGCAGACCTCCAAGGCGTAGTGGCCGACGGGCTCCGTGTGCAGCATCGTGTAGAAGGTGGCGAGCATGTAGGCGGCGTTCGCGTCGAGGCCGAGCAGCCCCGCGACGTCCGCCAGCGTCTCCTGCGGCAACCAGCCGCGCTCGCGCTGCGCCACCTTCAGGGCAGGCAGCAAGGCAGACCGTGCCTCGGGTAGCGCCGCACGGATCCGCTCGATCTCGGCGATAGTGGTTAGCGTGAGGGGCATGACGACTCCGTTTCGGGTTGCAGGTTCCAGGTTGGCAGGTTGGCAGGTGCGTTGTGTTCACCGGATTGGCGTACAGTCGATCTACTCAAACCTGGAACCTGACAACTTTCTTACCGATCCACTTCCCCGAGGACCGGATCGATGCTGCCGATGATCGCGACGAGGTCGGCGATGAGGCCGCCGACGGACATGACCGGCAGCGACTGGAGGTTCACGAATGATGGCGCGCGCACATGGCAGCGGTAGGGCTTGCCGGTGCCGTCGCTGACGATGTAGAAGCCGATCTCGCCTTTCGGCGACTCGATGCAGGTGTAGACCTCGCCCAGCGGCGGCTTGAAGCCCTCGCTGACGAGCTTGAAGTGATGGATCATCGCCTCCATGCTCGTCGCCAACTCCGCGCGAGGCGGCAGCGCGACCTTGCGGTTGTCGGTCATCGTCGGCCCATCGGGGAGGCGGTCGAGCGCCTGACGGGCGATCGTGTTGCTCTCGTGCATCTCCACGATCCGCAGAAGGTAGCGGTCGTAAGTGTCGCCGCCGGTCAAGGTCGGCACCGCGAAGTCGTAGGTCTCGTAACCGCAATACGGCGCGATCTTGCGGAGATCCCAGGCGATGCCGCAGGCGCGCAGGCTCGGCCCGGTCAGGTCCATCGCCAACGCCTGCTCGGGCGTGATGACCCCGACCCCGACCGTGCGCTCCCGGAAGATGTCGTTCTTGGTCAGCAGCGACTCGTACTCGATGATGTGTTCCGGGAAGGTGCGGATAAAGGCGTCGGCCTTCTCGACCCAGCCGGGGGGCAGATCGGCCATCAGGCCGCCTGGGCGGATGAAGCTTGTCATCAGGCGCGCGCCGCTCATCATCTCGAAGAGATCGAGCAGCACCTCGCGCTCGCGGAAGCAGTAGAAGAAGACGCTCATCGCGCCGAGGTCGAGCGCCTGCGTGCCGAGCCAGACGAGGTGGTTGTTGATGCGGGTCAGTTCGGCGAGCAACACGCGGATGACCGTCGCACGGGGCGGCACCTCGATGCCGAGCAGCCGCTCGATCGCCAGGGCGTAGCCAAGATTGTTCGACAGCGGCGCCAGATAGTCCATGCGGTCGGTCATCACGACGCCCTGGAGGTAGGTCTTGGCCTCGAACGTCTTCTCGAAGCCGGTGTGCAGGTAGCCGATTACCGGCTCGCAGCGCACCACCGTCTCCCCTTCGAGGTCGAGGATGAGTCGCAGCACCCCATGCGTGCTCGGGTGTTGCGGCCCCATATTGATCGTCATCATGTCGCCCGACAGGATCACCTGGGTCCCGTTGGCGGTCGGGTTGCCGATGGTGGGTGCGATTGCCATGGGGACTCCGGGGGGTGAGGGTCGAAGGTCGAAGGTCGCAGGCCGCAGGGTGGAAGCGATGCTCGATCGCCTGCGACAGCCCGACTATCAGGAGTTATTCACCGAGTGATTGGTGCGGTAACGCTCCTCGCGCTCGCGCAGCGTCTGCGGTCGCTCCGCCGCGATGACCTCGCGGTTGAACGAGAACTCGACTTCTTCCGCCCCGATCGGGAAGTCCTTGCGTAGCGGGTGGCCGTCCCAGTCGTCCGGCAAGACGATCCGCTTCAGGTCGGGGTGCCCACGAAACGCGATGCCGAACAGATCGAAGACCTCGCGCTCCAACCAGTTCGCGCTCGGATACGCCGACGTGACCGAGTCGATCCAGGGTTCTTCCTCCGGCACCAGCGCGCGCAGACGCAGACGGGCGTAGCTGCCGCGACTCATCAGGTGGTAGACCACGGCGAAGCGTGGTCGCCCGTCGGCCTGCGGGAGATCGAGATAGTCCACCGCCGTCAGGTCGGAGAGGCGATCGAGTCGCGTGGCGGGATGCTCGCGAAGAAGCGTCAGCATCGCCACGATCGGTGCGCGCTCGACCACCAGCGTCGTCTCGCCTCGGAAGCCGATCGTCTCCACCAGCGCCGCGCCGAAGGTCGCGCCGATCGCCTCGAGCGCGGCGGCGTGGACCGCCGTGTGCGCCTCGGAGGCGGCGAACGGGTCAGCGACCGGCGGTGTCGAGTCCGCCGACGTCGTCGGCCCCGTCTGCGCGGTCATGGTCCCCCAGCCTCTCTGTCGCGATCTTCGCCTGAAGTTTCATGATCCCATCGATCAGCGCCTCCGGTCGTGGGGGGCAACCGGGGATATAGACATCCACCGGCACGATCTTGTCCACCCCGTTCACGATGGCGTAGTTATTGAAAATCCCCCCGCAGGAGGCGCAATCGCCCATCGCGATCACCCACTTCGGCGCGGGCATCTGGTCGTAGAGCTGGCGGACCACCGGGGCCATCTTCTGCGAGACGCGCCCCGAGACGATCATCAGGTCGGCCTGACGCGGCGTGGCGCGGAAGACCTCCGAGCCGAAGCGCGCCAGGTCGAGGCGCGCGCCGGTCGTCGCCATCATCTCGATCGCGCAGCAGGCGAGGCCGAACGTCAGCGGCCAGAGCGAATTGGCGCGGCCCCAGTCGGCCAGCTTGCCGAGCATGACGCCGGGAACGCCGGTTTTGGCGAGTGCGGCCTCTACTCCCAAACGAATGCCCCTTTCTTGTATGCGTAGATGTAGCCGACGAAGAGGAGTGCGATGAAGAGGAGCATCTCGATCAGCCCGTACACACCGAGGCGGCGGAAGATCACCGCCCACGGATAGAAGAAGATCGCCTCGATGTCGAAGACGAGGAAGAGCATGGCGAGCAACGCGAAGCGGACCGGGAAGCGCCTGCGGGCGGATGTGGTCGGGATGATGCCGCTCTCGTAGGTATCCGTCGCGCCAGTCCCCACGCCGCTCGGCCCCATGAAGGAGGAGAGCCCGAGGACGATCGCCGCGAGCGCGGAGGAGAGGATGATCAGGATCAGGACCGGCCCGTAACTCGCAAGCATCGCGCTTCCCTCCCCCGCTGCGGCCCCATCCCGGCACGTTTCCGGCGACCGTCGCGAGTCCCGCCGACCGGGTGGGCGTCTCGCGCATCCCGATTGTGAAATTATGGACGAAGTTCACCGGGTGAGTCAACAGGCGACGCCGACCCGTCTTGCGGGCGACCCTGCGCGCGCCGCTTCGCGCGCCCGGCGAGCCGCGCGACGGTTAACTTCAGCAGGCTGCCGAGTACGACGATGCTGACAAGCGCCGCGCCGAGGGCCGGGGCGAAGCCACGAAGTTGAAGCGTCGCCTCGAAAATGACGAGGACACACAGGACATATCCCCACCACGCGATGATCCGTGCGCGCTCTGACATCATACCCTTCCACAGTCGATACCACACGCGGCGATACCGCTACCGTGCGCGGCACTCGACGGCACGCCGACCAACAACGATAACGTATCCCGGTCAGCCACGTTCGTTGCAACGCGTTCGCGCGGCCAGAAGGTGGAAAGAGACATATCCCAGCAGGGTTGCTTTTTCCTTGGGATGGGGCGGGGTAGGGTATCATTATCATGGAACGCAGCGATTCGCGCTAAACGTTGTCGGAGCAATCGAGTCAGCGGATCGCGCGGGAGGCGCACCAAACGCTTATGGTACTGGCGCAAGTCCTGCCGCTCGCGCTTTTCCTGCTCGCCGTGGAGATGACGATCGGCTCGTTCGCCGTCATGGTGCTGACCGATCTGGAAGGCGAGATCGGCGGCGCATTCCTCGGTCGCTACGGCCTGACCTTCTTCGCCGGCGGTCTCTTCACCGCCTGGTTGCGCGGCCAGTACCCCTCGGTCGAGACACTGCAAACGATGGGGGTACACGTCGAATGGCTCGCGCGCGAGCAGCGCGCGTTCACGGTCTTCCTCATTCTCCTCGGGCTGTACAACCCGGCGACATGGTTCGGCCTGCGCAGGCTGCGCCAGAGTCTTGGCATCCTCGCCAGCGTTGCCGGGGTGATCACGCTCGGCTTCAGCGCGCTGGCCTATGGGCAGTCCCCCTGGCTCGGATTTGGCACGATCGCGAACCTCCTGGCCGCCAGCCTGGTCCTGGGGGGCGCGACGACGGGCCTGGCGGTCGGCCACTCCTACCTCTCGACACCGGCCCTCTCGCCGCGACCGCTACGGAACATCACCATCCTCCTCTTCGTCGCGCTGCTGGTCCAGATTCTCTCCCTGCCCGCCTATCTCGGCCTGATCGCCTTCCCGGCGGCGGCGGGGGCGGGGCGCGATCTGCTGGACAACTACGGCCTGATCCTCGGCGTGCGCCTGACGATCGGCCTGCTCTTCCCGCTCATCCTCGCCATCCTGGCCTGGCACACCACCCGCATGAAGGCGATGCGCTCGGCGACCGGCCTCCTCTACATCGGCTCGGGCGTTGTCCTAACCGGGGAGATCGTGGCGAAGGTACTCTTCTTCATCGCGGGCGTACCGGTGTAAGGGCACCGCACGGGGTGCAACGCGGGCGGGGCATCCATGTAGCTCGCCACGAAGCTCTCGGGCCTCCCGGCGCAGCGCAACAGGCCCCGCAGGTTATGCCTGCGGGGCCCGCTCATCGGGGCTCCTTGGAGAGGACTCGAACCTCTAACCTCGCGGTTAACAGCCGCTTGCTCCACCATTGAGCTACCAAGGATCATGGCCGGATCATGGCCGATTACGGCGCTTGCGCGACCGACGAACAGCAGTGTAGCACGTCTCCCAGACCCCTGCAACCGGGCTCGGGCTGCTGAAACGGCGGACCCCACGACTCGTATCCCACGACTCGTACCATACGGTTTATCGCGCCATTACCGCGTGCTACAATGGCGCGCGCGATGGCGCAGGAGTATCGGACAGGCGTCGCCGGAACCAACGATCCGAGAGGAGGGGGCGAGTGCAGATCATCCGCTACCGGGATGATGGCGTGGCCCGCCTGGGATTGCTCGATGCGGGGGGGGTCCGGGCGGCGGGGGGCGAACTCTTCGGACAGCTCTTGCCGCGCGAACACATCGGCGCGCTCGACGATCTGGAGCTGCTCGCGCCGGTCGTGCCCGGCAAGATCGTCGCGGTCGGCTTGAATTATGCCGATCATGTCGCCGAGTCGCCCGGTCGCGATCTCCCGCAGGAGCCGGTCATCTTCATGAAGCCGCAATCCAGCCTGATCGGGCCGGGCGAGGCGATCGTGATCCCGCCCGGTGCCGATCCGGTCCATCACGAAGCGGAACTCGCCGTCGTGATCGGGCGACGGGCGCGACATGTCCGCCGCGAAGACGCGTATGATTACGTACTTGGGCTGACCTGCGCCAATGATGTCAGCGCGCGCAACTTCCAGCGCATGGACGGCCAATGGGTCCGCGCGAAAGGCTTCGACACGTTCTGCCCGCTCGGCCCCTGCATCGCGACCGGGCTGCGCGCCGAGGGGCTGGCGATCGAAGGACGGGTCAATGGTGAGTTGCGCCAGGCCTCGGATACGAGCCGCCTGATCTTCGATGTCCCGGCGCTGATCGCGTTCATCTCGGGCGTGATGACCCTCCTGCCCGGCGATGTTATCCTGACCGGCACGCCCGCCGGGGTCGGGCCGCTCGTGCCAGGCGATGTGGTCGAGGTGACGATCGCCGGGATCGGGACGCTCCGCAACGGCGTGATCGCCTTCGCGGGCTGAGGACGTCGTGCCACGCCGCCGATCCGCATGTTCGCCATGTTCGTTGCCGCGTTCGTTGCCGCGCCGTGCGATAGCTGCCGCTGGGCAGGATACGAGATTGGTAACGATGAGTTCGAGTGGTACGCCCCTGCTACGCACCCTCAAAATCGTGGTGGGCGGCGAGGGCAATGTCGGCAAGACCTCGCTGATTCGCCGCTACGCCAAGGCGAAGTTCAGCGAGGCGCGCAATATCACGCTCGGGATCGACATCACGACCCAGGAGTATCGGCTCGGGGAGCAGCCGCTGAAGCTTGCGCTCTGGGACATCGAGGGCCAGGCGGGGAGTCGACCCAACTTTTATCTCGGCTCGCAAGCCGCGCTGCTGGTCTTCGACGTAACCGAACCCCACTCGCTGGAAGCCCTGGCCGCCTGGGTCGAGCGGGTGACGAAGTATGCGCCGGACACGCCCTTCATCGTGGCCGGGAACAAAATCGATCTCGAGCCGGCTGTCCCCGAGGAATGGGGCACCACCTTCGCCAGCTACGTCGGGGCCGACCGCTTCGTGCAGATCTCGGCGAAAACCGATGTCAACGTGACGCAGACCTTCACCCGTCTGGCGGAACTGGCGCTGGAACACGCGCAGAGCAGTCAGGGCACCGATGACCTCCCGCGCCGCTGAATCGGGGGCGCCGATCCGCATCGTCTTCCTCGGGACGCCGACCTTCGCCGTCCCGACCCTGCGCGCCCTGCTGGCGGATCCCGGCCTCACGGTCCCCCTGGTGGTCACCCAGCCCGACCGCCCGTCTGGCCGGGGTCGTCGCCTCGCCGCCTCGCCGGTCAAGGTCGTCGCGGAGGAACATGGCATAGCGGTCTTCCAGCCCGAGCGTCTGCGCGGGTCCGAGGCGGTGGAGCGGTTGCGCGCCGCCTCGCCGGATCTGCTGGTGATCGCGGCCTACGGCCAGATCCTCCGGCAGGCGGTGCTGGACGTGCCGCGCCATGGCTGTCTCAACGTCCACCCGTCGCTGCTGCCGCGCCATCGCGGCTCCGCCCCGATCCCCGCCGCGATCCTGGCGGGCGAGGAACGAACCGGCGTGACTATCATGCTCACCGATCGCGGGATGGACACCGGCCCGCTGCTCGCGCAGGAACGCATGACGATCGACCCTGATGACACCGCCGACACGCTGGGCGAACGCTTGGCGCTGCTTGGCGGCGCGTTGCTGGTCCGCACGATCCGGCCCTGGCTGGCAGGGCAACTCGTGCCACAAACGCAGGACGCCGCCGCCGCGACAGTCACGCGTACCTTCACGCGGGCCGATGGCGCGATCGATTGGTCGCGGTCGGCGCTGGCATTGGAGCGACAGGTGCGCGCGCTGAATCCCTGGCCGCGCGCGTATACCTTCGACCGTGGCAAGCGACTCCTGGTCCTGCGCGCGCGCGCGATCGAGGCTCGGGGTGAGAGCAAAGGCGAGGACCAGGGCGAGCCAGGCAACCTCCCGCCGGGAACGGTCTTCGCGGGCACGGCGGGTGAACTCTGTGTAGCGACCGGCCTCGGCGCGCTACGACTCGACGAGGTGCAGCCCGAGGGTCGGCGTCCGCTGGTGGCGTCGTCGTATCGCCAGGGCACCCCGGCCATCATCGGCGCGCGTCTTGAATCCGAACTCGCAGTCAAGCTCGCATCACTCGCATCAAAGGAAGGAGTACCCGACGATGCAACAGGGTAAGGCGGTGCGGATCAATCGGGCGTACCTGCCCGATCAGCGTCAGACACCGGAGGAAGCGGGCGCGCTGCAACTCCGCTGGGCGCGGCAAATCGTGGAGTCGCCGCTCGGCGAGCCGCCCACGTTGATCGCCGGTTGCGATGTCCATCTGCGCGGCGACCTCGGTCGGGCGACAATCGTGGTGGTCCGCTTCCCGGAGCTGGAGGTTGTCGAGATGGTCTATGGGGAGGCCCCGATCCACTTCCCCTACGTGCCCGGACTCCTCTCCTGGCGCGAGTTGCCGCCACTGGCGGTCGCCCTGAGTAATCTGACCGTGCGCCCGGACCTCCTGTTCGCGGATGGTCATGGACTCGCCCATCCGCGCGCCTTCGGGCTGGCCTGTCACCTGGGGCTGCTGGCGGACCTCCCGACATTGGGGTGCGCCAAATCGATCCTGCGCGGCGACCATGCGCCGCTGCCGGACGAGCGTGGCGCGCGAACGCCGCTGGTCTATCGGGGACGCACCACCGGGACCGTCTTGCGGTCGAAGGACAAGGTGAAACCGTTGTATGTCTCGGTGGGGCATCGCATTACGCTCGACGAATGCACCGAGTATGCCTTCCGCTGCTGCCTGAAACATCGCCTCCCGGAACCGAGCCGCCTCGCCCACAATGCCGCACTGGCGTGGGCGCAAGGCAACGAGGGCGATACGAAATAGGTGCAAGGGGTGTAGTATACATCGTCGCGACATATCGCTTGAGATGTACGGTTGACCGCAGTCTTGAATATCAATATCAGGTGTCGGTCGCGTCATCTTCCACGCCCGCGCCCGCCCGCGCCAGCGCGCCGATAGCCCGCGTCTTCGCCGCCGCGCCACGCCGATCGTAGCGCGCGGTGGTCTTCGGATCGGCATGCCCGGCGAGCGCCTGCACGGTGACGAGATCGACGTTCTCATCGAGGAGTGTGCCGACCCAGGTGCGGCGGAAGTCGTGTGGGGTCAGGCGCGGCAGTCCCGCCTCCTCGCGCCGTTTAGTGACGATGCGCCAGATTGCGTTGTCGGAAAGCCCGCCCGCGAGGATGGAGCCGTTGCGATCGACCCGATTGAAGAGCTTGCCCTGGCGTCGCCCGCGCGCCAGGAGCCAGGCTTCCAATGCGGCGGTCGCCTGGGGGGCCAGCGGAACCTCGCGCTCCTTGTCGCCCTTGCCGCGCACGCGCAGACGGGCGTTCTGGCCGAAAACGCAATTGGCCACCTCCAGCCCGGCGACCTCGCTACGGCGCAGCCCTGTGTAGGCCAGGACCGCCAGGATCGCCGCATCGCGACGACCGGCGACCGCCTCGGTGCCAGGATTCGTGGCGCAGATGTCCAGGAGGGCGACGATCTCGCGGCGCGCGGCGGCCCGTCCGGCGGGGAGGCGCGAACCACGCGCGCGTGGCACCGCCTCGATTCGCCCGAATTCCTCGCCGCTCAGCAGGCCGAGGTTGCGCGCCGCGCGGGCCACGCCGCGCAGGGCCACCAGCGTGAGGTTGATCGTCGCGGGCGCGTTTCCGGCTTCCATCAACGTCTCGCGCAGCCGCGCGACCCGGTCGTGATCGAGCGCTTCCCAGGGGATCGCTTCCAGCAGATCGGGATCGCTCCCGGTGAGCCGGGCCACCGCGCGCAGCCGATCGACCACGGCGAGCCGCCCGCGCACGCTGAACCGGCGCAGGTAGGCGGTGAGCGGGTCGGACTGGTCCGGCGAACGCGCCACGGGCACCGACGTCGGCCAGAAATCGATCAGCCCGCCCTTCGGTTCGGCTTTCCTACGCCCTGTCGGCCTCTCGGCCACACCAATTCCCCTTGCTCGCCCGAGCGTTACCAGTCGCCCGCAAACCCGACGCTGAACGGTTGAGCCTGGGCGGCGAGGAAGTGATACTGCACCTCAACTAGTTGGCGGAGGTGGAGGACGTCGTGCGCCGCCCACGCCGCGAGCAGATCGCCAGCCCGCAACACACCCCCGGAGTTGCGTGGGATGGCATTGGACCAGTCCGGGGCGGTCAGCGCCCGCAGCCACACGAGCGACCGCTGTCGCTCCTCGAGGAAGCGCGCCAATGACGCGGCGGGGTCGCGCTCGTTGTACGCGCGGGCGACGAGCCAGGCGGCCGAATCGTTCGACGGCACCGCCGTGCCCGGTCGATGGAGCGCGGCATCGAGGCGCAGGCGGAAATCCTCGCACTCCTCGTCGGCAAGGTGGTTGATCATTTCCAGCACCGACCAGTCCGTTGGGGTCGGCTGCCACCGCGCTTGCGCAAGCGGGATCGCGCGCACAAGGCTGGCGATGGTCGGCGCGTTCGCCTCGAGGGCGGCGATGAAGGGTTCTGGTGTCACGACCTCCTCCTGCGCAAGCGCGATCAGTACCCGCATCGGTTAGCACGATTCGAAGTGCCAGTATACCAGGCCTCCAGGAATACCAGGCGACACTCCTCCAGACTTCGCATGATTTGACACACGTTCTACCCAGATTCAGGCCAGAAGAAAAGATTGGGTTTGCCCCTTGCGCGTCAAGGCACCCACCAGTATCCCCGCCGCAGCCTCGTGCGGAACCTCCTTGACCCGGCTACCCCCACCATCACGCTTTCTACCAGGCCGCCAACGGCGTCCGGCTGACCGACCATCTGCCGTCCGGCTACCTGTCGGGCTGGCACGGCTAGGGCAGGATCTCGACGTACCCATCCGTTCCATGCACGCGGATCCGCTGGCCATCCCGGATTAGCCGGGTGGCATGCTCCACCCCCACGACAGTCGGCAAGCCGTACTCCCGTGCGATCACCGCGCCATGGGTCATCAGCCCCCCCACCTCCGTGACCAGGCCCTTGATCGCGACGAACAGCGGCGTCCAGCTGGGGTCCGTGTAGGCGGTGACCAGGATGTCGCCCGCTTCGAGATCGGCCTCCGCCATGTCTAGGATGACGCGGGCCCGCCCTTCGACGATCCCGGCGGAAACCGGTACGCCGACCAGCGCGCCGGTCGGTAAAGCGTCGCGACGGTACGACCCGGCGATGACCTCGCCATCCGACGTGAACACCCGGGGCGGCATGAGCGCTTGATACGACCTGAATGCGTCCTTGCGCTGGCGGATGATCTGGTCATCCGCCCGGTTCGTGCGCACCACGTCCTGAAGCTCCTCGAACCTGAGGTAGAAGATGTCTTCCTGCTCACGAAGCACATGGGCCTGCACGAGGCGCTCGGCTTCTGCGAATAAAGCCTGCTTGTAGACGAAGTAGCGGCCGACCATGCCGTACTTCGGATACTCCCGGTACCCGGCGAAGGTGCGAACCCGGTCGATCATCCGCTTGGCCTCTTCGGCCTTCCGCTCCCCGTCCGGCAAGGACCGCAAGCACTCCAGCAGCTCCCGTTCCTTCTTCCAGGCCTCCTGCCGCCCCTGCTCGAAGCGCTGTTCGCCCGCGCTCGGCTCGAAGTTCCTGATGTTGCCGAGGATCATCGGCACGAGCGTGGTGGGGCGTTCGCTCCAACGCGGCCTCGTGATGTCGATCTCGCCGACACCGCGCATGCCGTACTTGTCGAGCCAGGCCCGGATGGCGTCTCGCGCTTCTCGCCCGCCCGCGAGCTTCGGCATCTCGTCCAGGAAGTCCTCGTCCTCGGTGTGCTGTAGAAAGGCTACCACGTCCGGATGCGGGCGGATCACGTCCGCGACGCCCAGGAGCGCCAGCCCCATCTCCGACGTGACGTTGTTGGGAACGGACTGCGCGAGCGTGTCCGCCGCGTTCTTCACGCCCAGCCACGCCTGCAGCTGGTCGTTGAGCCACCAGGTGGCCTCCATGCCCGCCATGATCGCTTGATGGCTCTGCGGATCGAACAGGATCCGCTTCAGCTCTTGGATGTCCGCCAGGATGAAGTCGAGCAGCGCCGTTCCGGATTTCGCCCGGATGTCGCGCTTCAAGGTGGCGATGGAAGCCTGGCTGCGCCCGATTAGCTCGGCGACGATGGCCGGATCGGTTTCGATCGGGGCAGGCGTGGAGCTGACCGGAACCCCTGCGGGAACCCCGTCCGGGAGCGACTGGATGAAATCGCCGCGGTCGAGGATGGTCTGCAGCGCGTCCCCGATCAGCGGATCGCCTTTCCCCAGGACGCCCAGGAGGCCCGCGCGGCTCGCCGGTGATGCCAGGCCACGGGTGACATCGACGAACAGCCTCCCGCCGGCCTCGGCCATGGGCCGAGGAGTCGTCAGCCGCCACATGGACAGGCCGAGAGGCTTCATGGCGTCGGTCATCATCTGCCCATGACCGACGGAGACGTAAACGTGGTTCTCTTGGTCGCCAGCCTCGGGGATGGGGAACAACGTGGTGATCGATCGACTCTGGACGATCTGGAAGCCGCCATCGACCAGGCACCATTCGATGTCCTGGGGGCGACCGAAGTGCGCTTCGATCTGGCGACCGAGGTGCACGAGTCGCACGACCTGTTCATCCGTCAGCGCTGGCTGCTCCTGCCGCTCCGGCTCGATCGCCTGTTCCTGCGTCCCGCCTGTTGGCGAGGCGTAGATGGCAAGCTGCTTGGTGGAAATCGTCTTGGCGACGACCTCACCGTCCCGCACCTTGCAGACATCCGCGTTCACCAGGCCGGAGACCAGGGCCTCGCCGAGGCCGAAGCTGGCCTCCACCGAGGCGACCTTCCGGTTGCCCGTGACGGGGTCGGCCGTGAACAGGATGCCGGCCGCCTGCGGGAAGACCATCTGCTGCACGACCACGGCCATGTGGACCTTCCGGTGGTCGAAGCCGTTTCGCAGGCGGTAGATCACGGCCCGCTCGGTGAAGAGCGAGGCCCAGCACCGGCTGACGTGCTGGAGGATCGCCGCCGACCCCACGACGTTCAGGTACGTGTCTTGCTGACCCGCGAAGGAGGCCGTCGGCAAGTCCTCCGCCGTCGCGCTGGATCGGACGGCGTAGGCGGCTTGCTCGCCGAGTTGGGCGAGCGGGCGGGTGATCGCGGTCGCCAGATCGTCGGGGATGGCGATCCCTTCGAGGGTTCGGCGGATCTCCGCGTCGTCCGGCTTCAGGCGCGACAGCCGATCGAGCTGGTCATGGATCGATGGGATCGGCGGCGCTCCCGCCATGATCCGTCGGAAGGCGTCGGTCGTCACGCAAAAGCCGGTCGGCACGCGGATTCCCTCGATCCGCGAAAGCTCCCCCAGGTGCGCGCCCTTACCGCCAACGACCGCGATCTGCGTCCGGTCGATCGCCTGGAAATCCAACACGTAGCAGTCCATCCGCTCACCTCCCTCTCGCGAAAAGGCGTCTCTGTACTCCTGCCTACAGAAGAAATGTGCCGATTCTTGCCGTGACCGGCTCTCACTCCGCTGCAAACCAGCATAGCGGGCGGATGGGGCGAAAAGCACCGATCGTCCGATCGATGTGCGCGCGGCCTCGGTGCGCTACAATGAGGACAATGAGGGGGCCGAAAAGATTCATGCGGCAATTCGTTTCCGTAGTATTATCAACATATGCTAACGTGGACAGTGGCGGGGGTAGACGCACAGCCTCCCCGAAGGGCAAGCGGGCGAGTCAGGTCGGGAAGTGTCGGCACCATCAGCAAGGCGGCGCTCCATGCTGGCGAGCGGACGGCAACTCGTGAAAGCGGGGCGCGGACAGGTCGGGCAACCAATGAGGACATGGCGGTGGATGGCATCGTCGCTCAAGTCGCGGCGGCGTCCGTCGAAGCCTGTGATGAAATACCGACATGATCTCCCTTGCGGGGGCTGCGGTCCTCACATCTTGTGTAGAGGAAGTAGAGGACAATTCCCAGTTGCCCTCACGTCTCAAGGCACGCCAATGGGGATTGGCGTGCCTTGAGGGATATATAGTGAAAGCTGGAGAATCCCATTCGGAGAATCCTGTTCGTGGTGCTTGCGGCACCAGCATCTGTGGGGCGTGATAGTATCGCCGAATGATAGGTGAGGCAGTCGTGAATCCGGCAGGCGAGGAAGGCATATGGCGGAGAGCATGGCGTTCGACGTGGTGATCCATGGCGCGCGCATCATGGATGGCACGGGGAATCCGTGGACATACGGCGACGTGGGACTCGCGGGCGAACGGATCGCCGCCATCGCCCCGCCCGGTCGCCTGCCGACAACCGGCGTGCGCGAGGTGGTGGACGCCACCGGCATGGTCGTCTGTCCGGGCTTCATCGACATCCAGAGCCATTCGATCGTGCCGCTGATGCGCGACGGGCGCTGCCTCTCGAAGATCGCCCAGGGCGTGACCACCGAGATCATGGGCGAGGTCTGGACTCCCGGCCCGTTCGGCGGGCGCATCGACGATCCCTTCTCCGGTGCGCCGGTGAGCGAACCCCCGCAGCTCTGGCGGGACCAAGCGCGCGAATGGCGTCACTTCCGCGACTGGTTGGAGGCGCTGCTCGACCGGGGCGTCTCGCCGAATATCGGCTCGTTCCTGGCCGGTGGCACGTTGCGGCAATACGCGCGCGGCCTGGAGATGGGTCCGGCCACGACCGACGAGTTGGCGACGATGGGGCGCGTCGTGGCCGAGGCGATGGAGGAAGGCGCGTTCGGCGTCTCCTACGCGCTGATCTATCCGCCCGAGGCCTATGTCGAGACCGACGAGATCGTCGCCGTTTGCGCGACGGTGGCGCGGTATGGCGGGATCTACATCACCCATCTGCGTTCGGAGGGCGACCGTTTCGAGGAGGCTGTTGAGGAGGCGCTCACCATCGGCGAGCGCGCGGGCCTGCCGGTGGAGATCTACCACCTCAAGGCGACTGGTCGGCACAACTGGCCGAAGATGGCGCGGGTGATCGCGCGCATCGAGGCGGCGCGGGCGGGCGGAATCGACGTCGCCGCCGACATGTATCCCTATGTCGCCTCGGGCACCGGCCTCGCGGCGGTCGTGCCACCCTGGGCCTCGGCCGACGGTAAGCTCTTCGAAAATCTGCGCGACCCGGCCATGCGTGACCGCATCCGCGCGTCCATAAGTCAACCATCCGGCGAGACTGGCGCGACCGGCCTCCGCCGCGATCCGGGGGAGATCATGCCGGTCGGCTTCCGCTTGCCGGAACACCGGGAATACGTCGGGCTCCGGCTCCCCGAGATCGCGGCGAGACGCGGCACCGACTGGATCGACACCGCGCTGGATCTGCTCGCCGCCGAGGGGCAACGGATCAGCACGATGTACTTCTCGATCAGCGAGGAGAACCTGACCCTGCAATTGCGGCAGCCTTGGGTGAAGGTGTCGAGCGATGCCGGTGGGATCGACCCGGCCTGGGCGGCTGCGGGCGGGCCGACCCACCCGCGCGCCTACGGCACCTTCCCACGCGTCCTCGGGCGGTATGCGCGCGACGAAGGCGTCGTGCCGCTGGAAGATGCCATACGCAAGATGAGCGGGGCGGTGGCGGCGCGACTGGGGCTGGCCGAACGGGGGGTGCTACGCGCCGGTTGCTATGCCGATGTCGTCGTTTTCGACCCCGCCCTCGTCGCGGATCGGGCCACCTTCGCCGACTCCCACCAACTGGCCGTGGGCATCCGCGATGTCTGGGTCAACGGCACGCGCGTGTTGCGGGACGGTGCCCATACCGGCGCGATGCCCGGACATATCGTGGAAGGGCCGGGCGTGCGGCGCGGCTGAGACGACTCGCGCCGCCTGACGCTTCCATGCGCTCGGCGCACCTCAGCGCACCGGCTCGATGGCGACGATGCGCCAGCCGTCGCGATCAGCCGACTCGCCGACGCGCGTCAGGGTGACCAGGAGGCGCACCAGGTGGTTCGCGCAGTCGGCCCCGCCCGAGTAGCGCATCGGCACCTCGACGGTGCTGCCCGCGCGGTCGGCGGTGGTGGTGGTGGCCCCGACCGTCCAGGCGACGGCGCGCCCCGGCTGCACCCCCAGCGCCTCGCGCAGATCGGGGACGCGCGCGCTGTAGTCCGGCGCGAGCGCCGCCCGCGCTGCGGCGTCCCGACCATTCAGGACGTCCATCACGAACCGGGTAGTGACGCCCCGCGCCACCACCGCCTCATCCGACAGCACGGGCGACGGCGGTGCCACGGTGGCGGTCGGGGAGGCACCCGGCGCGGCGGCGCTGCAAGCGGGCGTCGCCGTCCGCCCCGCGCCGCCGGTCGTGGCCTCCCGGCCGCAACCGGCGAGGAGCAGGCCGAGGACGGCGAGGCGCGACAGGCGCGCTATCCGTCCAGGCATCGGCACCTCCTCGGCGGTGAGCGAGCGCTGCGTCATGGCTGGCGCGGCACATCCGGGACGAACACCGCAGCAAGCACCGGGCTGGTGAACTCGCTGGCGAGGCAATCCATGTAGACAATGTCGTGCATGACCCCATTGAGGAACGACGATTGCCGCCTGCGCCCGAACTCCTTGAATCCGGCCTTGCGATAGGCCGCTTGCCCGGCCAGATTGAAAGCATCGACGCTGAGCATCACGCTGTGGAAGCCGAGGGCGGTGAAGGCGTAGTCGAGCATCAGCTGCGCCGTCTCGGTGCCGTACCCTCTCCCTCGCGCGTCGGCCTCGCCAATCAGGATGCCAAAGATCGCCGTGCGCGCCCGCCAGTCGATCTCGAACAGATCGGTGAAGCCGATCGGTCGCGAGGTGGCGCGTTCGTAGATGGAGAAGCCGATCACATCGTCGCCGGTCATCATGCGCTCATAGTTCGCGGTAGCCTGCTCCAGGGTCACCGGCCTCGGCATCCCGCCGAACGTGCGCTGAACCGCGAAATCGCCGCGCCATTTGCCCAACAGCGGGATAATGTCGCGCTGCGCTGGTCCCAGGACGATTGACTCCCCTGTTATAGTCGCCGTCGGTATGAGCGCTGTTGGTGGGATTTGGTGAGCGTTGACATCCATGCTGGCTCGTTCCATGCGCACTGAATAACTCAGGGGATATGTATCCTTTGATTCGGAGACGATGCAGACATCGGATAGCGTCAGGGGTCCATGGTTGCTGACGTTTGGGCCAGTATAGCCGTTCTTGCACCAGCGGCGTGTTCCCAAGCACGCCGCTGGTGCAAGATGTTGTGGTAGAGTCCCACTGGCGCTCGATGTGTCCTGAGAGACGCAGGCGCCGCTGCGCTCATAGCGTGCTGGTGCGCGCGAGACGTGGATACAATGAATGGGAGGGGCAGCCCGATGGTCGCACAGGAACGAACCCTGATCCTTATCAAGCCCGATGGTGTCCAGCGTGGACTCGTCGGCGAAATCCTCGGTCGCCTGGAGCGGCGCGGGCTGAAGATCGTCGCGCTGAAATTCGTGCAGGTCGAGCGCAAACTCGCCGAGGAACACTACGCCGAACATCAGGGCAAGCCCTTTTACGACGGTCTCGTTTCGTACATCATGAGTGGCCCGGTCGTCGCCGCGATCTACGAAGGCGCTGGCGCGGTCGCGGCGGTTCGCAGCACGGTCGGCGTGACAAATCCGGCCAAGGCCGCCCCAGGCACGATTCGCGGCGACCTCGGGATCGAGATCGCCCGCAATCTGATCCACGCCTCCGACGAAGAACCGGGCAGTGCGACGCGCGAAGTCGCGCTCTGGTTCGGCGAGGCGGGGCAACTCGAGTGGCAACGCGACATCGATCGCTGGATTCGCGAGTAGATCCTCTCCGCTCACAGTTGCTCTTGAGTTGGATTGGGATGAGCAGGGCAAGCGCGGTGTTCCGGCACGATAAGCTATAACGAAGCGGCGGTCGATCCAAACAAGGATCGACCGCCGCTTCGCTGTGTACCGTCAGGACGGGTGCCGGAGCTAGGCCTTCTTCTTCAGCCCGTCGACCGCATCCACGACCGCGTTCTTGACGCCCCCGAGGATACCGCGACCTTCGCCCTTGGCCTCATCGGCCTTCCCTTCGGCCTCCAGGCTCGCGTTGTCGGTCGCCCCGCCAACGCCCTGCTTGACCTTGCCGAGCAGTTCCTCGCCCTTACCCTGGATCTTGTCGTCGGTGCCGCTCATGGGAGAACCTCCTTTTCAGCAACTCGCGCGAGCCGACTACCTCTGATCCGGCTCGCGTAGGCCACGGCACTCGTAGCTTGCCACATACTATGCATTGTGCGTGCCACAAAAGACCAACCCCAGGATACTGACGGAATCACGACCGTACAATTGTCGCAAAACAGGGAGGTTCAGCCAGATCACCGTGCGCGCGAGAACCCCGAAACAGTGTTCGCGACGTGGCCGCGACGTGCGGGCATGGCGCGGTGTCAGTGAACCACCGGCCTCGACCGTGCGTATTCGTTATGGGAATCGCCGTTATGGTACACTTGGGTCGTGCGATCGCGGCTCACTCGATTTAGGAGGCTTCCACATGATTGGCGCACTGCAACCGATGCATCTCATCCTGATTCTCGCGATCGTCGTCATTGTCTTCGGGCCGTCAAAGTTGCCGGAACTGGGCTCATCGCTCGGCAAGGGTATCCGCGAGTTCCGCCGTGGTAGCGAGGATCTGAAGGAGATTAAGGAGTCGGTGACCTCCGCCATCTCCCTCGACCCGGTGAAGAAGCCCGCCGTCAGTGCCGTCGCCAGCCCGCTCCCGAGCCAGCCCGAGCCGCGCCACGAGGCGGTCACGCTTAGCAGGCAGGAGATCGACTGACGCACGCCAACCAATGAATGACTATCCGAGCGGTGCCCGTCGAAGGCACCGCTCTTTTGTTGGCTGCATCTCCCCTTCCGGTCTTTATGGCTACGCCCCCTATTGCGCCGTTCCTCACTTGCGGTGCAGATACGGATCCGCACTGTCGGGCATGACCCCGGCATGTTATCCAGTACGAATGCGCCCTCCCATGTACACCGTACTTCAGGAATGGCGCACTATTACTACAACGTGAGATTGGCGTTACGCCTGCATTTCTGATACGCTTGGTTGCCGATGACATCGCCCAAATTTGGCGTCAGTACTTGGCGCATCGGTGGCCGCCTCCGAAATGTCACGTTGTAGTACTATTGCGCCGTTCCTCAGATGCGGTAGACGAAGGAATGGCGCAGGACGCGCGGCGGGCGCTGGGGGTGCCCCCAGACCCAGGGCTTGGCGCGGGCATTTAACTGCGCGGTCGCGACCGCCGTGGCGCGCTCAATCTCCTCGCCATCGGCAAATGTCTGCCCGGCGAACGCCGAACGGCGGAAGATACGCCACCAGGCCTCCTGCAAGTTCAACCAGCAGGCCCCAACGGGGATGAAGAGGTGTCGCACGCGGGGGTTCTTGGCCAGCCAGTCCTGGATCGGCGGGCTCTTGTGACTGCTGAGGTTGTCGCTGATCAGATAGAGGTCCCCCGCCGGATTGGCCGCCGCGATCGCCTCGAGTAATTGCAAATACCCAGCCGTATTGCGCGAGCGTGTGGTCAGCGTGATGGCCTGCCCGTCGCGCACGCGCAACGCCCCGTAGACCCAGACCTTCTCGGGGCCACGGCGGTACTCCAGCGGGGCGTGAATCCGCTGCCCCGTCGGCGACCAGCCCGGTGCCGGGGGGAAGGTGCGCGGGATGACGGGGCCGAGCTCGTCGACGCAGATGGTCGTGGCGCCCTCGGGCGGGCTGGTGTAGGCCGTCACGACCGCCGTCCTTTTGGGTCAAACTCCGGATCGACACTGGTTGCCCAGGCGCGCGGCGCGCGCCAGCGCACCTGCTCGGCCAACAAGATCCGCCGCAGCTGGCTGCGCGCGACGGCGACCCCGGCGCGAATGGCGGCTTCGGTGAGCGTATCGAGGGTCCAACACGCGGGCAAGGCCTCATCGACCGCATCCAACCCCGCCGCACCGTGCCGCACCAGCCGCCCGGGTGGGTCGGTCGCGACGAGGTGGATGAGCCGGCTCCGCTCGGCCTCGGTGATCCGCCGGGCGCGCCCAGGGCGTGGCTGATCGCGCAGGCCAGCGATCCCGTTGGCGTCGAAGCGGGCGAGCCGTGCCCGGACGGTCTTCGGGTGGCAGCCCAGTTCGGCGGCAATATCCGGGACACGCTGTCCGTCCCAGCTCAGCGCCACCATCTTCGCGCGCAAGACGCAATCGCGCGGCCCGAGCCGACTGCGCGCAAGGCGACGCACGCGCCGCTCCTCACGGGCATCCTGCGGATCGCGGGCCTTGATGAGCTTCGGCATGGCGACCCCCTCCCTCCTCCCACCTGAGGTCGGAAGTCTACCTCATCTGAGGAACGGCGCACTATCGCACAACGCAGGAGGCGGAAAAGAACAGCATAGGGGATATGTATCCCCTCACACCTCTGCGACGCGTTCCCCACACGGTTTGGCATTGTTGCCCGGTGCAGCCCCCTACCGCTGGATCGCCCGTCGCCGCTGCTCGTAGTAGTCCTGGAATGCCTCGGCTCGCGCGCGCTCTGCGGGTCCCCCGGTAGCGGCGATGATCTCCTGCTGCTCGCTGATGGTCCGGTCCATCAATCCACGCAACTCACCCGGATCGAAGGGCCATTGCTTCGCAGTCGGTGCGGTACCGGACCCATTCAGCCCGGCGAACTGGCGTCCCAATACCGTCGCGCCAAGCCCGCCCGCGACCAAACCAAGTCCCAGCCAGTACTTCCGTTGCATCTGCACCCTATCCCCGTCTACGATCCGAAGGTATTCGTCGCCGCACCAATCCGAGCGGTCGCCCGTGAAGTATAGCGGAGCGCCGGTCGTGCCCGCCGCGCCGTTCTCCATCGCGCTTCGCCAACGCTCAGGGATTCGCGTAGATGTTGAGCGAACCGATCATCGGGGCGAAGTCGCTCTCCAACTGCTGGCTGTAAACGCTGTATGGCGAGTTGAGACGGAAACGCCAGGGCACGCCGCCATTCAAGCCCAGGCCGATGTAGGCGTAACAGAGCTGCGTATCGGCGTCGAACGTCGCGCCAAGCGAAGCGAAGGTGAGCCCCGAGAAGCTGTTGTTGCGCGTTACGTCGATTCCCGCCGCAGGATAGGGCACCCGGATCTCGCTATTGAAATATTGGTCCCGCAACACATCGATATTGCCGCCCGGCTCGGCGCGACCCGTCGTGGCGATCAGCACCCAGACCGCATCCTCGAACGGTTCGCGCACACCCGGCGCGTAAAAGTAGACCCGTCCCTCGCTCACCCGCGACTCATCGACGGTCCAGGTGGGCGGATAGAAGAGCGCGAACGGTGCCTGTGTCTGTCCCCGATAGGTGCGCCAACCCGGCGGGGCGACGCCGAGCGGGCCGGGCGCGGTGGCCCTGGTCGCCACTGGTGGCCCTGGGGTCGCCGGGACGCTCGCTCGGGTTGCGGTGCGTTGTGCCGTCGCGCTGATCGCAGTGGCGCTCGCCGCGCCGCTCGCTGTCGCGTTCGCGGCCCTGGTCGCGGTCGCCACGGTCGCCACGGTCGTCATTGGCACGACGGCAGCGCTCGCCACGCGCGTCGTTGCGACGGCTGGCGCTGGCGTCTCCGTCGCGGTTGGCGCGGGAACTGTTGCTGCCCCACCACTGCAACCCAGTGTCAGCAACGGCAGCAACAGCAGGGTCAAGATGGCGGGGCGATAGCGCATGGCACCATTCTTTCGCGAATCCGGATAGCTGTAGCCGCAGCACATTCCCGGAGTGTAATCAATCGGGGCACGCCGACGCAAAGAGACGCGCTGGCCGACGAAGAAAACTTTTCCAGCGCCACGCGCGTTGTCTCCTATGCAATGTGCAATGTCTGCACACGAGGCGCTTGAGTGCTACTACTCGAGTGCTACTACCATGAGTGCCGCCAAAGGATAGGCAATTGGAAATCATGTTGAACGCAGCGGCGCGGCGCGGATTCTTGCGGGCCGGTCTGGGCCTGCTGGCGCTCCTGCTGGTCGGCTGCACAGCGCCAGGGGCGACGCCCACGAATACCGGACAAAGCATCGCACCACCGGCGCAGACCAGCACACGCGCCCTGCCGAGCGGCACGCCGGGGGATGGCGGACCCGGCGCTTCGCCGACGCAGTCCCCGGTGCAGACCGCCACGCGCCCGACAACGCGCACCACGCCGAGCATTGCGGGATCGCCGAGCGCCGCGACGCCACAAGGCACACCCGGTGGACCGAGCATCGCCACGCCGCAGATCGCGCCCGTCGGCCCGAACGGCGGTCGGCTCGATACACGCCTCGATCTGCCGCTTGGGCAAGCGGTCACGTTCCCGGCGGAGGGACTCACGCTCCGTTTCACCGCCGTCCTCGACGACTCGCGTTGCCCGAGAAGCGCGAACGGCTACTTCGTCGCCTGCGCCCATGCCGGTCTGGCCAGCATCGAAGTACGGGCGGAACACGGCGGTGCGGCGCAGACACTCACCCTGGTCATCGCCGGACTCACCGATGACACAACCCAAAAGCCCGCCGGGGACAAGGCCAGCGCCACGTTCGCGGGCTACCGTATCCAATTGGTGCGCCTGGAACCGCAGCCAGGTCCGACAACGCGCACGCCGCGCGACTATCGCGACTATGCGGTGACCCTGCTCGTCACCCGACCGTAAGCCGACGCCCACATCCGGGTGCCCGGCTCAACCCTTCACGCCACCGGCGGCCAGGCCGCTGATGACCAGGCGTTGCGCGAACATGTAGAGGATGACGGGCGGCACGGCGGTGATCAGCGCGCCGGCCATCATCTGACCCCAGAAGAAGACATCCTCCCCAAGCATCTGCGTCAGGCCGACGGTGACGGTGCGGGTCGCCAGCGAATTGGTGAAGACGAGCGCGTAGAGGAATTCGTTCCACGATTGGGTGAAGGCGAAGAGCGCCACCACCGCGACCGCCGGTGCCGACAACGGCAGCACGATGCGGAAGAGGACCCCGAGGCGGTCGCAGCCGTCGATCAGCGCGGCGTCCTCCAGTTCGAGCGGGATGCTGCGGAAGTAGCTGCTCATCATCCAGGTGCAGAACGGCAGGGTGAAGGTCGGGTAGACGAGCATCAGCGATTGCAGCGTGTCGACCATATTGAGCCGGGCGACCACGCCGAAGAGTGGGATGAAGAGCAGCGCGTTCGGCAGCAGGTAGGTGAAAATCAGCCCCCGGCCCAGGGAGGGCCGCCCGGTGAAGCGCAGCCGGGTGATCGAATAGGCCGCGAGCGCGCCGAGGACGATCGACAGCGCCGTGACCACCGTCGAGACCAGGGCGCTGTTGAGCAGCCAGCGGCTGAAGTTGCCCGACGCCTTGCTGCCCCCGCTGGCGCTGAACAAGCTGACGTAGTGACCGAAGTAGAGTGTCTTCGGCAGGAGCGTGAATTCCTGATAGATCTCCTTGTTCGTCTTGAGCGAGGCCAGGAACATCCAGACGAACGGAATCAGCGTCCAGAGCAGGAAGAAGACGAGTCCCACGTAGGTCGCGATCACCCAACCGCGCCCGATCGAGCGGCGTGCCTTCATCACCGGGCGTCGCGTCGCCGCGCGAGGTGCCGTTGCGCTTGCCATCGTTTACTCCTGGCGCAGCATTTGACGGGTCAGGAAGAAGACGAGGATCGTGTACGCGGGCATCATCATCATCGAGATCGCCGCGCCCGCGCCGAGTTCGTGGCCAGGGATAGCGACGAGATAGGCGAGCAGCGGCAGCGTCGTCGTGCTGTAATTCGGCCCGCCGCCGGTCAGCACCAGGATCTGCGTGAGGTTGGCGGAGGTCCAGATCGTCGAGAGGAGCGCCGTCACCAGCAGGACCGGCATCAGACTCGGCACGGTGATGAAGCGGAAGCGCTGGAAGGTGCTGGCACCGTCGATCTCCGCCGCCTCGTACTGCTCCGCCGGGATCGCCTGCATCCCCGCCAGGAGGTTCATCGTCCAGAACGGGGTGCCCGACCAGATGATGACCAGGATCAGCGCGGGCAGGGCGATCCGCGCATCGCTGAAGAAGTAGATGTAGTCGTCCAGCAACCCGAACTGAGCGATCAGGCCGTTAATCGGCCCGGAGGTGTCGAAAAGGAAGCGCCAAGCGTAGGCGGTCACCACGGCGGGCACCGCCCAGGGGAGGAACATCAGGCCGCGCCAGACGTTCCTGAGCCGCAGCCGCTGGTTGAGGACGCAGGCCATCGCCATGCCGATCACCGTCTTGCCGACGATGGCCGCGCCGGTGATGGCGACGGTGTTCCAGGTCGCCTTCAGGAAGAGCGAGTTCGGCTCGAAAAGTTTGCTGTAGTTGCGCAAGCCCACCCAGGTGCCGACTTGCCCAATGAAACGCTCCTGGAAGCTGAGCAGGATCGCGTCGATGAAAGGGTAGATCAGCAGCGCCATCAGAATCAGGAAGACCGGCCCAGCCAGCAGCCAGCCGAGCAGCCAGTCCCGCCCGAGCAGCCGACTGATCGCGCTGCGCCGCACCCCCTCATCCGCCTTCAGGGGATAGGCCGCTCGTACCTCCGCCACAGGTCCACCTCCCCGTCGGCGACCGATCCGCGCCGGTCGCCGACGATCCGGTCACGCGCCAGCGCTCAGGCTTTCACGAACTTGGTGTAGGACTCCATCATCTGCTGCTGCGCCACTTCCTGCGCCGACTCGATCGCCATGTTCTCGTTGATGATCTTGTTCATCATGTCCGAGAGGGTGAACTTGGCGTCGGTGACGTCGGCCAGCCAGGGCTGTGGCGGGGCCGGCCAGTTGCGGGTACGACCGTTGTTGGCGATGTTCGCCAGCTCGGCGAACTTGCTCTTCTCCCAGAACTCGCCCTTGGCGTGGTCGCGGTAGACCGGCACGAAGCGGCCCTCGACCGTCTTGGAGATTTTGAGCAGCGTTTCCGGCTGCATGAAGAATTCGAGCGCCGCCGCCGACCGGCCCGCCTGCTTCGCCTTCTTGAAATAGCCGAAGCCCAGCGCGCCGCCCTCCGCGAACGCCCCCGCCGGTCCCTTGGGTGGCAGCGACAGACCAGTCTTCTCGCCCAATTCCTTGTCGTTCACCAGCAGCCAGCCCATGATCGTCGCCGGGTTGATCGCGGTCAGCCCGCGGCCCTTCTGATAGGCCTCGTTGTTCCAAGAAGTCACCGTCTGGGAGAAGCTCTCGGGCGGGATGAGCTTCGCCTGCCACATCTTGACCACCATCTCGATCGCGGCCTTGTTGGCGGGGTTCTTGATGTCCGGGATACCCTTCTCATCGTTCAGGCGACCGCCGTAGGCCCACATGGTCGACACGAGATTGTTGACGCTGTCGCCCTCATGGCCGAGACAGTAGGCGAAAGCGAAGTTGCGCGGTGGCTGCTGGATCTTCGGGCCGAGCTCGAGCACCTGATCGTAGCTCTCGAAAAACTTGCCGTTGTTCTTCTCGCCGATCACGTCGATCCGCCAGTGCGCCGGCCAGACATCCACGGCGTAGGGCACGGAGATGATCTTGCCGTCGGTGGCGGTGAGGGAGCTGACCGCGAGCGGGTACATCCCGCCGGCTTTGTCCTTGTACTTGTTGACCAACTCGGTGAGATCGGCCGTCTCGCCCTGGGTGTACCAATAGATCTGGTTGGTGTTGGTGATCTCGGGCGGCTGGCCGGCCGCCAGCGCCGCCGACTCTTTCTGCAAGATCAGCGGCGAACCGGGGATCGACTGCCACTCGACCTGGACATTGTTCTGCTTCCCCCAGTCGGCGAAAACGCTCCCGACCGCCTCATCGGTTTTGACATTCCAGTTCGCCGAGAACCAGACGTTGAACTTCCCGGCGATGATCGTCAGATCCTTCGTCGGCGCGGCGGATGCGCTCGCCGCCGATGGCGCGGCGCTGCCCGCCGCCGGCACTGCGGCCCCGCCAGCGCTTGGCGCGGCGGAGGCCGACCCCGCCCCACCACCCGCCGCCGGCGCCACGGTCGCCGCCGCGCCGCCGCAGGCGGCCAGCAGGGTGGCCCCGGCCAACGTCGCCACACCGCTCAGGAATCGCCGTCGCGTCAAGGGTACGGCCAGGCGCTGCTGCTCCATGTCCCGCTCCTCTCTGGATTGCTCGGTACGAAATATCTGCCCGGGCACATCTCGGGCCTGACCTTCGGACGGCAATGCTGTGGCGGCACGCCGCGAACGACGGTGTGCCGGTAGCCGGGGGTTCGCGACCGCTCATGACGAATCCAATTGCCACCCACGTCGATTCAGACACTATAGGAGTGCCCGGGGGGTTTGTCAATTGTGAACAAGCGCCGGAGCAGGAAGCACAACTGTGAGGGCATAGTCGCCATGGGCCGATGTCGCATGGAGAGGAGTGGGCGGCGATGTAACACGCCTATCGCCCCGGTAGCTCGCTCACCGGGTGAAGCGCTGCACCGCCTGCATCACCACCCCCAGCGCCCGCACCGACTCAACGATGTCCCCGGGGAGCTCCAGCCCATGATCCACGCCATCGAGCGCCACGACCTCGTTCGCCCCGACCGCACGAACGGCGTCCAGCGTCGCAACATCGAAATGTGGGTCGGCGGTGCCGATCACGATCAGGGCGGGGTGCGCCGCGTGTAGCAACCGTCCGCGCACGTCGGGTTCGTGCCAGACCGGGGTGAACCAGATGGTGCGCGCCGTGCGGAATGCAGGCTCGGCGGTCAGCAGGATGGGCAGCGCCCGCGTGCCCAGTGATTTGCCGATCAGCGTGAAGCGTCGATACGGGCGTTGCGCGCTACCGACACGGCAAGCCGCGAGCACATCGGCAAGCAGCCAGCGCTGCCGCTCTGCGGGTCCCATGGCGCTGTAGTCGGAACGGCGGTTATAGTCGTAGTCCACTTGCAGAACATCGGCACCACGATCGAGCAAGTGGCTGACGGTAAAGTAGAGTACCGGCATGTCGCAGTTGTAGCCGAATCCCGGCAGCACGATCGCCAGATGTTCCGCCTCGCCCCCTGTCGCAGGAAGCGATGCGGCACCGGCTCGTCACGGTAACCCAGGATCGACAAGGTCACCGTCTCCACCAATATCCTCCCATTATCCTCCCATCAGCGCCGGGAATGAGTGCCCGCGCCGGTTCGTCGGCGCGGGCGGGTCAATGGTCGAAAAGCCGTTAGAAGAAGGGGATCTCCAACTCCCGCGCCAAGGCGTGTAGGTCGTCGTAGATGATCTGGTTGAGCGGGATGCCGTTGGCCCGACGGTCGCGCTCCGCGATATGCTCCGGTTCGCCGGGGACGAGGACCCGCTCGGCCCCCGCCATCGGCGGGCAGGCGTGCAGCATGGCGATGTACTCGTCGAAGCGCGCCCGGTACTCCTCCAGCGGCACGAACGCGTCGATCCGCCAGGCGGTGAACATGTGCGTGGTCCCGAGCTTCCCCTCGCCCCGCAACGGCACCTGCGCGCTGTAGCGCCCCCCGGAAAGCAGGCCGCAGAAGAGGTCGCCCGCCACGTTCAGCCCATATGCCTTCTGGCTCCCGTGATCGCGATCGACCCCCAGCAGGTTGAGCCAGCGCGCCGCCCCCGGATCGGTCGTCGGCTGCATCTGCTCATCGAATGTCCAGCCTTCCGGCAGCGTCTTCCCCTCGCGCCGGTAGACGCCGACCTTGCCCATCGCCACGATGCTCGTCGCCATATCGATCAGGAAATAGGGTTCCGTGTTCCCACCGGGGAAGCCGATCGCGTAGGGATTGGTGCCGAGGAGCGGGGCGGCCCCGAACGTCGGCAGGGTCAGCGCCCCGCTCGTCGTGATCGTCATCCCCGCCATCCCGGCCTCGATCGCGATCAGCGGGTAGTAGAAGCAGGACGCGTAGTGGTTGCTGTCGCGCACGGTCACCGTGCCGACGCCGACCGCCCGCGCCTTCTCCACCGCCCGCCGCATCGCGTAGTCCCCGACGACCGCCCCAAGGCCGTTGTCGCCATCGAGTACCAATGTTCCGGGCGTCTCGGTGATCGTCTTGATCTGCGGGTGCGGATTGATTAGGCCGCGCAGGGTGCTGTTGATGTACCCGTGGGCGAGCGGTGCCCCGTGCGACTCGATCCCGTGCACATCGGACGCCAGCAGCACCCGCGCGATCGTGGCGGCATCGTCCGCGCTATAGTCGGTGGCGGCGAACGCGCGACGATAGAAATCCTCCAACGTCTCGACGGTCACGCGCGGTCGCGTCTCCTGCCCCGTGGTCGCGGCCATCGTGCGCTCCTTTCGTGTGCGGTCGCGGGGCAGTGGTCCCCGCGCCGCGATTGTAGCGCGGCGCGGCGCGGCTGTCGTCGGGGCGAATCCCGCTGACGCAACGTATCCACTGCATCGGATCACTCCATCGGCTTGTCAGGGCAAGTCGGTCTCGCGTCGGCACGAGCGGTCCGACCACACCAAGTCGGCTCACCACGTTGGTACTCAGCCAACAAACACGGATCTGTCATTCTGAGCCCGGCGAAGAATCCGCCCCCTCCCGCTCACCAACCCCGCCAGAACCCCGACACGCCCCAACAGCGCTTTCCCCATCGCATCGCCGTGTGTGCTACCCTGATGCAAGACGACACAAGGCAGTGCAGGAGGATTCTCGGTTTGTTGGCCTGACGCCGGGCGACCACAGGTGTAGGGATCACGGTGGCCTCGCGAGAGGTCCATTCCGTGCGCGCTGATCGGTGGTCGCCTGCCCAACCGCGCCTCATTGGGAGGCGCGGTTTTTTGCACCCCGGCGAATACCTGCCCGACCCGGAAAGGGCCAACGTAAGGACCAACATATGGATCAGGGAATAGACGCTGAAACCGCCGCTCCACCCCCGCGAATCGGCCTCGGCTCGGAGTTCGGCAAGCTCTGGCTGGCGAGCGCCGTCTCCAACCTCGGCGATGGCGTCGCGCTCGTCGCCGCCCCCCTCCTCGCCATCGCCCTCACGCGCGATCCCAGGCTCGTCGCCGGGCTCGCGGTCGCCCAGAACCTCCCCTGGCTCCTCTTCGCCCTGCCCAGCGGGGCGCTCGCCGACCGGCTCGACCGTCGCCGGATCATGGCCGGAGCCACCGCCGCCCGCGCCGCGCTGATCGGTGGACTTGGCGTCGCCGTCCTGCTGGGCTGGACCAGTCTGCCGCTCCTCTACGTCGTCTTCTTCCTGCTCGGCGTGGGCGAAACACTCTTCGACACCACCGCCGTGACGATCCTGCCCGCCATTGTCCCCCGCAAACGACTGCCGCAGGCGAACGCCCGCCTGGCCGGGACCACGACGGTCGCCAACCACTTCGTCGGCAAACCGCTGGGTGGCCTGCTTTTCGCCGTCGCCGCCGCCAGCCCCTTCCTCCTCGGGGCGGGGGACCTCGCCGCCTCTGCCGCGCTGCTCCTGACCTTGCGCGGCACCTTCCAACCGCGACAGCGGGCCGACGCGCCACCGACCGCACTCTGGTCGGAGATCGCCGAGGGCATCCGCTGGCTCTGGCACCAGCGGTTGCTGCGCACCGTCGCCCTCACCCTCTCCCTGCTGAACGTGACCTTCGTCGCCTGGAATTCGCAACTGGTCCTCCTCGCCTCGGAGCGACTGGGGCTCGGCGCGGTCGGCTACGGGGCACTCCTCACCGCGCACGCGATCGGGGCCGTAGCGGGCAGCGCCACGGCAGGTCGCATCATCGCCCTCCTCGGCACCGCTCGCGTCCTCCGTCTCGCCGTGATCATCGAGGCCGCGACGCCGGTCGCGCTGGCGCTCGCGACCGGGCCATGGATGGCCGGGGCGGCCCTCGCCGTGTTCGGTTGCCACGCGCTGGTCTGGGGCGCGGTCCTCACCGCACTACGCCAGGAGCTGACCCCGGACCCCCTGCGCGGGCGCGTGGAGGGGGTCTACCGGCTCCTCGAAAATGGCGGGGTCGCACCGGGTGCCCTGCTCGGTGGCCTCATCGCCCACCGCCTCGGCCTCACCGCGCCTTTCTGGCTCGCCGCGATCGTCGGGGTGGCGCTCATCCCGATCACTTGGCCGCTCTTCTCGGATTCCGCGATAGCGACCGCCAGACGCGCGGTCGTGCAAGGCGCAGCCTCGCGCTGATCGTGCGGGGTGCGCGCACAACGGAGCGGGGGCCAGTTGGCCCCCGCCCCGCGTGCTGTCGGCGTCCCGGTCGCGCTTACCGCGCCGACGCCGCCTCCAGCGCATCGGCGATCAGGTTGAGGCGCTGCTCGCGCTCGTTCACGAAGCGCGTGATTCCTTCCAGCAGATATTCTGGGGAGAGGTGCGCCTCCTCGTAGACCTCGACCGGGCTGCCGCCGGTCCGCCAGCGATTGTCGAAGTCGGCGGACATGGCGTACTCGTCCGCGATCCGGTGGGTCACCCAGTCGCGCATCAGGCGACGCGCGCCGTTGGTGATGTAGGTCATGTCGAGCTGCTCGGCCGGGGAGAGGATCGAATGGCGGTACTCCTCGGGCTGCCGCCGGAAGAGTTCCGGGCTGACGGTCGCCACCAGCTTCACGTTCAGCCCCAACTCGTCGAGTTTCGGCAGCAGGCCCACGACGTAGGCGGTCGACATCGTCCCCTGCACCAGGATCGTGCCGCCCCGCGGTTGGCCCGGCGTGTAGTCGCGCATGATGTACGCCCCGCGCGCGGCCTCGGTGTACGGCGCGATCCCCAACGCGGCGCGGTCGGGCACCTGGACCGGGGGCCGCGTCAGGTGCAGCATGACGATCGGCACCTCGGTGGAGAAGGCCGCCGACAGCAGGATCGGCACCTCGTTGTACTCCCACGGGAAGAGATTGATCACGCGCCCTTCCGGGAAGAGTTGCCCGACACCCGGCTCGAAGATGCCGAAGTGCGTCCGCGAGTCCTCCGCCGTCTCCGGCCCGGAGTGCCCCGCGACCCACAACACCTTCCCCACCTTGAAGTCGGCGTCCTGCGCGATCTGGCTGAAGAGTCGCATCATGCCGTACTGCAAGTAAGAGAAGGAGGCGTAGGTGGAGTTCGCGGCGTAGAAGCCGTCGAAGTTGTCGTAGGGGGTCGGCGAGAAGTTCACCGTCGCGATCCCCGCACAGATGCCGGAGTTGGTGAACTCGGTGATCTGCTGGGGCAGCAGCGCGCCGTCGGGGTTGTGGTTGCGGTCGTAGCGCCCCCACCCCTTCATCTCGCCGTAGCCGTCGGCGAAACCGGCGATATTGGTCGATTCCGAGAGGTCGGCCGACATCGCCAGGAAGAGCGGGCGACCGTACTCCTGCTTGCCGAGGGCGTTCACGTAGGCCCCCCACTTCGCCAGGGCGGCGCGGTTGGCGATCGACGTGCCTGGTTTGACGAAGAGGTCCGCCGGATACTGCTCGTGATCCCAGAAGCGCCGATCCGCGAAGGGATTCTTCGCCGTATCGAGCTTGAAGCCGGGGATCTCCTGCGGCACCGCCTCCCCGAGCGCCACCAGGCGATCGGCCAGGTAATCGACCAGCGCGTCGTCGCTCGTGATCGTGTCGGCGATCACTTTCAGGTTCGCCTCGAACTGCGCCCGCATGGCGGCGGGGTCGGACGGGGCCCCCTCGCCGAAGCCCTCCCAGGTCACGCCGTACTTGTCGGCGAACTCCTTGCGCCCAGCCCAGAAAAGATCGGAGTTCAGCTTGTGCGGCGTGCCATGCGCCTTATAACCGGTCACGCCGTAGCCGCGCCCCTTGATCGTCTTGAACCAGGTCATGTTCGGGACGTGCGCCGGATTCGGCGTTTCGGTCGTCTGCAACAGGGTCTGGACGACCGCGCCGTAGTCGGAGCCTTGCTCGGTGCCATGCACGCGGAAGCCGTAGGGTTCGAACCAGGAGATCGGGTTGCCGGGGACCACGTCGCTGATCGCCATCGAGTCGATGCCGTAGTTGTTCCAATCGACCAGATAGTGGAGGTTGTCGAGTCCGAGGCCCCACGCGGAGTTCTTCGTCTCGTGGGCTGCGCCAGGCGTCAAGCCCCCCTCACCATCGACCGCGAAGACCTTGACCCCCGCCGCGCCGGAGCGCTTCAGCGCCGCCGCCTCGCCCGCAGCAGCAGGGGCACCGTGACCGGAGGGGCCGGTGTTAAACTTGAGGAAGAGGGTCTTCCCCTCCATCTCGGCATGACCCGCCAGGCCGTTGTGACGGCGGAAGCCGAGCAGATCCTTCCAGAGCAACTGCCGCTCGTCCGCCTCCGGCACCGCGTAGCGCGCATCGCCGGTCCGCTCGTACTTGGCACGCAAGGCGGTGTTGTAGGCGGCCAGCAGCGCGTAGATCACCGGCACCGTGTGCCCGCCGACCAGCACGAAGCGGTCGCCGAACCGCTGCTCGGGGTGACGAATATCCCAGCGCATGAAGCCGCCGAGCGTCAGCGCGACCAGCATATGGCGTTTCGAGCGCGAGCCGCCGGGATGGCCGCTCTGCCGGTAGTTCTCGAAGACATCGATGAAGTTGTCGATGCAGTCGCCGATCTTCTCCCAATGCGGAAAATGCTTCTCCAGCTCAGCCTGCCGGACGCTCAGGTCCGAATTGACAACGGCGGTCAACGCTCCACCTCCCTTAGATATCCCACGCACGGTGCCATCACCGCGCGGAAATGGCGATCCCGGTCCCTGGCATATCCTACCATTTGGCGGCACGAACGGGAAATGCCTGCGCCTGTCCCTCGACCTTTCTTCCGACCTTGCCACCCAGCGGGTGCCACCAACCACCAGTGACGATCTGCGGTACGATGACGCGTACACGACCGCAGAGTGGCGAGCGAGCAGTACCCGGCGAATTGTCGCCGGGCGCGACAAGCAGGAGGGGCAACAGTGGCGAGCAAGAACGAGGCCACGGCGGCGATTCGCGACGGCATCGCCCGCGTCGAGGGGGCGTTCGGCAACCTGACCGACGCGCAGCTCGCCACGACCGTCCACTCGGGCGAGAATGGCTGGACCGTGCGCGACATGCTGGCCCACCTCGCCGGTCGAGAGCGCGGCTACGGGCTGATGTTCCGGCTGGCCGAGAGCAGCGGCGGGGCACCGCCGACCGGCGGATTCGACGTGGACGCCTGGAACAAGGCCCGGATCGCGGAGCGGGCCGACAAGGGGCGCGACGAACTGCTCACCGAGATGCGCACGGTCCATGAGTCGTTGATCGCGCGGATCGACGCGCTGAGCGAGGAGGACATGCAGCGCGAGATCCAGAGCATTCGCGGCATCACCCCGCTCGGCGAACTCATGCGCCTGAGCGGCGGCGTACATTCCACGAACCACGCGCTGGAAGTTGAGCAGGTATTGGGACTCGCCACGTCGCAGGCGTAGTGCCGCGTTCCTCGGCTGCGTGGGAGGAGCCGTCCTCCCCCACTCCTGGAATACGCCGGTGACCCTGGAACGGCGGGGATGAGGACCGCGACCCCCGTCACGCGTATCGTATCGCATAGGAGGTGGCGTATGGCGATCGGCTGGCTCGATCTCACGGGGCGTGTCGCCCTGGTCACGGCGGCGGGGGCCAACGGCGGCATCGGCCACGCCTCGGCGCTGATGCTCGCCGAGGCCGGCGCCGATCTGTTCGTCAGCGACCTCGATTTGCCCGGTGCGGAGCAGACGGCGCGAGAGATCGCCGCGCTCGGTCGGCGCGCGGTCGCCGTGGCGTGCGACATGGCCGATCCCGAGGCGATCGAGGCGATGGTGGCGGCCTGCGACGAAGCGTTCGGGCAGATCGACATCCTCGTCAACAACGTCGGCATCGGCCACCGCGCCCGACCGGAGGAGTTGGGCCTGGCGGATTGGCGCGCGGTGCTGGCGGTCAACCTCGACGGCACGTTCGTCTGCACGCGCGAGGTCGGTAAGCGGATGATCGCGCGCGGTCAGGGCGGCGCCATCGTCAACATCGCCTCGATCGCCGGCAGCTCGGCCCTCGGTCGCGGGAACTTCGTCTACAGCGTGACCAAGGGTGGCATCATCCAGTTCACGCGCGAACTGGCGGTCGAGTGGGCACCGCACCGGATTCGCGTCAACGCCATCCAGCCCGCCCAGATCCTCACCCCGGCAGTGCAGTCGATGTTTGAAGACCCGCGCCTCGACCCCACGACGTTGCATGCGCGCCTCGTGCGCGGCATCCCGCTCGACCGCCTCGGCGCACCGGACGACATCGCCAAGGCGGTCGTCTTCCTGGCCTCGGACGGCGCGGCCTTCATCACCGGCCATATCATGCCGGTCGATGGCGGGAACATGGCCCTCAATGCGGGCGGCAGCAAAATCTGGCCGACGGAGGGTGCTTAACTGCGGTCTCGTGCGCCGCTCGCTGACCATCGACGATTGGTCATGCGGAGCCGCTACGAAGCATCCGCCCTGGTCTCCTCGCTCACCAGCAGGGGGGATATGTCATATCTTGGCGTCACTGCCCACACGCTGAGCCTCAAGATAGTGGCGGCAGGTCGGCACAGGTAACAAGCGTGCCCTTCCCGCCAGGGTAGGCGAACGCGGCGACGCTGAAGGGTTCGCTGGTCCAGTCCGGGGCTGCCGCGATACTGAGGTTGCGGCGGCCCGAGTCGGTAAAGCGGTCCTCCTCAAGATGGAAGACAGGGGATCGCTCGACGGTGGTCCCTGGAAAGTAGCGCTTCGGCTGCGGGGCGAACGTGCCCCATTCGTCGCAGCGTAGGGCCGCGACGTGCCACATGAATCGTTGCATGACCTCCGCATCGGGGCCGACAACGGCGATGTCGAGAAGTTGGTCGCCGTGCGGGGCCGGTCGCGCGGTGACTCGGCCAGCAACGTGCCAGCCCGCTGCCGGGCGCAATTCATAGTCACCGATCACTGCCGTCTGGCGCGGAATCGATGGCGGCGGCTGGCTGCCAGGAACATCCCCAACGCACGCGGTCAGAAGGACGCCAAGCGCCAGGATCGTAACAACGCCGCCGGGGCAACGCATGACCACATCCTTTCGCTCTATCATTCCGTCATTCCATTACTCGTCATACACCGCAGCAGCGCAGCCGGTTCCCACCAGTTGCTCTTCGCAGGCCAGCCATGAAGCGACCAGCGCCGAGACGCGCCCGACTCCGCTGAACAGGCACATCCCGCTCGTCGTGGCAAGGTTCGCCGCTTTTCCGGACCACCACGAGAAAGCCCCCGGCCTCATCAGAAGCCGGGGGCCGACGGGGGCAAGCCGATCTCAGGCGCTACGCGGCCCGGCCTGGCGCACCTTTTCGGTGACGCCCTCGGCATACTCGGCGAAGTTCTCGATGAATTTCGCGGCGAGGGCTTGGGCGCGTCGGTCGTACGCCGCGCCATCGGCCCAGGTGGCGCGCGGCTGCATGATCGCGTCCGGCACGCCTGGGCAACTGGTGGGGATACGCAGCCCGAAGATCGGATCGGTGACGTGGGCCACCCCTTCCAGCCGCCCATCGATCGCGGCGTTCACGAGCGCACGCGTGTGATCGAGCTGCATTCGCTCGCCAACCCCGTACGGGCCGCCGGTCCACCCGGTGTTGACGAGATAGCAGCGCGCCCCATGTCGCGCCACCCGTTCCGCCAGCATCTCCCCGTAGATACGCGGCGGCAGCGGCAGGAATGGCGAGGCGTAGCAGGTGCTGAACGTCGCCTCCGGCTCATCCCCCAGACCGCGCTCGGTCCCAGCCAGCTTGGAGGTGTAACCAGAGAGGAAGTGATATTGCGCTTGCTCGGGCGTGAGCAAGGCGATCGGCGGCAACACCCCCTCGGCATCGGCCGTCAGGAAGAGGATCGCGGACGGATACCCGCCTAGGCCGTCCTCGACCACACCCTCGACGTAGTTCAGCGGGTACGCGCCGCGCGTATTCTCGGTCAGCGACCCATCGCTGTAGTCGGGTTCGCGGGTGTCGGGATCGAGGACAACATTCTCCATCACCGCCCCGAACCGCATCGCCCCCCAGATCAGCGGCTCGAACTGTTGCGACAGGTCGATCAGCTTGGCGTAGGAGCCGCCCTCGAAGTTGAAGATCCCCGTGTCGCTCCAACCATGTTCGTCGTCGCCGATCTGCCGACGGGTCGGGTCGGTCGAAAGGGTCGTCTTGCCGGTGCCGGAGAGCCCGAAGAACAGCGCCACATCCCCCGCCGACCCCATGCTCGCCGAGCAGTGCATCGGCAACACGCCGCGCAACGGCAGCCGATAATTCATCACGGTGAAGAGGCTCTTCTTGATCTCCCCTGCGTACTCGGTCCCCGCGATCAGGCAGATATTGCGCTCCAGATCGAGCGCGATCACCGTCTCCGATTTCGTGCCATCGCGCGCCGGATCGGCCACAAATCGTGGCGCGACGAGGACAGTGAAGTCCGGGGCGACGTCGGCTTGCTGGCCGTCGCGCGGGTCACGCAGCAGGAGATGCGCGAAATGGCTGTGCCAGGCGTACTCCCCGATCACGCGCACGCCGATCCCATACGCCGGGTCGGCCCCGACCGTGGCATCGAGCACGAAGAGATCCCGGCCTTCGAGATAGCTGGCGATCCGGGCGTGCAGACGGGCGAACGTCTCCGGGGCCATCGGGTGATTCACGCTGCCCCACCAGATCTGGTCGCGATAGCCCGGCTGCTCCACCACGAACTTGTCGCCGGGTGAACGACCGGTATAGGTGCCGGTCTGGCAGGCCAGCGCGCCATTCGCCGCCAGTTCCCCCTCGCCACGCCGCAATGCCTCTTCGATCAACTGCGCCACCGACAGGTTCCAGTGAACATTACCAGGCCGCGCGATCCCCGCAGCGGCCAGCCCGGCCCCGTGCGACATGTCGCCCCTGGTGTCGATCCCCGTGCCCGGTTCGCTCGTCATCGCCATCGCTGCCACCCTTCCATTACCGACTGCGCCGTGCCCCGCCCCGTCCCCGGCCCCCACAACCGCCGGAAGGACGAGCGGGGTGAACGGAATAGCAGTGCGCCATTCTAACGCAGCTACAAGCAAGGAAGGTGCCAGCGCCGCCACTCCTTATGTCATCCCCGTCACCGTCCCCGCGCTCGCCGCACCAAGCCGTGATACGAGCGCAGAAGCGGCCCGCCCCACCAACGCTTGTCGGGCACATCCACCCTCCCCTTTAGGGGAGGGTCGCCGCCCGCAAGCGGCAAGGGCAGAGCGGAGCGGGGCCGGGGAGGGGTCATCGCACCCCGGCGCGCGACAACACCTCGCCCATCCGTTCCAGCGCCAGGCTGATGTTCTCGCGCGAATTGGCGTACGAAAAGCGCAGATGGCCCTCCCCATACTGCCCGAAGGCGGTGCCAGCCAGGGCCGCGACCCCGGCCTCGTTCAGCAGCAGATCGGCCAGCTCGGCGGACCGCATCCCCGTGCCGGTGATCTTCGGGAAGGCGTAGAAGGCCCCATCCGGCGTCAGGCACTCGACGCCCGGCAACGCGTTCAGGCCACCGACGATCAGGTCGCGGCGGGCGCGGAACTCTTCGACCATCCTCTCCACCGAATCCTGCGGCCCGCTGATCGCCTCGACGCCCGCCCATTGGGTCGCCGCGTTCACGCAGGAGTTCGAGTTGACCTGGAGCTTCGCCACCGCCTCAGCGAGCTGCTGCGGCATGACGCCGTAGCCGAGCCGCCAGCCGGTCATCGCCCAGGTCTTCGAGAAGCCGTCGAGGATGATCGTCCGCCCGGCCATCTCCGGCTCGGACGCGATCGAGGCGAACTCCCCCGAGTAGAGCAGGCGCGAGTAGATCTCGTCGCTGAGGATCATGATCTCCGGGCGCTCGCGCAGAATATTCGCCAGCCCCTCGATCGCGGCCTTCGTCAGCACGCCGCCGGTCGGGTTGGCGGGCGAGTTGAGGATGACGAGCCGCGTGCGGTCGCTGAGGCCCGCCTTGAACTCGTCGAGATCGAACCCGAAGCCCTGCTCCTGGCGCAGCGGCACGAAAACCGACTTGCCGCCCACGAAATCGACCATCGACTCGTAGATCGGGAAGGCGGGGTTCGGCATCAGCACCTCGTCCCCCGCCTCGATCAGGGCCAGGATGATGAAGAACATGATCGGCTTGCCGCCCGGTGTCACCACCACCTGCGCCGGATCGACCGCGATCCCGCGCGACCGCGCGACATCGACCGCGATCGCCTCGCGCAATTGCGGGATACCGGCCGCCGGGGTGTAGTGGGTCTGCCCGGTGCGGAGGGCCTTGACCCCCGCCTCGACGATATTCTCCGGCGTATCGAAATCCGGCTCGCCGATCTCCAGATGGATAATCTGCCGCCCTTGCGCCTCCAGCGCGCGCGCTTTGGCGAGCACCGAGAAGGCGGTCTCGGTCCCGAGGCGTGACATACGGCCTGCGAATCTCATCTGCCCTCCTGTCGTATCCTGTTCCCGCGCACCGCTTCCCGCACGCAGCGGACGATTGGCCCCATGATAGCGCATCGCCCGCGCATCCGGCGCGGCGACCCTAGCGCGGGACCGAGCGCACCGGACGTGCCTGGCGCAGTCCGTGGATCGCGGCCAGCAGCGCCGCGCCGCCGAGTACGAAGCCGGCCAGCGCCGTCGCGGGTGCCAGGCCGTAGCGATCGGCGACGACCCCGCCGACCAGCGGGCCGATCATCTGCGCGCTGGCGAAGATCGCGGTCATCAGGCTGAAACTCGCGGCGTAGCGGGTCGCCGTCACAGCGCGACGCAGCAGGGCCGTCATCAGGGCCGGAGCGCCGACGAAGGCGGTCCCCATCAGCAGCACCCCCAGCACTTCGACCCCGCGCGCCGGGACGAGCACGGCCAGCGCGCCGAGCGCGCCGAGCAGCAGCGCGAGCGCGAACACGAACCCGCTCGGCCAGCGATCGACCACGCGACCCCAGCCCAGCCCGCCAACCGCGCCCATCGCCCCGAGGGTCGCCCAGATCAGCCCGGCCTGCGACGGTGGCAGGCCCCGCTGCGTCACCAGCGCGACGAAAAAGGTGAAATAGATGATGTAGCCGCCCCCGAACAAGCCATAGGCGAGCGTGAAAAACAGCAGCCTGGCCGGATGCAGGAGATCCGCCAGCACCGCGAACGTCGCGACGCGGTCTGGCACCGGGGCCGACGCGGCGCGCAGCGCAGGCGCGGGAACCCCCGCCCGCAGCGCGCGCGCCAGGCCCCACGCCGCGCCGCCGCCGACCAGCCCCATCACCACCCAGACCACCCGCCAACTCTGCGCGATCCCGATGCCAAGCACCAGCGGCGCGAGCAGCCCGGAAACGACCACGCCAAGTGCGCCACCGGTCCAGATCACACCCGACGCCCGCCCACGCTCGGCGGGCGCGATCCGTTCCAGCGTCAGGGCGATCGTCAGCACCGTCGCGACGGCAGAGCAGACCCCGACGCCGAAACGCCACAGGCCGAGCTGCGCCAGATTAACGCTCGACGCCGACCCGATCATCGTCGCGCCCGTGAGCAGCAGGGCCGCCGCATTGAGCCGGATACGCTCGCGACTGCGCCCGACCAACGTCGGCGAGAGGAGCGTGCCAACCAGATAACCGGCCAGATTCGCGCTCCCCACCAGCCCGAACGCGCCGTATGAGCCGGTCAGGTCGGCGCGCAGCGCGGGCAGCAGCAGCCCATACGACAGCCGCGAGAAGCCGAGCAGCACCGCGAAAGCGAGCGCCGCCCAGGCGGTGAGCGCGCCATACGCGCCGCGATATGCAGCGCGATCGGGCGGGGCGGCGCGCTCATCGCTTGGCGACGATATGGGCAGGCGCATCAGATCCTCCGCAGCCGCGCCGCGCCCACCATCCGAGCGGATCACGCCGCCATACGTCGCGCTATGTCGCGGGTGACGGCGCAGCGGGTGCCAGCGGCACGACGAAGGTCCAGGAGATCGAGGAGGCGTCGGCAACGACCATGTCACCGCTTCGCCGCCCCATGGTGAAGGTCAGCGTCAACTCGTGAACAGACGGCTCGATTGCGGGGGTAAAGTCGTAACGGTCGCGCCGGGTGAAGCCCTCGGGACCGTCTCTCCCGCTCCCGCCAGTGCGGGTACCACGGTATTGCCCGCCACTGTCATCCTCGGCGGTCGCCAGGAAATCGGGTGGGCGCGACCACTGGCCGACCAGCGCGAGGCCCAGGTGCGCGACGAAGCCGCTCTCATACAGATCGAGTTCGCGGAGGATCACGCCGATTGTGGCGGTCAACGTTTGCTGACCGCCAGCGATGTTCGCCGACACGGCGCGCAGCGATCGTCCGAGGCGATGGTCCGACAACGCGACCACGCCTACGGCGTCACCCCGCCCGGCGCGCGCTTGCAGCATCCGGGCGCGCACCGCACCGAGATCGACTCCCATGCTCGCCAACACCCCGGCGGCGATCCCGTCCCCTTCCCGCGCCAGCCCGAGCAGCAGATGCCCGGTATCGACCTGTTCGTCGCCGAGCTGGCGAGCCTCGTCAACCGCCAGCTCGATCACCTTCTTGGTGCGCGGGGTGAGGCCGATCTCGCCCGCAGCCATCACCTCGCCGCGCCCGATGATGAATTCGATCGCCGTGCGGACCCTCGGCAACTGCACGCCCATCTCGGCCAGGACGCGCGCTGCCTCCCGGTCCGGCTCGCGCGTCAGGCCCAGAAGCAGGTGTTCGGTGCCGATGTAGTTGTGGTTGAAGCGCCGCGCCTCCTCCTGCGCCAGCGTCAGCACGCGCCGCGCACCTTCGGTGAATCGCTCGAAATTGGTGCCCGTCGAGGGCGCGACAGGATCGGTCGTCGGGTCGCGACGCGGCGAACCGCCAGCGCCCGACTGCGAGAGAACCTGAATAACCTGGGCGCGCAGCTTCTCCAGGCTCACCCCGAGATCGCCCAGGACTTCGGCGGCGATACCCTCCCCTTCCCGAACCAGCCCCAGCAGGAGGTGTTCGGTGCCGATGGAGCGGTGGTTCAGCCGCCGCGCCTCATCCACCGCCAGCTCGAGCACCTTCTTGGCGCGCGGCGATAGCCCGAACTCGCCCGCGATCAGCGTCTGACCGCGCTCGATCCGCTGCTCGACCGCCGCGCGCACCTGCGGCAGTTGCACGCCCAGGTTATTCAGCAGTCGCGCGGCGATGCCGTCCCCTTCGCGCACCAATGCGAGCAGCAGATGCTCCGTGCCAATGGAGGGGCTATTGAAACGCTGCGCCTCCTCCTGCGCCAGCGTCAGCACGCGCCGCACCCGCTCGGTGAACGTATCGAACCTCTCGGCCATCGTCCCACCTTCCCCTCATCCCTCACCACTCGGCACGCACCACTCGTCACTCGGCACCTGTCCCCATCCCGACCACCGGCAACGTCAGCGTCGCGTGCGGGACGATCAGGACGTCGGCCTCGGGACCGCAGCGCGCGGCGACCACCGCCAGCGCCTCCGCCATCGTGTCTGTCGCGAGCATGTGCGCGCGGCGGACCAGGTCGGGATCCTGCGCACCGACGACCAGGATCGCGCAGTGCTGCAACACCTTCGCCACCACGTAGGCCCGTTGCTGGCCGGGCGGATAGCCGTGCGCGTGGGCGTCGTCGATCACCGCCTGCGGACTCGCGGCCTCGCTGAGCGCGCGATAGAAACGCACCTCGCCCGCCCCGTTCCCTGCCCCTTCCGGCAACGACGCGGGCACGATGATCACCCCGCCCGCGCGCACCGCCGGGGTCGGGGCGAAGTGCAGGTAGGTGGCGGCGCGCGATGCCTGATAGAGATTGACATCCTTCGGCCAGCCGACCCCCGCGACCGCCGCGTCGTACTGGTGCGGGATCGCCACGGTGTAATGATCGGTCCCGACCGCCACGAGGTGATCGTGGACCGCCTCGGGCGCGCCCGCCGCGACCGCGACGATCCGGCCCTCATCGTCGAGGATCACGTTGAGGACGAAGCGCAGCCCCGCCCGGCGCGCGGCCTCGCGGACGATCGCCTGGAAGGGGTTGTCCGCGATCCGCCCGAGCCGGGTGGCGGGGAGATCGAGCATCTGCGGCCCATGCGTGAACGCGATCGTCGCCTCGCCGCCGCACCCGATCGCCAACGTCTTGCCGCCGCCGCTGTACCCGGCGTATTGATGCGGCTCGACCACGCCGGTGGCGATGATCAGGTCCGACCCATACGCCCGGCGATTGACCACCAGCGGGCAGCCCCCCGGCCCGGACCCCAGCTCGGTGAGCCCGGCCGGATCGCGCGCGTCGTGGTCGACCACCGTGTACCGTTGCGCAATCTCGGCACCAAGCTTCTCGCGCTTCTCCTCCGGCGTGCTGTCGCGGTGCAGCCCGGTGGCGACAAGGATCGTGATGTCCTCGCGCGCCACCCCGGCCAGTTCCAGCGCCGCGCAGATCGGCGGCACCAGCAGCATATCGGGGCAGGCCCGCGTGGCATCGGTGACGGCGATGCAGACCCGATCGCCCGGTTTCGGCAGCCGATCAAGACCGGGCGAGCCGAGCGGCTGACGCAAGGCATCGCGGATCGCGCCCGCCGCTTCGAGCGGCGGCGTGGGCCGCGACGTGACGACCGTGCCGCGCATACCGGGCGGTAAATCGAAGCCGAGCGTGCCATCGGCGAACGGGACGGTATACGTGCTCATGAATGTCTTCCCCGCCAGCGCCGTCGCCATATAGGCGACATCATACGATCCACATAGGCCCATAGACCCATAGACCCATAGACCCACGGAACGCTACACCCTTATGGTATCATGCCCGAACTTGGCGAGAACCGGCGTGGTCTCGCGTATCTGGTGATGTTGGGGCGACCCCTCCCCGCCGCTGCGGCGGCGACCCTCCCCTAAAAGGGAGGGCAGGAACGGGTCATGGCTATCGCGACAGGCGTTGCCGAACCGCAGCACCTAGCGCCGCGTTTCACAGTAGCGTGTCCGATTGCATTCCTCCCCTCTCCTCGGATGGGGAGAGGAGTGCCGCCCGCAGGCGGCGGGGTGAGGGTCCCTGCCGCCGCCCAAACGTCGCGTTAAAGGCCGTATCCCAACTACCGACCGATTACCGACTACCGACTACCGACTACCGACTACCGACTACCGACTACCGACTACCGACGACTCGCAGCAAAGGAGGAGCCATGAGAGGCAAGGTCACCGTAGTAGGCGCGGGGGCGGTGGGGGCCACGACCGCGCAATATCTGGCGCAGCGCGGCTACGCCGATGTGGTGTTGATCGACATCGTGCCGAATCTGCCACAGGGCAAGGCGCTCGATCTGATGCAGGCCGCGCCCGTTATTGGCTACGACACCCTGCTGACCGGCTCGAACGATTACGACGCTAGCGCCGGATCGGACGTCGTGGTCATCACCTCCGGTTCGCCGCGCAAGCCGGGGATGAGCCGCGACGATCTGCTGAAGATCAACATGAACATCGTCGGCGCGGTGACGCAGGAGTTGGTGTCGCGCAGCCCGAACTGCGTCATCGTGGTGGTGACCAATCCGCTCGACGCGATGTGCCACGTCGCGCTGAAGGGTTCGGGCTTCCCGAGCGAGCGGGTGATCGGCCAGGCTGGGGTGCTCGATTCGGCCCGCTTCCGCACCTTCATCGCGATGGAATTGGGCGTCTCGATCGAGGATGTCTCGGCCTTCGTCCTCGGCGGTCACGGCGACACCATGGTGCCGTTGCCGCGCTATTCGACCGTCGCGGGCATCCCGATCACCGAGTTGATCGCGGCCGACCGGATCAAGGCGATCTGCGAGCGCACGGCGAACGGCGGCGGCGAACTGGTGCAACTCCTCGGCACCAGCGCCTACTACGCGCCCGGTGCCGCGACCGCCGCGATGGTGGACGCCATCATGCTCGACAAGAACCGTATCCTGCCGTGCAGCGCGTACCTCACCGGCCAATACGGCATCGACGATCTCTACGTCGGCGTGCCGATCAAGCTCGGCGCGGGCGGCATGAAGCAGGTGATCGAGATCACCCTGACCGACGAAGAACGCGCCGCGCTCGACAAGTCCGCAGGCGCGGTCCGCGAACTGCTCGAAGCGATGGAACGACTCGGCGCGGCATCCTGACGACCGACGCCGCCGACAAAGATGTACGCTCGCGGTGAACGGAGCGCCCATGGAGCGCCAGCCCGGCACGGAGGAGTTGATCGGCGTCGACCAGGCGCGCGACACGATCCTGGCCGGGGTGGTGGCGCTGCCGCCGGTGGCGCTGCCACTCCTCGATGCCCTCGGTCTCGTCCTGGCCGAGGAGATCGTCGCGACCGAGGACATCCCCCCTTTTCGCAATTCGGCCATGGATGGCTACGCGGTCCGTGCGGCGGATCTCACCGGGGCCGCGCCGCGTCGCCCGGTGCGATTGCGCGTCGTGGCCGAGGGTCCGGCCGGCTACGCGCCGCAGGGCGAGATCACGCCCGGCACCGCGATCCGGATCATGACCGGTGCGCCCCTCCCGCCGGGCGCGGACACGGTCGTCCGCTTCGAGGAGACCGACGAGCCGCAGCGCGGTAACGCCCCGGCGCATGGTCCGCGCGCCCTCGAGGTCGCCATCGGGGTGGCGCAAGGGCCGTGGATCAACGTGCGCGAGGTCGGCGAGGATGTGCGCCGGGGTCAGGTGGTCCTCCAGCCCGGTGCCCTGCTCCGTCCGGCCGAGATCGGCGTCCTGGCCTCGCTCGGGCGCGTGACCGTACAGGTCCACCGGCGACCGATCGTGGCGATCGTCTCGACCGGCGACGAGCTCGTCGAGCCGGGCCGACCGCTCCGACCGGGCCAGATCCGCAACAGCAACAGTTCCACCCTGGCGGCCCTCGTGCGCCGCTACGGCGGCATCCCCCGACCGTTGGGCGTGGCCCGCGACACCGTGGCCGACCTCACCGCCACGCTCGACGCCGCGCGCGACGCCGACCTGATCGTCTCCTCAGGCGGCGTCTCGCTCGGCGACTACGACATGGTCAAGGACGTGCTACGGGCCGAGGGGCGGATCGCGATCTGGCAGGTGCGCATGAAGCCGGGCAAGCCGCTCGCCTATGGGCACCTGGGCGGCAAGCCCTTTCTCGGCCTACCGGGCAACCCGGTCGCCGCCTTCGTCTCCTTCGAGCTTTTCGCCCGCCCGCTCATCCTCCGCCTGCTCGGACACACCGACCTGCGGAAACCGACGATCCGCGCGCGCCTCACCGCAGCGGTCGACAATCGCGGCGGTCGCCGCCACTTCGTCCGCGCGATCGTCACCGCCGGGTCGACGGGGCCGCTCGTGCGACCGAGCGGCGAGCAGGGTTCCGGCGTCCTCACCGCGCTCACCCGCGCCAACGGGCTCCTGATCGTCCCCGATGATGTAGAATACCTGCCGGTCGATGCGTTGGTCGAGGTCGAGATGCTCCATTGGGAGCAAGGGAGCGGCGACGTCATCGCCGTGCCGGACTGAGCCGCCACTCCGCGAACGGCTCATCGCGACGAATCTGCCATATCGCTAGATGTAGGAGGGGGAGCCGCTGCGGCGCTCGCTCGCTCGCTCCTATCCCGGGCCTCATCCCCTGGCACAGATTTCGCATTGGCGTCGGTGGTTCGCTCGTCCGGGCGCGCATCCGCAGCCCCTTCGTCAGATGCCTCGCCGCCGCCGCGCGCCGGGAGCAGGGCCAGCAGGATCGCGATCAGCGAGAGAAACGCGAAGAGATGGACGCGCAGACCGAGGAAGCCGCTCGACCAGCCGAGAACCCAGATGATCGCCGAGAGGAGCGCTGCGACCCAATACATCTTTCTCCGTATCTGATCGCGGGCCTACTTCTTGAGCGCGCACGATCGGCGCGGCGGCGATCATACCCACCGCCGCACGCCGCCGCAAGACACGCATGGAATGCCCTCGAACGATGGGCGGGAGGAACATGAAGTCATGGCGAACACAAAGCGGACCGGCCTGGCGCGCTTGCGCGTCGCCACGCCCGGTGTCAGCGCGCTTTTCAGCGTGGTCCGCGAACTGAGCTTTGACGAGTTGCGCGACGAGGCGATGTTGCCCCCGCGCCTGCTCCTGATCGGCACCGATCAGGGGCAACTCACCGCCGTGCGCGACACCCTGGCGACCGGCGGCGGCGGGAACCTGATCGAGACGGCCCTCAGCGAGGCCCTGCCGCCGCACCTCGACAGCTTCGACGGGATCGTGCTACTCAATCTCCCCCAGGCCGAGCGCAACCGTCCGGCCATCCAGCGGTTGCTCAACGACGTCGAGACGGCGGGGCGCACGCTCGCCTTCCAACTCCCACCGGCGGGGGAACCCGCGCAGGGCCTCTCCACGCCGGAGGCGCTGATCGACGATCTGCGCGGGCGGCTCGTGTCGCGGCTGTCGCACCGGCAACTCGCGCTGGGCCGCTATTTCCCCTCATTCCGCAAACAGGCGGCGAATGCCGTGATCAACCAGACGTCGCGGGCGAATGCGGAGTTCGCGCTCCTCTCCAACATCCCCGCGCTGATCCCGATCTTCGGCAATCTGATGGCGGTCGGTGCCGACTTCCTGGTCCTCACCAAGAACCAGTTGATGCTGATCTACAAGTTGGCGGCGCTACACGGACGGGATCTCACCCAGCCCTGGCGCATCTATACCGAGATGCTGCCGATCGTCGGCTCCGGCATCCTCTGGCGCACGGTGGCGCGCGAATTGACCGCGCTAATCCCGTTCGCCGCCGGGACGATCCCGAAGGTGCTGATCGCCTATGCCGGGACGGCGGTCGCCGGTCAGGCGGCCAACTTCTACTACCTGCAAGGCGAACGACCATCGCGCGAGTACTTGCAGCAGCTCTACCTGCGCGCCTCCGAGATGGCCCGCGCCTTGCCGCTGCCCGGTCGCGGCGAGCGCCGTGGCCGCGACGTGATCGAGGGCCATTTCACCGAGAGCCGACCAGGAGCCGACGCGGAGACGGCCCCCCCAACCGAGCATCCCATCCCCTCACCCGCGCCCCAATCCGCGCCACCAGTCAAGGATGCGCCGCCGGTGAGAGCCGCAGGCGACGAAGCCGCCGCCGATCCGCCACGATAGGGACGGAACGGCAATAGCATACTCCAGCGGGCGGGCGGCGATACCAATCGCCCGCCCGCCGCGTTGTTAAAGCACACGGTATACTTCGCCCGAATCTGCTACACTGACGCGGGTACATAATGAACGTACACCTGGGTGAACCTGCAAGCTTGCGCCCCTAAGAGAGGATATGAGGATGGGACGAACCGTTGATCTCGCGCGACTCGGCCTGCTGACCGGCATCGCCGGGAGTGCCCTGCTGTTGGGGGCCTGCACCCGCCCGGGTGCCGCCGTCGATGCCACCCAAACCCCCGTCGTCACCGTTCGCAGCTCGCCGAGCGTGGTCAGCACCGCCACGCGGGCTGCCACAGCCGTGGTCGTCCCCAGCGCCGCGCCGAGCGCCGCCCCGGTCGTCCCCTCGCGGGCACCCAGCGCCCCTCCCGCCGCCACCGCGACGACAGCACCCGTCGCAGGTCGCAAGTACGCGGTGCAGTCCGGCGACACCCTCAGCGCCATCGCCGAGCGCTTCGGGGTGACGATCCAGCAGATCATCGACGCCAACCGGCTCCAGAATCCCGACCTCCTACTGCCCGGCCAGGAACTGATTATTCCCGGCCAGTAGGAGCCGCGAATCGCATCGCATCCCACCCTTGACACCACACATGGTGGCATGATATTCTTTCTCCAGTCGAGAGCGGGGCGACCTCTCCTCGCACTATTAATGACCAATGAGGGTAAAGGAGGTGGTGCTTATGAGTAGCCACGAGCGTATGGGCATCTCCACGGGTGCAAAGCTCTAGCTATCCATCCCTGGTGATGTCCAATACGGCGCTTCAGCGGCGGTCGATAATATCGACCGCCGCTTCTTTGTGTTTACTGCCCTGGTATGGCGAGCCAATAGTATTTGCCTCAAACCTCGTCGGTGCCCGTCGGGCGGGTCCTCGATCGCCAGCGCGACATTCACCACTATCACGCCAGAGGGCGGGCCAATCGGCCCGCCCCCCCACAGACACCGCGTTGCGCCGTTGAACGGTTAGGCCTCGCCGTCCCGCTCCGTCTGCGGCCCTGCGTCGGCCCCTTCTTCGGAAGCCTCGGCTTCCTCGGTGACCTCGGCGTCCTCGCCGGCCGCTTCCGCCACAGCGGCGGCCTCAGCCTCCTCCTCGGCCAATTCCTGCTCGAAGTCGACCGACTGCGACACGGTCACCAGCGCCTCATCGCCCGGGGTCACCAGCGTCACGCCTGCCGGCAACTCCACATCACTGGCCGAGAGTTGCGAACCGATCTCCGTCAGCACTGACACATCGATCGTCAGCGCCGCCGGCAGCGCACCCGGCAACGCGCTCACCTGCACCTCGGTGAGCGTCTGCACCAGCACCCCGTCCTCGTTGGTGACCGCCGGTGCTTCGCCGGTCAGGGCCACCGGCACCGAGATGGTCAATTCGACCCGCATATCCGGCGCGAGGAAATCGACGTGCGTCAGGCGGCGATGGGTATGGTCGTACTGCACCTGATGGATCAGCACGGAACGACTCGCGCCACCCTCCAGGCGCAGCTGGAGCAGCGCCGACCTGCCGAGCTGCACGTAGACGCGCTCGATGTCTTTGGACACGAGCGTAATCGCATGTGTCCCCTCGACGCCCGGCCCGTAGAGTACTGCCGGGACCAACCCCTGCCGACGTAGCTTCTTCACGGCCTTGCCCACGATCGTACGAGGTATCGCCATCAGTTCCGTTGTTGCCATCCGCGCTCCCCCCCTCATGCCGCTTCCCATTACCACGCAATACCGGCGCACTACCAGCGAATCCGGCCCGCGTCAGCAGGCCACCCCACAACGGGAGCCGCGCCACGCCGACCGTCGCCAACGACCTCTCGAAAACGTGTCCACCATCGCAGGCTGGATCGTGAGCATCAACGCACCACGCCGACCGAACACAAAGAATCGCGCACAGCGCGATAGGCGCGCGACGGCGCGAAGCAAACGGCAGTATAGCAGACCGCTACCCAGACCCGCCAATCGCACAAGGTGGGGGGGTGGTGTAGCGTCTTGCGCGGCGGGGAGCGCAGGCACTGCCGACACCTGCCCGAGCCACCGCCACCCACCTCGCCCCCCAGTCCGCGCAGGCGGACTTCGTGGCGAGCAAGGCGAGCCTTCAGCCGGGACGATGGCAGAGCCCTGCGGAGCCTCAGTCCAACGGCATCCCACGCCGTACCGCCGTCCCCACCCCAACGGCATCCCCGCCTCCGCCACGCACGATCCTGAACCGCGCCCCAAGGCGGTCGTATACGGGGGTGCGATTCAGCATCCTGCGTGGGTGTTTCGGGCGGGGTGGCAGGCGGTTGAGGCCCCAAGGCGCGGTGGTGGCAGGGCAACGCGGGGCCTCCGCCGCGCATTATCCTGAGCCGCACCCGTCACCGCCCACCCCCATCGCAACCCCCAGCGTGGCAACCCGCAACGCCCCGCTGGTATACTCCTCACCATAATCACGCCCGAGCGGCGTCCACCGACCACTCTTCACTCAGGAGACAACGCGCGGATGGTCCAGCCACGCGCAACGCCCGTGAACAGCCGCAAGCGCCCCCGGCAGACACGCGGCGCGCTGCTCGGCCTGCTCGCGATAACGCTCATCCTCACGGGTGGCTGCGGGAGCAACCGGCCCGACCGCGCGGATATGTCGCCGGTGTACGTCGCTCTCGGCGCTTCGGATTCGGTCGGGATCGGCGCGGCCCGACCGGCCGACCAGGGCTGGGTGCCGCTCGTGGCGGCGGGCCTGCCGGACAACGCCCGACTGGTGAATCTCGGTGTCAGCGGCGCGACCCTCACCGAGGTCATCGCCGGGCAACTGCCGATCGCCACCGACGCCGCGCCGCGCTGGGTCACCATCTGGCCGGGGCCGAACGACTTCCGCAACGGCGTACCGCTCGACCGCTTCACCACACAGCTCGACCAGATCCTCGCCGCGCTCCGACCGCCCGGCACGACCGCCGACCCTGTGCGCCGGGTCGTGGTCCTCAATCTGCCCGACCTCCGGGCCCTCCCGGTGTTCGCGACGGTCGCCCCGGACACGCTCGACACGCGGGTGCGCCAGTGGAACGCGGCCATCGCGGCGACCGTCGCGCGGCACGCCGACCACGCCATCCTGATCGATCTCTACGCCGACCGGGACGGCATCGCCGCCCACCCGGAGTACATCAGCGGCGACGGCTTCCACCCCTCATCTGCCGGCTACCGGCGTGTCGCCGACGTGACCCTCGCCACCCTGAGAGCGCATGATCCGACGCTTCCTCGCTAACATCGGCGGCCAACAGCCTGTGCCCGACCCGAACGCACCGGCGGTCGAGGCGCGCGCCCTCCACAAACACTATCGCACCGGCCTGATCGAGGTCGAGGCGCTGCGTGGCATCGATCTGCGGATCGCGCGGGGCGAACTGGTCGCGATCGTCGGGCCGTCGGGCTGCGGCAAGACCAGCCTGCTCAACTGCCTCGCCGGGCTGGAGACCACCTACGAGGGGGAGGTCTGGCTGACCGGTGTGCCGCTCGCCGCCCTCTCCGACGCCCGTCGCGCCGCCCTGCGCGCCCGTGCCACCGGCTTCATCTTCCAGTCCTTCAACCTGCTCCCGACCCTCAACGCCATCGAGAACGTCGAGTTACCCCTGCTGATCACCGGCACGCGCGGCGGCGAGGCCCGGCGTCGCGCGCGCGAAATCCTGACCACCGTGGGCCTCGCCGACCGCCTCGACCATCGCCCCGCCGCCCTCTCGGGCGGCCAGCAACAGCGCGTGGCGATCGCCCGCGCGCTGGTCAACCGCCCGGCGATCGTGTGGGCCGACGAGCCGACCGGCAACCTCGACAGCGACTCGGCGGCGGACATCATCGCGCTCATCCGGCGACTGAACCGCGAGGACGGCCAGACCTTCGTGATCGTCACCCATGCCGCCGACGTCGCCAGCGAGGCATCGCGCCTGATCCGTATGCGCGATGGTCGCATCGTCGAAGACTCCGCCGATCAGGCGACCATGCCGACAACGGGCGTGCCGCTCACGGACAGTGTCAGGGCACGCGCGGCGGATTAGGGCCGTCGCACCCGCCGGGCCGGGCCCGCCCATGGCGCGATCGGCACCGCACAGGCAGGATAGGCACAGTCGATGGAACAATTCCTCGCCCTTCCCCTCGCCAACATGGCCGTCGCGGTCGGCCTCCTGCTGACCCTGTTGATCGGCGCGGCGCTCTTCCTCAACGGTCAGGGGGGGCTGCTCCTGAAGCTGGGCGCGCGCAACCTGCCGCGTCGCCCGGTTCGCGCCGCTCTGATCGTCCTCGGCCTGACCCTCTCCACCACCACGATCAGCGCCGCCTTCGGCACCGGCGACACGATCAGCTCGACCCTCCGCGCCCTGGTGACCGAGACCCTCGGGACCACCGACGAGGCGATCGTCTTCAACGTGCCCCGTCAGAGCGCCGGGGATCAGGCCCGCGCGCTCGCCAGCGGGGCCTTCGGCGGCCTGAAGGCGACCGACCTCGGCTTCTTCCCCCAGGGGGAGTTCGACCAGCTACGGGCGCGCGTGGCCGGAAGTACGTCGATCGCCGCCCTCGCCCCCGCCATCGCCGATCAGGTCACGGTCGTCCTCGGCGAGGAAGGGTTGACGCGGACGGCGATCGGCCTCCTCGCCACGCGCACCCCCGACCCGGCCTTCGGCCCCTTGCGCAACGCCACGGGCACCCCGCTCAGCCTGGAAACCCTGGCGGACGACGAGGTGATCCTCAACGCCGCCGCCGCCGGACTCTTCGGCGCGACGACCGGGCAGTACCTGACCATCCGCACGCGCGAGGATGCCCCGACTGTCCCCGGCGTGCCGCCGCAAGAATGGCGCGTGCGGATCGCGGCGCTCGCCACCAACGGCGGCATCGGCGGGGCGTCCCCGCTGATCATCGCGTCGCTCCCCGCCTACCAGCGCGCGATCGGTCGGCAGGCGCAGATCAACCAGATCCTCGTCGCTAATCGCGGCGGTGCCGCCAGCGTGACCGCCAGCGGGGCGGCGAGCAGCGATCTCCGCAACGCCCTGGTCGATCGCGACGCGGCGCGCGGCTTGCAGGAGTATCTCGCCCGCCCGGAAGCGCAGCGCGCCCTCCTGGAAGCGTCCGGCACGTTGCAAGGGCGCGAGCGCGACAAGCTCCTGGCGCTGCGCCTCGCCGCGACCGAGGCGACGACCAACGCGCGCTTCGTCAGCCTCGCCACCGACCCGCGCGTCCGTCGCCAGCTCCTCGGGCTGGCGAGTCGACTCCCGAATACCGGCGAGCGCCGCGTCGTCTTCGGTCAGCTCCGCGCGCTCACCGTCCTCTCGGTGCTCGAGGTGAAGCAGGAAGGGCTCGACCAGGCCGACGGGTACGGCGGCGTCGTCACGACCGTCTTCCTCGTCCTCGGTATCTTCTCGCTCGGCGCGGCCATCCTGCTCATCCACCTGATCTTCGCGCTGCTGGCCACCGATCGCGCCGCCGAGTTGGCGACGCTGCGTTCGCTCGGCCTGGCCCGGCGACAGATCATGGCGATCTTCCTGGCCGAGGGGCTCCTCTACGCGCTGCTCGGCGCGGCGCTCGGCACCCTCGCCGGCGTCTTCGCCACGCGGCTGACGGTTCGCTCACTCGCCGCCGCCCTGGCCGGTTTCGGCTACCAGCTCACGCCGCGCATCGAACCGCGCTCGATCGTCGTCGCCTTCCTCGGCGGGACGCTGCTCACTTTCCTGGCGATGTGCGTCTCGGCCTGGCGCGTCAGCCATACCGAGATCATCGCGGCCACGCGCGGCGAGGAGCAGGCGGAGGGTCGCGGCGGCGGTCTCCTGCCGGGGTGCGTCCTGCTCCTCGCCGCCGCCCTGATCTGGCGACGCTGGGCCGAACCCGCCTCGGTCTACCTGCCAGCGCCGCCGCTGGTCGCCCCCGGCATCCTCTCGCTGCTCGTCCTCGGGGCAACGCTGCTGGCGGGCGGCGCGGTGGATCTCGGTCGCCATGCCCGCGCCGAGCAGTTCCGCGCGGCGCTCGGTACCGGGGCGGGCTTCCTACTGCTGGGTATCTGGCTCCGCGCCCTGCTCCGGCCACCGACGTATGGCGTCGATCTGCGCGCCAATGCGCTGGTCGCGGCGGTCGGCGGGCTGGTGCTGATCGTCGCCGGCGTCTGGACCGCCACGCGCGCGTTGCCCCCGCTCCTGCGCGGACTCGATCGCGGGCTGTGGCCCTTCGCGCGCCTGCGCCTGATCGTGCGCCCCGCCGCCGCCTACCTCGGTGCCGGACGAGCGCGCACCGCGCTCACCGTGACGATGTTCGGGATGGTCGTCTTCATCATGGTCGCGGCCCTCACGCTGATCGACACGCTGGTCACCGCCTATGCCGGGAACGAGCCGCCGGTGGCCGGGTTCGATCTGCGCGCCGACCTGCCCGCCAGCGCGACGACCGCCCAACCCCTCACGGACATGGAGGCCGCCCTGACCGCAGCCACCGGCGTCCGTCGCGCGGCATTCGGCGCGCTCGGGGGCCTCGCCACGCTCGATGCGCGCAGTATCCAGTTCGGCGTGCCGCGCGCCACCTGGCGCTACGCGTCGCTCGTGATGGCCGATGACGGATTTCTCGATGGCGTGGCGGTCGGCTTCGAGCGCCGCGCGGTCGGCTATGACAGCGACGCGGCCATCTGGCGCGCGGTGCGCGAGGGGCGCGGCTTGGCGATCGTCACCGGCTCGAACGCCAGCGCCCTCGTCGCACCGCCGGATGGCGCGGGCACCTTCGACCCTTTCACCATCTGGGTCAGCGCCGACGCGGGCGGCACCCCGCTCAAGCTGACGGTGATCGGCATTCTCGACCCGCGCGCCGAGGTCGCCACCGGGCTCTGGGTGTCGCGCGCCACGGCCACCGGCCTCGGTGTCTCGCTTGCCCCGCCGACGACCTATTACTTCGCGCTCGCGCCCGGCACGGCGGCGCAAGATGCCATCGCCGGATTAAAAGTCTCGTTCACCGACCGCAGCCTGGTCGTGACCGATCTCAGCAACACCCTCCGCCTCGGGCGCTCGATCCGCGCGTTGCTCACCCAGTTGGTGCAGGGCTTCATGGGCCTCGGCCTGATCGCGGGCGTGGCCGCCCTCGGCATCGTCGGTATCCAGTCGGTGATCGAGCGCCGTCAGCAACTCGGCACCCTGCGCGCGCTCGGCTACACGCGCGGCCAGACCCGCGCCACGCTCGCGTTCGAGTCGGCCACCGTCGCCGCGCTCGGCATCGCGCTCGGCGCCGGCCTCGGCCTCATCCTGGCGCGCAGCCTCGTCACCCTCCTGGCCGTGCGCGCCCCCGAAATCCGCTACGCCGTCCCCTGGGACCAGATCCTCTTCACCCTCGCGCTCGCTTGGCTGGGCACCCTCGGCGCGCTCGCGATCGCCGCCTGGCAAGCCGGGCGCATCTCCCCCGCCGACGCCCTACGCACGACAAACTGACCCGCGGCTCGGGGTATAGACCGCAGTATCGCCGCCACGCCCGGCCGACGCCCGCTGCACGGGTGCGATTCAAAAGTTTGCGTCGTGGGGGTGCGGGCGCTGCCGACGCCGACGCGCGGTGGCACCATCTATCCCCCCAGTCCGCGCAGGCGGACTTCGTGGCCGCGCCTTCAGCCGGGACTTCAGTCCAGCGGCCCTCCGCCCTCGCCATGCAAAAGGTTGAACCGCACCCCATCACCCCGAAGCGGTGGTGCCGAATCTCCCCGCCGCGTATACTTATGGCCGCACGATTAGCGCGTCGCCCGACGCCTCCCGGCTGGGGCTGGCCCCGCCTGTTGTCCCGGCGCGTGCGCCACGAGGGGAATCGCGAGGGGGTTGTGAGATGGACCGTTCACCGATTCCGATGACGGCGGAAGGGCTGGAGAAGCTGCGCGAGGAGTATGATTACCTGATCCATACCGGTCGCCGCGAGATGTCGCAGCGCATCCAGGCGGCGCGCGAGTTGGGCGATCTGCGCGAAAACGCGGAGTACGACACGGCCAAGAACGATCAGGGGCTGATGGAGGCCCGCATTCGCCAGATCGAGGATGTCCTCAAGCGCGCCACGGTCATGGATGCGATCGATGGCAGCGCGCGACAGGCCACCGTGACGATCGGCTGCACCGTCACGATCGAACTCGATGGCGAGGAGGAGACCTACACCATCGTCAGCCCGGTCGAGGCCAAGCCGCGCGACGGGCGCATCTCGAACGAGTCGCCGGTCGGTCGCGCCCTGCTCGGCCACAAACGCAACGACAAGTTCCAGATCACCATGCCCAATGGCCGCAAAGTCCCGGCGAAGATCAAAACGATCACCCACTGAGCGGAGGGGAAACGCGTTTTTTTCCACCGGGCCACCAAAAGCCGAGGGCGGGGCAACACATGCCGCCCCGCCCTTTTGTTCGACGGCACCGCCCCTCGCCCCCTCGGCTCAGTCGCCCACCTTGTGCAACGCACCGGGCTTGTGCGCGGCTTCCTCGCCGCTGGCATCGCTCACGACCAGATATTCCAGGTTCTCCTTCGAGGCGGCGACGTAATGGCCCTTGATCTCGATCGGGGCCGTCAGCTTGCGCTTGATTTTCCCGGTTGTTGTGCCCTGCGGCGTCTTCCACTCGACGTGGTCGCCGCGCTTGAAGTCGTCGCCCATCGTCCTACTCCGTGATCTGTCGACCCAGCCCACTCGGGTCGAAATAGGCCCGGAAGCGTGTGATCCGGTCGTCCGCATACTCGATCACGCTGACGCCATCGTAACTGAGCGGCTTGCCCGCGACGGTGGTCCCGGTTGAGGTCCATTCGAGCGCGACGCGCCCCTCCACCTCGATCACATTGCGGAAGTTCGAGCGCAACTCGCCGAACGTCTCGCGATACTCGGTCCAGAATTGGCGCGCGCCATCCTGGCTGTGGAACTTCTCGGGCACATTCACGTTCCCGACCTCGGCCTCATCGCCGTGCAACTCCACGAGCGGCCCGACCTCGCGCTCCTGCTCCAGCTTCCCGAGCGCATCGATGAAGCGCTGGGCCAGATTCGTCGCCATCAACCTCACTCCTTTGTCGGTTTCCCCCGGCGATCGGGCGCGTAGGCCCGCCGCTGCGCGTTGTGACGCAACATGTATGCCAGAAAGGCTTGCACACAGGACTCTGGGGCTGCGGTCGAAAACCGAGCGTGACACGGCGGCACTCACGCGCCCCAGAAGCGCTCCAACGCGGCGGTCGTCTGCGCCAACTCGTCGAAGTGCGGCAGGCCGCGCGTGGGGGATATTCGTGCCGCGCGCCAGTTCGGTCGCCGCTCGCACAATGCGGGCAGCGCATCGAACGAAACGAAGGCGTCGCGGTCGTACAGCACCAACGTCGGCTGCTCGACGCGCTCGTAGACGGTCGGCAGGATGTCGCGCGTGAACAACGCGCCGCTGATGAAGCTGAGGGGCGCGAACCGCGCACCGGGCTGATGGCTCGTGGCATAGTCGTAGGCGATGAGTCCCGCGTCGGGCTTCCCCTGAAAGCTCTGCTGCAGGAAATACCGGATACTCGGCGGCGAGACGAGCAGATCGTAGAACGGCTGACTCCACAGAGGCCGCGCGAAGCCGCGCAGCAGGCGCGCGCTGGTCGCCGCGCTCTCGGCCCGCTCCGCCTCGCTTAATGGACCCCGCTGCCAGCCAAGGCCACTCGGCGAGATCAACGCCAGCGAGCCGACCCGCTCCGGCAGCGCCAAGGCGGCGGCGGCGGCGAACTCGCAGCCGAGCGAGAGGGCGATCACATCGACCGGCCCCGGTTCGCGCACTTCGCGTTCCAGCAGTTCAACCAGGGCGGCGGTGAAGAGCGCGGGCGTGTAGGGCCGCTCGCCGCGTTCGGAGAAGCCATAGCCCGGCAAATCGAGCGCATAGGTCGGCCGACGATGGCGGTACGCCTCGAAGAGGGGGCGCATCTCGTAGGCCGAAGCGGCCGCGTTCACGCTATGCACCAGCACCAGCGGTCGCCCACCCACCTCGCGCGCCGCGTAGTACCCGACCACCCCGGCCTCGCGACTCCGAAACTCCCGCCGCTCCGCATCGATCGCGGGCGGCAGCGCCACCGCATGATCGACCCCGAGCGCACTGTACGCCCCCCACCCGCCCGCCACCCCCCCAACCGTCGCCAGCGCCCCCAGCGCCCCACCGAACACCCCCCGCAACACCCCACCCCACCGATCCGACATGGATACCCCCCTACCCGACCCACCGGGATCGTGACCTACGCAGTTGAACACAGATGAGGCACGATCCTGACTCGACTCCACACCCAGATCCATAGACCATGGGGATATGTCGCTAACGGCTCCCTGTTCCCTTGAATGCGCCGGACCCACCCCGCCCAGCCA
>JAABUN010000142.1_pt1 | contig 177266 bp, 156 predicted proteins | sample 5559311 | NCBI WGS metagenome assembly JAABUN01 (sample SAMN10711877, study PRJNA513370) | rock metagenome | isolation source: Antarctica rocks | place: Antarctica: Victoria Land, Siegfried Peak sud
CAGATCGGGACAGGCGAGCCGGCGATCCCTGCTCTCAGCCGGTCTCTGACGACCAGTGGGTTGGACGGTCTGCCGGCTCGCCGTGGCATCGGCCACCCCACTACCATACAAGGGGTTGGGGAGGGGTGACATACCCTAGTCGGCGTTGACCCGGAAGCCCGGCTGACTCTGCTGGTCGGCGGTGGTCTGCGGCTGGCGCGGGACCATTCCGGCATTCGGGTCTTCCGGCGTCGCGGGGCCGAAGATCGCGGTGACCTCGGTACCGTCGATCGTCTCCTTCTCGAGCAGCGCCGCGACAAGCAAGTCCAGCTGCGGCCGGAAGCGGGTGTTGACCTCCAGCGCCCGATCCAGCGCCGTCTCGACCATGTCACGGATGGCGGTGTCGAGCCGCTGGGCCGTGCTGTCGGAGAACGACTTGTCCTGGGTGATCTCGCGGCCGAGGAAGACGTGCTCCTCACCGGCGCCCAGGTAGATCGGGCCGACGTCCGAACTCATGCCCCAGAGGCCGACCATCCGGCGAGCCAGCGAGGTGGCTTCCTTGAGGTCGCTCTCGGCGCCCGTCGTGACTTCGTCATAAACGACCATCTCGGCGGCGCGGCCACCTAGCAGCATGGCGAGCCGGCCAAGCAGATAGGTGCGGCTGTAGTTGTGGCGATCCTCGTCCGGCATCTGGACGGTCACGCCCAGGGCGCGGCCGCGGGGGACGATGCTGACCTTGCGGAGCGGGTCGGAGCCCGGCGTGAAGTGAGCGACGATCGCGTGGCCGGCCTCGTGGTAGGCGACGACCTCGCGCTCCTTCGGGTTCATCAGCCCGTTGCGGGTCGTGCCGAGGAGGATCTTGTCGAGGGCTTCCTCGAAGTCGCTCGGCGTGATCTCACGCCGGTTGCGGCGGGCGGCGGTCAGCGCGGCCTCGTTGACGAGGTTGGCCAGGTCCGCTCCGGAGAAGCCGGTCGTGCCGCGGGCCAGGGACGGGAGGTCGATGTCGCTGGCGAGCGGGATGCCGCGGGAGTGGATGTTGAGGATGGCCTCGCGTCCACGCCGGTCGGGCAGGCCGATCGTGACCTGGCGGTCGAAGCGGCCCGGCCGGAGCAGGGCGGGGTCGAGTACGTCCGGGCGGTTCGTGGCCGCCATGACGATGACTTCCTGGTTGGTGTCGAAGCCGTCCATCTCGACGAGCATCTGGTTGAGCGTCTGCTCGCGCTCGTCGTTGGAACCGCCCAGACCGGCGAACCGCTGACGACCGACGGCATCGAGCTCGTCGACGAAGATGATCGCCGGGGCCGAGGCCTTGGCCTTCTCGAAGAGATCGCGGACGCGGCTCGCGCCGACACCGACGAACATCTCGACGAACTCGGAGGCGGAGACGCTGTAGAACGGTGTCCCGGCCTCACCGGCAACGGCCCGGGCCAGAAGGGTCTTGCCGGTGCCCGGAGGGCCGACGAGCAGGACACCGCGCGGCAGTCGGGCGCCGAGGGCGTGGTACTTGGCCGGGTTGCGGAGGAAGTCGACGACCTCGGTCAGCTCCTGCTTGGCCTCGTCCTCGCCGGCGACGTCGGCGAAGGTGACCTGCGGGCGCTCCGGGTCGTGCTGGCGAGCCTTGCTCCGGCCGAAGCCGAAGACGTTCTGCTGGCCGCGGCCCATCGAGCGGGCCATGAACAGGATCAGGCCGAGGAACAGGAGGAACGGCAGGAAGCTGAGCAGGATCGTTAGAAAGCCGGACCCGCTGGGCTGTCGCCCCTCGACGGTGATGGCCGTGTTGTTAGTCGTCAGCGCCTGGACGAGCTGCTGATCGTCGAAGTTCGGCGGACGCTCGGCCGTAATCTGGTTGGTGGTGGTAATGCCATCACCGCCCGCCGCGACCAGGGCGCCATCCCCGTTGACGTAGATGTCGGAGGTGAGGTCGGCGTCGATCTCACCGGTCCCGACCGTGACGTGGGTCGCGTTGTCGGCGCCGATGACCTGCCCGGTCAGGATCGAATAGTCGACCGAGGTCCGGCCGCCGTTGTTGTCCCGCCCGAAGGCGTTCCAGGCCCAGAAGCCGAGGATGACGACAACGACCGCCGCGATCGCCCAGGATGGGATCCGGGACCGCGGGGAGGGGGAATCGCCGCTTTGGTTGTTCTGGCCGTTCTTGTTCGGGCCCTGCGGTCGGCCGTTGCCGTTGCCGTTCTGTGGTGGACGCGGCGGCTGGTTACCGTCTCGCTGTTGCATCAACGCTTCCATTTCTGATCATGATGGGCCGGGAAGGGCGCCCGGACCGGCTGAACCACGGGACGGCACCGCGGGGTCTGACTTCGCGGCGTGACCTGATGGCGCAGATGCACGGGGCGGGCCAGATCGAGCGGCCACCGCGGGGACGTGTGTCACCGGGTGATCGGCTCGCTGGGTGGGCGACGGCTGATGAGGCACCAGACGTATGGCTCTCATCTATTGTACGACGTTTAACCTGACCATTCGGCTCCGGACAGTCACGGATGTGTCACGTTTTGTCCGGTGTCGCGCGCCTTTCTGGCTCTCCTGGCGGATCGCCCTCACCGCGCACCTGCCCGTTCGGAGAGGTTCGGATGACCGGGCCGGTTATGGAGCAGCGCGACTGCGACGTTGTCGGCCGGCGACCACGCTGGTCGCATTCGGCCCGCGGTGGCCATGACCAGATGAGGAAGGCGATAACCGCCGGGTGGACGAGGTCCGGGGCGTCGACCGTGGCTCGGATCCATGAGATGCTCCCGACCCGCGACCATGCCGGGAGCGGGATGTGCGGCCGCCTCGTCACCTGTCTGGCGGAGGGCGTCATCACCCTCGCACCGGACATGGATTCGCCAGACAACCATGGAAAGGCCAAGCGTGTCAGACCTCGGGACGCACCGGATCGCCCGGATCGAGCAGGGCGACCTCGTCAGCCACTACCCGCGCCCGATCGGCCGGAACTCGCACCTCGGCAGCCACGGCACCGGCAACACGAGCGCCTACGCCGTCGTCCACACCGATCAGGGCGCCACCGGCTGGGGTCTGCTCCGCGGCCCCCTCGACACCGAGCGGGTCGTCGGTCGCAGCGTCACGGAGCTGTTCGACCCCGCCACCGGGGTGATCGACGAGGCCGCCGCCGCGCTGGACTTCGCCCTGCACGACCTCGCCGGGGTGATCCTCGCCCAGCCGGTCTACGAGCTGCTCGGCGGCCGCGGGGAGCGGGCCGTCCCCTGCTACAGCGGCGCGATCTACATGGATGATCTCGATCCCGAGGACGATCCGGAGGGGATCGCCGCCGTCCTGCGGAACTGCGCCCAGGACTACAAGGCTGGATACCGCGCCCTCAAACTCAAGATCGGCCGCGGGTACCTGTGGATGCCGGCGGCGGACGGGCTGGCGCGGGACATCGTGGTGACTCGGGCCGTCCGTGAGGCCTACCCGGATGTCCGGATCCTCGTCGACGGCAACAACGGCTTCACCGGCCCCGGCTTCCTGGAGTACCTGGACGGCGTCAGCGACTGCGACCTGTTCTGGGTGGAGGAGCCATTCCAGGAGGACCGTGACGACCTCGCCGCGCTGAGCGACCACCTCGCCCGGAGCAGTCCCGCAACCCTGATCGCCGACGGCGAGCTGGGACCGGACCTGCCGTTCCTGCTCGACCTCGCCCGGGAGGGGCTGCTGGACGTCCTCCTGATGGACATCGTCTCGTTCGGCCTGACCGCCTGGCGCCGGATCATGCCGGAGATCGGGGAGATCGGTGTCCAGACGTCGCCGCACGCGTGGGGAGTCCCGCTCAAGTCGCTCTACACCGCGCAGCTGGCGGCTGGGCTCGGTGGCGTCGTCACCGTCGAGGCCGTACCCGGCGATGCGGACGGGATCGACACTAGCGGCTACCAGCTCCGCGACGGGCTTCTCCACGTCCCCGACCGGCCGGGCTTCGGCATCCTCCCGCCAACGTTCTGAGACCACAAACCAGCGGAGTGGCGCGCTGTCCTGTCAGATCGAGCAACAGCATCGACCGGCAGGAAGCCCGCAGATCAACCAGGCTAGCTCTTCCACTTGATGTGCGGGATGACTTCCCTGCCGTACCGCTCGATGAACTCTTCCTGGTTGCGGCCAACGTTGTGGACGTAGACCTCATCGAAGCCCAGGTCGACGTAGTGCTGGATCAGCTCGACGTGCCTGTCGAGGTCCGGCGTCATCGTGACGCGATTGCGGAAGTTCTCCGGCCGGACCAGCTTCGCCATCTCCCGGAAGTCCTCCGGGTTGCGGACGTCGCCCTTCGGGAAGGGCATCCCGCCGTTGGGCCATTCCTTCAGGGCCTGCTCGCCGGCGGCCTCCTCGGTCGCGGCCAGCGAGATCTTGATCAGCAGGATCTTCGGCATCCCGGCCGGGTCCTTGCCGGCCTTGCGGGCGCCCTCCTCGAACTTCTCGATCAGCCCGGTCAGCTTCTCGTCGGCCGCGCCGACCAGCATCACGCCGTCGGTGTACTGCCCGGTCTTGCCGGCGTTGAGCGGCCCGGCCGTCGCGACGTAGAGGGGCGGCGGCGTCTCCGGCCGAGTGTAGATCCGGGCGCTCTCGAGGTTGAAGTACTTGCCGCTGTGCTTGGTCACCTTGCCGGTGAGCAGCTTGTTCATGATCTCGATAGCTTCCCAGAGGCGGGCGGAGCGGACCCCGGCCTCCGGCCAGTACTCCCCGACGATGTGCTCGTTGAGCGCCTCGCCGGCCCCGAGGCCGAGGAAGAAGCGGTTCGGGAACATCGCCTCCAGCGTCGCGGCGGCCTGGGCGAGGATCGCCGGGTGGTAGCGCCAGCCCGGCGGGGTCACGGCCGTACCGAAGCGCAGGTTCGTGGCGGCACCGAGGGCGCCCATCCACGACCAGACGAAGGCACTGTGGCCCTGCTCGGGCGTCCAGGGGTGGAAGTGGTCCGAGGCGGCGACGGCCTCGAAGCCGGCCTGCTCGGCCTGCTGGCTCCAGCGCAGCATGTCGGTCGGGTGGAACTGCTCGAAGCTGGCGACGTAGCCGATGCCACGGTGTTGCATGTCTGCTCATTTCTGCCTGTTCCCGCCACCGCATTGGAGGGCGACGGATCGGATATGCATGCCATCCGTTTAGCAAGACACTGGCCGTGGCGACGACGCATCGGGTTTCCTCCGTGGGGTGACTGGCGGTGTGGCGGACAAAGCGGATGTGTGCCAGCCGATCGAATGATTCAACTCCTCGCAAGCTGGCCGATCGGGAGTTGAGGAAAGGGCAACCGGGTGGTATCTTGCGGAAATCCGCAAGGATCTTTGAGCACATGGCTCTGAGGCGCGACGTTGCGTTTAGGGAGTGACAATCGATGACCGATACCCAGTATCCAGCCACATTGGGCGGGATCATGGCCCGTCTCAATCGCCGTGACCTGATGAAGACCGTCCTCGTCGCCGGTGGCGCCGTCGCCTGGGCCGGCTATGGTCGGGCGCCGCGCTCCTATGCGCAGGGCACGACGACCCTGACCCAGTGGTACCACGAGTACGGCGAGGCCGGCACGCAGGATGCCGCCATGCGGTACGCGATGGCCTACACGACCGAAGCCGACGGCAACCCCGCCGTCTCGATCGAGATGGTCTGGAACCCGGGCGACTACGCTGGCAAGCTCAACGCCGCTTTGCTGACACCGGACGGGCCGGACATCTACGAGAACGGCGGCATCACCTCCGCCGTCGTCAATGCCAACCAGGCCGTGCCACTCAACGACCTCCTCACGCCCGAAGTGACGGCCGACTTCAGCCCGCTCAGCATCCAGGTCAACCAGTTCGGCGACAACGTCTACGGCATCAAGATGGTCAACGACACGGGCGTCATCTACTACCGGCCGAGTCTGCTCGAGGCCGCCGGGATCGCCGCGCCGACGACCATGGACGAGCTGATCGCCGCATCGACGGCGCTGGGGACTGGCCGTCAGAAGGGCCTGTTCATCGGTAACGACAGCGGCATCTCGGCATTCCTGACGCTGCTGCCGCAGTCCGGCGGCTCACAGTTCCTCGACGGCGACCAGGTCGTCTTCAACAATGAGCGGACGGTCCTGGCCTACCAGAAGCTGATCGAGCTCAACCAGTCCGGCTCGCTGCTGACCGGCGCCCCGGTCGAGTGGTTCGACCCGAGCTCCTTCACGCAGGGCCTCGTCGCAATGCAGTGGTGCGGCCTCTGGGCCATGCCGCAGATCCAGCGGGAACTGGGCGACGACTTCGGCGTCATCCCCTGGCCGAAGCTTGACGCGACGGGCACCCCGGTCACGTTCTTCGGCGGCTGGACGCAGTACGTCAACGGCAACCGGCCCAATGTCGATCTGGCCAAGGCCTTCGTCAACTGGCTCTGGGTCCAGCGGACGGACTATCAGACCGACTGGAACCTTGCCTACGGCTTCCACGTTCCGCCGCGCAACAGCGTCGCCGCGGCCGCCACGGCGCTGCAGGCCGGACCGCCCCTCGAGGTGGTCAACATCCTGGACCAGTACGGGCAGATCCTGCCGCCGACCTGGACGGCGTCGATGGGCACTATCCTCCAGGACGCCGTGACCGGTGTCGTCCAGGGCGGTGGGGACCTCTCCGCGGCCCTGACCGACGCCCAGACGCAGATCGAGGCCGAGGTCCAGCGGCAGGCCACCCCGGTCGCCACTCGCTGAGCGGTCGGTTGAACCGTACCTGACCAGACGCGGGTGAGCACGGCGCTTCGCCGCGGCGTGCTCACCCGCGACCGCATCCCCGTCTCGTCATTGGCACCGGTCCCATGCGCCCACGGAGGTGCCCATGGCCATCGCCCAGCCGCCCAGCGACCTCGAACTCAACCGCAGACTCAAGGTCGAGGTTCCGAAGGTCTCGTTCTGGCAGAAGTCGTCGACCCAGGCTCAGCTCGCCTTCTGGGTCTTCGTTGGGCCGATCGTGATCGGCCTGATGATCTTTACCTTCATCCCGATCGTCTGGGGCTTTCTGATCAGCCTGTCCGACGCCCGCAACAGCGTCAGCGTCGGCAACTGGATCGGGTTCGAGAACTACCGGTACATGATCGGCAACGACCAGTTCCGGCGCTCGCTCAAGACGATCCTGATCTTCACGGCCTTCATCGTCCCGCTGACGACGATCTTCGCCCTCGCGCTGGCGATGCTCGTCAACGCGCTGACGCTCGGCCGCGGCATCTTCCGGACGATCTTCTTCATCCCGACCGCCGTGTCCTACGTCGTCGCCTCGCTGATCTGGAAGACGAGCATCTTCACCGGCGTCCCGTCCGGTTTCGCCAACACGATCGTCTACTGGCTGAGCGGCAGCGACCCAACTTCGCCGGTCTACAACTGGGTCGTCGAATACACCTGGTTCGTGCTGGTCTCGGTCCGGCTCTGGCTCCAGGTCGGCTTCTACATGATCATCCTGATCGCCGCGCTCCAGAACATCCCGCGCGATCTCTACGAGGCGGCCTACGTCGACGGGGGACGACCGGGCTGGACGACCTTCCGGACGATCACGCTGCCTCTGCTGCGCAACGCCGTCGTCGCCGTCGTCGTCCTGAACCTGATTGGCGCCTTCCAGGCCTTCGACGAGTTCTACAACATCCTCAGCGGTGGGCTGGCGTCGTCGGCCAATCTCTCGATCGCCCGGACCCCGCTGATCTATACCTACCAGATCGCGATCGGCCAGCAGGACTACGGGCGCGGCGCTGCCGCCGGCTTCATCCTGACCGCGATCATCATCGCCGTTACGGTCGTCCAGGGTCGCCTGTTCGGCTTCGGACGCGCGTCAGACTGAGCGCCAGCGCGGTGCCAGCCGCCGGGGAGACGCATTCATGGCCACGACCCTCGACACCACCACCCGGCCCGCCCGCGATATCGCGGGTGTGCAGGCCTACACCGCGCGGCGCTCGGGGCGGCGGACCGGCTCGATCGTGAGTCAGATCGTCCTCTACCTCCTCGCGACCGTGCTAGCCGTCATCTTCCTGTTCCCGTTCTACCTTCTGATCCGCAACGCCCTGCTGACCCAGGCCCAGATCTCGTCGCTGGAGTGGTCGTGGTGGCCGACCGAGGCGCAGTGGGTCAACTTCAAAACGCTGTTCAATGACTACCCGATGGGGACCGGTATTCGGAACTCGGCAATCATCGCCGTCGTCAACCTCGTCTTCCAGACCCTGTTCGCGTCGATGGCGGCCTACGGGCTGGCGCGGATGCCGGTCCGGGGCAAGGACCTGGTCTTCTACATCATCCTGCTGACGCTGATGATCCCGAGCGCCGTCACTTTCGTGCCAACCTACGTCGTGATCTCGTGGCTGGGCTGGATCAACACGATCCAGGGTATCGTCGTCCCCGGTCTGTTCAGCGCCTTCGCCGTCTTCATCTTCCGCCAGTTCTACCTCGACTTCCCGAAGGAGCTGGAAGACGCCGGCCGGCTGGACGGGCTGAGCTACTTCGGCGTCTACCGGGCGCTGGTGCTGCCGAACTCGTGGGGCGTCATGGCCGCGATCGGGGCTCTGAGCTTCATCAATAGCTGGAACGCCTTCCTCTGGCCGCTGGTGATCGGGCAGTCGCCGGACAGCTACACGATCCAGATCGTGCTCTCGACGCTGATCACGGCCCAGGTCATCAACCTGCCGGTCATGTTCATGGGCGCCATCGTCGCGATCACCCCGCTGGTCCTGATCTTCCTGATCCTCCAGCGCTACATCGTCCAGGGCGTTACGATGTCGGGCATCAAGGGGTAAGCGGACCCCAACGCCGATCCGAAGACGATCTGGCAACGAATACTGGTAGGGGCGATCCCTTGTGGTCGCCCGCGCCGAAGGCGCCATGCTCCGGTTCACACACGCCGACCAGGAACACGATCTCGCCTGGCGGCGAAGGCCGCTGCGGCGGCCGGGCGACCACAAGGGATCGCCCCTACGAATAATGCTCGTTCGCAGTGACGGCAAGACACGACACGATCTGGAGACGCTGGTTTCAATGACATCGACGGAGGATCGCTCGCGCAAGCCGTTGCGATGGGAGGGCTTTGACTACCGGACTGCGACGACGTACTTCGTCACCATCTCCACGACGGACCGACGTCCGCTCTTCGGCCGGGTGGACGAGAACGGTCGCCCGCATCCGAGTCCGATTGGACTTCTCGTCACGGAGACTTGGCTTGATCTGGTCGAGCGTTTCCCTGTCGAGCTGATCGCCTTCGTCGCGATGCCCGACCACGTCGACGGGCTCCTGACGATCGTGCCGGACAAGGAGCTGGCGGTTGAGACCCCGTCACTCGGCCGGGTCATCGGCGCATTCAAATCAGGAGCATGGCGTCGGACACGAAGCCATCTCGGAGAGCCAGCACAGCTGTGGCAGCGCGGTTACCACGACCGCGTCGTCCGCTCCGACGATGAGTGTCGTCAATTCGAGTGGTACATCGCCGAGAATCCGGCCCGCTGGGCGGCAGCGAGGATGCCCGGCGCGTAGGGGCGATCCCTTGTGGTCGCCCGCACCGTGAGGCGCCATTCGTCTGGGTGTCGCGCAGTTTCGGCGCGAGCGGGTTTGTTGCAAATTCTGTTATCGCCCGGCGGGGCGATGGCCGCCGCGGCGGCCGGACGACCACAAGGGATCGCCCCTACTGATCGTGACGTTGGTTGCGATGACATCATCGACTTCCCCCGGGCGGCGGAGCAGCCGGGCCGAGTTCAGCATGATGCCGAGGTCGGGCAGGGACTGGGCAGCCGCGGCGGCGACCGGCGGCAGGATGCCGAAGGCGGCCAGCGACAGGCCGACGACGTTGTAGACGGCGGTGAAGCCGAGGTTGAGCCGGACGACGCCCATCGTCCGCCGGGCGCTCCGGACCGCCTCCGGGACGAGCAGCCAGTCGTCCCGCAGCAGGGCGACGTGGGCCGCCTCCCGGGCGATCACCGTGCCGCTGGCGCCCATCGCGATCCCGACATCGGCCTGGGCCAGCGCCGGGGCATCGTTGATCCCGTCCCCGACCATGACGACTGTCCGGCCCGCCGCCTGGTACTCGCGGACGATCCCGATCTTGTCGCCGGGCAGCAGATTCGCCCGGTAGTCGATCCCGAGCGCCGCCGCGACGCCGGCCGCGGCCCGCTCATGGTCGCCGGTCAGCAGCTCGATCCGGCGGAAGCCGAGGTCGCGGAGTTGCCGGATCGCCCGCGCCGCCTCCGGCCGGACGGTGTCGGCGATCCCGAGGACGGCGATCGGGAGGCCGTCGCGGCTGACCACGACCGCCGTCTGGCCGGTCGCCTGAATCTCGGACACGGCTGGGATGTCGACGCCGCCGGCCGCGAAGGCGAGAGTCCCAATCCGAACCGAATGATGATCGACCGTCGCTTCGACCCCACCGCCGGTCTCGGTCTGGAATCCGCCGGCGATCATCGCCGGAGCGTTCTCCCGCCGGGCCGCCGAGCGGATAGCGTCGGCCAGCGGGTGCTCGGAGTCGCGCTCAACTGCCGCCGTGAGGGCGAGGATGCCGGCCCGGTCGAGCTCGGCCAGTGGGATGACGCTGACCAGTTCCGGGCGACCCAGGGTGACGGTGCCAGTCTTGTCGAGCAGCACGACGTCGGCCCGGGCCAGCGTCTCGACGTGGCGGCCGCCCTTGATCAGCACCCCCTGCCGGGCGGCCGTCCCGACCGTCGCGAGCATGGCGATCGGCGTCGCGAGGGCGAGCGAGCAGGAGCAGGCGACGACCAGCACGGCGGCGGTCGCGATCGGGTCGCGGGAGATCGCCAGGGTCAGGACGGCGATGGTCGCGACGACGGGGAGGAACCAGGCCGAGAACCGGTCGGCGATCCGCTGCGTCTCGCCGCGGTTGGCCTCGGCCGCCTCGACCAGCCGGATGACCTGGCCGAACGTCGAATCGGTCCCGATCCGCTCGGCCCGGACCCGCAGGCTGCCGCCGCTGATCAGCGCCGCGGTCACGACGGCGGTTCCGGCCGTCGCGGTGAAGGGCATCGACTCGCCCGTGATCGCGGCCTGGCTGACGCTGGCCGAGCCGGAAACGACCGTCCCGTCGACTGGCACCATCCCGCCCGGCCGGACGATGACGACGTCGCCAGGCCGGACCCGCTCGATCGGCATCTCGGTCTCGATGTCTGTCGAGCTATCGACGACGCGGGCCGAGCGGGGCGCCATCGCGGCCAGCTCCCGGACGGCCCGGCGGCCCCGGTCCGTTGTGAGCCGCTCGGTCACGTCGCCGATGCGCATGAACAGGACGACGATCGCCGCCGTCTCCCACTGCCCGACCGCCAGCGCCGCGACGACGCCGACCGACATCAGGGTGTGCGAGATCACCTGCCGCCGCAGCGTCGCCCGGGCGACGTTCCGGAAGACCGGGAAGCCGAAGGCGACGACGAGCGCGACCCCGACCGGGAACGGCACCCGGTCCGTCAGCGGGTTCAGCCAGCCCAGCCACTCGCCACCGACGACCAGCAGCAGGACGACGGCGGCGACGATCGAGAGGATGGTCAGCACCCTACGGCTGATCTCCGTGGCCGACGGCTCGCCGTTCAACACGTCATCTGTCGTCGTGGGATCGGGGACAGGCGAGCTGTATCCGGCACTGGCGACGGCTTCCCGCAGCGGGGACTGATCGGCGAAACCGGGCTCGACCTCAATGACGGCCTTCTCGGCCCCGAGCAGCACATCCACCGCGACGACGCCCGGCACGGCGGCCAGCGCCTGCTGGACGGACTGGGCGCAGTTGGCGCAATCCATCCCGACGACCGGCAGCTCGATCCGGGTCGGCGTGAGCGTCGGTCGGCTCATCGGGAACGGGTCGCTGCTGGGAACGGACCGCGGCAGCTGTCGGTGAAGTTCGTGTTCGAAGCGGCCATTGGCGGGCTGTCGCAATCGGCGACGCCCGTCGCGACGCCGGTCAGCAACCGCCGGGCGAGGACGAGCATCGTGGAGATGGCCGGATCGCTCAGGCGGTAGAAGGCGAACCGGCCCCGCTGCTGCCGGGCGACGAGCCCGCAGCCGAGCAGGCAGGCGAGGTGGGTCGAGACGCTGGGCTGGCTGAGACCGGTCTGCTCGACGAGGTCCCCGACGTTGGCCTCGCCACCCTGAAGGGTCTCCAGCAGGGCGAGCCGCGAGGGGTCGCCGAGCCCGCGAAAGAGCCGGGCGGTCAGTTGGGAGAGATCAGGTGCTATCGCTGTGCTCATGAGGATCTCCTGTCGTGACCGCATGATACATCAATGCATCCTTATGTGTTGATACGAATCCGGTCATGGTGCTCATGCCGCATCGTGGCGGCTTCGCGTAAGCTGCGCCGAAAGCGTCACTTGGGTTGGGCAAGGACGGGAGATGGCAGATGGAGACTCCGGACAACCTGGTCCTGCAAGGAGAGGCAGTCACGCTGCGGCCCGCGACCCAGGCCGACGCGCTCCGCCTCCTGCAGATCTTCAGCGAGCCCGCCGTCGCTGAGTGGTGGGGGCGCTGGGACCTGGAGCGCGTCCGGCGGGAGATGATCGACCCCGGCGATGGGACGGTCGTCTTCGTCGTCGTGGTGGATGGCGAGACGATCGGGCTGGTTCAGTGCGCCGAGGAGAACGAGCCTGACTACCGCCACGCCAGCATCGATATCTCCCTCCACCCAGGCTGGCACGGCCGAGGACTGGGCGGCGACACGATCCGCACCCTCGCCCGACACCTGTTCCACACCCGCGGCCACCACCGGATCACCATCGACCCGGCCGCCCACAATCACCGCGCGATCCGGTCCTATGAGCGGGTTGGCTTCCGGGCCGTCGGCGTCATGCGCCAGTACGAGCGCGGCCCCGACGGCAGCTGGCACGGCGGACTGCTGATGGACCTGCTGCGGGACGAGTTGACATAGCAGCTTCCCGTTGTGAGCTGTTGACATGTAGCTACATCTGTAGTTCCATGTATCCGTGGAGTTCGAGTGGGACGAAAACAAGGCTCAGCAGAACCTTGCCAAACATGGACTCGACTTCGCGAGAGTCCGGACGATCTTCGACGGGCGGGACATCATGTCCAATGAGACATCTCGCGGACTCGAAGAGCGATTCGCCTCAACCGCTCAACTCGATGACATCATGGTTACGATTATCTGGACCAAGCGTGGCGATAGCACCCGAATCATCTCGGCAAGGAGGGCCCGTGACGGAGAAAAGCGAGCGTATCGTGCGCTATACGAGCGATGAACTGGACGAGATGCTTCGTCAAGGGGAGGACCGAACCGATTGGGATAGGGTGCGGGCATTGACTGATGAAGAAGTTGAGGCATCTATCGACTTCGAGGACGAGGGCAAGTTCGATCTGAGCAGGGCCTTCAGGGGCATGCCGCCGATGCCCGGGCCGAAGCAGCAGTTGACGGTCCGCTTCGATGGCGACCTGATCGACTGGTTCAAGGGGCAGGGGCCCGGCTATCAGACCCGGATGAACGCCGTGCTGCGCCACTACGTCGAAGGCGAGAAGCGCAAGGCATCCTGACCCCGCACCGCTCAGCCGCAAGAGTTACCGGTACAGGTCCCGATCCGGCGGCATGACGAGGTCGCGGCCGGTGCCGTCCGGCGTCTCCGTCTGCGGGACGTAGCCGCGGATGATCGTGACCGGTCGGGCGTCGAGCTTGTTCTGGACCAGCTCGGCGGCCGAGGCGAGCTCGTCGCCGACGGCGAGGACCGAGGCGCGGAGCTCGTAGCCGCTGGCGTCGTGCTGGCCGCGGTAATCGGCCAGCGGGGCGAGGCCGGCGACGCCGATCGCGACGTTGATGATCCCCGCCCGCCAGGCTCGGCCGAACGAGTCCGAGATGATCACGCCCGGCGCGTTGGCCGGCGGGATGCCGAACCGGGCCGCGAGGCCGCTGCGAAGGCGGGCGGCGGAGCCGTCCGGGTCCTTCGGGAGCAGGCAGACGATGTGGGGCGCGACGTTGCTGGCATCGACGGCGGCATTGGCGCAGACGAAGCCGTGCCGGGTCTCGGCGATGATGACCCCGCGCTGAGCATCCATCCGCGAGATCCGGACCGACTCGCGGAGCACGACCTCGACCTGGCGCGGGTCCTTGCCGGTCGGCGTCGCGAACGCGATCGCGAATGGGGACGGCTCGATCCCCCGCAGGTCGACCAGCTGCCCCTCGGACTTGCTGACGATCTTGTGGGTGATGACGACGACGTCGTCGGGCAGGACCGTTTGACCGGCCGCGTCGATCGCGTCGCCGATCAGGGCGATAAGGTCGTCGCCGGGCTGGACTTCAGGGATGCCGCCGATCCCGAAGATGCGCAGATCGCCGGGCCGCTCGGGTGGGAACGATCCGCTGGTTGCCATGCCTCGTCCTTCAGTAGGGCTTGCGGGTCATCAGGGGCGATCAAGAGGGTTGCCTCGCCGGACCAAGTGCGGGATGCCGGTGCAGTATCGCCGTTTCGGCGGTCAGTGGGCAGCTGGTGTCTCTGACCGGGCGGTCCATTCCGCGAGGTCGGCCGGTGTGTCGACGTCGAGCGACGTCCCAGCCGTGACGACGGTCGCCGCCGTCAGGCCGAGCCGGTCGGCCTCGGCGAGATGCTTCCGGAAGCTGCCCTGCCCGAACCGGAACACGAACCGGGAGGCGTCGTCGCGCCCGGTCCCGGAGTCGAACCGGAGCCGGAGGCCGTTGGTGCCTTCGCCATGGCGGTCCGGGGAGATGACGACGCTGGCCGCGCTGGTCGCCATCGTCCGGACATCGTCGGCCGACAGCAGGGGCAGGTCACCGAACAGGATCAGCATCGCGGCCGCACCACCGTCGATGGCGAAGGCACGGCCCTGGTCCAGCGCCGGGATCAGACCGGGCCGGTCGCCCGCCTGCCGGAGCGTGATCAGGTCGGGTGCGAGGTGACCGGCGAGCGACAGCACGTCGTCGTCCGGGCTGACGACGATGATCCGGCCGATCATACGGGAGGCGATCGCCGCCGAGACGACACCGCCGAGCATCTCGCCGATCAGGCCGGCGCGCTCGGCCCCGTCGAGCGCGCCGGCCAGCCGGGTCTTGCCACCGGTCAGCGACCGGACCGGGATCAGCGCGACGGTCTGGTCAGCGAGGAGGGAACGAGGTGAATGCGGCGTCATGACTCGTTGTCCTGATCATGTCGGTGTGGAGGGCAACAACATCGACTGATGTCGCTAGAGCGGGTGGGAAGCAATCGTAATGGTCTGACCGAAGGTTAGTAATTCCTCGGCCAGCCGGCGGCGGTCGTCCGGTCCACCCATCACGGTGCCGGTCGTGACGACCATCATTCCGGTTTCGCGGTCGATCTGCCCGGCGAGGTCGGCGTCGGCATGGTCGATCACGAAGCCGTCGACCAGCCCGGCGTAGAGGCGGGCGACGCCGAGGGCCGAGCTCTCGTGGCCGAGTGTCGCCAGCATCCGGTCGGCTGGCCCCTTGAGCGCCTTCCCCCCGATGATCGGGCTGACGGCGATCGTCGGAGCGGCCGATCGCAGCAGCGCCTCGCGCATTCCCGGCACGGCCAGGATCGGGCCGATGCTGACGATCGGGTTGGATGGGCAGAAGACGATCTGGTCGGCGGCGGCGATCGCCTCCCGGACCCGTTCCGGCAGCCGGGCCGCCTCGGCGCCATCGAACCGGACGCCGGTCACGTCGTCGCGCTGCTGGCGCCGGACGAAGTAGTCCTGGAACAGCAGCTCGCCGTCCGGCGTCGCGACGATCGTCCGGAGCGGGTCGTCGGTCATCGGCAGGATCGTCGCGTCGATCCCGAGGGCGCGGGCCATCTCGCCGGTGACATCGGTCAGTGGCACGCCGGCGGCCAGCCGGGACGTGCGGTAGATGTGGGTGGCGAAGTCGCGGTCGCCCAGCCAGAACCAGGCGTCGTGGCCGTAGCGGCGGAGCTGGTCGAGGGTGTTGGTGGTGTCGCCCTGAATGCCCCAGCCGGTGGTCGGGTTGGCGATCCCGCCGAGGGTGTAGAGAACGGTGTCGATGTCGGGCGAGATGTGGAGGCCGAGGTGCTCCATGTCGTCCGCCGTGTTGACGATGACCGTCAGGTCACCGGAGGGCAGGGCCAGGGCTAACCCCTGTGCCATCTTCGCCCCGCCGACGCCGCCCGCGATTGCGACTATCACTTCGTCTTTGCTCCCGTTCGTACTGCCTGGAATGGTTCCGGGCAGCGGCTGGCCCGGTTGCCGGGTCCGTCTCCGACAAGGGTACCGTGGGGAGCGGGCGGATCGGGCGATCTGCCCGGCGGCCTGCCTGTTCGGCCAGGAGCGGGATGATGGCTGACGCCGTTGCCCGGACCAGAACGGTCGTGGACAATGATCGCCGTCAACCCAGCAGACGACCGGGCGATGAGCCGGATGGGCGCCAGTGTCGGCTGCCCGGCCGGACGGAGTGAAACCGCATGACGACGGCCAGTACGACGACCCAGCGCAACCACCGTGACGATGCGGCCGGGATCGCGATCGTGCCGCGGCCGGTCAGGCTGGAGCTGACCGGGACGGGATCCCGGTTGGTCTCGCCGGTCACGGTCACGGCATCCGACGAGACCGCGACGGCGGTGGGTCTGCTCACGGAACATCTCGGAGAGGTCGTCGCCGCGCCACCGGGGATCGCGCAGGTCACCTTCGCGGTCGACGCGAGCCTCGGCGCCGAGGCCTACGAGCTGGTCAGTGACGAGTCGGGCGTGCGCATCACCGCTGGCGACGCGGCGGGAGCGTTCTACGGGGCCCAGACGCTGCTCCAGCTCCTGCCGCCGGCGGTCTTCTCGGGTGAGTCCGGAACGGAGTGGGACGTCCCCGGCGTCCGGATCAGCGACCAGCCGGCGTTCGGCTGGCGCGGCGCGATGCTCGACGTCGCCCGCCACTTCATGCCGGTCGACTTCGTCCTGCGCTTCATCGACCTGCTGGCGATGCACAAGCTCAACACCCTGCACTTCCACCTGACCGAGGACCAGGGCTGGCGGCTCCAGATCGACCGCTACCCGCGGCTGACCGAGGTCGGCGGCCACCGCGCCGAGACGATCATGGTCCGACCGGACCGGGCACGCCCGGAGAACGATCGCTACGACCGCACACCGCACGGCGGCTTCTACAGCAAGGACGACATCCGCCAAATCCTCGCCCACGCCGCGACGCGCCACGTCCGGGTCGTGCCGGAGGTCGAGGTGCCGGGCCATTCCCAGGCCGCGATCGCCGCCTACCCGGAGCTGGGCAACACGGGCCAGCGACTCGAGGTCGCGACGAAGTGGGGCGTGATCTACCACACCCTCAACGTCGAGGAGTCGACGATCCAGTTCTACCAGAACGTCTTCGACGAGGTGATCGAGCTGTTCGACTCGCCGTACATCCACGTCGGCGGCGACGAGTGCGAGAAGGATGAGTGGCTGGCGAGCGAGCGGGCGCAGGCCAGCATGGCCGAGCTCGACCTCGACCACGTCGAGCAGCTCCAGAGCTGGTTCATCCGCCGGATGGCGGCGCACATCCAGTCCCGCGGCCGGACGCTGGTCGGCTGGGACGAGATCCTCGAAGGGGGTCTGGCGCCGGGCGCGGTCGTGATGTCCTGGCGCGGTGAGGCCGGCGGGATCGCCGCGGCCCGGGCCGGCCACGACGTCGTGATGGCGCCGTTCACCCATACCTACTTCGACTACTACCAGACCGAGGACCGGGTGACGGAGCCGTACGGTATCGGCGGCCTGATCACGCTGGAGCGGGCCTACTCGTACCGGCCGGTCCCCGAGGCGCTGACGGCCGAGGAGGCCCGCCACGTCCTCGGGGCGCAGTTCCAGCTCTGGACCGAGTACATGCCGAAACCGGCCAACGTCGAGTTCATGGCCTTCCCGCGGGGCTGCGCCTTCGCCGAGACGGTCTGGCACCCGGAGCCGGGCGACTTCCCCGAGTTCCTCGGCCGCCTCCGAACCCACGCTCACCGCCTGAACGCCTTGGGCGTCGCCTACCACCCGCTGCCGGGCGATTGACGGGGTCGAGGTCGTTCCAGGAAGCTTGCGCAACGTGCGGGGGAGACGCTTGCCCCTCCCAGCCGCCGCGGCGGCCTTCGCCGTCAGGCGAGATCGTGCCGATGGCCAATATGCGGTCGGCGAGCAGTCCCCTCCCCGGCTCGGATCGGCACCGCGGTGCCTCACCGCCCGGAGAGGGGCCACATGTGGTCGGCTTCGCCCTCCTGCCGATCCCTCCCCACTGCGGTGGAGATGAGCTCTCCGGCCGGTGGCGTCGTTCCTCAGCGGCGAAGTTTACGAGCCGGGCCGCCGCAGCGGCGATCGCCCCGCAGGGCGATACCTGGTTTCGCGACCGGATTCCCGATCTTCCGACGGCACCGGCCGTCGTGGGCGAGCGACTATGCCCGACCGGCGACGCCCGGCGCGATCGTCTCCCGCATGATCGGCCGGGGGCGGGTCTGGAGGTCCGGCTGGTCGAGGGCCGGGACCTCGGCGGTGGCGGCGACCATGACGAGATCGAGTTTCGGGACGACGTAGATGCTGGACTCGCCGAAGCCCAGCGAGAACCAGGCCGGGTAGCCCGCGACCTCGTCCAGCCACCAGTAGTAGCCGTAGCCGGTCCCGCCGCCGAAGTCGTTGGTCGGGCTGGGGGCGATCTGGAACCGGGTCGACTCCGCGACCCAGTCGGCCGGGACGATCTGCTCGCCGTCCCAGATGCCGCCGTTCAGCATCAGGTAGCCGAACGACGCCATCTCCCGTGGTGTCAGGAACAGCCCCCAGCCGCCGGCCGTCTCGTCCTGCGGCGATCCCAGCCAGTCGCTGATCTCGATCCCGATCGGCCCGAACAGGCGCTCCTGGGCGAACTCCCGAAGCGTCTGCCCGGAAACGGTCTGGATGATGACGGACATGACGTGGCAGTTGCCGGAGTTGTAGGTGAACGCCTCACCGGGAGCGGCGACGATCGGAAGCGACAGGGTCCGGGCGGTCCAGTCGTCCGTGTTGTCGAGGTTGGCGTAGTCGACCGTGCCGTCCCAGTCCCAGCCGCTGGACATCGTCAGCAGGTCGCGGACGGTGATGTCGGCGGTGGCTGGGTCGGCGTCGGCGGGGAGCCGGTCGCCCAGCAGGTCGCCGATCCGGTCGTCGAGGGCCAGCAGGCCGTCGCCGATCGCGATCCCGATCACCGCGCTGGTGACGCTCTTGGTCGAAGACCAGATGTCGGTCGTGTCGTCGTCCGCGAAGCCGTCGGCGTAGTACTCGAAGGCGAGCCGACCACCGACCGCGACCACGAGGGCCGAGAGCGTCGGGGTCTCGCTCTGGATCCGGGTGGTCGCGGCTTCGAAGACGGCCGGGTCGACGCCGATCTCATCGGGTGCGACGGTCTCCCAGCCATCGGTCGGCCACGCGCGGTCGTCCTGGGCACTGACGTGGAGTTCGGGCCGGGGAGCGATCAGGGGCAGGGCGAGGGCCCCGGTGGCGGCGCCGAGCACGTCCCGGCGATTGAGCGTCAGCACTGCGTGTGTCCTCATTGGGGTAGTGGGAGTATGGTCCCGGTCGCGGGTTCATCGAGCAGGCAGGCTCCACGCAAGCCGATGGCCCCGCCCGACGGGCCGGAGCCATGTCCTGCATCGACGCAATGATCGCCTGACGACCTGACTATCCGGCGTCGGATGCCGATGGGCTCGGCGATTGCTCCGTGTCGTCGGTACCCGGTGGCGGTCCGACCGGACCACCGGGTGGCGGGTTGCCGCCCTGACCACCCGGTCAGCCGCCCATCCCGCCGGACTGGACCGCCGCCGGGTCGACGCCGACCGTCACGGTGCCAGTGGAGCCGGCGGAGAGGTCGTCCGGGTCGATCCGCGTCATCTCCACGAGGAACTCCGGGTCGTCGCCGCGGTCGCCGAGGATGTTGTCCTCATCGTTGCCAGTCCGCTCATCCTCTGGCCGGTTGGCATAGGCGTCGGTCTCGAAGACGGTATCGGAGATCGCGTCGTCGAAGAACAGCTGGCCGGTGTGGGCGGTGGTGCCGCCCTCGTAGGTCTCCCCGGCGTCGATGGCGCCCCCGACGTGGGCCATCATGTGGATGTGGACCGTCCGGCCCCGGTACCAGCCCGGGTAGATCGTGTCGAATGTCACGGTGCCGTCGGCGTCGGTGATCTGGACGCCACGGAGGAACGTCGCTCCGGCGGCGGCGGCGACCTCCTCCGTAGAGGAGTCGCTGCCGGGGTTGTTGCCGGAAATGGCGGAGTAGTAGCCCCGGGCATCGCAGTGCCAGACCTCGACGGCGGCGTCGGCCAGCGGGGTGCAGGCGACGGCGTCGATGACCGTGATCGTCAGGGCCAGCGGCAGCCCCTCGCGGTCGTCGGTGATGTCGCGCCGGACGAGTGCCTCATCGACGTAGTACGGCCCCTCGGTCAGCTCCGGCGTCAGGGCCACGCACGAAGTCGTGGTGCTGGACGATGGGGATGAGGATGCGTCCTGCGCCGAGAGGAGCTGGCGGGTGACCACCGGCGCCAGGCCGAGCGCGGTCGCCGCCGTCGCCCCGGTCTGGATGACGGCGCGGCGGGAGATGCCGGTTCGGGAGCCGTCGTGGGCGGTGAGGCGAGCGGCACGGTGGTCGCCGATGATCGCGGCGATCGGCCGGCCGGCCGTGTGGTTGGAGGAGGGGTAATCGTTCGGGGCGGCCATGGTGAGTCCCTTCGGGCCAGTGGTGTTCGGTGACCGGGTTTCGATTCCGGGCGTCTGCGGTCGCGGTGTCCTGGCGACCTGGCCGCACTATAGGGGTCGATGCGTATCGTCTCCGTATGGGTCCGCGGACGCATTCCCGTTCGCGCCGCTGGCCTTCATGTGGGTGATTTCCGGTGGTTTCCGCCCTGCGCCTTATCCGACCGTGTCCGGCGAGGGGGAAAGGTGCAACTCGTAGACGAAACCGGGGATCGGCATGTCCTCGACGGTCTTCACCCGAACCCAGCCGAGATGCTCGTAGAACCGGATCGCCTCCTGGTTGAAGCCGAAGACGTCGAGGGTCAGTCTCATGACGCCCGCTGCCGCGATCGTCGCCGCTGTGCGTTCCAGCAGGGCGCGTCCCACACCGAGCCCCTGGAAGCCCGGCGCAATGTAGAGCAGGTGGACATGCCAGGACGGCTCGGTCTGGTCCGTTGTCGCTACGCTGGCATGACAGAGTCCGACGATCCGGCTGTCGAGCTCACCGATCCACGTCACGGCCTGTACCTGGTTGCTTGTCAGCCGGTCAAGCCAGCGGCTCCGGCGGTCCTCCACCGATTCGTAGTCCATCATGTCGTCCGGCAACCGGCCCCGGTAGGTCGCCTCTCGGGACGCGGTGTGGACGGCGACGATTCCGTCGATGTCGTCCAGCGTAGCGGTGCGAAAGGTCGCGTCCTGTCCTTCGTCGCTGGGCATCCGATCATCCTCCCGCTCTGGGTCCAGGTCCCGGTCACGCACGCCTCAGGCGAGTAGACTCGACGCCCGGACGCGATCGACGGCCAGCGTGTAGCTGATACGCTCGTAGTCCCGGAAGTTGCGGTCGTAGAAGGCCGCCTCGGTGCCGGACTCGGCGTAGCGGGCGGTCAACTCACGGATGCCGACGCGGGCGACGGCCCGGTCGTCGTCAATCTGAACGGTGCCGTTGAGCGAGACGGAGCTATAGCTGTCCTCGACGCGGAGGACGATCCACTGGTCGGGGCACGGGTTGCGCGCCCTCCGCCGGCCGGCTTCGGTGTTGCAGACGATCGTGTCTCCCCGGCGGAGATACCACATGACCGTCAGCCGGGGCGTGCCACCCTCCGCGATCGTGGCGAGGGTGGCGAAGCGGCGCTCATCGAGGAAGGCGCGAGTCGCGGCGTCGAGCGTCTCGGACATGCGGTTGACTGCTCCGATCTGAACACGCAGCGGACGAGGAGCGGTCGTCGCGTCTTCGCCGATTCTGGACGACGCTGGCGACCCCCGGCGTGTTCTCCGCCCGTCACACGTCACGGACGGCTCAGGCGAGCGACCGCGTCCCGGATGGCCTGGCGGCGCTGCTCCGGGTCGGGTCGGTCCTGGCTGTCGCCGATCGGATCGAAGGATGTCTGGGCGACGGTGAAGAGCAGGGTCAGCAGGTGGGCCGCCGGGAGGTGGTCGGCGACGAGGCCGGATTGCTGGGCCCGCGCGACCTCCTCGACCTTGTGCTGGTTGGCCGCCACGATCGTCGGGCTCCTCGCCCCCGCGCTGTCGCGCTCCAGCCGGTCCCAGGTCGCGAGGCGACCGACCTCGGGGTACTTCTCGTACTGGTCGGAGAGACGGGCGGCGTACTCCGGCAGGTCGGTCGCGTCGATCGGGACGTCGGTCACGTTCCGGACGACCACGGCGTCGAAGACGGCGTCGAAGAGCTGGTCCTTGCTCGTGAAGTAGGCGTAGATCATCGCCTTGTTGCAGCCGGCGGCGGCGGCGATCCGGTCGATCCGGGAGCCGGCGATGCCGTACCGGGCGAACTCGGCGGTCGCCTCGGTCAGGATCCGCTGGCGGGTGGCATGGGCATCTCTCTTCATGCAGTCATGATACATCCAACTGGTTGGTTGACACTTGCCTGGACCTGCTCTAGAATCCCGCCTTGTAACCAACTGGTTAGTGATAACGGACAGGGCGGAGGGCCGACCCCGAGGGGCGGTTGCCGTCGGCGCCGACTCAGGATCCAGCCGGCTGTTCCGGCGGACTGAGTCAGGGAGAGAAACGATGCGACGATGGGTGCTCAAAGCCGGTGTGACGGACGTCGACGGAATGATCCTCGAGGAGGTCGCGATGCCCGTCCCGGGACCGGGCGAGGTCCGTGTCCGGATCCACGCCGTCTCGCTCAACTACCGCGACCAGTTCGTGCTGACGGAAGCGGTCCCGACGACCTGGCGGACGCCCGGCCGCGACCTCGTGCCGGTCTCGGATGGAGCCGGGGAGATCGACGCGCTCGGCGACGGGGTCGAGGCGTGGGCGCTCGGCGACCGGGTCACGCCGCTCTACTTCCGGGACTGGGTCTCGGGGCGGCCCCGCGCCGACCTCGGCTTTGGTCTCGGCTCGCGCGATCAGGACGGCGTGCTGACCGAGTACATCGTTCTGCCCGCCAGCCGTCTGATCCGGGCCCCGGACAGCCTCGACGACGCCGGGGCCTCGACGCTGCCCTGCGCGGGGCTGACCGCCTGGAGTTCCCTGCAGGGGGACCTGCCGTTGGACGCCAGGAGCAGGGTCCTGGTCCTCGGCACCGGTGGCGTCTCCCTGATGGCGGTGGTCCTGGCCCGTGGGGCCGGGGCCGGGGTGATCGCCACGACCAGCCAGGACGCCAAACGGCAGCGCCTGCAGGATCTCGGGGTCAGCGAGGTCATCAACTACCGTGAGACACCCGACTGGGGTCAGGCGGTCCTGGAGCGGACCGGCGGCGTCGACCGGGTCGTCAACAGCGTCGGGTCGAGCGAGATGATCCAGTCGATCGCGGCGCTCGGCTACGGCGGGGAGATCGCGGTCTCGGGCCTGTTCTCGGTCGAGAGCGCCGTGATCGACTTCGCTTCCGTCCGGGCGAAGGGGGGCTCGATCCACAGCATCGCGGTCGGCAGCGCCAGCGCCCACGCCGCGATGGTCCGGTTCATCGATGAGCACGAGGTCAAGCCGCCGATCGACCGCCGGTTCCGCTTCGAGGACGCCCGCGACGCCTTCCGCGCCCAGGGTTCGCCAGAAACCTTCGGCAAGATCGTCATCGACGTGGCGTGATCACCGGATCCGGCTGACGACGACCGCCAGCCGGGTCCGGTTCGGGTCGGACATTTCGAGGCTCATGGTCCCGGAGCATGGTGAGGTCGTCCTGGGCGGCGGTCGTCCCGCCGAGCCGGTGGATGCCGGCCAGTGTCTGGGCGCGGTGGTCGGTGCTGTGGTTGATGACCTGGAACAGGGCCTGCCAGACGGCGACCGGTGGCCGGTCACGCTCAGACCAGTGGTCGGGCTGGACCATCCGGTTCAGCCCGTCGTCGGTCAGGGTCGAGAGGTAGGCCGTCGTGGCTGCCTCGACCTGGTCCCAGCCCGGCGGGACCGTCTCGCGGGTTGAGTAGTCGTCATGGTCGAGGAAGCGAATCTCGCCGGTCGCGAGGAAATGGACCCACCATGACTGGACCGCCATCGTGTGGAGGATCTGGGTCCGGATCGACCCGACCGAGTAGTCGAGCTCCTCGGTGAACTGCTCATCGGAGAGTGACGCGGCGCAGGCCCAGACGCGCTGGTTGGCCCAGGCGTCGTAGGTGAACGACTGACGGACGTGGTCGACATTCATCGTCACCTCTGTCATTCCTATGCGTGGCGGGCCGGGGAACCAGCCGCATCCGCTCGTCCTGCCCGGGTGGTGCCGCCGCATTGACGACCGTGCCGTCAGGGCGTGCCTGGTGGGCTGATCGTCAGGTACTCCGCGGCGACCCAGAGGGTGCCGTCCTCGTCCACGGCGAACCAGTCGATTCCGTCCGTGTCCCGGGACGACTCGAAGACGTTAACCGCGTCGCCACTGGCCAGGCTCAGAAGGATCGTTCCGGAGAGGCTCGGATCCCCGCGAACGTTGAGGACGTCAGCCGTGACGTAGCGCGGGTACTGTTCCGGGAAGAGCCCACCGCTCTCCCCGTCCCGCTGCCCACCGACCCAGCCGATGTCGTCGACCGGGAACCAGAGGAGGCCGTCGGATTCGACCGTTTCCCCCGTCTGCGTGAGTTGCGTCCCGTTGGTCACGATCCGGGCCACGCCCGCTGAAGCGGATGGATCGGTCCGGATTTCGAGGAAACCGGCGCTCACCGTCCAGATGGTCCGCGCCTCGGGAACCGTCGGGACTTGCGGCGGGACGATGACGGCGGCGCCGATGCCGGAAAACGTTCGACTGAAGCCCTCGACCGACCAGCCGACGGTTCCAGCCTGGTCCACTTGATACCAGTCATAGCCGTCGACCAGGACCGGACCATCGAGCAGCACGAGCTCCGTCCCGAAGGGCAGCCAGGCGAGGACGGCGCCGTTCAGCCCGGGGGCCTGACGGAGGGTCAGCGAGTCGACGTTGACGGAGGCCAGTTCGCCGGCCTGGCTCTCCTGAGCGGCCGTCGAGGGGGCAAGCGCGAGCGCTCCCACCACCATCGCGACGAACAGGATCGCCACCGCGATCGCCGCTACCGCCAGCTGCCTCATCCATCCAAGAGCCCGCATCGTGGCAATCCTTCCCCAATTGTCCGTACCGCCAGATCGCGCTCCTGTGACAGGATCGCACAGCATCGTCCGTACTGTACGTTATCCGCATGCGGCAAGGGGAGGCAGGAGGTTGGGAGTCAGACGCACGCTTTGCGGGGTCAGGCCGAACGACGATGCGGACAGGTGCGGGGATTCGTACTGGTCAGGCGACGGCTCCCCAGGAATTGGCCGGAGAGTACGAGGGTGTGGGCCGGAAATGGTTACAGGCGCCATCTACTGCCCGATTCAATGGTCGAGTTGGCCGACAAGGTAGGGGAGGGGCTCGCCCCTTCCGTACCGTCCAGCGGTCCCAATGCCTCGGCGCAGGTTCGTTCTGCTCAGCGCCCAGGCGGTGGCGGGCCGTGTCTCGCCTCGCGGCAGAGGCCGCTACGGCGGTCCAGAAGGGGCCAGCCCCTCACCGACGCCGACTACGTCGATGCGCTATCGGGTGAGATGGCGCAGGGCGCAACGTAACGAGCAGCAGGGCGCTGGCGGGGGGGCAACACGTAGCCCCCGCCAACTCCACCGTCGGCGACCCAGAATCAAACTATGCTAATCCGCGATCAGCACCGCCCGAACCAGTGGCTCGGCCGCGTCGTCGGCCCGGGCCGGTCGTAACTCGCGGTCGGCGATCAGGTCTTCGAGCAGGCCGATCGCCTCGGCCATCTCGCTGGTCGTGAGCTGGGCGATCAGCGACCGGAGCCGGGTGTCGCTGGCGGTGATCGCCCGGTGGTTGAGTACGACGTCCTCCAAGAGGTCCTCACGATCAAGTGGGCGGGTGCGGGTCTGAGCCGATCGGGGCCGGTAGGGCAGATGCGCAGTTGGCCTGGTCGCTGGATACACCATACGGGCCACCCCGATCGTCCACCATCCGCAAGATTACGGATGCCCTGACGGGCTATGGCGGGGATATCATCGGCTGGTTCCGATGCCGGCTCCGGTTTCCGACTTGTCCCTCGGGCGGTGGGAAGTTCATTGCGGCTGTCCCACCGATGACAGGATGTGCCAACTCTCTGGTGGGGTGTTTTACTGTTCGCTGTCCTTCCAGGACGACCCGCCAGGTGCCACACTGGTGTCGGCGCCGTCGCCTTAGGACCATCCGGGTCTTCGGTTGATATCTGCTCTCGCCAGCCGGTCGCGCCGCGTCCGGCCGTGGCCCCACGACAAGGAGACCCACCGGCATGCCGTCGGTCAGCCCCGCCGCGGCGGAATCGCCCCTTGTCCTCGCGCTCGATCTCGGCACCTCGTCGTTCCGCGCCCTGATCTACGACGCCCAGGTCCGCGCCCTCGATGGGAGCGAGCAGCAGCACACCTATCCGCTCGAGACGACGGCTGACGGTGGGGTCCAGGTCGACGCCGGGAAGCTGGTCGACCTCGTCGTCCAGTGCGTCGATGGGGTGCTGGCGGCGGTCGGCCCGGAGGCAGCCCGGCGGATCGCGGCGGTCGGGACGACGTCGTTCTGGCACAGTCTGCTCGGGCTGGACGCTGACGGTGCGCCGGTCACGCCGGTTCTGATCTGGGCCGACAGCCGCTCCGGACGGCAGGTCGATCAGCTGCGGCGGGAACTGGACGCCGAACAGGTCCATCAGGAGACCGGAACGTTCATCCACTCATCGTACTGGCCGGCCAAGCTGCGCTGGGTCCGGGAGGAGCGGCCGGAGTGGTGGGGCCGGGGCCGGCGCTGGTGCTCGTTCACGGACTTCCTCTTCGAGCGGCTGGCGGGCGATGGCCGGACCTCGATCTCGATGGCCTCGGGGACGGGGCTGCTGGCCGTCCATGACAACCGGTGGCACGCCGGCATGGCCGAGGTCGCCGGGATCGCCCTGACGATGCTGCCGGAGCTGACCGAGCGGGACCGGCCGTTGCGTCCTCTGCGGGATGAGTGGGCGCGGCGCTGGCCGGCCCTCGCCGCCGTGCCCTGGTTCCCGGCGATCGGCGACGGTGCCGCGGCTAACGTCGGCTCGTTCGCCGCCCGGCCGGGCCGTCTGGCGCTGACGCTGGGGACGTCGGGCGCGCTCCGGATGATCGCCCGGGCTGGTCGGGTCCAGGTGCCGGATGGCCTCTGGGCCTACCGGCTCGACGGCCAGCGGTACGTCCTGGGCGGCGCGCTCAGCAACGGCGGCAACACGACCCAGTGGCTGATGGACCTGCTGGACGCCGAGTTCGGGGGAGATGACCTCCGCGCGGCCTGTGAGCTCGCTCCCGACAGCCACGGCCTGACGATGCTGCCGTTCCTGGCCGGGGAGCGCAGCCCGACCTGGAACGATCACGCCCGCGGCACGATCGTCGGGCTCCGGCTGGCGACGACGAAAGCCGACCTGCTCCGGGTCGCGATGGAGAGCGTCGTCTATCGCTTCGGGCTGATCGCCAGCCGGCTGATCCCGATGGCGGGGTCGGCGCCGATGGTGATCGCCAACGGCGGGGCGATCCTGCGTTCGGAGGCGTGGTTGCAGATGACGGCGGATGTCCTCGGCGAGCCGGTCGTCGCGCTGCCGGCCGAGGACGAGGCGTCGGCCGCCGGCGCCGCGATCGTCGCGCTAGTCGGGGCCGGCTTCCTGCCGGAGATCGAGTCATCGCCGGACTGGGCGACCGCGGGCCACACGCGTCTCTTCACCCCCGACGCGGACGATCACGAGATCTATCTCGCGGCCAGCGAGCGCCAGAAGGAGCTCGAGCGGCGCCTCTTCCCGGAGGGCACGACATGGGACTCCGGGCCGCGCCGCCGATGAACCTGGTCCCGCGGTGATCCAGGATGTCGCCGTGGCCGCGATCCTGATCGGGACGCTGGCCGGAATCCTGGTCCGTCCCTGGGGCCGGTCCGAAGCGTGGCCGGCGGCGGCCGGGGCGCTGCTCGTCATCGCGGTCGGGGCCACCGGGCTGGATGCCGTCCGGGCGACGATCGAGCAGACCGCCGACGTCCTGCTGTTCCTGCTCGGGATGATGCTGCTGTCGTGGGTGGCCGACCGGGCCGGGGTCTTCGCCTGGCTGGCCGAGGGCTGCGCGGTGCTGGCACGGGGGTCGGGTCCGGCGCTTTTCGGCGCCGTCGTAATCCTCGCGGCGGTCGTGACGGCGCTGTTGTCGCTCGATACAACGGTCATCATGCTGACGCCGATCGTCTACCGGCTCGCTGTCCGCCGCCAGATGGACCCGCTGCCGATGCTGTTCGCCTGCGTCTTCGTCGCCAACATCGGCTCGCTGCTGCTGCCCGTCAGCAACCTGAGCAATCTCCTCATGTACCGTCGGCTCGGGCTGGATTTCGGTGGATTCGCCGCGATGATGTGGTCGCTCGACCTCGTTGCCGTCGCGGCGACCGGCCTGATGCTCGCGCTGATCTTTCGCCGGCGGATCCCGCGCCGGTTCGTCTCATCCGGGGACGGGTTTCCGGCGGTCGACCCGTGGCTGGCCGGCGTCGCGGCCGGGGTGATCGTCACGCTCGGCGCCCTGATCGGGTTCGGGTTGGCCGACCGGGCGCTGGCCGGGCCGGCGCTGACCGGTGCCGCCGTCCTCGTCGCGGCCGGGGTCGTCAGTCGACGACTGACGGTCCGGGAGGCGGCCCGGGCGGTGTCGTGGAACGTCTTCGTCTTCGTCGCCGCGATGACGCTGCTGGTCCGGGGTGTCGAGGGGACGTTGCTCGATGGCGTCTCGATCCCGCTGCCGGCTGACCCCGTCGCCGCGCTCTGGGGGAGTGCCCTGGTCGCGACGGTCGGCAGCAACGTGATCAACAATCTCCCAATGGCGGTGCTGGCGCTATCGTTCCTGCCGCCTGCCCGGGACGCCGCGGGCGACGCGCTCGCCGTCGGGACATTGATCGGGACCAACGTCGGGTCGAGCCTGACGACCTTCGGCTCGCTGGCGACGATTCTCTGGGTGGACCAGCTCCGCTCCCGCGGGGTCGTGGTCAGCGCGCGCGACTACCTCCGGGTCGCCGTCGTCGTCACGCCGGTCGTGCTCGTCGTCACGCTGCTGGCCGCGATGCTGGCGCTGCGATAGAGCAGTAGCGGCAGCGGATCAAACCGCAATGCACCCTTTGCCTGCCGCCCGGCCCGGCCCGATGGCCCCTCGCCTATACTCCCCAACCGGATCGTCGAATGCGGCCGGGAGACGCTCCATCCGTGCGCGAGACCGAGACATGGATGGGCGGCCCGGGGCTGTCGTGGTCAGTGTGATGGGACAGGGACCGTTGCGGGAATCGCCTCCCGGCCGGCGCGACCGCGCCGGCCAGGCAACGCAGCAATCCGCCGCCGGTCGTGCCTCCGGGCAACGACGCGGGATCGCGACCCCGCCGCCCAGCCGCCGTCCGGCCGGCGCCTACCCGGACGCCGCGCCGGTCGTCGAGCCTGGTAGCGGTCGTTCCCGCCGTGGGCCGGACGGCCGGAACGCCGATCGCCGCCGTCGAAGCCGCCAGCGGGAACCCGCCGTTGCCGGTCCGGCGGACCTCGGCAGCCACGTCCGCCGGCCGCTCCAGCGTCGCGCTCCGCCGGGTGCCCGGTTCGCGGGTGGGATCGTCGGCGAACTGCTCCGCCGGGCGGGTGGGCGGCCGGACGCCGCCCGGGTCTGGGGTGCGCTGATCGTCGGGATCGTCGGCGCCTTGCTGCTCGGCGTTGCCGGGGTCTCCGACAACTACCTGCACCGGGGCGTCGAGACCTCGGCCAACTCCCCCTTCGTCATCCAGCCGATCGGCCACGCCCCGGCCGCCAACGAGGATCTCCTCGCGCTGGCCGCCGGCGAGCGGGCCGGGGTGATCGACGAGATGGCCGGTGGCGGGCTCCGCTACGTCCGGATGCCGCTCCGCTGGGCCGATCTGGAGCCGCAACCCGGCGAGTACGCCTGGGACGACCTCGAAACCACCCTCACGGGGCTGGAGACGGCCCGCATCACCCCGGTCGTGACGGTCGTCGATTCGCCCGGCTGGGCCTTTCAGTCCGGCCCCGCGACCGACGCCGCGCTCGACACGCCGCCTGCCGACCCGACCAACCTGTACGGTTTCATCGAGGCGCTGATGAAGACGTTCAGCGGCCGGCTGCCGTTCCTCCAGATCTGGGACGCCCCGAACGACCCGGCCCATTGGGGCGGCCAGACGCCGGACCCGGTCGGCTACGCGACCCTGCTCGGGGAATCCGCCAACGCTGCCCGGCTGTCGTCGCCCGGCGTCCGGATCGTGCTGGCCGAGCTGGCCGTCGCCCCGACCAACGGGCCGGACGATCTCGGTTTCCTCCGCGCTGTCTACCGCTCCCGCGCGGCGGACTTCTTCGACATCGCCACGACCGTCGCCGACGGCGGTGACCGGTCGCCGTTCGACCGGCAGGTGGACCCGGATCGGATCAACGTCTCCCGGGCCGTCCTGACCCGCGAGGTCATGATCGAGGAGGGAGACCCGGAAACCCCGGTCTGGGCGACCCACTTCGGCTGGACGACAGCGCCGGGGGGCGTCTCGGGCCCGGAGCAGGCCCAGTACACCGTCGCCGCGCTCCAGCGGATGCGGACGGAGTGGCCATGGATGGGGCTGGCCTTTCTCTGGGACGTCACGGCGACCGGGTCGGACGATCCCGGTCGGGCGCTGATGGCTGACGGGCAGCCGACCGCTACGCTCGAGGCGATCGGCTCCGGGGCGGCGGACCAGACCGCGGTCGCCCCGACCGGCTACACCCCGCTCGGGGCGCCGGCCGTCACCCTCGTCGGGCGCTGGACGGCCCAGGCGGCCGAGCCGGAGTACCGGACCAGCCCGGACGTCGGCTCGACGGTCGAGATCCGGTTCGACGGCTCGGGGCTGATCGCCAATGTCGTCTACGGTCCGAACTCCGGCGACGTCCGGGTCCAGGTCGATGGGGGCCCGGTCCCCGGCCTGCCCGACGATACCGGCGGCGCGGGGTCGATCCTCGATCTGTCCAACTACGTCGCCTATGACGCCTCCGAGCCAATCGTGACCGGGCTCGACCCCGGGCCGCACACGGTCACGATGGAGCTCGTCGAAGCGGGCTCGCTGACCGTGGGTGGGCTGATCGTCGTTCGGGACCTGCCGACCCTCTGGCCGATCGTCGTGCTGGCGGTCGCTGGGGCGCTGCTACTGTTCCTCGCGATCCGGGAGATGCTCTACGTCCTCGCCCTGCGGCGCGGCTACCTGCGCCGTCGTCGGCAGATCGATCTCAACCAGGCCGGTCGCCTGTGACGCTCTCCGTCGCGCCCGCATCGCTGTCCCTGCTGGGGCAGGACCGCCTTCAGAGTCTGTCGTGGTTACCGCCGGTGCTGGCGGTGGCCTCCGTCGCGCTGCTGGTGACGGTGCCGTTCCCCGGCTCGATCCTGCTCTGTGGGGCCGGGGCGATCGGGGTCATCGCCGCGCTGTCGCCGGCCTGGGCGGTCACGCTGCTGACCGCCTCACTGGCGCTCAACAACGTGCTGGCCTGGGACGCGGGCGGGACGACCATCACCCTGCCCTACGCCCTCGTCATCGGCGTCGTGATCGGCTGGGCACTACGTGTCCTCACGCTGAGAGAGCCGCTGCGCCAGTCGCCGGTCGCCTGGCCGCTGGCCGCCTGCGTCCTGGCGGCGCTGTTCTCGGTCGTCGCGGCGTCGGACCTCGCCGCCTGGTCCAACGAGATCCAGGTCTGGGCCAACGGGCTCGCGATCTTCGTCGTCGCGACGCAGGCGATCCGGACGCCTACTCACATCTGGCGGATCCTCGCCACGATGGCGGGCTGCACGGTCGCGCTGGCCGGCTACGCGCTGTGGCAGGTCGTGGAGGACATGGGTCCGTCGTCCTATGAGGTCGGCGGGCTGCTGCGCGCCTACGCGACCTTCGGTGGGCCGAACTCGTTCGCCAAGTACCTGGAGATGACGGTGCCGCTGCTGGCCGCGATCAGCGGAGCGTGGCTGGTCGCCGTCACGCCCTGGCTGCGGGACCGGGTGCCGCTGATCGCCCGGTCGATCCCGTGGTGGGTCGGGACGCTGGCGACCGTCGCGACGGCGGCTGGCGGGCTGGCGCTGATCCTGACCCAGTCCCGTGGGGGCTGGATCGGCGCGGCGCTGGGGCTGGCCGTCGTCGCGCTGCTCCTCGGCGGCGTCTACCGCTGGACCTTCATCATCGCGACCTTCGCCGTCGTCCTGCTTGCCATCCTGACGCCGGTCGGCGACCGCGTGGCGCTCCGGTTCGGGTCGGAGGCGCTGGGTATCAGCACGTCGTCGACGCCGGTCAACGTCACACCCGCCAACTGGGCCGTGCAGGAGCGGCTGGCGCATTACCGGGCGGGCCTGCACATGGTGGAGGAGAACCCGTGGCTCGGCGTCGGGGCGGGCAACTTCGACGCGAGGTACCGGGAGTACACCGAGGTCTGGCGGTTCCGGATCCCGCGGAGCCACGCTCACAACGCCTACATCCAGGTCGCGGCCCAGAGCGGTCTGATTGGCCTCGGCGCCTACCTTGCGCTTATCGTGACCATCACCATCCGGCTGCGTTCACGCTGGCGGGCGGTGCGAGGCAGTGACCGCATCATCGTGATCGGCGCGATCGGCGTCTCGGTCGCGGTAGCCACCCACAATTTCTTCGACTATCTTCACGTTGGCGTGTTGCCGATCCAGTTGAGCATCGTCTGGGCGCTCGCCGAGCGCGTGCGCCGGGGTCAGGTCGAGCCCGACGATTCCGGGCAGGAACAGGAACAGGTGTCTGCGTGACGGATTCCCGATCAGCGACCGGGCCGCGGCCGGTCCTCGAGCGCCCCGATGACGAGCATGGCCAGTCGTTCAATGCCGAGGAACAGGCGGTCCAGGAGGCGCTCGACGCCGAGCGGGATCAGGAATCCGCCGTCCCCCCGACCAGCCTCGGCAAGCGGTTCATGCAACCCCAGACGCTGATCTCGTTCGCGATCGCGATCGGGATCGCCGCCTTCTTCATCCTGCGTCTGGACATCAACCCGGCCCAGGTCTGGGACAACGTCCGCCGGACCAACCCGTTCATCTACGCGCTCGCCTTCGTCGTCTTCTACTCGGCGTTCATCCTCCGGGCATTGCGCTGGAAGGCGATGCTGGCTCGCGTCGATATCGACGCGCAGCACGGCTACCACATCCCGGGAATGCCCCGTTTCCTCGAGATCTATCTGATCTCCTGGTTCGCCAACTGCATCGTCCCGGCCAAGCTGGGCGACGCGGTCCGAAGCTATCTGTTCAAAAAGGACACGAAGGCGCCGTTCAGCTCGACGTTCGGGACGATCCTGACCGAGCGGCTGATCGACCTGATCGCCCTGTTCCTGGCGATGATCGTCGCAGCCGTCGTTGTCTTCGGGACGCACCTGCCGGGGCAGGCCGACAACGCCGTCATAGGCGGTACGGCCCTGCTCGCGGTCGCCGTGATCGGTGTGACGGTGCTCTGGTTCGTCCGGGACCGCATCGAGCAGCGTCTGCCGGAGCGGCTCCGCGAGCAGTACGTCCGGCTCCACGGCGCGATCTTCGCCTCACTCCGGCGGCCGGAGCGGTTCCTCGGCGTCGGTTTCATCATCTGGGCGACCGAGGGGCTGCGGCTCTACCTCGTCTGCATCGCCCTCGGCGCCGACATCACCTTCGCGACGGCGGTCTTCGTCGCCCTGATGGCGTCCCTTCTGACCGCGCTGCCGTTCACCCCGGCCGGTCTCGGCGTCGTCGAGGGCGGCATGACCGTCATCCTGACCTCACAGGTGATCGGCCTCAACGCCGACCTCGCCCTGGCCGTCACGCTGCTCGACCGGGTGATCGGCTACTGGAGCATCATCGGCGTCGGATCGGTCCTCTACCTCTTCCGGATGCGGCGTGAGGTCGCGGAGACCGTCCGCGGCTCCGTCGTTCCAGCCCAGTAGCGCCGGTTTTACCGATGCGTGTTGTCGTCGACTACAGCGCTGCCGTGAACCAGGGTGCCGGGATCGGACGCTACGCCCGCAACGTCGTCCGGGCCGCGATCCTGGCCGGCGATGAGATCGACTGGACGCTGGCCTACGCCGCGCCGGGCCGGGGCGAGGCGCCGTTCCTCGGAGAGGCGTTCGCCGGTCTGGCCGGGCGGGATCGGGTCGCGGTCCGGCGGCTGCCGTTGCCCGAGGCCTGGCTGACCCGGCTCTGGCACCGGGCCGGGGTACCGTTGCCGATCCAGTTGCTGGCGAGGCGGCGGGCCGATGTCGTCTACAGTCCGGACCTCGCCGTCGCGCCGTCGGGTCGGGCTCCGCGAGTCCCGACCGTCCACGATCTCGCCTTCCTCGTCCACTCGGAGCTCTTCCCCCCGGGACTGCTGCGCTACCTCCGGGCCGTGACCAACCGCCAACTGGCCGCCGCCGCCCACATCGTCACCGTCTCGGAAGCGTCCCGGACGGATCTGGTCGAACGGGCGGGGGTCGGACCCGAGCGGATCAGCGTCGTCCCGAACGGCGTCGACGGGCGCTTCTTCGACGCCGGACCCCCGGACCGGGCGCTCCGCTCACGGCTCGGTCTGCCCGAGGCGTACCTCCTGACGGTGGGTTCGATCGAACCACGCAAGAACCACCTCAATCTGTTCGCCGCGCTGGACCATCTCCCACCGTCCGACCGTCTGCCGCTGGTCGTGGCGGGCCGGGCTGGCTGGGGCAACGAGACGATCATGGCCGAGCTCCGGCGGCGGGAGCGGGACGGTTCGGTGATCTTCCTGCCCGATGTTTCCGACGACGCGCTGCCCGCGCTCTACGCCGGGGCGGCGGCGATGGTCTACCCCGCCTGGTACGAGGGTTTCGGCATCCCGGTGATCGAGGCGCTGGCCGCCGGCACACCGGTCGTCATCAACGACACTCCAGCGCTGCGTGAGTCGGCCGGGCCACACGGCATCGTCGCCGATGCCTCGAACCCGGAGGTGCTGGCTGCGGCGATCGGCCTGGCGCTCGCTGGCGACGCTCAAGACCCGTCCAGCCGAACGCCACGCCAGACGTGGGCGCGGCGCTGGGACTGGGCGGAGTCGGGGCGGGTGCTCGTCGACGTGCTGCGCGCCGTCGTCGGGGAGCGCCAGGTCGCTACTGCTTGAACTCGAAGCGGACGCCGTGCGTCAACTGCGGGTCGAGCCCGGCGAAGGAGCGATCGGTGGTCCGCAGGACGACGGTGTAGGGGGCGGAACCGCGCTGGTCGAGAGCGGTCCTGAGGGCGGAGTCGGTCTCGTCCGGCGTGTCGAGTTCGACCCACTGGTCGCCGACCGGGAAGCGGTAGGCACCGGCGCTGCCCGCGACCGACGGCTGGATCTCGTTGCCGTCGTTGTCCAGCAGCGTCGTGTAGATCCGGCGGGCGGCCTGGAGGTCGGTCACCGCGACCGTCAGGCCGTCGACGGCCTGGAAGCCGCCGCCATGGACCGCATCGTCGCCCGACGGGACCCGGAGTTCGCGTGGGGTCCGGTCCTCGATGACGAACGGGCCGGCCGCCTCCCGCGCGCCCGGCACGACGAGGTTTCGCCAGCCGACCTGCTGGCCGTCCGGCCGCTGCCGTCCGCCGTCGACCGCGCCGTCGTTGGCGAGCCCCTCGCCGGCGATCCGTTCGGCCTCTCCGGCCGCGTCGTCCGTCCCGACGGCGAAGTCGATCACGCCCTCGGCGGCCGCGATCGCATCCCACCAGCGGTGGGCCGCCCGCTGGGAGGGGTCGATGAAGGCGATCAGTTCGAAGTACGACCCGTCGCCGAAGCCGATCAGCGCATTGTGGGTCAGCCCGCCAGTGTGGGTGCCGCCGGGCACGACGGTGAAGCCGAGTGTCCGGTAGTCCGCGACGGCCTGGTCGAGGTCGTCGACGCCGATGACGATGTGGTCGATCTGGGTGATCACGCTGGGTCCTTTCGGGGTCGGGCCGGCCGGTCGGCCGCCGGGTCTGGCGCCAATCGGGCCGTTCGGGTGGAATCCCGGCCGGACTGGCGGGATGATGGGGGAGTATCGCCAATCGCGACGCCCCGTGGCGACGGCCGGTGGCGAGGAACAGGAGACGCGACGTGATCGACACCGTTACCAGCACATCCGAACAGCAGCCCGACGCGTCCCGGTTCGCCTGGCACCCGCAGTATCGCGGCCAGACCGTCGAGGAGGTCCGGGCGATCCTCCTGGAGGATCTCCGCCTCGACCAGCGATCCTACGCCATCACGATGGATGGCCCGGACGAGAACGAGAGCGAGATCCTGGTCCGCGTCGTCGGGCTGGAGAAGAAGTGGGGGCCGTACGCGATGGACTGGGCGACCGCGGAACCGGCCACCGTCGCCGACCGGGTGATCGACTTCGAGCGCGAGCGCGAGGCCCGGCGGGAGCTCTTTCCGTACGCCGAGTACCGCGACCGGCACGCGAACCTGACCTCGTCCGCCGCCACCGGGTCTGGTGCAGCCGCGAATGACGAGCCGTCGGGCGCCCCGTGGTGGGCCTTCTGGCGCCGATAGCCGGGCCTGTCACAGGGGCCCGCGCGAGGGAGTGAATCGTAGGGGAGATCCCTTGTGGTCGTCCGGCCGCCGCGGCGGCTATCGCCCCGCAGGGCGATAATCTTCGCGATTGCCCGTACCGCATTGAAGCAGGCGTGTCGCGACCATAGGGTCCGCTGCGCGATTCGGCGCCTGGCGGCGCGGCAGCGAAGCGAGCAAGGCCAGCGCAGCGAGAGCCGTGTCCCTACGGCCAAGGTCCCACATTGGCGAGTACCGGGTCAGCGCAGCGAGAGCCATGCGCCGCAAGAAGCTGACGATGACAGCTTCTGTGCGCCACGGGCCCACCGGTTACGGCGCCTGATCTCGACGTTCAGCGCCGTCGCGAACGTCGTCCAGGCGAAGCAGGGCAGGCGGATCAGCACCGCCCATGCGGCGCACCGTCGCCGCGACGGTGCCAGCGGCCGGTCCGACGGGTCCGGTTCGTTCACCGGGAACGGTTGACGCGGGTCACGAATTCCTTGACGTTCCGGGAAGGCATCGGCTATCATCTGCTCCGCTGTGGAGGCGTGGTGTAGTGGTTAACATGCAGCCCTGTCAAGGCTGAGATCGCGGGTTCGATCCCCGTCGCTTCCGTCAAGGCCCCATTGATGCCGCTCTCGGATTCGTCCGGGACGGCATTAGTGCTTTTCAGGGCAACGATGCCGAAGAACGACGCGATCTCTGGGCGAGATACAACCGCGATCACGGTTTTGTTCTCGACGATTGCCTCACTCAGAAGCTGACGTACTATCCGGTTGCGTTCCTCACTAGCGGTGCGTCAGGCATGATTCGCCACGGACGATCGTTCGCTCGACAGGCCAGGTCTCCCCTCCCCGGGCAGCGAAGCGTGCCCGTCGCAGCCGACGGTCGGCTTTAGCCGATCGGAGCGCGACGGGTCGGGGGTGGGGACTGCTCCGGGTCAGCCAGATGACCCCTGGCAGACCACTTGGGCTGGAGATGATCTCTCCGTTCGGCGTCGTCGACGGCAGTTTCGGCGTCGTCCAAGTCGGCGAGACTGTTGGTCATGCGGCGAAGCGTCATGCGGTCCATGGAAGCGCACCTCTCGTTTCGAAGGTGCGACGAGGGTTATCCATCAATCTGGCGGCGCATAGCGGGCGTCTCAAGCGTTTCCAGGGCCATCTTGCGGCGGTGCCCACGTCCAAGCGCTTTCGTTGGTACGGTATGCGGCGAGGGCATCCGGGTATATCCTGACCGCCAACCACCCCGTTGACGGAAGAACGCGAACGCGTCCTCGGCGCGGGCGACCACTTTTCGCTGTGGGTTCGACCGTTCCAAGGGGTGAGACCCAGCCTTCGCGCGGACGAGGGCAATCCGGGCGCCATCGTCACCTAGGGCGCCCGGATTGCTTGGGACCGAAGGCGGACCAGCATCGTGTCAATCGTTTCGAGGACGCAATCCGGCGGGGTGACGGGGTCGACCGGTTCGGTCGTCGCGGTCACGCGGCCCTACAGCGGTGTTCAGAAACGTTGTCCGACCCATTGCCGGCTGAGCTGGACGGACTCGTTCGTGACGCGTTGCGCCGTTCCTGAGCCCGATCCCTTCAGGGCTGGGCATTGCCGTCAGGCGATAGCGGACGGCCAGTCAGGCGGCGGACAACCCTTCCGATCCTCGCTCTAACCCTTGTCCCGCGGCACAAGCTCGTAGCTGGACGGCGCCCCCGGCTGATGGCAATGCGACGCCCATCCGGTTCATTGGCCGGGTGCGAGGGGTCGGTCATCTTTCGCGTACCCGCCGCCGTCCCGATGCAGCTCGGGTTTCCCGCGCTTGTCTTTGCACCCCCACAGGCAGGGGAACGTCAGGTTCCAGGCGCCGTCGACCTCCTTCGCATCGACCAGGGCATCGGGGTAGCGCAACGATACGTGGGGGCGCCCAGGCTGTACGGACGGGGAACGCCGGGGAGGTCGGACAGGTTGAAGCGGGCATCCGGATCGAAGGCGGTCGTTGTTTGGTTCCTTCCTGGTGCTGTTGCTGTTGCTGCGATCCGACCGGCCCGACGTCGGTCGTACTGACGACGCGTCGTAACCCCGTAACCATGTAACCGAATGGCCGTTTCTGCGACTCCGGATTCCGCCTATTCTCCTACTTCCAGGTATTGTGGCGGTACCCCGCCAGCACGTATAGTGGGTTTCGATCAGAAGGTTCCAACACTATCTCGCGCTGATGGCACACCGCCGTGGCCAGGCGCGACCTTGCGCGCCCTGAGTGGGGTTCGTTGGCACGACGATGCATGTAGGGATGGGGCGCAATGAAGAACGATCAGTTCGATGCCTTGACGCGTTTGCTTGCCTCGGCGGGGTCCCGCCGCGCTGCGGTTCGGGGAGCGCTCACGGCCGGCCTTGCGGCGGCAGGAATCGCGGCTGCGCCACGTGTCTCGGCATCGCAGGATGCCACGCCGCCTGCCGCCGGTGCTCAGGCCGGCCTCGATGCGTTGGATGCCGAAACGCGTGACGCCATTGCCCGGGCACTTTGGCAGACCGAACTGCGCGCCGAGGACGTCCCGGCCGATGTGCTGACCCAGGTGCTTGGCCCCAAGAACAGCAACGAAGCGTTCGGGCAACGCGTCGGGGCGCACCTGCTTGGGCTCATCGCGGAGCCGACGTCGTTCGTCCAGAGCCATGCTGATCGCTATGAAGCGATGCTGCCCCTGTGTACATCGCTGACAGCCCATCAGGCGTATGTGATGAGCAATCTCATCGGGCCCGAGGGATCGAAAGGCTACCGTCCGGTTCCGGCTGTTGCTGATTTCCAGTTTCCCCAGCGCAACGCCCTGGATCTTGAGTCTGTACTCGGTTGGTATTTCTTCGTGGGCAGTGCGCGTGGCAGCGATGGCGAGGAATATGGCATCGAGCTGATGTTTTTCCGGTATGCCCTCGTACCGCCTGACCTGGCCGCGCAACTGGGCCTGACTGATGTCGAGAACCAGGTGGTCGAGCTCCACTTCGCCGTTGCCAAGGCGGGAGGACGACACTATCAGGCGAAACCGATCCTGATTGCGGGAACCACCGGCTTGCTGACCTTCGACCCGGATGGGCTGGGGGCGACGCTCGGCAAGAATGTGATCCGCTCAACAGCGTCGGACTCCCTGTTTCCGCTTCAACTCACAGCTTGGGGACAGGACGATGGGGACATCGAACCCATCCAGTTCTCGATCGATATCACCTTCTCGTCCGGCAAGGAGTACCTGCTCCAGGGTGTGGACGGCTGCAGTCCCTGCTGCGATGGCGTGGGCACGCTCTACTACTCGATGCCTGGTTTGGTGCTCGACCCGGCCGGCAGTTCGCTGACACTGCAGGGGGAGCGAGTTGACCTGGTTGAGGGGACGTTCTGGTTCGATCATCAATGGGGAACGCTGGCCGCCGTCGCTCAGTCGGAGATCGTGCGGGCGGCGGGCAACCTGACCCCGTCCGCTCCCGCCGGGTGGGACTGGTTCATGACCCACTTCACCGGGAATCGGCAGATCACCGCATTCTCCATCCATAGCAATGACCGGCTCGACTTCTACCGGCAAATGGGGACCACCCCTCCCGGCACGATGATCGTGCCCCTGAAGGCGAAGTACATGGACGCGGATGCCGCAACCTATGATGTCGCTGGGACCCTCTCGGTCACCGAATGGATCCTGAGTGTCGACACGCCCGATCCGGTGATCTATCCGCCGACGCACACCTGGTACCCCAACCGGTGGGAGTTCGAATTCGGCGATGATGTCCCCGAGGACATTCGCTCCTTCGTCATGGTCCCCATCGTTCAGACGGGGCAGTCGGGCTTCTTCGCCAACGGTGCCCAGTATTCCGAGGGAGCGGTCTACCTCCTCGACTCATCCGGAGCGGATGTGGGCCGGGGCTTCGCCGAATCGGTCGGCTACGCGAATACCTTGCCCAATCAGTTGCGGCTGGTGGGTATAGCCGTCACGGACGAGACGAGCTCGCTCTATGGACCTTCTCATCCTGACGATGGGATGGTTTTGGCGAGCCAGGCGTATGCGTATCTCCACGGGGCCGAGCTGCAAGAGAAGCTGGGGATGTGCATCGGCCTTTAGAGGGCAAGGAGTGGCTCGGGGTGCCTGAACGGGGCCCCCGACGACCGTCCCACGTCCACTGCGGATGGCGCGGTCGGCAACGCGACGGTCATCCGTTCCCGCCATTGAGGCGTGAATCTGGCGGGAACTCGCCTGTCCTGACGCTGGTATTGATCGATTCCTACCCGCCAAGGCCCGCACCACGGACCGCCTTTGATGGGTCCACTGTGCTGCCGGGTGAGCTCCGCTCGCCCGACGCTGTTTCGAACGATGCCGGCCGGACGTTACGGCGAAGGCAACGCCCCAGGGACTGTCTGCATGCTTCCCCGCGGCGTCAATGCCGGTCCGTGCCCCAGATGGACCGAGCTGCGTCCCCTCCCCATGCCCTAATTGGAACCCTGGGCCGAGCCGGCGTCGCCGACCGGGAGTCAGTCGGCGCCGGCTCTGCGTCTGGTGCTGGGCTGGTTTGGTAAGGTCGCCAGCGCCCTCTCAAACGAGACGGTTCCCAGGGACCGAGACCAAACGTCGATGGTGCTGCTTGCCGATCACACGGGTCGTATCACCGCAGGCACCCCGTGCCGGCGGTTGGACCATCCCGAACGGCGCACTACGCACCCCGCACCAACCCGGCCGACACCTGGTGGGGGCCGGACGGTCACCCGTCGTGAAGCGTGCCCCGATCGGGGCCACGGTCGCCGGCCGGGGGGTGGAACCTCCTGGCCGGGCGAGGGCCACCCCACAGGGGAGTCGGGATGGCTCGTTAGGCTGCGGGGCTCGCTGCCGGCGTGGTCTCACCCTCCTCGTCCGGCGGCAGGAGGAGGAGGAACACGACCTCGGCGGTCTCATGGCCGGCGTTGCTCAACTGGTAGGGAACCCCCGGCAGCATCAGGAAAGCTTCGCCCGCGTGGACCGGCGTCGCCACCTCCGCGTCCGCTTCCTCCCCAGGCACCCCTGGACCTGCCAGCCCATCGGGGAAGACGGTCACGTCTTCCCCAGCCAGTAGCGTGATCGTCCCCGACTCTACATAGGTGAAGGAGGCATACGGGTCGGAACCGAAGGGAGTCATGCTGCCTGGGGCGAAGGTGGCGCCCGCAACGTTGATGCCGACCGGGCTGTAGGGAATCCCGGCAAGGTCAACCGCCGCCAGGTATTGAAACTCGGGCTCGGGGGCTGCCTCGGGGGTGCCTGTATCTGGCGTGGCTTCCTGGGCGAGGCTGATCTGGCCCGAAGCTGAAGCGCCGGCGAGCAGGAGGATCAGGAGTGCGATAACAGCCGCGAATCGAGGGAAACGCATGTTCGCTCCTTTGTTTGCAATGGCGGGAATCGTGCGCCTCTCGAGTTCACCCACCAGGGAACGGCCCAGCGTGGCGGCGGATCAACGATGGCCGAGAGGTCATCAGATCGCAGGGCCCTCGGCATCCTTTCTGTCATCCAAACCGCTGAAGGCGCTATTGTCTCACTCGTTGCTTCAACACTACGCGCCGCCCATCAGCGGATGGTTGGCCATGTGGAAGACGTGGCCGCGTCGGTTACCTTCTAGCGTCTCGTGAGGTCGCCGGCCAGTAGGAACACGGACTAGCCAAGTCGACTCCAGGTTATGCGAATTGCTCCGGGAGGCAAATGGGGTTCTGCTTGACCGACCCCCGTCGCTTCCGTCCAAACCTCATCGATGCCGCTGCCGGAGCGATCTGGGGCGGCATCGGTGCTTTTCACCCCGGCGCGGGGGAAGGATGGCGCCATCGGTGAGCGCGGCACCCCAGCAAGGACGGTCTGCCCCGCGACGATCGCCTGACCGAGGAACCGTCGTGCGAGTCGGTCGCGCTCTTCGCTACTGGCGACGTTCCAGGCGAACCAGACGTTGGACACGAACGCGGCCAGCAGATTGCCGACCTCGTGGTCAGGCAGTCCCGTAGCCGGCAGCAAAGCGAGAGGTCTGGTGAGTTCGGGCCGTTCCTGCTGGAATCGCGACCGATCGTTCCGTCGGTGGAAAGCTCCCTGAGGTGCTCAAGGCGCCTGTCGATCCGGTTCCGCTTCGCCTGACTGTCAGGTGATCTCCGGTGGGACCGTTGCCACAACGCAAGCAGCTCCTTCCGCTCCGTTGCCGGGACCGTGAGCTTCCGGAGCAGGTCCCCAGGTCCGTCCTCGACGGGGTCAGTGAAGTCGCTGGGCCTTAGGGTGTCAGAAACCCATTCCCCTCGGCATGAACGTCCCTTGCCTGGCCCGACGCTCGCGGGGCTCTCCCCGGTCGGCCCGGCGATCACGGACCGCACCGTCCATCGGGATCGTGCCCATGACAACGCGCCGAGCCGGACCGTGCTCGACGCGTTCAGGTTCCACGAAGAGACCGCTCCTGTCTGCCAGGCCAGGGCTGGACGCTTCGCCTCGGACCAGAACTCGTGGATCCAGAACTCCCTTGATGGTATGGCAGGAATTTCCCTGATGTCGCCCCGAATTCCTGGGGGTTGCTCAGGATGCTGATCGACGTTTCGAGCGCAGTTCCAGCGTCGTCCCACATCTGTTCAAACTGTTCAGTGGATGTGACGAGCGTCTCCTTCTCCAACTTTCCGTCCGGATGCCGCGTGAGTTTCTCAGTGTTCGGAAGCAGAAAGTAGAGATACTTGGGCGAGCAGTACGACTGTCGTATGATCGACATCACCTGCAGGACGTAGATGTTCATTCGTGACATGTCACTGTAGGCGAGCCGTTTCTCGGCTTTCCGCCACATATGCTTGAGTTGCAAGCCTTTCGGCTTGAGCAAAGCGTTCATCAGGTCGAAGACGTCGAGTCGAACCCCCCGACTATTCAGTTGGGTGAAGATGTCACAGACTTTGTCGATTTCTAGATCTTCGTCAAGTTCAATGAATGAGATTTGGTATTCCTGAGTCATGGACCGTACATGCTCGCCAAAATCCAGGGCGTTCGTCGCATGACGCCGTGCAACCTCGGCTCCCGCCGGGTCTCCGCGCTGGTCGGCCTCGGTCGCTTGTTGCATCCAGTGCTGCTGGTATGACTGTAGCCAGTTCGGAAGTGTAAAGCCGCCGGCCCCGATAGCAGCACAGGGGAAGATATGGCTCCCGAACTGCAAGGTATTGTCGGCAAAAACCTCCTCAAGCGCCTTGGTGGTATTGCTGTAGTGAAACGCGTCTTCGTACTGACCGGCCATGAACTGGTCGACGCGGACCCAATAGTAGAATCGGTTGTGTCGGTTAGGGAGTCGCTTGTTTGGTGCCGTAAAGGCGTAGAAGATCGCGGTGAGCCGCTGTTGTCCATCAAGGACGATGTAGTTGGGACGCAGCTCTCCCTCGTAGGCATAGATGCCCTCACACGACAGCGCCTCGAGGTTCTGCGGTTTGCTCCTCCAGAGAAGCAGACTGCCAATGTAGTAGTCGAGGAAAATCGACCGAACAAGATCACGGATGTCCCAAGGCATCCACTTGAACTCCCGCTGGAAGTCTGGTACGACGAAGCGTCCCTCTCTGGCCCAGGTGACGAGCGTTCCAAGACTGACGTGATCGGGCTTCTGTGCATTCTTCAACTTGAGAAAATCCTTACCGAAGCGTTGACGACGGCTGAGTATGAGACAAATGACTAGAGTCGGATACTCCTACCACACCTTGTATGCACTGAGACAGAGAATCTCACTGCGGTACTCACCGAGGCGTAGGCTCTCGACGTTTTCAAGGACGGAGGACATCGCCAGGCCGGTCGGGTGTCCCAATTCTACCGATTCTCATCCAATCCGTCGTCGTTCCCACAGTCCGCCAAGGAGCGGGACGAAGCGCATCGGGCGGAAGCGGCGGGCATCGCCGCCGGCCGGGACGAACAAGGCAGCGGCCAGGCCAACGACGCCGATCAGGAAGGCGAAACGCATCTCGCCGTCGAAGCCGGCGGCGAGCGCCTCACGGGTGATCGCCTCGATGTCGGCGACGGTGCCGGCGGCCAGCGAGGCCAGTTCGACCGGCGCGGCCGGCGACCCCGAGAGCAGGCCGGCGACTTCGTCCGTCTGGACCTGGTCCGACAGCCCGTCCGAAGGGGTCAGGAGCGCGACCAGCCGGGCGTTCTCGGCGTCCTTGAACAGCATGCCGGTCATCTCTACCCCGATCAACCGGCCCAGCTCGCGCAGTGTGTTGAGCACTCCCGACGCGGCGCCGGCCTGCTCGTCCGGGATGGCCGCCATCGCCGCCGCCCCGGCGACGTTGTAGGCGAAGGCCTGGCCGACGCCGAAGACGACCAGGGCGACCACGATCAGCTCGATCCGGCCGGCCGGCCCGGTGAGGGTCAGCGCCCCGAAGGCGACCGCGATGAGACCCATCCCGGCGATCACCGGCAGCCGGATGCCGATCGCGGTCACGACCCGGCCGACGAACGGCGACAGCGCCGCGTACGGGACGGCCAGCGCGAGGAAGATCACGCCGGCGCCGAGCGCCGAGTACCCGCGGGCGTGCTGCAGATAGAGTTCAGGATGACGATCAGCGCGCCGAACCCGTAGTTGGCCAGGACCGAGATTCCGGAGGCGAGCAGGAAGCTCCGCCCGGCGAACAGCCGCAGGTCCAGCAGTGGGTTGGCGATGTGGCCCTCGATCCAGACGAAGAGCGCCAGCAGCGCGAGGCCGCCGACCGCCGAACCGACGACCAGTGCTGACTTCCAGCCGGCCGTGTCACCCTCCTGCATCGCCAACACGACCAGCACGAGCCCGCCGGTCAGCGTCGCGAAACCCGGCGGGTCGAGCCGGGGGTCGGCGTCCGGCGCCTTCGATTCCTGGACGACGAGCAGGTTGAGAGGGATGGCGGCCAGCGCCAGCGGAATGTTCAGCCAGAAGAACCAGCGTCAGGACAGGCTGTCGGTCAGGGCGCCGGCGACCAGCGGACCGAGCGACATGCCAATGGCGCCGGCGCCGCTCCAGTCGGCGAGGCCGAGGTAGCGCTGGGTTGGCGGGAAGGCCCTGCTGACGATCGAGAGGACATTGACGAAGAACAGCGCCGCCCCAAGCCCCTGGGCAGCGCGGGCGGCGATCATGACGAAGTCGTTCTGGGCGCCGCCCGAGATCGCCGAGGCCACCGCGTAGAGGGCAAGGCCGATCAGCAGGATCAGCCGCCGACCCCGCCGGTCGCCAGGCCGACCGGCCGCGACGAGCGGGGCCGCGAAGGCGAGGCCGAAGACGTTGACGACCCACTGGAGGGTCGTGGTGGTTCCGTGGAGATCACGGCCCCGGGCGGGGAGCGCCACGCCGACGCCGATGAAGTCGACGTTGGAGATGAACAGCGGCAGCGCCATCGTCACGACGATCTACCAGCGCCGGTTGGCTCCCGTGATCGGCAGGCGGCCGCGCTATCCGGCCGGAGCGGGAACGTGGTCGTTCAGGGTCGGCCTCGCAGTCCGGTCTCCAGAGCGGCATCGGTCGCGGCCATTCTCTCGCGCCGCGCCATCCTGGGCCGGACGGTTCCGGGGGGTCGCCGAGGGCTGGCAAGGAGGGGGACCAGGTCCTGGAAGCCCGTCCGATCGACCACCGGGTTGCTGGCGTCGGCCGGCCAGAAGGTCGTCCCGACATCCGCGTCCGCGACGATCTCCCAGCCGTTCGGGGTGGTGTCGCGCAGCGGCGAATGCAACCGTGGCTTTCGACTCCCTGTACGGTGTCCTTGATCGCGGCCCGTCACGCGGATGCCATGGCCGATAGCCCTTGGCCATCCACCGAAGCCACCGATCCCGGGCAGGGAACCGGGCGCGGTGGAACGGCCATGCTATCGTCTGGGGTACCAGACGCTGGCAGACATTGCGGCGCAGCCTCACCGGAGAGCCCCATGGAATCGCCCGGCGATGGACTCGACCTGACCGATCGCATCGCGCTCCAGTCGGTTCGGGTCGCCCAGCCCCACACCATCGGCACCTGGCGATCCGGCAAGCGGGTGCGAAGCGCGATCGCGAAGCAGCCGGTCGCGGACGAGGAGCTCGTCCTGACCGAGCTCAACCTCGCCGGCGACCGCCAGGCCGACCTGACCGTCCACGGTGGGCCGGACAAGGCGGTCTACGTCTACCCCGCCGCGCACCTGCCCCGCTGGAACGAGGTGCTCGGGACCGCATTCGACGCGGGAACGTTCGGCGAGAACCTGACCGTCGCCGGGGCGGACGAGCGGGACGTCCGGATCGGCGATATCTGGTCCTGGGGCGACGCGCTCCTTCAGATCAGCCAGCCGCGCTCGCCCTGCTACAAGCTGGCGATGATCACCGGGCAGCCCACCATCGGCCGCCACATGACCGAGAGCGGGCGGACCGGTTGGTACCTGCGGGTGCCGCGGCCCGGCACCGTCCCCGTCGCCGGGCCGATCCTCGTCGTCGAGCGGCACCCCGCTGCGGTGACGGTGCTCGATGCGCACCGGGCCAGCCTGCCCGGTGCGTCCCGGGAGGAGATCGAGCGGGTCCTCGCCGTCGAGTCACTGGCTGCCGCATGGCGGGCCGCGCTGGAGGACCGGCTGGGCCGGTTCTGATCGCCGTTCGGGGTGACCCCTGCCCGCCCGTTGACGGGTTCCGCCGGATGCTCCATGCTCCGCCCATGACGTACGCCCTGCGCCCCACATTTCGCCAGGTCGTGCGGGGCTACCTCGTCCTCCCGCACGCCGTCCCGATCGTCGTCGTCATGGTCGCGACCGCAGCCTTCGCGCTGGTCGCGGCGCGAGGCTGGCCGGGGCTGGGGACGATGACGCTCCTGCTCGGGGCCATGTTCGGTGGGCAGCTCGCGATCGGTGCCGTCAACGAGTTGGTCGACGCGGACCTCGACGCCGTCTCCAAGCCGGCCAAGCCGATCCCGGCCGGGCTGGTCTCCCGCCGCGGAGCGCGGGCCGTCACCTACGGCGGCGTGGCGGTGATGGCCCTGCTCAGCGTCTGGCTCGGGCTCGACGCCTTCCTGCTCTGCGCGCTCGGGACCGGCGCCGGCGTCGCCTACAGCCTCTGGTTCAAGCGCACGGTCTGGTCGTGGGTGCCGTACCTGATCGCCCTGCCGTTGCTGCCGATCTGGGTCTGGACCGCGCTGAGCACCGTCCAGCCCGGCCTGTTCGCGATCTACCCGATCGGAGCCGCCGCCGTAGTCGCCATCCAGATCGCCCAGTCGCTGCCTGACTTCGCCGCCGACCGGGCGACCGGCGTCCGGACGCTGGCCGTCGTGCTCGGCGCGGCCCGGGCGCACCGGGTCTGCTGGGCCGCGCTCCTGCTGGCGGCGGTGTTGGCCGCCGGGCTTGCGCCGTGGCTGACCGGCAATCCCGCTCCCGTCTGGCTGGCCGTCGTCATCGCGGCGCTCCTCGTCGGCGTGAACGTCGTGCAGTCCCGGATCGACCGACGGCTGGCGACGATGGCCTGCTTCCCCTGTATCGCGGCCGGTGCGGTCGCCCTCGGCGTCGGCTGGACGATTGCCCTGGTGGGAGCCGGTTAGGGGAGTGCAGGGTCGTCGGCCCAATTCCCGCAGGTAACGCGTCTCCCCGATTCCTGTGGACGCGGCATTGTCCAGCGATCCGGAAGGAGCGTCCGTCCGACCCCCGCGGGTACCGTTGCTGGTCGATGTTCCCGCATCCCGACGTTAGCGCTTGGAGGACCCGATTCGATTCACCGCGCGGGGACCTCGCCCAATGCCCGGCCCGTGCCCCGACGCGACTGAGGAGGAGACCGATGGCCAGGCTGCTGTATCAGGGAATCATCTCGCTCGACGGTTACCTCAACGACGCCAGTGGTCGGTACGACTGGGCCGAGCCCGACGAAGCGGTCTTCGCGTTTACGATCGAACAGGAACGATCGGTTGGTACGTACCTCCTGGGCCGGCGGATGTACGAGGAGATGATCGTCTGGGAGACACTCGGCACCGAACCCGGCCAGACCCGGCTCATGATCGACTTCGCTGACGCCTGGCTCGCGGCCGACAAGGTCGTCTATTCGCGCACCCTCGACGCCGTGTCCACCGTCCGGACTCGGATCGAGCGATCGTTCGAACCGGAGGCGGTGCGACGGATGACGGCATCCTCGGCCCACGACCTGTCGATCTCGGGGGCGCACCTTGCCGCGCCGGCGATCCGCGAGGATCTGGTGGACGAGTTCCAGCTCTATCTGATCCCGACCGTTGTCGGGGGTGGTACCCGGTTCCTTCCGGACGGGGTTCGGTTCGACCTGGATCTGGTCGAGGAGCACCGGTTCCAGAGTGGAGTCGTCTTCCTTCGCTACGCCCGTCGCCGCTGATCTGTCCGGACCGTGCCGAGATCATGCCTGTTCCTGCCCGCACCGGTACCCGGCTCGGGGCACGTGCCGCTTCGCTCCCGGTGGAGACGCGACAGGACGAAGCACCCAACCGGCGGCCGTCATCGCCTGCTTTCCATTGAACGCTTCCGCTTCCGTTGCCGTTGCCCTGGGGATCGACTGGACGGTCGCGCTGGCCGGCGTCTGATCGCTCGTTTGCGTCGAGGGACGACGGGACGGGCGGGACGGTTCGGACGATTGCTCTCCGGCCCGGATGATGCAGCTGGACACGACTCCGATTCGCTGACGCATCCCCGGTTGGTCAACGGCCCCGAAACTGCACATAATCCAACAGACACCGCGGCTCCGGGATCGTTCGTCAGGGTGGGGAGTGCGAGCGGTGTCACAGGCAGTGCGGCCGATCGAGGGGAGACGGCGAACGCTGGTCTCGCCGATGCCGCGAAGCGACGAACCTGAGCTGATGGATGGCGAGCTGCCAGATGGGGTGGAGCTGGCTGAGAACTTCCGCGACATCCAGCGCGTCAACCAGCTCCTCGGTGGGACCGCGACCGTCCTGCGTCACCTGCCGGCGCTGCTCGCCGCCGTCCCGAGCGACCGGCCGGCGACGATCCTCGACCTCGCGACCGGCTCCGGGGACATCCCGCTGGCGATCTCGCGCTGGGCCGGGCGGCGACGGCGCGCGATCACGATCGTCGCCAGCGACTCTTCGGCCGAGATCCTCGCGTTGGCCCGGAAACAGGTCGCCGGTCGGCCGGACATCAGCCTGGCCCGGTACGACGCCCGCGAGGTGCCGCTGCCGGACGGCAGCTTCGACATCGTTCTCTGCTCACTGTCGCTGCACCATTTCACGCCGGACGACGCGGTGCGGACCCTGCGGGAGATGGACCGCCTCGGACGGAGCGGCTTCATCCTCAATGACCTCCGCCGGGGCCGGCTCGGCTACGTCGCGGCCTGGGTCGCGGCCCGGCTGACGACGCGGAACCGGTTGACCCGCAACGACGCGCCGCTGTCCGTCCGCCGGGCCTACACCGTCGACGAGCTTGCCGCACTTCTGCGGCGAGCCGGAGTCGAAGATGCGAAGATCACCACACACCGCTGGTTCCGGATGGCCGCGGTCAGGACGGGAGCGCGACCATGACCAGTGACGGCAGACAACTCACCGGCTCCCACGGGCGGGACGTCGAGGCGATCGTCGTCGGCGGCGGGCCGGCCGGCAGTGCGGTCGCCGCCGGGCTGGCCGCCGCCGGGCACCGCGTCCTGCTGCTGGACAAGGCGAGCTTCCCGCGCCACAAGGCCTGCTCGGAGTACATCAACCCGGCCGGCGCAACGCTACTCGATGACATGGGGATGAGCGGCGAGATCATGGCCGCCGGGGCGCACCGCATGGAGGCGATGCTGGTCCATGCGCCGGGTGGACAGCACTTCGTCGCCAACTATGAGCGGGCCGAACCGGGCCGGGCGGCGCTGGGGCTGTCCCGCTACCGGCTGGACCACCTGCTGATCGACCGGGCGCGAGCGGCCGGGGTCGATGTCCGGGAACGAGCCCACGTCCGGAAGGTCATCCAGGAGGACGGCCGCGTCGTCGGCGTCGAGGCGACGATCGATGGGGCGCGGCAGCTGATCCGATCGGCGATCGTGATCGGCGCCGACGGGCACCGGTCGGTCGTCTCCCGCGAGCTCGGTCAGGACACCTCGCCGCGATGGCCGCACAAGACCGGACTCGTCGCGCACTATCGTGGCGTCCGTGACCTCGAACGGTTCGGCGAGATGCACATCGGCCGGCACGCCTACGCCGGGCTGGCGCCGCTGGAGGACGGGCTGACCAACGTCGCCGTCGTCGCCGACGTCCGGGCGGTCGAGGGGCGGACTGGGTCGATCGACGAGTTCTTCATGAATTCGCTGCGGGACATGCCGGCGGTCGCCCGGAAGCTGGAGGGCGCGGAGCGGGTCGGGACCATCCGCGGCGTCGGGTCGATGGCCCGCCGCGCTCGCCACACGACGGGCGACGGCTATCTGCTGGTCGGGGACGCCGCCCAGTTCCTCGACCCCTTCACCGGCGAGGGGATCTACGAGGCCCTCCGGGGGGCGCACCTGGCGGCTCCGGTCGTCAGCGCCGCGTTGCGGGATGGCGCTGCGTCCGAAGCCGCGCTGCGCCCCTACCGGACGGCCCGGCGCCGGACGTTCATGGCCAAGCGGGACGTCTCCTGGATCGTCCAGGGGTTCATCAATACCCCGCCGCTGATGAACTACGTGACCGACCGCCTGGCCCGGCGCGAGGAACTCGGCCTCACCCTGAGCGGGGTGCTCGGGAACTTCCGCCCGGCAACGCAGGCGCTCTCCCCGGTGTTTCTGGCGCGACTGTTGCGTCCCTGACTCGTGGACTACAGTTAGCGCCTACAGACAGTGCTTTCAGACAGCGCCGACAAGAGGTAGATGGAACCAGAGATGAGAACCGCGAACGTGGTCACCATGCATGGCGACCTTGAGCGCATCGTTGCCCTCGCGGTCGATACCCAGCGCTGGCCGATCATCCTCCCGCACTACCGCTGGGTGACGCTGCTCTCCGGCGGCGGCGATCACAAGACTGTCGAGATGGCGGCCCGGCGCGGCCGGATCCCGGTGCGCTGGCGGGCGAGCCAGGACGTCGAACGCGACGGGCCGACCCCGGTGATCCGCTTCGTCCACGTCTGGGGCGTGACCAAGGGGATGGACGTCGCCTGGACGTTCGCGCCGGCGGACGGCGGCGTCCGCGTCACGATCGACCACGACTTCACGCCGCCGTGGCCGCTCGTCGGACGGCCGATCGCCGATCACATCATCGGTCCGCGGTTCGTCGGGGCGATCGCCGGCCAGACACTGGAGACGATCAAGGGCATCGTCGAGGACCGCGACGAGCGGTTCGATCCGGATGGGAGGCCCCGGTCGTGAAGCAGCGCGTCGCCATCACCGGCATCGGCGCGATCACCCCGATCGGCACCGGTGTCGAAGCCCTCTGGGCGGGGGTTCGCTCCAACGAGTCGGCCGTCCGGCGGATCACCCGCTTCGACCCCTCGTACTTCTCCAGTCAGGTCGCGGCCGAGGTCTCTTTCGAGCCGCTCGACTACATGACGGCCAAGCGAGCCCGGCGTCTGGACCGGTTCTCCCAGTTCGCGCTGGTCTGCTCCCAGATGGCCCTCGAGGACGCTGGTCTCGCCGCCGAAGACGTCGCCCGTGACGGAGCCGGCATCTACGTCGGCTCGGCGCTTGGCGGGATCGCCTTCGCCGAGGAGCAGCACGAGTCGTATGTCGTCAATGGGCCGCATCACGTCAACCCGTTGCTGGCGCTGTCCGTCTTCGGCGGGGCGGCGTCGTCCAACGTGACGATCGAGCTCGGCCTGACCGGACCGTCGCTCTCGAACGGCAACTCCTGCGCGGCCGGGATGATCGCGATCGGGGAGGCCGCCCGGCTGATCGAGGACGGGCGGGTGCCCGTGATGCTGGCCGGCGGGGCCGAGGCGCCGCTCGCGCCGCTGACCTTCGGCGCCTTCGCGATGATCCACGTCATCAGCAAGCGCAATGACGACCCGGAGACCTCCAGCCGGCCGTTCGATACCGGCCGTGACGGCTTCGTCATCGCCGAGGGCGGGACGATCCTGACGCTGGAGTCGTTCGAGCACGCTCAAGCCCGTGGCGCCCACATCTACGCCGAGTTGCTCGGCTACGGCACGACCAGCGACGGCTTCCACATGACCGCTCCACGGCCGGACGGGATCCAGGCCGCCGGGGCGATGTGCGCCGCCCTGACCGCGGCCGGCCTCGCCCCCGAAATGATCGACTACGTCAACGCCCACGGCTCGTCGACGGTGCTGAACGACTCGACCGAGTGCCGCGCCATCCGGATCGCGCTGGGCAACCGGGCCGACCGGATCTCGGTCAGCGGCACCAAGGGGCTGCACGGCCACGCCCTCGGGGCGACCGGCGCGATGGAGACGGCGATCTGCGCCCTCGCCCTGGAGCGGGGCTACCTGCCCGGCACCGCCAATCTCGTAAATCTCGACCCGGCCTGTGACCTCGACATCATCCCGCCGGGCGGCCGCGATCAGCAGGTGACGCACCTGCTCAACAACGCCTTCGGCTTCGGCGGGATCAACGCCAGCCTTGCGATGCGGGCCGTCTGAGCGAGCGCCGATTCCGGACGGAGATCCTTCGCCGCGAGGCCCTACACCGCTATACGACCCGGCGAGACCGTTCCCCAGAGCCACGTACGATCATTGGTTCTGCCGACTGCCTGGCTGGACGAGGCCGCTCTCGTAGGCGAAGACGACGGCCTGGGCGCGGTCCCGGAGCCCCAACTTCGCCAGCACGCCGGAGACGTGGCTCTTGACGGTAGCCTCGCTGACGAACAGGTCCCGCGCGATCTCGGCGTTGCTCAGCCCGCGGGCGAGCAGCCGCAGCGTCTCCATCTCCCACTCGGTCAATCGCTGGGTCGCGACCGGCTGACTCATGGGAGTGGGTTGGCGGACGAACTCGGCGATGATCCGTCGGGTCACGGAGGGCGCCAGGAGTGACTCGCCGCCGGCGACGATCCTGACCGCCTCGATCAGGTCCTCGGGTGGAGCGTTCTTGAGCAGGAAGCCGCTGGCGCCCGCCCGGAGCGCCGCGAAGATGTAGTCATCCTGCTCGAACGTCGTCAGGACGAGGATCCGGGCAGCCCGATCTCCGGACGTCTCGACGATCTGCCGCGTCGCGGCGATCCCGTCCATGACCGGCATCTGGACATCCATCAGGATCACATCGGGACGGAGCGAGGCGGCGAGGGTGACGGCCTCTCGCCCGTCCCCGGCCTCGCCCGCGACGACGATGTCCGCGTCCTCATCGGATTCGAGAATCAGGCGGAGACCGGCTCGGACCAGCGCCTGATCGTCGACGAGCAGCAGCCGGATCGCCATCACGTCGGCCCCCCGAGCGGCAGGCAGGCCAGGACCCGGTAGCCGCCGTCAACTTCTGGACCGATTCGCAGATGGCCGCTCAGCAGGTTGACCCGCTCCCGCATTCCGGTCAGACCGTTGCCTACGGATTGGCCGTTGCCTCCAACCCCCGCGCCCCGGCCGTCATCGCGGACGTCGATGTCGAGTGAATCCGGCCCGTAGTGGACGACCACGGTCGCCGTCGCCGGACCGGCGTGCCGCAGGGTATTCGTGAGCGCCTCCTGGATGATCCGGTAGCCGCAGAGATCGATCGCCGGTGGCAGCGGTCGTATCTCCCCGGTCACCGTCAGGTCGACCGGCAGGCCGACCTCGTCCAGGCCGCGGATCAGCTCCGGCAACTGGCTCAGGTCGGGCAGCGGGTCGAGGGTGTCGGCGTCCTGCTCGTGGCGGAGGAATCCGACCAGTCGATGCAGCTCGCGCACGGCCTCGCGGCTGCTCGCTTCGACCAGCGTGAGGACGTCTTCGGCCGTGTCCGGTTGCCGCCGGAAGACGCGGCGGGCGGCACCGGCCTGGATACCCATCAGACTGACGTGATGGGCGACGACATCATGGACCTCCCGGGCGATCCGCAGGCGCTCGTCGCTCACTGCCTGTCGGGTGTTGGCCTCGCGCTGCCGTTCGAGCTGGGCCGTCCGCTCGGCGAGCTCTGCTTCCCGCTGGTGCCGGATCCGTGTCCCGTCTCCGAACCACCAGATCCAGATCGCGATGGCAATGTTCCCACCGAACGTGAAGAGCTGAAGCAGGACCATGTTCCCGGTCGTGAGCGGTTCCGACTCCTCGGCCGGCAGGAGGCTGAAGACCTCCCAGGCGACGTAGCCGATGAAGGTGATCGTGGCCACGAGCCGGACCGGATCGCGCCAGCGGCCGGCGCCATATGCCCCGGCGGTGTACGCCGCCAGCAGCCAGGCGTTCACGGTCCAGATCGTGTCGGCCCCGCCGGCGAGCCCATAGAGGATCGTCCCAACCGTGACGATCGGCAGGACCGTCAGGGGGCGGCGGCGGCGCCATGCCAGCGGCAGACCCTGCAGCAGGCCAAGCCCGGCCGTGAGCGGAGTGGCGGGCAGGCGGTCGGGCGGCCATTGCAGCCACAGCCAGACCGTCGCGAGGGTCGCCAGCACCACCGCGATGACGGCATCCGTCAGGGCGGGTCGCCGGTCGAGAGTCGCCCAGAGCGAGTTTTCCGGTCGCGTGCGCATGGTCCCATCATAGCCAACCGCCCGGTAGTACTCCTCATCCCGGCGACGAAGATTCGGGCGAGGCAGGTCCGTCGCCGGGATGAGGGCGGATTCCCACGTCGGGTGGATGTGACCCGTCTGGCCCTCCGGTAGTCTCGTTCCTGTCATCGATCCCGCCGCTGCCGCAGCGGTTGCCGGGAGCAATGACGGAGCCGATCATCGAGCAGACGAGGCGGAGCCGCCATGTCTTCGAACCGCACCAGGCACCGCTCACGTCACCAGGAGAAGGAGAACAGATGACTGTATCGGATCTCGCGACGTCTCGGCTGTCCCGCCGCCGGGTCATCGAACTCGCCGCCGCCGCCAGTTCCATCACGGCCATCGATCGCGTGATCGGGCCATGGTCGCCCCAGTTCGCCAGCGCCGCGGAGCCGGTGCCGCTGGCCGTCCGGAGGCAGGGCGCGACGCCCGCCCCGGTGACGTCGGTCGTCGCGGACGATGCGTCGCCGGCGTTCCGGGCCGTCGCCGGGGCGCTGGCGGAGGCGATGGCGCAGGTGAACCTGCCGGGAGCGGCGCTCGGTATCCTGGCGGATGGTCGCGAGGAGCACGCGACCTTCGGGCTGGCCGACGTCGCGGGCGGCGAGCCGGTCGGCGAGCAGACCCTGTTCCAGATCGGCTCGCTGTCCAAGACGTTCACCGGGACAGCCATCATGCGGCTGGTCGATCAGGGGCTCGTCGACATCGACGCCACCGTCAGGACCTATCTGCCCACCTTCACCGTCGCCGATGCATCCGTCTCCGAACGGGTCACTGTCCGGCAACTGCTCACCCACACGGCGGGGTGGTTTGGCGACCTCTTCGTCGACACCGGTTCCGGTGACGACGCCGGCGCCCGCTTCGTCGACGAGGTCATGCCGGGGTTGCCGCAACTCTCGCCGCTCGGCGCCCTCTTCAGCTACAACAACACCTGCTTCTTCGTGCTCGGGCAGATCATCGAGGCCGTGACCGGCGGCACCTACCGGGCCGCGATCTCGGACCTCGTGCTCGATCCGCTCGGGATGGCCGGATCCACGTTCGACCCCGATCAGGTCATGGTCGGTTCGTACGCGCGGTCGTACGCCGACTATGACGGCGCCCTGCAGGACCAGACGCTCGACCTGCCCCGGAGCATCGACGCCGCGGGAGGTCTCCGGTCGACCACCCGTGACCTGATGCGCTACGCCCGGTTCCACCTCGGGGATGGCACGGCCGACGGGCAGCGCCTGCTCTCGCCGTACACGCTGGAACTGATGCAGACCAGCCAGGAGCCCGTCCCGGGCACCCCGGGGCTCTCGATGGGCATGAACTGGCTGGTGCAGGAGCAGAGCGGCGTCAAGCTGGTGTCCCATTCCGGCGACACATTCGGCCAGCACACCGACTTCTGGTTCCTGCCGGCTGATGGCCTCGCGATCACCATCCTGACCAACGCCGCGCCGGGCGGGGCCGCCGCCGCCGCCGCCGCCTTCGCGGCCTATCCGGCCCTGGCGCCTCTCCTCGCGCCCAGCGGCGACACCGGGACAGCCTCGCCGGCGACGCCGGTCGCGACGCCCGTGTCGGCGACGCCCGCCTCCTCGCCCGCGATGGGGCCGGTCGATACGGCTGCCTACGCGGGACGGTACGAGCGGCCGGACGTTGTGTTTACCTTCGCGCCGCAGGGTGACGGGCTGGTGCTGAAGATCGAGACCATCACCCTGCCGGAAGCGTTTCGGCCGGCGGTCGGCCAGGAACTTCCCAGCGACCTGCCGGTCGAGCTGGTCGGTCCGGACCTGGCCGCGTTGACGGTCCTGGGGCAGACGATCCCCCTGCCCTTCATCCGGCGTCCCGACGGCGAGGTGGGCTACATCGGGTTCGGTCTCCGGCTGGTTCCCCGAACCGGGGACGCCTGAGCCGATCGGGCGCGTCGGGTCCGCCGTTATCCGGACGGCGAAACAGACGGGCCCCGTCGACCCGGCATCGCACTGGTCGGGCTCAGGGCGCTTGACAGGCCGGGCGATCCTGAACGATCATCAGGCGGTGATCAGGTGAGCACAGCCGCCGTCCGGTGGGCTGTGCTCCGTTTGTGTCTCGCGTGCGTCGCCAGTCCCCGACGGACCCGTCCGGTCCCGGGACCCTGGGCGACGCCATGATCACCACGCTGCCACGATCAGGGCGCCAGTCGCCCGGCAGCGGGACGCGGCAAACCAGGCGATGTCAGGGCATCGCCGCGAGGAGTGGATCCCGTGAACTTCACCGGCCCGAAGGTCAAGAAGTCCCGCGCCCTTGGTGTCGCGCTGACACCGAAGGCGCAGAAGTACATGCGCAACCGGCCGTACGGCCCGGGGCAGCACGGCCAGAACCGCCGTCGCCGCCGCTCGGACTACGGCGCCCAGCTGCTCGAGAAGCAGCGGCTCCGGTTCCAGTACAACGTCAGCGAGAAGTACCTCCAGGGCGCCTACACCAGGGTCGTGAAGCGCAAGGGCCCGACGGGCGACCTGCTGCTCCAGTTCCTCGAGAGCCGCCTCGACGCGATCGTGCTCCGCTCCGGCCTGGCGCCGACGATCTTCGCCGCCCGCCAGTTCGTGACGCACGGTCACTTCCGGGTCAACGGCCGCAAGGCCAGCATCCCCTCCATGCAGCTCAAGCCGGGTGACATCGTCACCATCCGCGAGCGCAGCAAGGCGATGGGGATCTTCAACGACCTGCGGATCGAGACGCAGCCGGCCCCGTACATCAACCTCGAGGAGGGTGGCATGGCCGCCCGCTACGCCTACACCCCGCCCCGCGAGGAGATCCCGGTTATCTGCGACGAGCAGCTGATCGTCGAGTACTACAACCGGTAGTCTATAGTCAGTCTGCCAATGACCCGGATACCGCATTACTATGCGGTATCCGGGTCATTGGTGTTTTCTGTACCTGTACTCCCCGGGATTTTCCCTTAGTCCTGGAAGCTATGGACGGCAATATTTTGGCGTTTCAACCACGATTCCGATTGCGGAGTACCTGCGAGCTACGCGGCCCACCCCAACTCCCAGAATACCGTCATTGAATGTTCGCTCACGACCATGGCAGACGCGAGGCATTCCCGGATGACGCCGTCGCCCTGTTTCGGGTGCCTCGGTCAGTCTTGCGAGGCGGTGACTTCGTTAGCGATCTCCGTTGACTGTCCTGCCTCGAGACTCGCACGCACGTCTCCCGACGCGACCTCTATGGGAGCGGAGGAGACCGAGGTCGGTTCGCTGAACTTGAACGTTGGCACGAACACGGCTGGCAAGCCCATCCGAGACAGTGTCGATGAGACGTACTCGCGCATATACGGCCAGGTATTGAGGGGAAGATTCACGGCCTGGAAGGCCGTGAATAGCTCCTCAGTCATCGGTATCGCCGTGGAGTAGGAGAGCCCAAACTCGACGGTGATCGTCGCCACCCCGATCTCGCCGAGATCAGCGCCAGCCTCCGATTGCACTGCCTGCTCGTCTTCAACGATACGAACGCGGTAGCCGTGCATGATGAGACTGGTTGTATCCTCCCCCACCCACCGATTGCGGGTTTCTATTCGGGCGATAAAGGGGGTTGTCGGGTCTGGGAAGGCCAGCTTCTCGACCCGCGACTCACCGAGCCACAGGCTCCGTAGTTCCAGTCCATCGATGAAGTCAGCATATTCGATATCTGAGACCGCCATGGTCGCCTCCCCTGCCTATGCTGCGATCGCCTCTCCAGGCACACGGCTGGCTTGGTAATTGCTCGGTTCTTTTTCATACCGATCAGAGTCGAGGCGACCTGTTGCTGATGTTTCAAAGCCGATGGCAGGCTTTGAGATCTTGGTCATGGGGATCTTTCCAAGCGGCTTCCAGCCTTCGTCCGTCGCAATGGACGGAACCCGCAGTCGCGTTGCTTCATCGAGAGAAGCAGCGCATAGACGGAACGAGGGATCGGCCTTGAGACGAGCGAACGCCTCCTCTTCGCCTAAGAGTTCGGCACTCGGTACCAAGCCACAGGCGCGCAAGTACCCCCATACCCGACGGATCGACGGCCTTCCCTCGTGGTCCCGCTCGATCTGCGTGATCGATGGTTGCTTGGTGTTCATAAGGGTAGCGATCTGAGTTTGTGTGACACCCTGACGCAGCCGTGACGCCAGCGCGGCATCAAGCATGCCCCGGTACCAGCGACTGAACAGGATCTCTTCTCGGACATCGGGTTCGTCGATTACCTCAGCGAGAAGTTCGTCGAACGTCTGATCTCCGTCAATTGGCACGGGTTCGCCTTTCTCGAGCGATAGCCACCGCTCGTGTGATTCCCTTGTCCTGTTGATTCTTGGTATAGATGTGGATGATCAGGAACTGCGCGTCTACATCAACCCGCAGGATCGCGGCACGATACAGGTTCGAACGCCCGATGTCGATTTGAAAGAGAGGCTCACCTTTGGCTTCTCTCCTTAGAGGCTTGTACTTGAACCGGGCTTAAAGCGCTCGCTCCAGCTCCCCTACCGGTTAGGTCCCGGACCATCTGGGACATGGCGTCGATTTCGCCAAAGATCGTCGCTCGCTGAGCAGGATCGGATGTCCTGATGTTTTCAAGAACCGATTTCGCCTCCACACTCAGGACAACGGTCCACTTGCGCTCTCCAGAGCCTTGGCTCGTCACCATGAATATATCTGATCCATTATACGTTGTCATCAGGATGAGTGCAGCACTGTACGCGACCGCACGTCCTGAGCACGATTAGCCGCCCGGTTCGGCATGCGTCGGGGCCAGACGCATGCCACTACCAACACCGTCTACGTCCACGTTATGGGTCGTTTGGACTTTTTGCCAGGACCGGCGACTGACTCAGCCTGGCCTGACCGCATCATGATTACCCGGCGATGGCGGCGAAGCGCTTGACGTCGGGGGCGCAGAAGACGGCGATCCGGCCGTCGCGGTGGAAGTAGTTCAGGACGAAACCGGCCTCGTCGAAGCGCGGAAAGCCGGTCCCGTCGTTCGTGAAGAAGATCTCGCTGCGGCCATCGATGAAGGTGACCTTGCGGCGAAGCAGGATCTTGCGGCCGTCGGCGGTCGTGATCGTCATCGTGATGCTCCTCGTGAGGTCGTCTGGCTCGATCACTGTCTGGATAGCATACGCCCAATTGGACTCAACAGGCGCTGGATGCATTGGACCATCATGGTTGTCAGCCAGCGGACGGGGACTTCGCGTCGATCCGGATGACCTGCCCGGTCAGCGCCGTCGTCATCGGGCTGAGGAAGAGGACGGCGGCGGCGACGGACGGCGCGGTCTGGACGACGGGGTCTTCCAGCCTGGTCGGCTGTGCCGGGCGCCGAGTGGGTTGAGGTTCAGCCAGGGGGGCGGCCGGCGTCGGGAACGGGATCACCGGGTCCTGGTCGATGACCTCGTCGGATGCGTCGGGCGGGTCTTCTTCGGACTCCTCGGAGGCGCCTTCGCTGGCGACCTCGCTGGCGCTGCCGGCCGAGACGTCCCGCAGGTGCGGCGGGCCGGACGACTGCGGCAGGCTGTCGACGACAGTGTCTTCGGCGATGGTGCCCGGCTCCGGTCCGGCCGGCAGGGCGGCTGGCGCCACGGGGGCCGGGGTGCTCAGCACGGCGACGGGCAGGGCGACGACGATGCCGTTGATCGTGACGTTCTGGGCGGTGAAGGCGGGGGCGGTCGCTCGGACGAACTCCGCGACGGCGCCCGTCGTGATCGCGCCGACGGCCGGGTCCCGCGGGGTCCCGCCGGCGACGATCAGGATCCGCCCACCGCCGAGCACGGCCATCCGGCGCTCAGCGGCCCGAACGAGGTGGATCATCTCGCCCAGGGACACGCCGCCGGCCGCCTCCCGGCTGGCGGTGGCCCGGCCAAGGTCGACGATCACGACCAGCGCGTCGAGCTGGCTCGTGAGCTGCTCGACGGCGCCAATGCCGCGGCGGACGTGCTCGGCTCGGGTGGAGTCCATCCCGAGGGCGATCGAGCCCTGGCTGCCGTGGCGGGAGGAGATCTGGGCGGTCACTTTGGCGCGCTCGATGTCCCGCTGGGCGATCGCCATCCGGGCGCCATGATCGGCCAGCCCGGTCGCGATCGCGTCGTCGAGGCCATCGCCGTGACCGGTCAACAGGACGACGAGGCCGGTCAGGTCATGCAGGGTCGACCAGGCGCCGGCCGGGTAGGGATTCGGGTCGGGGAGCGACGCGGGCGACGAAGCGCTGGTGGCGGGCTCACCGTCGCCATCGATCGCGTCGCCGGTCGGCTGACCGATCAGCCGCAGGCGCGGCCGGCCATTTTCGTCGTCGGACATGCGGAAGACATCCCTTGTGGGTCGGTGCCGTCACACCCGAAGTGGAGCCGCGGGGCGAGCGGGTGCCGCTGGGTGAGCGGGTTCTGCTGGTCGGTGGACGGAAGATCAGCTAGAAGATGATCCAGCCGAGGAAGAGCGCCAGGGCCAGCACGAACAGGACCGGACTCGCCACGCCGGCGCCGACCGTGAAGTAGAGCGCGATGGCGACGATGACCAGGACCGCCAGCACGATCAGGTAGAGCATCTGGGTGCGGTTGATGATGCCATCGGAGGGGGCGAGATCGAGCGGGTGTTGCGGCGGGTCGATCTCGTTGCCGCCGAGGACCTGCCGTCCCCGCTGGGCTCGGGCGTATCGCTGCTCATCGGGAGGTCGGTTCATACCGGCTTCGCTTTCTCTGATGGGCCGGGCGCCCGTCGGTTGGCGGCGGCTCTCTCCGGTCCATGGTCTCCAGTGTCGCATGTCTCCGGCCGCGCGGTCGTGATGCCGGGTTGGTCTTCGTCCGGCTCGATGAGGTGGCCTGGCCGTCGGGTGGTCAGACCGCCTGATGGCGATATCGCCGCACGGGCTGTCGCTCTTTCGACGCGGGGCTGGCTGCTCGGCGACGGCCCCCATGATAGAGGCCTCAACCCGGCGGGACCGGTCGATCAGTCCGGTGGGCGGTTCCGGGCGCCTTTCCTGAGATACCCGAGCCCGTCCTCCAGGGCGGTCGGGGGGCGGCCGAGGAGCGTTTCCATGGCACTGTGGTCGGTGGTGTTGTTCGTCTTGAGCATCTTGAGCTGCTCAGCGGTTACCGGCGGACGCACCGCCCGCGGCAGCGGTTTCGTTAGGGTGACGACCAGCGAGATCAGCGGAACCGGGACCTTGATCCGCGGGTGGTGCTTGCCCAGCTCGTTGCCGATCGCGTCCAGCATCTGCTCGAAGGTGTAGATCTTCGCGCCGCCAAGCTCGTAGGTCTGACCGAACCGGGCCGGCACGCCGATGGAACCGGCGAAGACTTCGGCGACCTCCCCGGCGGCGGCGGGCATGAAGCGGCTCTGGCCGTCGCCGACGACCGGGGTGACCGGGAACTTCACCAGCAGTGCCAGCGGGTTGATGAAGCCATCGCCGGGGCCGAAGATCACCGAGGGCCGGAAGATGGTCCACGGAGTCGTGCTGGCCCGGACAGCCGTCTCGGCCCGAGCCTTCGCCTGCATGTACGGAAAGGCCGGGTCGTCGCTGGCCCCCAGCGCGCTCATGTGGACGAAGTGGGCGATCCCGGCCCGCTGCGCCTCGGCGAGGACGTTGGTCGTCCCCTGATGAATGATGGTGTCGAACGTGTCCGAGCCCGTCTCCTCGATGACCCCGACGAGGTGGATGACATACCGGCAGCCGTCCATCGCGCTGCGCAGCGTCTCCGGCCGGGTGACGTCACCGGCGACGAGCTCGACGTTCGGACCGCGGAGATACTCGTATTTCGCAGGGTCGCGGACGAGGAGCCGGACCGGGCGCTCTCTGATCGCCGCCCGTAGGTTGCTGCCGACGAAACCGGTCCCGCCGGTCAGGAATATCCGACCGGCGTCGTTGGGAACAGCGGTAGCGTGGTCGGCCGGGCCGGCCCCGTTTGGGCGGTCGTTGTCCATGCCGTCTCCCCGGAACGCACCCTCTCTCAGGGCGCCGTCGGGTCCGAGCCGTTCTGGTCGTCGGGCGACCGGTCGGCGGGACCGCTCCCCGAAGCGTACGCCTGCAGACGGCCAACATCCACCGCGAGGATGTTGCGGCCCAGCGACTTCACCGCTCCGTCGTGCTGGAGTTCGAGCAGCTTGCGGGTGACGGTGACCCGGTTGGATCCGATCATGTTGGCCAGTCCCTGATGGGTGAGGGGCAGGGTGATCTCCTCCAGCCCGTCCTTCGCTGGCCGGCCGAACTTCGAGGCAAGGTTCAGCAGCGTCACGGACAGGCGGACCGACGTGTCGCGGACCAGCAGATGCTCGACCAGCGTCTGGAGGTCGGTCAGACGCCGGGTCAGCCCACTGACGACCGCCGAAGCGAGGTCCGGCGAGGCCGAGATCAGTTTGGCCAGGTCGCCCGTCTCGACGATCGAGAGGGTCGAGGAGACGACCGCCTCGGCGGTCGCCCCGGTCGCCAGCCCGTCGGAGCTGTCCTCCTGCACGAAGATCGTGTTGGGACCGAGCAGCCCGACGTTGATCGAGCGCCCGTCGGAAAGCGTCTTGTACAGCCGGATGCAGCCGGACCGGACGATGTAGACGAGTCCTTCCCCGGTACCGGGCGTGAAGACCTGGTCGCCGCGGCGGTACTTGGCCGTCGTCGGGTTCTCCTCCTGGTCCCGACCCGCCGTCACCGAAGGGGGGGCCGTCCGGGTTCGGCCGCGAAGTGGCGATGCATTCGGGGAGCGTGCCGTCCGCCCGCCCTGCGGGACCGGAACCATGCCCGCGGCCGAAGGGGCCAGCAGGCTATCCCGCCGGTGGGGCGGAGCCACTGGGTCGGTATTCGCCTGGCCGATCGAACCGTTCCGGGCGGCGACCTTCATCTTGAACTCCCTGCGGCGGTCTCGCGGTGTCCGCCTGTATCACGCTGCCGGACATCTCGTGATGTCGCACGATGTTGGTCGCCTTTCCGGGCGACGGCCTGGCGATAGGCTCTCCGGCGGTGCCCACTCGGGTGACGAGCGCGGTCGCCGTCGAGAGGGAACGCTACCTCGTCGCTCCGATCCTTCCCGCCTGGTCGAGGCGTCACGGCGACCCTTTCCGGGCCACTGACCGATCGACGATTCAGATACGTTGGGTAACGGGAGATGGCGGCGGGTGTGCAGATCAAACCGACCCGATCAGCGGACCGGGCCAGTCGGGCTATCGTCAGTAGCTACTACGTGGCCGGATGGGTGGTTGGATCAATAGCCCGAAAAGGAGACTTGCCCTGACCATAAATGGGCAGGGCGTCAATGCGTCCGGCCGAGACCCGCGGACACCGCTGACCATCGAGCGAACATCGTTCCGTCTCTTGTATCCAGGGATACTACGCTGACATCGTGTCGCCGATGCCACACCAGGCGGCGATGCCGAGCGCGATGGTCCGGGTTGCCCGCAGCAGCGCGTCGATGTCCATCCGCTCGTCGGTCTGATGGGCCAAGGTGACGTCGCCGGCGCCGTAGACGACGCAGGGCATGCCGGCGATCTGGAGGAAGTGACGGGCATCGGTGCCATAGGTCACCCCCTCGATGACCATCGGCGTGCCGGTCGCGGTCTCGTGGGCCGCGCCGAGCGCACCGACGAGTGGGTCGTCCGGCTGGATCTCGCCGGCGGTGAACTGTCCGGTGATCCACTCGACCACCGGCCGATGGTCCCGGAGCCAGGGGTGCCCACCGGCGATCCGCCGGACCTCCGCGACGAAGTCCCGCTGCACGTCCCCCAGCGATTCCCCCGGAACCAGCCCACCTCGCCCCTCGGCGACCAGCCATTCCGGTACCGACGACGGCCACGATCCGCCCCGAACGGTGCCGATGTTGAGCGGGACCCGGTTGGCGATCGGCGCGTAGAGCGGGTGGGTGATGGCGGCGTTGCGGCGCGCCTCGTAGGCGAGGAGACCGGCGTGGAGGAAGCTGAAGACCTCGATCGCGCTGACCCCCTCGTCCCGTGCGGCGGCGTGGGCGGCGAGCCCCTCGATGGTGATCCGGAAGACGAACGAGCCGCCCGTCGCGGCGACGAGGCGGAGCCGGGTCGGCTCGGTGATGATCGCTCCGTCGGCCCGGTACGGCCGGAGCAGGGCCGCGACGGTGCCCGCCCCACCGTCCTCCTCGGAGATGACGCTCTCGATCATGACGTCGCCCCGCAAGGTCAGACCGGCGGCCAGCAGGGCTCGGACCGCGACGAGGTTGGTCGCCAGCCCACCCTTCATGTCGAGGCTGCCGCGACCCCAGACGGCGCCGTCGGCGTAGTCGCCCGAGAACGGTGGGTGCGTCCAGCGGTCCGGATCGCCCGGCTCGACGGTATCGATGTGCGAGTTCAGGATCAGCGACCGGCCACCACCGCTCCCGCGCAGCGTCCCGACGACGTTGGGACGCCCGGCCCACGATCCCGACTCCGGCAGTCCGACCGCGTCGAGATGGGGAGCCATCAGGGCCGGGTCCGGTTCCCAGACATCGATCTCCAGACCCAGGTCGGTCAGGTGGCGCGCGACGACCTGCTGGACGGCTCCCTCGTCGCCGGTGAGGCTCGGGACGCGAACGATGTCCTGCAGCGTCGAGATGAGGGTGTCGCGAAGCCCATCGACGGACGTAAGGATCCGGGCGGCGGTCTCTGGATCGAGCGGGGAACTCAGGCGCGGCGTGGCCGTCATGGGTGCTGCTCTCCCTGGACCCGACGCGAGATCCGGTCCCCTTGCGGTCGTGCCGTCGATGGCAATCGGTCGCACCGGATCATACCGGGATATCTGTCACATCGGAACAGCCCGTCAACCGGATACTTGTTTCGTGGTAACCGTCCCCTGAGCGGCTGAGGCAGGTCGTGGCTGAGAAAGGCGATCGGGTCAGCGGGCGACCCATCCTGTTCGGCGCACCGGTCGGATATACTCCGCCAACCATTGCCCGAATCAATCGTCTTGTCCCGTCTCTCGGACTCAACCCGGTCGCGTCGCGGTCAGCACCGCAGTCTCCGGTTCGTCGCAACGACCCAGGTCGACCGTCGCCCCATTCGCGTCATCGTCGTGCCAGGTGGCACCGTCGCCACGAGGGCCAGTTGACTGGCCCCCTACCAAGCGAGAGACGCCGTGAGCCCGCCCGCCGCGTTGCCCGAGCCCCCTGTCCTCGCCCCGGCCGGAGTGGCCAGCCGGGACTTCCGGTTGTTCTTCAGCGGTCGGTTCATCTCCGACGTCGGCAACTCCGTTACGGACTTCGCGCTGCCCCTGCTCGTCTACCAAATCACCGGCTCCCAACTCGGTCTTGGCCTGGCGTTCGCGATCCGGATGCTGCCGTATCTGCTGTTCGGGTTGCCGATCGGCGCCTGGGTCGACCGGCTCGACCGCAAGAAGCTCATGGTGGCATCCGATGTCCTCAATGCCGTCCTGTTGCTCCCGATCCCGATCCTGGGGCTGGCCGGGGTCCTCCCGATCGAGCTGATCTTCGTCTTCCTCTTCTTGTCCAGCACGCTCGGCATCATCTTCGACACCGGGCAGTTCGCGGCCGTCCACAGCCTGATCGATGAGCAGGAACTCGTCCGGGCGAATGGCCGGCTCCAGGCCAACTACCAGATCACCAGTGTCATCGGCGCTCCGATCGTCGGTGGTCTCGTCTGGCTGGGAATCCGCCTGGAGGCGGTCCTGCTGCTGGACGCGGTCTCGTTCCTCGTCTCGGCGGCGGCCCTGCTGGCGGTCCGGCGCTCGTTCAACGCGCCACCGAACGACGAGGCGACCCCCGACGCGTCGATTCTGTCCGATATTCGCGAGGGACTGCGGTTCGTCGTCGGCCATCCGCTCATGCGGGCGACGATCGCGATGGCGACCCTTATCAACCTCATGACGACGGTCGTCCCGGCCACGATCATCGCCTTCGGGAGCGAGCGCCTGAGCGCGTCGGAGTTCCAGCTGTCGATCCTGATGGCGTTCGGCGCGGCCGGTTCGATCGTGCTGGCCCTGAGCGCCGCGCCGCTCCGCGAACGGTTCTCGTTCTCGGCCGTGACCATCGTCGCCGTCGTCGTGGCCGGCGCGCTGGTCGTCGGGCTGGCCCTGACGACGAACCTCTGGCTGGCGATGCCGCTCTGGGGGCTGGCGTTCGGGATGACGATCCTGTTCAACGTCTGCCTCGGCAGCCTCTGGCAGCAGATCACCCCGCCCCGGATGATGAGCCGGGTCATCGCAACGGTCCAGGTCCTGAGCCTGTCGGTCATCCCGGTCGGCGCCTTCGGCGGCAGCCTGATCGCCCGGGAGACCGGCCATCTGGAACTGGTCTACCTGATCTCGGGCCTGTCGATGGTCGTGATCGGGATCGTGTTCTTCCTGGCGACCGCGCTGCGCCACCCAACCCGCTACGCGAAGGAGGCCGCGCCGATGCGGACCCTCACCCCGTCGGCCGAGGCCGCGGACTGAGCCCGACCGTCCGGAAGCAGCGCCTCATCGTCGTTTCGTAGAGGCGTGCTCTCGCTCTCGCGTTGCTGCGCTGGCCCCATCCGGCCGCCGCACCAGCCTTCGCCGTCAGGCGAGACGGTGTCACATGACCCGCGTTGTTCATTGCCGATTCGGGGTGCCCTACCCGAACCAGTTGTCGTTCCGTAACCGTCAGGGTTGCTGAGACTGTTATCGCCCTCCGGGGTGATGGCCGCTGCGGCGAATGGGCTCGTAGACGTTACCCCTGCGAACGAGGCAAGCGTCCACCGTCACTGATCAGTATTCGTGCGCTTCGCACAGCGACGTGATCTATGACGGGATCGGAGACCCGTCCGGTGAGGATTGGGACAGGCGGACGAGGTCGCGGCGCATCCCGGCCTGCTGGTATTCGTTCCACTGCTCGACGAAGTGGCGGTGGATCTCGCCGCGTCGGGTCCACTCGCGCTCGGCATAGCGGTCCAGCCCGGCGGTGATCGCCTCCGGATCGCCGGGGTCGCGCTTCGGCTTGCCGACCGACAGCCGGTCCCGCTCGGCGTGGATCAGCTCGACCCGGACATCCAGATCGTGCAGATCGCCGAGCGTCTCCTGGAGCGCCTTGACTCGGCCGGTCTGGCGCTCGCCCTCGTCTCCGAAGACGGAGCCGAAGAGTTCCAGCGTGTAGCGGAGCCGCTTGAGCGAGATCCGGAGCGCATGGGTCTCCTCGACGGCCTCCGGGCGGTGGATGACCGGACGGTAGCTGTAGACCTCGGCGATCCGGACGGCGAGGATCCGGTGGGCGGCGTCCCCGAGCGACCGGTTGGCCTTGATGCCGTTGACCGGCCAGGCGCGGCTCATCGTGCTGCCTCCTTCCCGGGTCGGCCGAACCGCTGTCGCGTCGCCGCTCGCGCCCCGCTGGACTCCAGCACCGCGAGGAACTCCCGCATCGAGCGGCGGGCGAGGGTGCGCTCGTGCTCGACCCGGGCGAGCAGGGCGTCGAAGGCCGGGCGGTCCTCATCACCCGCGCGCTCGCGATCCTTCCCGAGCGCCCCGATGATGACGTCGCGGTCCCGGACGTCGCCCAGCGCCGACGTGATGTCGCGGGCGGTCCGGTGGAGCGGGGCGTACCATTCAGCCGGGTAGCAGGGCGCGGCGACGTCCATCGCCGCGCGTAGCCGGCGGGAGGCGACCCGGATGTCGTGGATGGCGTCAGCATCGTCGGACGTCCGGAGGCGGTCGAGGTCGGCCCAGACGCGCTCCCAGCGCGGGGCGATCAGGGCCGTCATCGCCGAGGCGAAATCCTGATCCGGTTCGAGAACGGGGTCCTTGTCGCGTGCCACGGGAATCTCTCCTGGTCGGTCGGTCAGTCGGTCGGTCAGCCGGCCGAGCGCCGGTGGGCCGGATCGGCGGGGATGATCCGGTTCAGTGAGTGGTCGGGACGGTCTCGAGGGCCCGCAGCAGTAGACCGGTCCGGATGCCGCTCGGCCCGACCTCGATCGGCGGGTCGTCCAGCCGGGCGGCGATCGCCGCGATCACCGCGATTCCGGCCGGCAGGACGTGGGCCCGGGCCTCCGGAATCGTCAGCCGAGCGGCCAGTTCGGTGGCCGGCACCGTGGTCAGCAGGTCGAGGACCCGCGTGACGTCCGCCATCGCGAGCGGCGTCTGACCGGACAGCAGCCGGGCGAGGTACGTTCCCGTCCCACCTACCGCGACCAGCCGGCTGACTCCGGTCCCCGGCAGTTCGGCCGGGGCGAGTGTGGCGGCCGCTTCGTCCTGGCAGGCGACGATCTCGGCGGCGGTCGGCGGGTCCCCGGCGACATGGCGGTCGGTCAGCGAACCGGAGCCGACCGGGTAGGAGCGGGAGAAGGCGACGGTGCCATCGGTCGCCACGATCAGCTCGGTGCTGCCACCTCCGATGTCGGCGATGACCACCAGGCCGGTCGTGTCGATCGTCCGGGACAGCCCGCGGAAGGTGAGCTCGGCCTCATCGGAGCCGGTGATGGACTGGATGTCCCAGCCGATCTCGCCGCGGACCCGGACCAGGAAGTCCGGGCCGTTGGCGGCGGTCCGGGTCGCTTCGGTGGCGACGCCGATCAGGCGCGTGGCGCCCTGGGCACGAGCGGCGGCGGCGAAGCGCCGGAGCGTGGCGATGGCGGCGGCGACGCGGTCGTCAGCGAGACGGCCGGTCGCCGCGACGCCGGTCCCGAGCCGGACGGTGTCGGACGCCCAGCCGAACTCGACGAGTTCGCCCGACGCGTCGAGCCGCCCGAGGGTCATCTTGATCGTGTTCGAACCCAGATCGAGCGCCGCGACGATCGGTGCCGGGTCATTCTCCAGGTGATCACCGGTGCTGGTGCCGAGCGCTGGATCGCGTGATGACTGGCTGTCCATCGGGTTGCCTCGGCGGGTATCGTCAGGCCGGTCTCCGGTGGAAGAGGACGGGTCCGGAGTAGCTGGCGACGGTGCTGATTCGACTGAGTGTACGCCGAGTGGATCGCGGTGCCAAAGTGGCGAAAAATGTTAACGCCCTAGACGGTAGAGCTTTCCCAGTTCACCGGTATCAGGAGCGGGGCCGTGTCATGTAGCCCGGAGATTCGGCATAAACTGGGGACGTGCTACCATGGCTGGCGAACCGGCAGTGTCGAAGAGCCAGGTCGCAGATTTAACAATTTCCAGGCGGCCGCCCATCAGGCTGACTTCCGTTCACGGTCCACTGTCAGCGGTACGGGCCATCGGGCGATCGTCGTGATCCTGCCCCCGCCCCCCACAGGAAGAGTCTGAATGTCCAAGCGATCACAGCGGACCGAGAGCACCGGCGACAACAAGGCACCAGAGCCGGTGACCAAGGAGACTCGCAAGGCGCTCCAGCGAGAAGCCAGGGCCGAGCGCCGGCTGGTCGAGCGGGAGCAGGAGGCTGTCGACAAAGTCGAGCGGACCCGGCAGGGACTGTCGGAGGCCGTCGGCAAGCTGGCCAAGGCGCAGGAGCGGGTCAGCCGGCGAGCCGACCGGCTGGCCGAAGCCGAGGCCGAACTCCGGCTTCGGCAGCGCGAGCGGCTCAACGGTCCGCACCACTCCATGGTCTCCAATCCGTACGACGGCGGCCGCCAGGCCGAGTCCGCGGCAAAGGGCGACGACGAGAACCCAGCGGTGACCCCCGCTCCGGGCCAGGAGGCGGCGATCGATCTCGGCCTGCTGTCTGATGGGGACGGCGATCGGGCCGAGGATCATGACAGGCAGCCCGGTCAGGCGGCGGCTCACGACCTCGGTCTGACGGATGACGAGGACGGATCGGACAACTGATCCGTTTCAGTCGACGGAATCAGCGATGGCCGGGTGTCGCAGGCACCCGGCTTCGTCGTCCCCGGCGTATCGGCCAACCAGTCGATGCAGGTTCGCGGGGGTAAGTCAGGGGAGGGGAGACAGGGAACGGCCCAGCGACTGCCCGTGGGCATGACGGCTGGCTGCGGATGGTCAAGGAGCGCGGGAGGGCCAGGCCGCTTCCCGGATTCGAATACAGCGGCGAGGCTCGCCACTCATCTGCCGCGATTGGCCCGAACCATCCCACTCACTTCTCGAAGGGTCCGATTGTCCACGATGAAAGCGCTCGGTCTTCGATGCGATTCATCGCGGAGAGGGACCGATTCCCGCTGGCACCTGCCGGATCTGCCCATGCCCGTCCGAGCCAGCTGGTCGCCGGATGAGCGGCGAATGTCGGACAATGTCCGTTCCGGTGGAATCGGGGAGGGCGAGGCGCGAGTGGGTGCCGGCGCGGACACTGGCGCCACGCCAGGCAGGGTGGTGCAACCGTGACGACGCCGTCCGATCAGACACCGGAGCTGTCTCAAGGGCCGGAGACTGGAGAACCGGTCTTCGACGCCCTCCCGTCAGGTGCTGGGAACCAGCAGCAGGGCCAGGACTGGCACCAGCTTGCTGCGACGACATCGGTGTCGAAGCCACGCAGACGGGGAGTGGCCGCTGGTCGGGCCGGAGTGGCGTCAGGAACTGGGCAGCTCTCATTCGGTGATCTTCCTGTTTCGGGATCGATTCGAGCCCGGAAACCCCCGCTCGGTGCCAAACCTGCACCCGCCCCGATTCCCACGGACGACCGGCGAGGTGTCCTGCTGTCGGGCCATTTCCCGGAGACGGCCGCGCAAGCGGCGCCGGCCCGGCCTCGTCCCGCCGACTGGTCTGGAATCGGCGCGACGCCCAGGACCGTGGCGTTCGAGCTGCCGTCGCCGGCGGTCACGGACGACGCCAATCATGACCGGACGTTGCCGGTCTACGCCACGAAGGAGCTGGAGCAGCGGCTCGGCCGGCTCCGGAGTGGTCAGACGCTCGATGTCGAGCCGGGTGAGTACCGCGGCACATTGACGATCCGGACGGCCGTCACGCTCCGGGCGGTCGGCGGGGCGGTCCGGATCCGCTCGACGACCGGTCCGGCCGTCTGCCTGAAGGGATGTGGCGCGACGCTGATCGGCCTGACACTCCGCAGCGACCACGGCGACGCCGTCGTCGTCGAGAGCGGCGCGGGGCGGCCGGTTGGGACGGCGCCGTCGGCGACCAGCGGCCAGCGGCTGGAGGTCGTCGACTGCGAGGTCTCGGGCGATCAGGGCGGGATCGTCGTCCAGACCGCGCTGGTCCGGCTCGGGGTCGACGGCGGCGGCGTCACGGCGGGGGCGGGCTCGGCGATCCGGCTGGCTGAGCGCGGCATTGCCTCGGTCGCTGGGTGCCGGCTGACCAGTGCCAACGCCCACGGAGTCGCCGGGGAGCACGATGTCCGGCTGGTCCTGATCGGCGCGACGATCGAGGGCTGCGGCGGGGCCGGCGTCCGGCTGGGCGTGGGGGCGATGCTCTGGATGGACGACGGCGACCCGACGACGATCAGCGGCAACCACGGCTCCGGCATCGCCCTCGGGCCGGGCGCGAAAGGCGCGATCACCGGCGCGACGATCACGGCCAACGGCGGCTGGGGCATCGTCGCGCCCGGAGCGGAACTTCCCGCCCGTGGCCTGACCATGCACGGCAACGCCCTCGGCGATGTGCATCGGGCGACTCCACCGGGTCGCTGATCTGACACACTCGGCAGGAGATACGATTTTCAGTCGAGATCCGGTGGCGGAGCCAGTCTCGCCTGGCGGCAATGGCCGCCGTGGCGGCCGGGCGACCGCAAGGGATCGCCCCTACGAAACCGTTCGCTTCCAGCCATCGCGCTCACATCCGGCTCCCCTCTCCATCCGTCCAGGAGAGTAGGTCCGGCATGGCCGGATCAGCCGACTGGACGAGATGGGGAGGGGTCGGGGGAGGGGTCTGCTCGCGACCGACCTGTCTCGATTCCGGTCGGGTCCAGCCGAACATGGGCATCGCCGATGCCGAGGGTCGCGACGACGGTCCGGGCGACGTCGGCCAGTTTGGTGGTGGTGACGCCGGGCGGAACGGCCGTCTGGTCGGGGTCGACGCCGACCGCGATCACGGCGAAGCCGGTCCGGGCGAGGGTGCCGAGCTCGGGGTCGGCGAGGTGCGTGGCGGTGACGAGCAGGCCGCCGAAGCGCCGGGTCCGGACGAGCTCGAGGACCGGGTTGCCTTCCAGCCCGGCGCCGACCGGGCAGACGACCATCGGGATGCCGGCGGCGGCGAGATCCCGCTGGACGATGGCGATCAGGGCCAGCGGCGGGTCAGGGTCGGCCGGGTCGAGCGAGGCGAGCAGGCCGACGAGCGGGACCTGCTGGCCCTGGAGCAGGCGGGCGTTGCCGTTAGGGGTGTAGCCGGTCTCGTCGATGATGGCGTTGACGCGGCGGGCGGTCTCAGGCGCGACATATCCCACCCGATTGACGACGCGGGAGACGGTCGCATACGACACGCCGGCCAGCGCCGCGATGCTCTTCAGCGTCGGGATGCTCCGCGGCGCCGCGACGGTGAAGCGGTGGCCCTGCCGGATGATCACCTCGGCCGCTTCCGGGCTGGTCTCGTGGACCCGCAGCATCGCCTCCGACAGCCGTGACCGCGTCGCCGCGTCCAGCGTCGAGCGGACGACCAGGGGGCCGAGCGGGATCGGCCGCGACCGGGCCAGGACCCGCAGCCGGGCGTACTCCGGCGCTCGCTCCGCGTCGGGCGGCTTGAGCCGGGACTCATGGAACGCGCCGGCCCGGACGTCGCCCCGGATGACCGCCTCGACGACGGCGCGGTGGTTGCCGAGCAACCGGACCGAGATATCCCGGTCCGGGTCGATTCCCGCCTCGCGCAGCATCGCCCGCGGGACGAGGTAGCCGGACGTGGACTGCTCATCGACCAGCCCGAGCTTCAGGCCGCGCAGCGCCGCGAGGTCGTGGATGCCGGAGTCGAGCCGGGTGACGACGACGCTGCGGTAGGTCGGGACCGTCTCGTCGGATGAGACCGGCGCGACGAGCGGCTCGACCCCGCCCTCCTGCTCGGCCCGCCGGGTGGCGTATTCGCCCAGCATCGCCGCGTCGGCCCGGCCGGACCGCAGCGCCGCCAGAGTCTCCGCATAGGAGGTCGCGACGATCATCTCGACCGGCCGGCCCAGCGCCTCCTCAAGGTAGCGCCGCATCGGCAGAGCCTTGCTCTCGCGGTGGGGCTGGTTCTGGCCGATCGTCGGAGCGAATAGAAACGCGAACGGCCGGTCATCGGTCACGCTGCCGGGTCTCCTTTGCCGATGGACGCACGCATCTTCACGCTGGCAACTGTCGCGAAATTGGGGGACGGCGTCAAGGCGACCAATGGCGCCGCTGATCGCCGTGCCTGCCTCGCGGGATGTCACACCGCGCCGCCCAATCGTGATGACATTGTGATTTCTGTAAAGCTTTGCAGACACTTAACCATTGTCATCGTGCGGCCCGATATCGTCTCCCTGTCAAGACAAGCCAACCGGTGCGACCCGATCGATCGCGACAGTCGCTCATCGTCCGTTCCCGACCCGCGGGATCATCCCGATCGGGTCTGCCGCTCGGCGTGCCGGAGCGGCCGGGCGGCACGGTGATGGCTCGGAGCGATCGTCGGTCACGCCTTTCAACGGGGAGCGTATGGACCGGACCGATCGCTGCGAACAGATCGCCCAGCTGACCGACGCCGAGATCGAGCGGCTCGCCCGCCTCGTCCTCGACGGGAACGAGTCGGCGCAACGCCCGACCCTTATCACCCCGCCGACCGTCGGGATGGTGATGGCGCGGGTCGCGGAGGCCGCTCACGGCGACGTCTTCAACTTCGGCGAGGTCCTCGTCACCGAGTGCCACGTCCGGATCGGCCGGAGCGAGGGCTGGAGCATGGTGATGGGCAGCCGCCCGGCCGCCGCGCTCCGGGCCGCCTCGATCGACGCCGTCCTCGCCGGTGGGGGAGTCGATCCGACGCCGCTCGACCGGCTACTCGCCAGCCTGACCCAGGCCCGCGAGGCCGCCGTCGCCGCCAGCCGCGCCCACCTGGCCGAGACCCGCGTCCAGTTCGAGACCCAGTAGGGATGACAGCAACCCGCATGAGTACCAGTACGACGAGTTCGGCAACCGTCACCCCCACCGACGGGGGCGGCCATGACGCGGCCGAGACAGTCGACCCGCGCACCATCGGCACCCAGCAGACCTTTCGGGTCGCGCTGGCGGCGATGACGACGCCGGGCCGGATCGGCCAAATGGACTGGGAGCCGGAGCTGAGCGACCGCATCGCCGGGCCGGATCGCTGGCTGGCGGCGCTGCTGCTGGCGCTCGCCGACCACGAGGTCTCCCTCGCCGTCGAGCTGGCCGACCGCTCGGTCACGTTCTCCGGCGAGATCACCCGCTGGACGCGAATGGCGCCAGCGGGTCCCGAGGCGGCCGACATGGTCGTCGCCGAGGCTGCTTCCATGGAAAGCGGCCTCCCGGCCCGGCTCCGGCGCGGCAGCCTCCAGTACCCCGACGACGCGGCCCTCCTGATCGTCCAGGTCGGGCGGCTCGGCGACGGCCATGACGGAACGACGCTCGACCTTCGGGGGCCCGGCGTCAACGGTCGGATCGCGCTCCGGGTCGACGACCTCAGCTCAGGCGTGATCGCCGCCCGCGACGTCGCCGTCAGCCAGTACCCGACCGGGATCGACCTGCTGCTCGTCGACCACGAAGGGCGGATCGCCGGTATCCCGCGGACGACGGCCATCACGATCATCGCCGGAGAGGAGGGCTAGATGGCCTACACATCCGTCACCGGCGGCGCCGAGGCGATCGCCGCCGCCGAGCGCCTGATCCAGCGGCTCCCGATCGAACCGGGCGAGGCGTTGGTCGAGCTCCGACAGGTCCGCAACCAGTTCCGGGCCGCCGTCGATCAGGTCATGAGCGAGGGTGGCCTCTACGCCCCGGACCTCGCCGCGCTGGCCTTCAAGCAGGCCGAGGGCGACATGGCCGAGGCGGCCTTCATGCTCCGCGCCTACCGTAGCACCCTTCCCCGGCTCGGCTACACCGAGGCCGTCGGCGGCAACGAGATGGACGTCGTCCGGCGGATCTCCTCGACCTTCCGCGACATCCCCGGCGGCCAGGTCCTCGGCCGGACACGGGACTACACCCAGCGGCTGCTCGACCTCGACTCCTACGCCAGCGCCCACGCCGCCACGGCCCACGTCAATGGTTCGGCGAACGGCAGTGGAGTGGCCGACGCGGCGACGCAGGCGGACTGGGACGGGCGACTGCCCAAGGTCGTCGACACGATGCGGGCGATGGGGCTGATCCCTCCCGCGCCGCCGATCGACGAACAGGAGGAGCCGGACGACATTACCCGGCACTCGATGCGCTTCCCGGTCAGCCGGCCGGCCTGGCTCCAGGCGCTGGCGCGGGCCGAGACTGGCGCGCTGGTCTGCCTGGCCTACAGCGGCCTGCGCGGCTACGGCGGCGGCTCCCACGGCACGATCGCCGAGCTCCGGGTCGGCGACCTGCCGCTCCGCGTCACCCACCCGCTGACCGGTCGGCCGATGACCATCGGCAGCGCCCGCGTCACCGAGTGCGAGATGACCGGAGCGCAGCGCAAGGCGAAGACGCCGGTTGGCGCCACGGGTAATCCGGCCGGGCAGAGTTACGGCGTCTCCTACGGGCTGGTCTTCGGCCAGAACGAGCGCAAGGCGATCTCGATGTCCCTGCTGGACAGCTCCCTGATGGCGGGCCACACCGGCGAGGGCAACCCCGCCCCGGCCAACGACCAGGAGATGGTCCTCTACAGCACCGACGGCATCGAGAGCTTCGGCTTCGTCGAGCACCTCAAGCTGCCGCACTTCGTCACCTTCGGCGCGAGCCTGAACGTCTCGGAACAGCTGGACGCCGACCGGCAGCCTACCGCGACCGACGACGGGGACGCCTTCGCCGCCGAAACCGAGACCACCCGCGCGTTCGAACTGGCCGGCGTCGCGGACGGAGGGGACGAGTGACCACGACCATCGAGACCCATCAGACCAACGGCACGCATGACCCCGCGGCGACGGCGAACGGCCATCACGAGGACATGCAGCTGCCCGGCTACAACTACGCCTTCCTCGACGAGCTGAGCAAGAAGGCGATCCGCCGGGCGATGCTCAAGGCCGTCGCGATCCCCGGTTACCAGGTGCCGTTCGGCTCCCGTGAGCTGCCGATCTCCCGCGGCTGGGGGACGGGCGGGCTCCAGATCACCCTCTCGCTGATCGGGCCGGGCGACGTCGTCAAGGTGATCGACCAGGGAGCGGACGACAGTGTCAACGCCGTCAACATCCGGCGGCTGATCGAGCGGACGGCGCCGGGCGTCCGGACGACGACCGCGACCGCCGACGCGACGATCATCCAGTCGCGCCACCGGTTGCCGGAGCTGCCGCTGACCGCCGACCAGATCATGATCTACCAGGTTCCGCTGCCGGAACCCCTCCGGGTGATCGAGCGCCGCGAGGCCGAGACCCGGCGGATGCACGGCGAGGCCGACTACAGCGGGATGTGGGTGGCGCTCTACGAGGACATCGTCCGCAACGGCCGGATCACCCGCGCCGCCGGTTACCCGGTGATGGTCCACGGGCGCTACATCATGTCGACCAGCCCCGTCCCGAAGTGGGACCTGCCGTCGCTCCACATGTCGTCGAACCTTCACCTCTACGGGGCCGGCCGGGAGAAACGGATCTACGCCATCCCGCCCCACACCTCGGTCGTGCCCCTGGCCTTCGAGGACTACCCCTTTGCGGTCGAGTCGTTCGCCGGCCGGTCCTGCGCCCTCTGCGGCAGCACGGAGTCGTTCCTCGTGGCGACTCCGGCCGAGGACGGCTCGGCGGTCTGGGTCTGCTCCGACACCGCCTGGTGCGGCGATCGGGTGATGGCCGCCGACGCCCTGGCGACCGCAACCGGCCCGGAAGGAGCGACGGCATGACGACCGCGACCATGACGACCCCCGAGCGGGCCAACGGCACCCACGCCCCCCAGCCGCCGCGGACGGTGATCGACGTCCAGGGGCTGGAGAAGCGCTACGGCGCCGGCTGCCCGGACTGCCTCCGCCTGACCGGACCGGAGCACAACCTGACGACCTGCCCGGTCTGCGGCACCGTCGTCGCCTGCGCCGACGTCTCCTTCACCCTCCGGGCCGGCAAGACGCTCGGCATCGTCGGCGAGAGCGGCAGCGGCAAGACGACGGTCCTCCGCTGCCTCTACGGCGACGTCGAGCCGACCGCCGGCCGGGCCGTCCTGACGACCGCCGACGCCGGCTCGCGGGACCTGTTCACGCTCGACCCGCAGGACCGCCGCCGGGTCCGAAACTTCGACATCGGCATGGTCTACCAGACGCCGCGGCAGGGGCTGAACTTCGGCATCTCGGCCGGTGGCAACATCGCCGAGCGGCTGCTGGCGGCCGACTGGCGCGTCGTCTCCCGGATCCGCGAGCGGGCCGCTGCCCTCCTCGGCCGGATGGAGATCCCGGTCGAACGGATGGACGAGCTGCCCGGCACCTTCAGCGGCGGGATGCAGCAGCGGGTCCAGATCGCCCGGGCGCTGGCGAACGACCCGGTCGTCGTGCTGCTGGACGAGATGACGTCCGGGCTCGACGTCTCCGTCCAGGCCGGCGTGCTCGACCTCATCCAGGAGCTCCAGTACGAGGCCGGGATCGCGATCGTCGTCGTCTCCCACGACCTCGGCGTGATCCGGCTGCTCTGCGAGCAGGCGATCGTGATGAAGAACGGCCGGATCGTCGAACGGGGCATCACCGACCAGATCCTCGAGGACCCGCACCACCCCTACACGCAGCTGCTCGTCAGCTCGGTGAACACCTGATGGATGGGGGAGAGGGTTTCCGGATGGATACGATGGATATCGCATCGACGCACCTCGACGTGCGCGACCTGAGCAAGTCGTTCGAGCTGCACATCCTGCACGGCAAGCGGATCGTCGGCTTCGAGCACGTCTCCTTCACCGTCCCGCGGGGTGCCTTCGTCGGGATCGCCGGGCAGAGCGGCAGCGGCAAGTCGTCGCTGCTGAAGTGCCTCTACCGGACCTATCTGGCCGACTCCGGCCAGATCCTGTTCCGGGCCGGCAGTGGGCCGACCGTCGACCTCGTCTCGGCGCCGGACGACACCGTGCTGGACCTGCGGGAGCGCCAGATCGGCTACGTCTCGCAGTTCCTCCGCCCGACGCCCCGCGTCACGGCGCTTGACCTCGGCGCCCGGCCGATGATCCGGCGCGGCGTCGCCCGGGCCGAGGCTCACGAGCGAGTCAGCGACCTGTTCCGGACGCTGGCCCTGCCTGGGGACCTCTGGGACGGCTTCCCGGTCCTGTTCAGCGGCGGGGAGCAGCAGCGGGTCAACCTCGCCCGGGCACTGGTCGGCGACGCGCCGCTCCTGCTGCTGGACGAGCCGACCTCGGCGCTCGATGCGTCGCTCCAGGACGTCGTCGTCCGGCTGCTGGCCGAGCGCCGCGACCAGGGCACGACGATGGTCGGCATCATGCACGACGCCGCACTCCTCCGGCAGCTCTCGGACATCCTCCTTCATATGGAGACCGGCCGGCTGACCGGGATCGAGATCATCGGGGATCGGCTGCTGGCCGTCCAGCGGACCGGGAGCGATCTTCTCGGGCTGGGCCGGGCGGAATGAGACTGACCGTGTTCGGCTCCAGCGCCTCATTCCCGGAGCCCGGCGGGGCCTGCTCCGGCTACCTCCTCGAGGACGGCGACACCCGCGTCCTGCTCGACTGCGGCAGCGGCGTCCTCAGCCAGCTCCAGCTCGTGACACGGGTCGGCGACCTGTCGGCGATCGTGATCTCCCACTTCCACCCCGACCACTACATCGACCTGATCGCCCTGCGCTACGGCCTCCGCTATGGCTTCGGGGAGTCCCCGCGGCCACGGGTGCTCGTCCCGCCGGGTGGTCGCCAGTTCCTCCGGGGGCTCGGCGCAGCGCTGCGGAACGCCCCGGAGATGTTCGAGGCGAGCTTCGCCCTGGAGGAGTACGACGAGGAGGCGGCCTTCACGGTCGGCGGGCTGGCGCTCCGGTTGCAGCGGACGACCCACGACGAGCCGACCTGGGCCTGCGCCCTCGAACGGGGCGACGACGCGGCCCGGCTGGTCTACACCGCCGACACGCAGAACTCCGATGACCTCGAGCGGTTCGCGCACGGGGCGGACTTCCTCCTCTGCGAGGCGACCTACCTGGATGACGGTGGGGCGCTGCCCAGCGGCAACCACCTCACGGCCGGGCGGGCCGGGGTCCGACGGCTGATGCTGACCCACTTCTGGCCGGGCCTCGACCCGGCCCGCTTCGCCGTCGAGGCCGCCGAGACGTTCGGCGAGCCCGTCCTGCTGGCCCGCCCCGGCCAGACCGTCGAGATCGCGACCGGTCAGCTGACCGGGTCCGCCGCGCCGCGCCAACCGCCCGTCCCTCTGGAGGTTTGACGACATGCTCACGATCAAGGACCTGCGGGTCGTCTACCCCAACGGCTACGAGGCGCTCAAGTCCGTCAGCCTCGATGTCCAGAGCGGCGAGATCGTCGCCCTGATCGGCCGCTCCGGCGCCGGCAAGTCGACGATCCTGCGCTGCATCAACCGGCTCCAGCCGGCGACCGCCGGCCAGATCATCCTCGACGGGATCGACATCGCCAGCCTGAACGCCAGCGAGGTTCGCCGGATGCGGAGCAAGATCGGCTTTATCTGGCAGGAGTACAACCTCGTCGAGCGCCTGACGGTGATGAAGAACGTCCTCTCCGGCCGGCTCGGCCAGTACTCCGGGCTCCAGAGCTGCTTCCACTGGTTCGACACCAGTCAGCGCGAGATCGCCCTGCACAGCCTGGAGCGCGTCAACATGCTCCACCGTGCCACCCAGCGGGCGGACAGGCTGTCCGGCGGCGAGAAGCAGCGCGTCGCGATCGCCCGGGCGCTGGCACAGCAGCCGACGATCATCGTCGCCGACGAGCCGGTCGCCAGCCTGGACGTCGAGCTGTCCTGGCAGATCATGAGCGACCTCGTCCGGGTCTCCCGCGACGAGCAAGTCCCGACCCTGATCAGCATCCACGACGTCGAGCTCGCCAGGGCCTTCTGCGACCGGATCGTCGGGCTGGCTCAGGGCCAGATCGTCTTCGACGGCCTGCCGTCGCAGCTGGACCGGGCCGCGCTCGACCGCATCTTCCGCTTCGACCGCCCGGTCGATCTGGTCCCGCTCGAGGAGCGCGAGGCGCTCATCGAGCAGGCGAGGGCCTAGACGATGGTGACCCATTCCGCCGCCCAGACCCCCGTCCTGCGCGGGACGACCGACCAGCAGCGCGCCCGGCTGCTCGACCCGAAGCCGCACATCGGGCTGACCGGCCTGCTCGGAATCGTCGCGATCGTCGGCGTCTACGTCTGGGGCGCCGCCGGGACGAACGCCTCGCTCGGCGAGCTGATCTCGGGCCTGCCCAACATCTGGAACTTCCTCGTCCGCCTGATGCCGCCCCAGTGGGTCACCGACGACGTCGGGATCGGGCTGGGCTCCTGGACGCTGGTGACCGTCACGATCCCCGAGGTCCTGCCGTATCTGGTCGAGACGATCCAGATGGCGATCATCGGGACCTCCCTCGCCATCGTCCTGTCGATCCCCTTCGGACTTCTGGCGGCTCGCAATACCTCGCCGCACCCGCTCGTCTACCAGGGCGTCCGCTTCCTCCTCAACGTCAACCGGGCGATTCCCGACATCATCGTCGCGCTGGTCTTCGTCGCCGCGGTCGGTCTCGGTCCGTTCTCCGGGGTGCTGGCCCTCGCGATCTCCTCGATCGGGACGATGGCTAAGCTCTACGCCGAGGCGATCGAGGCGATCGACCCGCAGCAGGTCCAGGCCGTCAACGCCACGGGCGCGACCCGGTCCCAGACCTTCATCTTCGGCGTCATCCCCCAGGCCATGCCGGTGGTGGCGTCCTATTCCCTGCTCCTCTTCGAGGGCAATGTCCGCTCGGCGTCGATCCTGGGTATCGTCGGCGCCGGCGGCATTGGCCTGATCCTGAACAAGTACATGGCGCTCTTCAAATACCAGGAGCTGATGGGCGCCCTCGTCCTGCTGATCGTCGCCGTCACGATCCTCGACCGGATCAGTGACGTCATCCGGAGGAGGCTGATCTAGGGAACCGGTGACCGGATCGGCGCCCCCAATCGGAGGCTGATCCAGGGAACCCGTCTGTCGGACCATGCGGACACGCGAGGTCGACTGACCTCGTGACGGGATCGCGCTGCCTGAACCACGCGTGCCCGGCGCCCTTGCCGGCCGCTCCCGGTGACAAAAGGAGATCGGAATGAAGCAGAACCCGTCCACTCGCCTGCGGCCCCTGATGATCGTCGTCGCGTTCCTGTTCGTCTTCCCCATCCTCGTCACCCCGTCGGTCGTCGCCCGGGGCGTCCCGGCCGTCGCCCAGGACGGCACCGCCACCCCGGCCGCTCCGGCCGAGTACGACCGGACCGGCTGGCCCGAGACCCTCAACTGCGGCCTGTTCGGCGGCGATGACGCCGAAGCGGCCCTCGAGAGCAACGAGCCCCTCGCCGCCTATCTCGGGGAGCACCTCGGGATGCCGGTCGACTACACGACCGGGACGAGCTACAACGCCGTGATCGAGTCGATGCGGGCCGGCCACACCAACTGCGGCACAGTCGGCTCGTTTTCCTATATCCTCGCGGTCCAGGAGGCCAATGCCGAAGCACTGGCGATCAGTGTCTCGCCAGGCGCCGACCCGGGCCAGGCCGTCTACGATCCCACGCTGCGCCCGGCGTACTTCAGCGTCATCTCCGTCAAGAAAGGCAGCGGCATTGACAGCCTCGACGACCTCCGGGGCAAGACCTTCTCCTTCGTCGACCCCGCGTCGACCTCGGGTTACCTGATCCCGTCCAGCGTCCTGGTCGCCGCCGGGATCGACCCCGAGGCCGACATGGAGACGATCTTCGCCGGGAGCCATCCGACCTCGGGTCTCGCCCTCTGGAACGACAAGGTCGACGCCGCCGCGACGACCGAGACGACGCTGGTCAATCTCGCCAAAGAGGGCCAGATCGATTACTGCGGCTTCACCGATGGCATCATCGGCAAGGACCGCACGCCCGAGGAGATCCAGGCCGTCTTCGATGCCTGCCCGGATGGCAGCGTGGTCGCCCTGTCCTACTCGTCGCCCATCCCGAACAGCCCGTTCTCGGTGGTCTCCTCGCTTCCCGAGTCCCTGAAGCAGGCGATCAAGGATGCGCTGCTGGACATCCGCAACCAGCCGGAGCTGGTCGCGTCGCTGGGCCGGTGGTACATGGATCCGAACATCGAGTACAACCTCGGTCTCGCCCACCTCGACAACTACTACGATCCGCTCCGTGAGGTCGCCCGGGTTCTCGATCTGGACCTGCAGTCGCTCGAACCATAGCGCCTGATTCGACCAGGAATCGTGGCGGCTCCGGGGTGGACAGGCTCCGGAGCCGACGCGATTCGATCACCTGCATCCGAGGAGTTCGTTCCGTGGAAGAACGCATCATCGAGAACGCGGCCGTCGTCCTGGCCGACCGGATCCTGCCGCGGGCGTCGGTCGTCATCCGTGATGGCCTGGTCGCCGACATCGTCGCGGGCGGCAGCCGCTCGGCCAGCCCCGGGACGATCGACGCCGATGGTGCGTACCTGATCCCCGGGGTGATCGACCTCCACAACGACAACCTCGAGTTCGAGATCCACCCGCGCTCCTCGGCCAACCTGCCGCTGCCGTTCGCGCTGGCGACGATGGAGCGGCGGCTGGCGGCAGCCGGGGTGACGACCGAGTTCCACGCGATCTCGTTCCAGGAGCAGGTCCGCACGGGCCGGACGATCTCGGACGCCGGAGAGCGAGCGGCGTTCATCGCCGGGTACGACGACTCCCCGGCCCGCGCCGTCCGCCATCACATCCTCCACCGGCTCGACATGCGGACGCCGGGCGTGCTGGGATCGGCGCTGCCGAGCCTGCGCCGGGTCCGGGTGCCGTACGTCTCGCTCAACGATCACACGCCGGGGCAGGGCCAGTACCGCGACGTCGAGCGGCTGATCGCGATGGCCGACGCCAACCGGGCGATGCGCAGCGATGAGACGGTCGATCCGGAGTGGTACCGCGAGCGGATGCGGCGCGGGATGGAGGACACCAACACGGTGCCCGCCTTCTACCAGACGGTCGCCGAGGCGGCAGACCACCTCCCGATGATCATCTCGACCCACGACGACGACACGGTCGAGAAGGTCGACGAGCAGCTCCTGCTCGGCGCGACGGTGGCCGAGTTCCCGATCACGGTCGAGGCCGCCGCCCACGCACGCCGGCACGGCATGGCGATCATCGTCGGCGCGCCCAACATCGTCCGGGGCGGCTCGCAGAGCGGCAATCTCCCCGCCGCCGAGCTGGTCCGGCAGGGGCTGGCCGACATCATCTGCGCCGACTACCACGCGCCCAGCCTGATCCCGGCCGCGTTCCGGCTGGTCGATGACGGATTGCTGGGCCTGTCGGAGGCGATCCGGATGATCACCCGGGCGCCGGCGCTGGCCGTCGGGCTGACCGATCGGGGCGAGATCGCCCCCGGCCAGCTGGCCGACCTCTGCCTCGTCCGGCGGGACGGGGAGGGCTGGCCGCACGTCGAGCGAACCTTCGTCGCCGGGCGCGAGTCGTTCGCCTTCCTTCGCTACGACGCGACGGCGACGGGACCGAGGATGTCTCAGGCGGCCGAACGCGATGCGACCAGTCGCGAGTATGTTGGACAGGAAGCAGTGAACGAATGATCGACGCCACAACGAATGGAACCAGTTCTATCACAACGGACCGTCGCGCCCCGAAGATGCTCGGCGAGGCGCCGAGCGTCCACCCGTCGTCCCGGATCCACGACTCGACCCTCGGCGCCTGGACCGACATCGGACCGAACTGCGGCATCTCGGAGTCGACCGTCGGGGATTACACCTACACTGCCGGCGACGTCTCGGTCATCTACAGCACCGTCGGCAGGTTCTGCTCGATCGCCTCTCACGTCCGGCTCAACCCCGGCAACCACCCGATGCACCGCGTCACGCAGCACCACATGACCTACCGGCGGCGGATGTTCGGCTTCGGCGACGAGGACGACGCCGAGTTCTTCGAATGGCGCCGGGCCCACCACGTCACGATCGGCAACGACGTCTGGATCGGCCACGGCGCGATCGTCATGCCCGGCGTCAGCGTCGGGGACGGCGCGGTGATCGGCTCCGGCGCGGTCGTGACGAAGGACGTCGCGCCGTACGCGATCGTGGGCGGCGTCCCGGCCAGGCTGATCCGGGAGCGGTTCCCGAAGGAGGTCGCCGACCGGATCGCCGCGACGGCGTGGTGGGACTGGCCGCGCGACGTGCTGGCCGAGCGGTTCGACGATCTCAACGACATCGATCGCTTCCTCGACCGCTACGGGACGACATAACATGGATCGGCTTCGGATCGTCACGATCAACACGGGCAAGGGCGACGGCCCGTACCGGCACCGGCTCGGCTGGCTGGCCACGGAGCTGGGCCGCCTCGCACCGGATATCGTCCTGCTCCAGGAGGCGCTGGCGATGCCCGGCGGCGAGTTGAACACCACCGGGTACCTCATTGCGGAGCTGGGGATGGCGTCGGCGTTCGCCCCGGCCCGGCGCAAACTCCGGTCGGTCGAGGGAATCTGGCACGACACCTGGTCCGGGCTCGGCATTCTAAGTAGTATCGATGCCCTCCGGACCGAGACGATCGCCCTGCCGGACCATCCGGACGACGGCGAGCGGATCGCGCTGCTGGGCCGGTGGGATCTCGACGGCGTGGATCTCGTTATTGCCAACGTCCATCTGACGCACCTCCGGGACCGGGACGACCTCCGGGCGGAGCAGTTCGCGACGGTGCTGGTCCACCCGTGGCTGAACGATCCGGGAAGACTCACGCTGATCGGCGGCGATCTCAACACCCGTCCGTCCGGGCTCGACCGACTCCGGCATGCCGCCGCGCCGCGCCGGTTGACCGATGCCTTCGAGGCGGGCGGCGGGGCGCCTGATCGCGTCACGGTGCCGGTCGGTCGCCCCGATCTGCCGGGAACGTGCGTCGACCACCTGCTCGCCGTCGAATCAGCGAGTGACGCGGCGCTCCCGTTCTCCAGCGCGGCCGTCGTCCTCGACCGGCCGGACCCAGACGGTGTCTACCCGAGCGACCACTACGGCATCATGGTCGACATCGACCTGCCAATTGCTGAAAAACCAGCCACGGGAGCACGACCGGTTTGACCGCATCACCGCAGGGACGCCGCATCCTGATCGCCGTCGTGACCGGGCCGGCCGGGGACGTGATCCAGCGCTGGCGCGAGACCCATGACCCGGAGCAAGCCCGCCGGATCCCGCCGCACACGACGCTGTGCTACTGGGCGCCCGTCGTCGACCCGGCGGAGCTGGAGGGGCAGGTCCGCCACGCCTTCCCGGCGCCGATCCCCGTCCGGCTCGGCGCCGTCCGGACTTTCCACAACCGGGATCGGACCCGCTACCTCCCAGTCCTCGACACGGACGAGTTCGACGCCGCCCGCGTTCGCCTCTATGACGGGACCCACACCCAACTCCCGAAGGACCACGACTGGGAGTGGCACGTCACCTGTGTCCGCTACGCCGCCGCCTGGAGTCACGAGGACCTGGCCGAAGCTACCGCCGCACTGCCGGCCGATGCAGCATGGGTTGTCGATACGGTCGCCTACATGGAGCTACGGGACGGGGTGTACGAGCCGATCGTGACGTGGCGAATCGGCGCGGTCTGAAGGACCGTCAGGCTGGTCGACTGCGCTTTCCTGTTGACCCCTCCCCAAACCCTCCCGCTTCGGCGGAGAGGCGCTCTTTGTACAACGTCAGCGTCATTTTTGTAGGGGCGACGCTTGCGAGCCCGGCCGCCGCAGCGGCCTTCGCCGTCAGGCGAGACGGTGGTCGCTATCGACTTGTGCCATCGAAGCCGGTCGTTCCCCAATACCGGCACCGCTGCGAGGTTTGGCGGCTGACGGGGCGGCAGCGTAACGAGCAAGGTCAGCGAAGCGAGCGCCATGTCCCCACTGACAAGGTTGCGCCGAGGTGGTGGAGTAGGAATTGTTTTCCCACAACCCGTCTCGAAGACGCCACGCCATGCCGGATTCTCGTCCATTGCCACCTTCGAACGTTTCGCTATCGCCGTGTCGGAAACGCTATCCTGCCCCGGAACGGTGACACGATGACGTGTCGTTGGGCGAGGGGGCGGGGATGGCGGGTTCGATGGGGAAGCCGGTTGGCGTCAAGCGGTTCGTGAGCGGGGAACGGGTGAGCTTGAAGCCCGAGGCGGGGCGGCAGGTCTGCCCGGTCTGTGACCGGATGACGTTTCGGTCGCGGACGCTGGGCGAGGCGGTCCGATGGTTCCGGTTCGACGACACCGCGCTGTACGTCGAGCACCGGTGCCCCGGACTGCTCCGGGCGACGCCGCCGGCCGGCTTGCCGGTGACGCGCCGGGTGAGCGTCGATTCGGCCAGGTCTCGGCTCGCCGACGCGCTCGGACCGATCGTCGCGTCCGCTTCTTCGTCACCACGAACATTGGTGCCGGTGGAGGTCCCGTCGCAACCGTCCGCGGAACAACGGTCGATGGTTATGGCCCAACCGGTTGTTCCCCTCCATCCTGTCGACACCGAGACGGTGACCACGATGCAGATGGCGGATGCCAGTGCCGTGGTTCCACCATGGTGTCCGGCCGTCACGTTGGCCGGGCCGATTGCTGCACGTCGGCCTGAGACGGTTGCCGTAGCCCCGCCGAAGCTCGTGGGGCAGGTCGACGCGGATTTGTCGACGCTTCCGGACGAGGCCGTGGTGCAGTCGACACTGCAAGGGAGGATCGATGCGGGCGCGCCGGGCGACACGATCGACATCGAGCCCGGAACGTACCGCGAATCCCTGACGCTTCGCCAGCATCTCACGCTCCGGGCGACTGGCGACGGGGTCGTCATCGCCCCGCCCGACGGCCCGGCGATCGCCCTCCGCGGCTGTGGCCTGACGCTGGAGGGCATCACGCTTCGTCCCGTGACCGGCGATGGGATCGTCGTCCGCCCCGGCGAGCAGTCGAGATCCATGCCGATCGTCAGCCTGACCGATTGCCGGGTCGAGGCACCGGCCCGGGCCATCTTCGCCATGATCCCGGCCGTCACGGTCCGGTTGATCCACTGCGCCCTGAGCTCGGCAACGGGCTCCGGGCTGACGCTCCAGACCGACTCCTCGGTCCGGGCCGAGCAGTCGACGATCTCGACCCGTCGTGGGCGCGGCATCCTGGCCGACGACCGGGCCATCCTCCAGCTCGGCGGCACGGCGATCGAGCGGTGCGGTGGCGATGGCATCCGGGTCGGGCGGGAGAGCATCGTCTGGATGGACCGGGACGAGCCAGTCGAGATCCGGGCCAACGCCGGCCATGGGCTGGTCCTCGGGCCGGGCTCGTCGGCGACGCTCAGGGGCACGGTCATCACGACCAACGCGGGTTGGGGCGTCCAGGCTCCCTCCAGTCAACTGACGATCACGGATGTCGTCAACTCCGCCAACTCGTACGGGGCGCTGGATCGAGCCGGTGGGCCGTCCCTGACCGGGGACTGGGTGTCCGCGCCGAGACCGGTTGCGGTGGAAGCCGCGGCGGAACCGGAATTTGGTTCGACGCCGCTGGGCGAGCGGGGGACGGAGGCGGCCCCCCTGTCGATCGGACCCACTCACGACGGAACGCCGGACGAGTCCGTGGCGAAAGCCGTCACGCCGCACCCGGAGGGCCGCAGGACCGGCGCGGAGCCGGCACGGGATGATGATCTCCCTGCCCTGACGCACCATGTCGAGTGTCCGGTCGCCCAACCCATCGCGCATGAACCGGCGACGGCACAGTCACTCGACCTGATCCAGCCTAGCCGCGCCCGGGCCGACGATCTCCTGGTGCACCTGGTCATGATCGACGGGATCGAGACGGTCAGGCTCAAGGACCCGCGCTTCCGCTGGCTTGTCCGTCAGCTCCCGCCGTCCACCGGCCTCGCCACGTTGCTCGTCGACGCGCTCGAAGCGGCCGTGACCTTCCCGATCGTGCCCGACCGGACGGTCGACCTCCTCGATCAGCTGCTCGACTATGTCAGCTGGCTGACGACCCTGACGCTTGCCGACGAGTTGCAGAGCATCGTCGCGCCGCTCACGAAGGACACGATGACGCCGGCGATTCTGGCCCGGCTGGGCTGGGAAGGGGCCGCGCCTGTCACGCTCCAGGAGGCCAGCGACATCGCGAACGTCACCCGGGAGCGCGTCCGTCAGGTCCAGAACCGGCTGGAGCAGGTCCTCGGCGAGGGAACGGTCTGGGCGCCAGTCCTCGACCGGGCGCTGGAGGCGCTCGTCTCGATCGCGCCGGCGCGACCCGACCGGGCCTCGGACCACCTGAACCGGCTCGGGCTTATCGGCCAGCCGGCCTTCGCCGTCGAGGGGATCGTCGAGGCGCAGCGCATCCTGGGCCGCACCACCGGGTTGCGACTGGTCGAGCGGTCCGGATTCGCGGTCCTGACGACGGGGGCCGACGGCGGCGAGGACGTGCTCGGGGAGTACGAGGAGATCCAGGTCGCTACCCAGAAGCGCGTCAACAACCAGGGAATCGCGACGCTCGACGAGATCCGGCGGCACCTCGCCGGGCAGGGACGCGAGGTGTCGACCGACGCGATCGCCGACGTCATCGAATTGGGGGACGACTACCGGGTCGTCTCGGGTGATCACGTCGTCCCGTTGAGCTGGGATACCCGCAACCCGCTCCGGAACCGGCTGGCGAAGATGATCTGTCTCGCTCCTGGTCTGTCCCCCGAGACGGCCGCCTGGCAACTCGGCCGGGACGATCGGCGGGGCTACCCGGCAATCCCCCGAACCCTGCGGATCTTCGTCGAGGCGCATCCGGATCTGGAGTTGCGCGACGACCGCATCTTCTCCACAGATGGGATCGATGAGGGACGCGTCCTCAGCGACAGCGAGCGGACCCTGGTCGCGCTGTTCCGGGATCACGGCCCGGAGTTGTCCTTCACCGAGCTGGTCCCGCTGGCGGTCGGCCCGACCTTCACGCGGGTGACGCTCGCCCTGCGGCTTGCGTCATCGCCGATGATCGTCAAGCTGGCCCGCAACCGGTATCGGCTCCTGACCGCGACGGACCGGCCGGACGAGGGTCTGGCGCTGGTCGACGACGATGTCGCTGCGATTCTGGACCACTCGTCGACGGTTGATGAGTTCGGAGCGGCCGGGCCGGAAGGGACCGAAGCGGGCGGTGACTCTGTCGACGGCGTGGCGCGGGACGTGTCAGACGAGGACGCTCCCGAGTCCGACGACGAGCCCGAGCCAGAGCCAGAGCCCGGCTCCGGCGCGACGGCGAACACGGATCTCCCGGCGCTTGAGATGGCGCCGGGGATCGAGGTGAGCATCCAGCTGCCGGACCCCGGCGTGTCGCCGATCCATCAGGTGGTCGCCGATCTCTTCGCCGGGCGGCTGCGCTGGCCGGAGGAGACCCGTCGCCAGCGCGGGTCGGCGACCCGGCTGCCGGATCTGCTGGAGGCCATCTACCACGGTCTTCCGCTCGGGCCGCTGGTCGTTCAGCCGCGGGTCGTGACCGGACTGGATAGCCCGGCCCGGACCGGGACGTCCGCGCTGGTCATCGTCGATGGGCAGCAACGCCTCGGCTGGCTGGCCCGCCTGTTCAACCCGTACTACCGCGTTCCCGGCCAGCCGCAGCTCGCCCCGGTTCGGGTCGCGTTCCAGCCCGATCTCGCCCGGTTCACACTGGCCGGGCCGGACAGTGCCGCCGATCCGCTGCTGATCGCGGACATCGGGCCGCTGCTCCAGCTGCATGACGATGTGTCGATCAGGCGAGTGACCAATGCCTACCTGACGCGCCTGCGAACGCTCCGGACGATCGACGAGGGGACGGCCGACCGGCTGGCGGCGGCGATCACGGCGGTCGCGGCGCTGCGGGACGCCCACCTGGCCATCCAGCCGGTCGCCGAGCGGCTCCATCCCGACGCCATCTCCCACCTCTACGACCGGCTGCACCGGAACTGATCGATCCTGTTCAGGAGGGACAAGATGCGTCCACTGCCGCCCTGGTGGCCTTCACCGGCACGACCAACCCGGCGACCGACCTCAACCGGGTCGCTGGCCTCTGGGGCTACCGGTCGCCGCCACTGCAGCGAGAGCGGATGACCCTGTGAGATGGCCGCCCGTCCCGTTCGATTACGCCTGCCCGGTCGTCCGGTTCAGCGTGGCGGGAAGACCGTCCAGCAGCCCCTCGGCGCCGGCCGGTCGCCAGAGCGGGACGGCCGTGGCGGACAGGTCCGTCGGCCACGGCGCGATCTCGACGACCGCCCCGCGCTCGGCCGAATCCAGCCCGCCCAGGATGATCTCCATGTTGCGCCAGCTCTGCGCGACGGTGCTGACGACCGGCGCCTGTCCCAGTACGGCCTCGTGGAAGTTCAGGAACTCGTTCAGGTAGCCGCCGTCGGCGCCCTCCACCGTGTACGTCTCGACCGTGCCGTCCGGCCGGTAGATCTTCGTCCCGCGCCAGCCAGCGGTCATGACGGCCTCGGTGCCGTAGAGCCGCATCTCACCGGGCTCGGCCGGGACGGGCAGCTCGGGGTAGCAGGCGGTGTAGTTGCCGACCGCGCCGGAGACGAACCGGAGGTTCAGCGTCAGGTCGGAGGGGCCGCCGTGCGTGCTGTTGGCGTCCTGGGTCTCCCCCGAGACCCGGACGGCATCGCCGAGGAGCAGGCGGAGCTGGGCCGTGTGGTGGACCCCGGCGTCGAGGTGCGGACCTCCCACGTAGCCTGGATCATGCCGCCAGGGCGTGCTGGAGAACTGGCCCTCCCGCGGGATCAGTTGCGAGACCTGGCGCCAGGCGGCGAGGTGGATCCGGCCGATCTGCCCGTCGTCCAGCAGCGATCGGGCGACCCGGAGGTCGTCCCGGTAGAACGCGTTCTCCGCGATCAGCACCGTCAGGTCCGGATAGCGGGCCGACAGCTCGACGAAGGCGCGGCCCTCCGCGGCGTTGGCGCCGGACGGCTTCTCGCAGATGACGTGCTTGCCGGCCTCCAGCGCCGCCTGCGTGACGGGCAGGTTGAGCGGGATGGGAAGCGAGATCAGTACGGCGTCGACGTCGTCGCGGCCGAGCAGGTCCTCGAAGCCGGGGACGAAGGCGTCCATCGAGGTGCCGCTGTACCCGGCGAACCGTTCGGCGTTGGGCCGCGACCGGTTGGTGAAGGCCGTGACGCCGAACTGGCCGGTCAGTTGCTTCAGGGCCGGCCAGTGCAGCTTCTCGACGGCGAGCCCCGTCCCGATGATGCCGAGCCGGATCTGCTGGGTGTTTTGGGTGATGGCGGTCAAGGTCAATCCCTCATTGGTGTCGACGTTGTCTTCAGGGCCGACGAGCCGGGGTCGCGTTGCAAGCGCGTCATGATGGACCAATCCGGTTGGAAGGGACGGTTGGGCGCCCGAGATGTCGCCGACTTCGGGTTCGGCCACATTATGCGTCGGAAGACCGGCGAACGAAGTGGCCGTCGGTCCGGTCCAATCCGAATGCCGTGATCGACGTGGCACGGTGTATGCACCCCAGGCGACACGAAGGGCGGTCGAGCCGACCACCTCTGTCTCAACAGGAGTACCAACCATGGACAACACCAGCACGTCGACCAGCACCGCTGGCGAGTGGATCGTTCAGCCGGGCACCGATGTCTATGGCACTGACGACAAGAAGATCGGCAGCGTCGACGACATCCAGGGTGAGTACCTCGTCGTCCACAAGGGCTTCTTCTTCCCGAAGGACCACTACATCCCGTTTTCCGCGATCGCCAGCCACACCGACGACCGGATCAATCTGAATGTCTCGGCTGACGAAGCCGGCAACATGGACTGGGATCAGGCGCCGACGTCGGCCACAACGACGACCACGACGAGCGGAGACTACGCGACCAACGACTACGACGCGGCGAGGGTTCCAGGCACCTCTGGCACAACGGATACGTTCGCCACCGGCACGACCGATAGCTACGCCACGGATGCCACCGCCCGGACTGGCTACGACACGGACACCGCGACCGGGACCGAGGCGGCTCCGTTCGAGCACCGCACCGCCGGCACCGTCGCGCACAGCGACGACACCGATGACATCCGCGTTCCGGTGATCGAGGAAGAGCTGTCCGCCACCACGCGCGGCGTCGAGCGCGGCGCGGTCCGTGTCGAGACCAACGTCACCGAGCGGGACGAGACGTTGAGCGTCCCAGTCACCGAGGAGCGCGTTCATGTCGAGCGCCGCACGGTCGACCGCCCGGCCGACGCCGCCGACATCGCCGCCGAGGGCGGCGTGATCGACGTCCCGGTCTATGGCGAGGAGGTCGACATGCAGAAGCGGGCTCGCGTCGTCGAGGAGGTCGAGATCTCCAAGGACGCCATGCAGGAGACCCGTCAGGTCAGCGGCACTGTTCGCCGGGAGGACGTCGAAGTGGTCGATGGCACGACCGACGCGACCACGAACTCGACGACAACCGACACGACCCGCCGCCGGAGCTAGCGCCCATCCCGATTCTACGTGACGTGACCGACACAGGAAACGGACGAGCGCCGTCACGCGCTCGTCCGTTTCCTGTATTCGCTCCCTGTCTGATTCCCATAGTTGGGAACCTTCCAATAGCAATTCTCTCCCGGGCACGTGCCCTCGTCTCATCGGATCGCATTTGTGGAATGCATGATGTCGCCGAGAAATGTCATGCTCATGACCGCGGCGTCCTGTAGTCGATCGGGATCCCGTCCCCGCCGACGGATGCCGACGGCGGGGACGGGATCTCGTTGGGCGGGATGGAGTTGCTCGGCGGCATGCCTGGGGTCGACGAGACGCTCCCCATCGCTGGCGTCGCCCTGGCAGTATCAGTGGCGCCAACCGGAGTGGCGACGTCAGACACGCTGGTTGCCGGCGTCATTGCGACGGCTGTGGCCGACTCCGGCGTCCCAGAAGGCGGAGGAGCCAACACGAGCGGCGTTGCTGGCGCGGCCAGAACCGGTGATGCAAGAATGGACGCGTCGATGGAGGCCACCCCCGCATTGGAGGGTGCCGGAACGACCGGCGAGGCGAGACCGGTCGTGCTCGCCGGGTTTGCGGCGTGAGGGGTACCGCTGTCGGCCGACGGATCGGTCGGCGTGGTAGTGGAAATGGAAAGACGGCTAGAGATCGAGTTGCCAGTGTCGCCACCGCCCGATCGGCCGACGACAAAGCCCAGGCCAACGCTGGTCACGACGAGTACCACCGCGACCGCGACGGTCGTTCGTTTCACGCTTGACCTCCAGCAGCTCGCGTCACGGGGACCGTTTCCTGGGACTCAGGGGAACGCGGCGGAGTCTATCAGGTCGAGGGGGTGGCAACGGAGCACGCCCGCAGGGCCAGCAGGACCCGCCCATCAGCCATCGCGTAGTCATCCCGGGCCGTCGTTACCAGCGCGACCGCCCGTTCGAGCAGCGTATCGTCGCTCGATGTGATCGCATCGGCTGCCAGGTTCAGGGCTTCGACATACCCATCCAGTGCCCCGATTAGGGACGTTTGGGCCCGGGCAGCCGGCGGCGGCGCCACGGACGCCTTCTGGCGGTCGGCCACTTCGCCTAGTCCAGCGGCGATTCCTCTGAGCTTCTCGCTCGCGTCAGCTGCCGTCAGATCAAGTGTCTCGATCGACGCGATCAACGCTTCGGCGTCGGTCATATTGGCGCCCGTCGCCTCAGACCAGGGAGTCATTTCCGCACACGGATCCTGCCGGACGAATGGCACCGCGGGATCGGTCAGCGACAGCGTCAGGAACGAGACGGAATCGGCGGTCGGCTGGATGAACGTGACCTGGCATCCGATCGTCCCGGCTCCCGTGTCGAAGTCTGTCGACGTGATCAGGTCGCTTTGGCAGGTCGGCTGGGGTGCTTGATTGTTTCCCACTGGCCCGTCCAGCTCGACCAGCGCGTCGGTCGGCAGGAACTGACGGGCCGTCTCAAGGGCATCGTCCATCGTCCAGTCGTTGGGATCGGACGACTCCGCGGCCGTTCCGGGATCGCGCGGTGCACTGATGATGATCACCGCGGCGATGTCATATGGTTGCGGCTCACGTGTCCGGCCCTGGAAGTTGACGAGGAAGAGCCCGAGTTCGTCGAACGTGAACAGGGTGCCGCTCCCCGTGACCTCTGGCTGCCGATCGGCATAGGCCACCTGGAACGAATCGCGGGATCCGCCCAGACGTCCAGGGGCATTGACAGCCGGTTGGGATGCCGAATGGGTGACCACGACATGGGAACACTCTCCTATTGAACCGAATACGATTGCAGATAGTATCAATGTGAGCGTCCGGGTCATCGCCATTCGCTGTTCCCCACCCATGTTCCCGCAGTTCTGACCGTATCGGACCGCCGCATTCCCGCCGCGGCATCGTTTTCACTATGGTAACAGTCCGTGTTTCCGGATAGGCGTCGGTGGCAATCCTCCCGCTCCGGTTCGATTCCGGTCAGCGCGATCGTCGGTGGTCCGGTGTCGACCATCTTATTCGAGGGCCGTCATGGACAAACGATCCGGATACGAACTACCACAGGGCGATCAGTACTCAGGGCATCGATCCCCGGAGCTGCTCGTCGTTCGCTCCAGCCAGTCGCAAGATATGGAGTCCCGGCGGCTTGGCGGGGCGACCTGGATCCGTGGGTCTGGCATTCCAGCTGGACAGATCGCCAGCGAGACGCTTTCGGTCGTCACGCCGACACCGAAACGTACACCTCGCCGGCCGAGGCGCTGGTATTCCCGGCCGGTCCCGGTGGCTCTGCTGGTCCTGCTGATCGTCGCTGGGTCGCTGGGCGGATATGCCCTGAACCGGGTGACAAGCGCCATGGGCGATGTCCAGCACGTCAGCACCCCCCCGCCCGTCGTCACGACGACCGACGAGGAGCTCGGCGCCGCCGAGTTCACGATCGACACCCAGCCGGCCCTGGCGGCGCTCCAGGAGAGCGGGGTCGTCCCGGCGAACGATGCCGGGCTGCTCGGGCAGTTCCAGAACGGTGCCACCGATCTTGGCGATCTCGCCGGCGGGGCGGCCGCGGCGGCAGGTATCTCGGGCGGGAGCCGGACCGCCCGGACGATCCTGATGCTCGGGGTCGATGCCCGGCCGGGCGCCGCAATCGATGTCGGTGTCCGGGCAGACACGATCATGCTGGTCCGGCTCGATCCGGCGGCGGGGACATGTCGGATTCTCTCCGTACCGCGCGACACGCAGGTCAGCCTGCCGGGTTACGGTCTGTCCAAGGTCAACCACGCTCTGCTGGTCGGCGGAATCCCGTATCAGCAGCTGGTCGTCGAGCAGACCCTTGGCATCACGGTCGACAACTACGCGCTTTTGGACTTCAACGCCTTCAGGGAACTCGTCGACACCGTCGGTGGGATCGAGCTCAACATTCCGGCCAGTCTCGTCCACGACGACGGCCAGGTCGCCTTCGCGGCCGGGCCCCAGCTCATGGATGGAGCGACCGCCCTGATCTACGCCCGCTTCCGGTCCAAAGCCGATGGCGGCGACCAGGCACGGGTGGAGCGGCAATGGACTGTCCTGCGCGCCCTGGGAGAGAAGGTAGATCGGGGCGATGTCGTTCGGGACATCGATACGCTCTTACCGGCCCTGAGCGCTCACCTCCGGACGGACCTGTCAGCGTCCGACCTGGCTGGCCTGGCTGAGTCGATGGATGGTCGCTGCACCAGCCAAACCATCCAGACAGAGCAGCTGGACGGGAATCGCATCCGCCAGCAGGACGCCATCCTTCAGCAGTCGGTCTATTTCAACGTCGTCAGCGACGCCACTCTCCGGGAGCGGGTCCAATGGCTGCTGTCCTGACGCCCGCACCGCACCCGTATCGGCGAAGGGTGCAGGTGCGGAGACCATCCGTGACGCCCGGACTGCCGAGGTGTCCGCTGCCGGGGGTAGTTTCGCTCATGGCTCCCGTTACCCGGACGGCGACCTCCCGCCGCCGGATTTCTGACACGCAGGCACGACGAAAGGGAATGCTCCCATGTCCACGCAGGAACTGATCCGGCTCTACTCCAATGGCCAGCTTCCCCGGCGCGACTTCGTCCGGAGACTGACGCTTACTGGCATCTCGGCCGGGGCGGCGCTCGGCTACGCCCAGAGCCTCGCTCCATCCGCCAGCGCCGCCTTCGCTCCGCTCGACTTCCGCCAGCAGGCCGACTACGGCGGACCGATCGACCCGGACGAGCTCCAGGAGGCGATCGAGGCACTGATTGCCCTGCTCGACGCCCTCGTGGATTTCCTTCAAGAGGCCCTGGATCTCTTCGATTCGGGAGATTTCGCTGACTTCCTCGGTGGCGTCCTGGACGTATTTGCCGAGTTGCTGACCCTGCTCTCTCAACTGACTTCCGAGCGCGGGATCCTGAGCTCGGCGTCGGCGGTCGTCTCAGTAGGCAGCGCAACGACCAAGCGCAGGCTTGCAGTGGCCAACCGGCTTGCCCAGGCCCAGACCCCGGACGCGTTCATCGCCGATCTGGGGGATGTGCTCGATGTCCAGTGCCAGTTGTACGCTGGTCTGATCACCGCGGCCGAGGACGCCGAGCTTCGCGGAACGCTGGCGAGCCTCGCCATCGTCAAGGGCGAGCAGGCCGCCTTCGTTCGCACCCTCCGGGGAATCTCCCCGTTCCCGAACGAGTTGGAGACGCCGATCGACGCGGCCGACGCCCAGCAGCAGATCGACGCCATCCTGGCGAACTAGACCCGGTTACCGATGCACTCGGACACGATCGCACCCGACCGGAGATCCGGCCGGGTGCGATCGTGTTTCCGCCGTGTAGCCCAACCGACCGGTCCGGTTCCTCGACCCTACTGAGACATCCGTCCAGGGACCCGGGTGCGAGGTCGACGGGTTCCCCCGCCTGGCTGGGGAGTGGGAAGCGTGGCAGTCGACTGGACGACGGTGAACTGCCGAGTCAGCGCGGCGACAGCGATGAGTTTCCGCAGGACCGGTACCCGGCCTCGCGAACCGCTACCCAGGACGACGCGAGGAATCAGCCGCCAGAACCGGACGCCGGCTGGAGCGGCGTCCGCCGGCGCGATGGCCCTGGGCCGTTGCAGGACGACGTCTGCCCGCAGACCGAGCGCCGACTCGATCGCCCCGATTCGATCGGACCGCGTCGGACGTGGTCGGGTCGGCTCGTGGACCATGCCATCCTTCTGGGGCGCGGGCTGGAGGGTCAGGAGCTGGGCGTAGCGGGTCGTCAGGTCGAGCCGAAGCAGCGCCACCGACGATCCGTCGCTGTCGGGAACGGCGAGAAGGGTCATCTCGCGATACCCCGTCAGGCGCGCGACCTGGCCGGGCCCGGGCCGCAGAATCTCGAACCACATTCCGGCCCACCCCGCGACCACTCCCGCCAGGACCAGTCGCCGTACCGGCCCGTACCGCGCGGCCAGTTCCGGGTCGGCCCGGGCGACGCCACGGTCGATCCGCCTCATCCAGCCGGGGATGTGACCGAGCAGCCGCTGCCGGAGGAAGGCACGATCGATCAGCGGGGCGGCCGCGGGTGCGTTGGCGACCGCCAGTCGACCCCACCCTCGACCGCGGGTTAAATGGTGGCTGATCAGCTTCCGGACGGTCCGGCAGGGGCTGCTGTGGGTGAACCGGATGGCCGGGTCGCGGAAGGCGACGTACCCGCGGCTGACGAGGAGCTGGTTGACGCGCGTGTCCTCGGCCGAGCGGACGCCTTCGGGGAAGCCGCCGGCCGCGACCAGCGGCCGCCGGGCGTACGAGCAGTGGGCGGGTGGCCCGTCGATTCGGGCCGGCCGGTGGCCGGGCAGCCCGGCGTGATGGTCGATGAAGTACGACGCCCAGCCGGCCGCCGTCCGGTTGCCATTGACCGCGACCCCCGTCACCATCGGGTAGCCGCGACGGTGGGCGTCGAGCCGCGCCTGGAGGCTGCCGGGCGGGAGCTCGACATGGGAGCCGGGGAAGCTGATGTACGTCCCCGAGGCGACCCGCAGTCCGGCGTTGCGGGCCTCGCCCGGCAGCGCCCGGCGGGGCAACTCCACCAGCCGGACCTGTGGGAACCGCTGCCGGACGATCCCCGCCGTCCGGTCCGTCCCGCTGGTCACGACGATCACCTCGAACGGGTCCGACACCACCTGCCCGGCAATCGCGGCGACCGTCCGCTCGATCGTTCGCTCGTCGTTGAACGAGATGACGACGACCGATAGCGATACCTCGTCAGTCCCTGGCTGATCTGGATCCTGGTCGTGATCGAGCGCCTCTGGCTCAGCGATCGGACGGTGGTCCGGCACCTCGGCCTCTGACAGCAGGACCGGCTGCCCGGCCGGTCTCGGTTCCCAGCGGCGCAGATCCTCGATTCGTGGACCCATCAGTAACCGGTCATAGTCGGCCCGGAAGAAGCGGGCGGGGTCCGCCTCGACGTACTTCGCGAACCGCTCCAGCCGACGGGCGCCGGTCTGGCCGCCGAGGTGCTGGATGCGCAGCGTCGTCCGGACCCAGAGCGCGCGAGGCAGGTCGGTCGGAACGGGGACGAAGTGGAGGCGCTGGTCAGCGAACCGCTGGCCCGGTTCCCAGGCGAACAGCCGGTAGACCCACTGCTCGTCCGGCAGATACCACCCGCCGGTCTGGCGCATCGGGACGTGCCGGAACCCATAGGCGCAACCGGGCAGCGCGTCCGTCTCCAGGAACCGGCGCAGGGCGGCGGCGTCGGCGTCGTCGATGCGCTCGTCGGCGTCCAGCGACAGGATCCAGTCCGGCGCGAATCGTCCGGCCGCCGCGAGGAGTCGGTTGCGATTGCTGGCGTCGTCCCAGCCCGCGTAGGACATCCGGATGGGGTTGGTCAGGACCTCCCCGACGAGTGGTTCAGCCTTGAGCAGTTGACCGGTGTCATCCGTGCTGCCGTCGTCCAGTGCCACGACCCCGTCGCAGAGCGGTCGCAGGCAGTCGAACAGCCCGGGCAGGTCCGGTGCCGCATTCCGAACCGGGAGGAGAACGATGAGTCGCTGCGTCATGGACGCACTCCATTCGCACGTTTCGACCGCAATGAGTGTTGCATCGGCTACCGGACGTCTGACCGGGTTTCGCACAGGCGACGGCGGTCGCCCGCATCCGATCTACCCGATCCGATCTCTCCGTGTCGAGGGCACCGCGGTCATGCTGACCAGCGGATCGAATGAGACGTTTGTGCTACAGAAGATGGCGTCGACACGATAGTACACTCTGGGCCAGAGTCCCCTACCCGGTCCCCGGGATCAGCCGTTCCCCAGAGCGTTGGCACCTCCGCAGGGCCAGGTGGTTCCCGCCAGTTCACCCAGCAGGAGACAGCCTTCCGTGAACCTCGATCTCAGAACCCTGCTGCGGTTCGCGCGACGCTGGTGGTTCCTGTTGCTGCTCGGTCCCGTCATCGCGGGTGGAGCGGCCTATTGGACGTCCTCCCAGCAGGACGAGATGTACGCGGCAACCGCGACGCTGTTGATCTCCCAGACCGACCCCAGCCAGCAGGACCTGAGCGGCCTTCAGGCCGGAGAGCGGCTGGGCTCGACCTATCAGCAGCTCGTCAACACCGATCCCGTCCTCCAGGCTGTGATCGACCGGCTTCAGCTCCCGCTGGCGATCGCTGACCTGCGTGGCAGTGTGAGCGCGTCGGTCGTGACGGGAACACAGCTGCTCCGTGTGTCGGTCTCCGACTCGGACCCGAGCCGCGCCGCCCAGATCGCCGACGCAGTGGCGGAGGAGTTCGCTCGCGTGCTGAGCGAGCGATCCACCCAACTCTCGAGTGCCTCGCGCGAAGCGCTGCAATCGCAACTGGATAGCGCTGAGGGGCAGATCACGGACGTTACGACGCAGATCGATCAGCTTGAAGCATCCGGGGCGGTTGGGTCGGGGGAGGTGCAAACGCAGCTCAGTTCGCTCCGCGTCACGCTCAGCCAGGCTCAGGTCGTCTATGGCGATCTGCTCGGCAAGCAGCAGGAGATGGACCTCGCCGAGGTCGCCCTCCAGAGCCGGGTCACGGTCTGGGAACAGGCCCGTGTGCCCGTCGTGCCATTTGAGCCTCGCACGTCGTTGTACACCCTCCTGGCAGTCATCGCCGGTCTGATTATCGCGGTCGCCAGCATCTTCCTGCTCGAATACCTCGACAACACGGTCAAGAGTGAACAGGACATCGTCGATCTGGCCGGCGTTCCGATGCTGGCCGAGGTCCGGCTCGTGCCGAAGCTGCTCCCGGGCCGGGACCAGCTCTACGTTCTGAACCGGCCGGCATCGGCTGCGTCAGAGGCGATTCGGCTGCTCCGGACCAACCTCGAGTTCGCCTCGGCATCGAAGGAGGTCTCGGTCATGCTGGTCTCCAGTGCCGGGCCGTCCGAGGGCAAGAGCACCGTGACCGCGAATCTGGCGGCGGCGATGGCCGGAGCCGGACTGGTCACGGTCGTGATCGATGCCGACCTGCGCCGCCCGACGCAGCATCGCATCTTCGACCTCCCCAACGACCGCGGACTGACGTCCCTGCTGACGCATCCGGCCCAACCGTGGAGCTGGGCCGCGGCCGAAGTGATCCCCGGTCGCCTGTTCGTCGTTCCGAGCGGCCCGCAGCCCCCGAACCCGTCCGACCTGCTGAGTACCGAGCGGATGCGTCGCCTGCTCGAGGATCTGCGGTCGACCGTCGACCTCGTCATCATCGACTCACCGCCCCTGCTCGCGGCGGCGGACGCCCTCGTCCTCGCCCCCCATTCCGACGGCGTCGTGCTGCTCTGCCGCGCCGGTCAGACGCGTCGTGAGACCTTGCAGCGGGCGGTCAGCACCCTCCGCAACGGGTCGATCCGGGTGATCGGCACTGTCCTCAACGGGCAGTCCAGTTCGGGTGAGAGTGGCTACTACTATGCCGGCTACTACTCGAGTGAGACGACGGACCAGCGGCCCAGCCTCCCGGCTCGTGAACACGCAACGCAGCCGTAGCGACCGATGTGCCTTCGTGGACGACCGGGGAGTGGGCGGAGCCCATCGCTGCTCTGGCTGACTCCGCGAGCGGTATGGCCATGACAGGGGGGCGCACGGGCCGTTTCCGACGAATGTCCAGCGGCCGCTATCTGGTGCTCCGCCCGATCGGCCACCAGCGACGGGGACGTCGCTGGAGATCTCCTTGGCCGGCTTGTTCGATCAGGGCGATGTCGTCCCCGGAGAGGATCGCCACCGGGTTGCGGTTCACGATCCGGTCCCCCCGTTCTCGCCCGACGATCTGCTCCAGGCGACGCAGCGCATCCGGGACGGCCGCCAGCCGGTGATCGTCCCCGTGGGCATCCGAGGCGACCAGGGTGATCGCGCCAGCCTCGAGCAGCCGCGTGGATACCTTCTGGATGCGGCGGGACGACCCAGTCAGGCTCCGGAGCGTCAGTTGCAGCTGGACGCCGCGCCGGGCCAGTGCGATCGCAAGGTCGGGCTGCTCCTGCACCGCCCGGTAGCGTTCCGGGTGGGCGAGGATCGGGCGGTAGCCGGCCGCTTGAAGGGCGAAGATCGTCGCTTCGGTGTAGGTCGGCCAGCCGACGAACGGCAGTTCGACCAGGATCGCCTGCGTCCCGGCGATCGTCGCGGGTTCCCCCGCCTCGAGTCGGCGGGGCAGATCGGGCGACAGGAAGACTTCGTAGCCACCGATCACGCTGATTCCGTATGGCCCGGCCTCATGACGCACCGCCGCCAGTCGGGTCTCCACAGCCATCCGATAGTCGCCGGCGAGCCGATCATGCAGGTGCGGCGTGGCGACGATGGTCCGGTATCCCAGCTCAGCCGATCTTGCCAGCATGAGACGGGTGACGTCCATGGAGGACGCTCCGTCGTCGACCGCCGGCAGCAGATGATTGTGCAGGTCTATCACAGGTGTACTCCGATGCTGACCCGATAGCGGGTATCGCCGCGGTCTGGTTCTACCACGTAGGCGCCAGACGGGCCCCAGAGCGGCTGATCGCGGTCGGTCCGCCTCTGTCCTGGATGCGGCGCTCCAACCCCGATCGTAAGGTTTGTCTGCTGCGATCAACACCTCCTGGTCTGACCCGGCGGTCGGATCGTGGGGGAACTCGTTCCCAGGACTGAGCCGTGCCAGGGCACGGAGATGGGCTGGGGTTCAGGAAGGGGGACACTCGGGCTATCAGGTCGGGTTTCATTCGGCACCAGAAATGACTATGCCTGCAGGATGAATGGCCTATTTCCCGGCGATAGCGCCATTGCGTAAGATTGGGATAATTTCCGCTTTGCCCAGATTCTCCCAGCCATAGTCGACAGACACAGCGCGGCAACATGCAGGTCCCCAGACGCACTGGCACCGGGTGGGGTCGACACGCTGTACGTCAAGTCAGCCTCGTCAGTTTCCGGCGCAATCCAGTGGAGGTCGCGATGTCTGTTGGTGCCCTCGAGGTCGATGATCAGACCGGATCCCGGCGGGAACGCGTGACTGGCTCCGAGCTGTTCATCGTCCCCGACGGGTCAGTCTCGCCCCCCGCCTCGGTTGATGCTCAGCCACACTCCCGGCTGGGGTCGCTCGTTCCGTTTCCGGTCCATCCGGTCCGGGCTCAGGTCGCGATGACGCCGGCCGGGGCCGATGGCCTGGAGCCGGGTGCCGTCTACCACCTGGTCAAGCGGTCGCTGGACATCGTCGTCGCGCTCGTCGCGCTCGTCCTGCTCATCCCGCTGATCCTGGTCGTGGTCCTGGCCGTCCGGGCGACGAGTGCGGGTCCGATCCTGTTCTCGCAGACCCGCTGCGGCCAGGATGGCCGGTGCTTCCGGTTGATGAAGTTCCGCACGATGGTGTCCGATGCCGAGCGGATCCGGCGGGAACTGGCCCATCTCAACGAGATGTCGGGGCCGATGTTCAAGGTGCGGCTGGACCCGCGGATCACGCCGGTCGGCCGGGTGCTGCGCAAGTTCAGCATCGACGAGCTTCCCCAGCTGGTGAACGTCCTCCGCGGCGACATGACGCTTGTCGGCCCTCGCCCGTCGATCGTCGCTGAAGTCGACCAGTTCACCCCCCTCCAGCGTCGTCGACTGGCGGTCAAACCCGGCCTGACCTGTCTGTGGCAGGTCTCGGGCCGGTCCGATCTCACCTTTGACCAGTGGGTCGCGCTCGACCTCGACTACATCGAGCGGCGCTCGGTCCGGCTCGACCTGTTGATCCTCCTGCGGACCGTGCCCGCGGTCCTGTCTGGGCGAGGGGCGTACTGATGCCTCGCGACCTGCACATCTACGGGATCAACTACTGGCCGGAGACGACCGGCATCGCCCCGTACACGACCGCGATCGCGCGGGCCCTGAGCGAGCGGGGCTGGGCCGTCACCGTCCACGCCGGTGTCCCGCACTACCCGCAGTGGGAGGTCGCGCCGGGCTACGAGCGGGGCTGGCGCAGCGCCGAGATGGACGGGCAGGTCGCCGTCCAGCGCTACCGGCACTACGTCCCGGCCAGCCAGACGGCGATCCGGCGGGCGCTCTACGAGGCGACCTTCCTCGCCAATGGGAGCAATCCCCGTCGTTCGGAGCGCCCGTCGCTCGTCCTCGGGATCATCCCGTCGCTGAGCGGCGGTGTCCTCGCCCAGGGCGCGGCCCGTCGCCACGGGGTCCCGTACGGCCTGCTCGTCCAGGACCTGATGGGCAACGCCGCCGACCAGAGCGGCCTCCGGGGTGGGGGGCGGCTGTCGCGGCTGATCCGCTCGGTCGAGGGCCGGGTCGCCCGGGGCGCGGCCGGTGTCGGGGTGGTCGCCGAGGGGTTCCGGGCCAATGTCGAGGCGATGGGCGTCGCGCCGGACCGGATCACGATGCTCCCGAACTGGTCGCACGTCTCGTCGCCGACCGGTGACCGGGCGCGAACCCGGGCCGAGCTGGGCTGGGACGACACGACCCAGGTCGTCCTGCACGCCGGGAACATGGGTCTGAAACAGGGCCTGGAGCACGTCATCGTGGCCGCGCGGGTCGCGGAACGGCTCGGTGAGCCAGTCCGGTTCATACTGATGGGGGATGGCAACCAGCGTGTCGCCCTTGCGACACTTGCGCAGGGAAACACCGCCATCGAGTTCCTCCCCCCGCAGCCATCCGACCGCTTCATGGACGTCCTGGCCGCCGCCGACGTCCTGCTCGTCAACGAGCGGGGCAGCGTCGTCGACATGTCGTTGCCGAGCAAGCTGACGTCGTACTTCATGGCTGGCCGGCCGGTCGTCGCCGCGACCAACCCGCTCGGGATCACCGCCCGGGAGGTCGCGCGGTCCGGGGCCGGGCTGGCAGTTCCGGCCGAGGACCCGGACGCGCTGCTGGCGGCGCTGGGGGAACTTCGGACCGACCCGGTGCTGGCGATCCAGCTCGGCGCCAACGGGCCCCGCTACGCCGCGACGCATCTCAGCGCCGCCGCCGCCTACGACCGGGTCGAGCGGTTCCTGGGTGGGTTGCTCGGCCAGGTTCCGGCGCGGATCGTCACGAGCGGCGCGGTCCCGGCCCCGACCATCGCCACGGCCACTCCCGCCGCCGGACGCGACGTGGCGGCGACGAGCACCGTGCGGATTGGAGAGACCAGACGATGAAGCGGGCGCTGATCACGGGCATCACCGGACAGGATGGGTCGTATCTGGCCGAGCTGCTGCTGACCAGGGGGTACGAGGTTCACGGGGTGATGCGGCGCTCGAGCTCGTTCTCGACCGGGCGGATCGAGCACCTCTACCATGACCCGCACGAGCTGGGCGTCCCGCTGACCCTGCACTACGGCGACCTGTCCGACTGCTCCGGCCTGATCAACCTCGTCAACCGGATCCGACCCGAGGAGGTCTACAACCTCGGCGCCCAGAGCCACGTCGCCGTCTCGTTCGACATGCCGGAGTACACGGCGGACTCGGTCGCGATGGGCACCCTCCGGCTGCTGGAGGCGCTGCGCCACGCCGACTGGCCCGTCCGGTTCTACCAGGCCGGATCGTCCGAGATGTTCGGGAAGGTCCTGGAGACGCCGCAGCGGGAGACGACGCCCTTCTACCCGCGGAGCCCGTACGCTGTCGCCAAGGTCTTCGCCCACCAGATGACGGTCCAGTACCGCGAGGCGTACGACCTGTTCGCCTGCAACGGGATCCTGTTCAACCACGAGTCCCCCCGGCGGGGCGGCACGTTCGTCACCCGGAAGGTGACGCGGGGGATCGCCCAGATTCTGACCGGGCGGGCGAGCAAGCTCTACATGGGCAACCTCGAGGCCAAGCGCGACTGGGGCTACGCGAAGGAGTACGTCGAGGCGATGTGGCTGATGCTCCAGCAGGAGACACCGGACGATTACGTCGTCGCGACGGGGGAGACCCACAGCGTGCGGGAGTTGATCGACGTCGCCTTCGGTTACGTCGGTCTCGACCCGGACGCCCACATCGAGATCGACCAGCGCTATTTCCGGCCGACCGAGGTCGACCTCCTGCTCGGCGACGCCAGCAAGGCGCGGGCGAAACTGGACTGGGCGCCGCGGACGACCTTCAACGAGCTGGTCCGGATCATGGTCGCCAACGACCTCCGGGCGGCCGGGGGCGAACTGGCCGGCTTCCCGGAGCTGGCCAACGTTCTGCCGGACACCCCGGTCCACCGGGCCCTCGGGCTGATCGCGCAAGAGCTGGCTGCCTGATGGCCGAGTCAGGGTTCTGGGACGGCCGGCGGGTGATGGTGACGGGCGGGGCGGGGTTCCTCGGTCGCCACGTCGTCGCGCGGCTGACGGCGGCCGGGGCGCGGGACGTGTTCGTGCCCCGGAGCGCCGACTACGACCTGCGCGACCGGGCGGCGATCGACCAGGCGCTGACCGACAGCCGGGCCGACACGGTGATCCACCTGGCGGCGACGGTCGGTGGGATCGGGGCCAACCGGGACAACCCGGGGCTCTACTTCTACGAGAACGCGATCATGGGCATCCAGCTCATGGAGCAGGCCCGGCTGGCCGGCGTCGCGAAGTTCGTCACGATCGGGACGGTCTGCTCGTACCCGAAGTTCACCCCAGTGCCGTTCCGGGAGGACGCCCTCTGGGACGGCTACCCGGAGGAGACGAACGCGCCGTACGGGATCGCGAAGAAGGCGCTGCTGGTCCAGGGGCAGGCCTACCGGCAGCAGTACGGCTTCAACGCGATCTTCCTGATCCCGGTCAACCTCTACGGGCCGTGGGACAACTTCGACCCGGCGAGCTCGCACGTGATCCCGGCCCTGATCCGGAAGTGCGTCGACGCCCGGGAGACCGGCGCCCCGGCGATCGAGGTCTGGGGAACGGGTGCGGCCTCGCGGGAGTTCGTCTACGTCGACGACGCGGCCGAGGGGATCGTCCTCGGAGCGGAGCGGTACGACGGCGCCGGGCCGGTCAACCTCGGCACGGGCGGGGAGATCACCATCCGTGATCTGGTCGGGCTGATCGTCCGGCTGACGGGGTTCCGGGGGGAGATCGTCTGGGACCACAGCAAACCTGACGGGCAGCCCCGCCGTGGCCTTGATACCTCCCGCGCCACGCAGGAGTTCGGCTTCACGGCCAGCACGAGCTTCGAGGACGGACTGATGGAGACGATCCGCTGGTACGAGTCGCGTGTCCTGGCGGCGGTCAGATGATCGTGGTCGAGTGGGGGGTTCGATGGCTCTGACGCTTCCTGAGCGATATCACACGCCGTGGCGACCGATGTTGCTCGAGGTCTGTCACGATCTCCTTCAGCCTGGCGTTTCGATTCTTGACATCGGTTCCGGTCGTACGCCGGCCATTCCCATCGATGCCAGACCTGCGGACTGCCGCTACGTCGGACTGGACATCTCTCGGGACGAGCTGGCGAAGGCTCCCGCCGGTGCGTATACCGAGACGCGAGTCGGCGATGCGACATTGATCCAAGAGTCACTCGTGGGTCGCTTCGACCTCGTCATCACCTGGCAAGTCCTTGAGCACGTCCAGTCGACCCAGCGTGCGATCGACTGCATGCACGCCTATCTCAAACCGGGAGGCATGATGGTCTCGATGCTCTCTGGCAAGAACACCCTGTTCGCGATCCCGAACCGGATCATCCCGTTCAAGCTCAGCGTCTTCGCCATGGAGAAGCTCCTCCGACGCCAGCCCGATACCGTCTTTCCCGCGGTCTATGACCTTTGTTCCTATGACGAACTCTCTGGTGCTCTATCTACGTGGAAAACTCGGGACATTCGTCGGTTCTGGAGAGGTGCCAGCTACGTGCGCTTCTCTGCTGTTCTGGAGCGCCTGTATCTGTTTGCTGAGAATCATCTTCGGAGAAACGACAAGCGGAACTTTGCGACCCACTATCTCATTGTCGCAACCCGGTAGGCCGCTTACATGCTCGCGCAGTTCTTTTCAGGATTCGCCCACAAGCCTAGTCAAATGAGAGCGATGACCCTTCTCACCATGGTAACTGGAGTGACCATGCAGGGATTGACAGTGGTTACTGGGGCTTTGACAGCCCGATCATTGGGTGCTGAAGGCCGGGGTGAGTTCGCCGCGTGTACATTGATCCCATTGCTTCTGATCTCCCTCGGTAGCTTCGGTGGTCCCATCGCTTCAACGTATCTCTCTGCGAGAGACCCTTCCTTGGCTCCAGTCCTCGCTCGGAATGCCGTTCTGATCGTGCTGCCCCTGAGTCTCGTGCTGATCGTCGTCAGCGTTGTCGTCACGTCAGCGATCACTAACGGCTATGGTGACATCACGCTTAAGGTCCTGTTGTTCTCTATCTTCGCGATTCCGGCGATGATGTTGGGAATCAACCTCAATGCTATCAATCAAGGCACGAATCACCTCGTCCGGTTCAACATTGCTCGAGCTCTTGTCCCAATGACCTACTGCATTCTGATGCTCGGTTTATTGATATCTCATCGGGGAAGCGTCGCCCTGGCACTCGGGGCATGGGTCGTCAGTGCGATCGTTTTTCTGGCGGCCGTCAGTCCACGTCTCCGCGGAGTCTTCGCAACAGACAAGCGCATCGATCGAGCGACCTTCGGACTTACATACCGCTACGGTATCCGAGCACATGTAGGGAGTGTCGCGCCGATCGATTCGTTTCGGCTGGATCTTGCTTTGGTCATTGCCGTGTTGACTCCGAGGGATGCGGGTCTGTATGCCGTCGCTGTCGGCGTCGCTTCGATCGTGCGTTCACAAGCCAGCACGATCGGTTTGATCGCCTTGCCGACTATCGCGAGGGCATCGCCCGAATCCAGCCGGATAGACGTAGCCAGGAAATTCTTCCTGATGACTGTCGTGGCTGTTCTGGGTCTGGCCGGAGTATTGAGCTTCGTCGCCAGCCCGGTCGTCGACCTGGTCTATGGCAGAGGCTTCCATGATGCGGTGACAGTGACGGTACTTTTGGTTTGGGCGATGGTGATCGCTTCAATCCGACAGGCACTTGGTGACGTTCTGCGAGCTCTCGGGTCGCCCGGCAACGCCTCGATCTCCGAGGCGATCAGTTGGGTGGTCAGTATCCCGGCCATCTTTCTCGTCCAAAGATACGGTCTCAACGGTGCAGCGTTCGGAGCCATATTGGTGTACGCAATCTCGTTAATCGCAACCATGCTCATGCCGACTTCACGAGGACTTCTTCGACAATTACTGATCGGATCACCGAGTCATCCTCGTGGAGCCATCCGTGAGCCGGGGAGATCAATATGAAATCGATTTATGCACGCGCACGTGAGACAGGCATTGTCATCGCAACGATGGTTGTCGCAGTCGTAGTAGGATCATCTATCAGCCGACTATCGCCAACTATAGCCCTCATCGTGGCGCTAACGGCAGTAGCGTTGCTAAGCTTGGTCGCTCTTCGACGTGCGACGCGATCGGCACGAGATTCAAGGGACGATATCGAGACCGGAGAGGTTTGGCAGGAGCCCGATGTTGTCCGTCTCGGCCGTTGGTTCTTTTACGCCGGTGCGGTAACAACGGGTTTTTTAATCATCCGTCCCGTAGCTGGGTTTACGATCTCCGATATTTTCTTTGGGATCGGTCTCATCCTGGTAGCTGGGCATTCGATTGCGAATGGTCGTCCATTGCTCGCCCCGTTCCCGGTGCCAATAATGATTGGCCTCGTTATCTTTCTGGTCGGAGCCTCTTTGTCCTCTTTCGCTTCGCCTACGCCGGTCCAGTCGCTCTTCGTGTCAGCCAAGTTCGCTTACCTTTTTCTTGGCTGGAGTTGGCTCAGCCGAGAGGTGCTCCATGGCTCTCGTCACGTCGAGATCGCGACTCGACTGTGGTTGATTTCAGCGGCTGTCTGCGCCTCGGCGGGGATTCTTCAGATCACTGCTGGAGTAGTGATCCCTGGAGCCCAAAACTACTATGGTCGGGTGAGCGGTCTCACTGGCCATGTTAACGATCTCGGTGGCGTATGCGCGATGGCTCTTGTCGTCGCGGTCGCCAGTGGCTTCTCCCAGCCGTCCGCAAAGTGGCGGGCCATCTATCTGCTCCTGACCACTTGCATCGCAGCGGGCCTGGTCTTCTCCGGATCGGTGGGAAGTATGGCGGCGGCGGCGGCTGGCATCACCATCTGGCTAGTTACCGCTGACCGTCTGGGACCAATCACTCTGCGTATTGGCCTGGTCGTGATCGCTGCCACATTCATATGGTCGGTTTTGCCACTTCAGTCCATCGCGATCAAGTCACCCTTGTACAGACTGAACGAGGTAACAGGCCGGGTCGGCGAGAGCGCCTCACTCAACGATCGTACCGACAACTATGCTCTGGCGTGGAACGCCATCGCTGCCAATCCTCTGGTCGGGCATGGTCTTGATAGCGTCGGGCGGCTGACGCCTGACGGGGACCCAGTTCATAACCTCTACCTCGGTAGTTTCTATGAAGCAGGGGTATTCGGTCTCGTTGGAATCGTGGTAATCATAGTTTCCCTGTCGATTTGGTTCGTTATCAATATACGGTCATCCGCAATCGATCAGCGGCGCGTGTTCCTTCAGTTATTCGCCAGCTTCGTAGCGTTCATGGTGTTCAGCCTGAGCGCACCTACGCTCTATCAGCGGTATGGCTGGACACCGGTCATCCTGTTCGCCGCCGCCTCAGGGTATCAGCGTTTGGCTACCGCTCGACGGACGGCGTCGCAACCCGTTGAAGAGACTGGCACCCGAGCTGCCGTATCCATCTAGAAGGGCTTTCTCCATGTTCCTCCAGCGAGTCCTTGGGCAGAGTACTGCTCTGGCGAATAGCAGTTTCCGACGGATCGGAAGTGCCATAGGAATGTGGAGGTGGGGAAGGACGATGAGCATATCGCCTCGCACCGACCTCGTTACGCTTGGCACCGCATATGGGCGTTGGACCGTCCCGTGCGGTCCGCTCTCCTTGGCTTCCACCTGCTATTGCGTCGGAGTTGGAGAAGATATCTCATTTGATCTCGGGTTGATCGAGCACTTCGGATGCGTCGTCCATGCCTTCGATCCGACGCCGCGATCCGCGACGTTCGTCAAGGAACAACTCCCTCACGAACCACGATTCGTCTTTCATGCCTATGGGCTGTGGTCCGGGAACACCGTCTTGAAATTCTACGCTCCGAAGAACCCGGAACATGTCTCCCACTCTGCGGTCAACCTTCAGGGAACGGAGACCTATTTCGAAGCCCCCGTGAAGAGCCTCAGGACCATTATGGGAGATCTCGGTCACACATCGCTCGACCTGTTGAAGATCGATATCGAGGGCGCGGAGTATGAGGTGTTGGAGGCGCTGTTCGAGAGCGAGGTTCGACCCAACATACTGTGTGTGGAGTTCGATCAGCCGGTCCCTTTTTCCAAGCCCGTGGCGATGGTTAGAAGACTCGCAGCGGCCGGGTACGAGCCGGTCAACCGCGATGGTTGGAACGTGACATTCGTCCTTGGTCGGCAACCGGACAGGCGCAACTGATGAGCGTGCGTCCTCGCGCATTCTACTGGAACAACATTCCGTCTCCGTACCTGGTTGGCCGGCTCAATGCGGTTGCCGATCGGGGGAACATCGGACTGGAGGCCTGGTTCAACCAGCGCCGGGAAGCCGACCGCAGTTGGGACGTGACCGAGATCGACTGGAGGTTCCCGGCTCGCTTCATCCCCGAGATCATGATCCGGGGGAAGCGGCTGTACCTGCCCTGTCCGGAGTTGCGGGAGACCCAACCGGATCTGCTCATCTCCCTCTATGGTGATCCGTCGTTCTCCGCTGGGTCATCGGTCGCGCAACACTACGTCAGGCGACACGCCTTCCGGGTGCTGCCCACGTTCGATAGCTGGAACGCCCGGTCCCCCGTGAAGGAGCTCGCCAAGCATCTCCTGTTCCGTAGCGTCGATGGGGTGAAGGTCCCAGGGCCGGATGGTCAGGCGCAGGCACGGAGCTACGGGATGCCCGATGAGCGGATATCCGCCGTCACCCAGTCGATCGATCTGGAGCACTATCAGGAAGCTCGGCGTGTCGCGCCGGGAGTCCGGACCATGGAGCGCCAGCGGCTCGGCCTTCAAGGGTGCGTGTTCATCTACGTAGGGCGGCTCTGGCAAGGCAAGGGGCTCGATCATCTCTTCGATGCCTACACCCAGGTCCGGGCCGAACGCCCTGATGTCTCGCTGCTCCTGGTCGGGGATGGGGTCGATGAAGCGCGATACCGTGAGCGGGCATTGACCGTTCCCGGGGTCGTCGTTCACGGGTTCGTCCAGCCGGCTGACCTGCCACCTGTCTACGCACTCGCCGATGTCATGGTCTTTCCCACTCTGGGCGACCCGTACGGCCTGGTCGTCGAGGAGGCGATGGCGGCGGGTCTCCCGGTCATCACGACCCGAGCCGCCGGCGATATCACCCGGCGCCTGCCGGACGATGAGGCGGGGTACATCGTTCCACCTGCCAACGCCGCTGTGCTCGCCGAACGCATGACGCGCCTGGCCGAAGACCCCGCCCGTCGACAGCGGATGGGGGCCGTTGGCTCGTGTCTGGTCACGGACCGGGCGCATGACAACTACGCGGTCGATTTCGAGCGATTCGTTGAGCGCACGCTGGCCCTGCCCAGGCGGCGGTCGGCGGCACGAGTGGCGCTGACCGCCGCCGGTCGTGTGGTCGAGCGGATGGTGCCGGAGCGCCCCATCGCTCCGCTGGTCGGATTCAGTCCCCGTCGACGAGAGCAGGGCGACCGATGAAGCTGGTCTCGGTTCTGCACTTTCCCGAGTTCGGTGGCCCGCACAACCAGGCGCTTCGACTCGCCCCGCTGCTGGAGGCACATGGGATCGAATCGGTCACTGTCCTTCCGGAGGGTCCCGCCGCGACGCGGCTGCGGGAGGCGGGCCTGCGTGTCCAGATCATTCCGCTCGGTCGGATCCGCGCGGTCCGGGATCCGCGGACGCAGCTTAATTCGCTCGGGCGGATGCCAATCGATCTCGTCTCACTGGTTCATCTCTATCGGCGTGAACGGGCCGATGTCGTCCAGCTCAATGGGCTCATGAACCCGCACGCCGCGATCGCCGCGAAGATGGCCGGCGTGCCGGTGGTCTGGCAGTTGCTCGACACCCGGCCACCGATGAAGCTCCGGCGAGCGATGAGACCCCTGCTTACGTCGCTCTCGTCCGTCGTGATGCCGGTCGGGCACGAAGTCGCGCGTCTCCATCCCGGCGCTGAGTCATTCGGTGAGCGGATGATCGTCTTCTATCCACCGGTCGATACCGATATCTTCCGGCCCGGTCAGGCATCCACACTTCGCCAGGAACTCGACATCCCCGAGCAGGCTCCGGTCGTGGGGGTCGTCGGCAACGTCAACCCCCAGAAGGGACATGAGTACTTCGTCCAGGCAGCAGTCGTGGTCAAGCGACAGGTTCCCGAGACGCGTTTCGTCGTGGCCGGGCAGATCAAGGACAACCATGGCGACTATTACCATGGACTCCTCTCGGCCGCGGAAGCAGGGGGGCTGGTCGTCGGCAGGGACATCTTCTTCCTGGACGCCCGTTCGGACATCCCAAACGTGCTGAGCGCGCTTGATGTCTTCGCCCTGGCCTCCGTGCCCAACTCCGAGGGCACGCCGACCGCCATTCTCGAAGCGATGGCCAGTGGCCTGCCCATCGTCGCCTCGCGGGTGGCGTCGATCCCGGAAGTGGTCGACGAGGGCCGTAACGGCTACCTCGTGCCGTCACAGGATGCAAACGCCATGGCGGAACGGCTCGTTCGCTTGCTCCGCGACCCGGGACACCGACGCGCGATGGGGTCCGCCGGGCGGCAGCGCGCGGTGAGCGAGTTCGGTCTGGACCGCTGCGTCGAGGCGCATGTGATGGCCTATCGAGCCGCCGCGCGAAGTCACCGGCGAGGCTGAAGGCACGTGGACTGACATCAAGCGATACGAAGGAGGGACACGATGGTTTCCGACACGGTCCTCGCGCAACACCGGTGGCTCCAGGTCGGGGCGGCTGAGAAGGCACGATCGGTCATGGAGTTGGCGCACGATCTGCCACATGACACGATTCTCGAGATCGGGAGTGGTTCGGGCGCGGTCCTCGAATCCCTCGCCGCTTCGCAGTTCGGTTCATCCTACTTCGCGGTCGAGCCGTCCCAACCGCTGTTCGACTATATGGTCAGCGACGCGGGGATACCGGGCCTTGTCGCGGAGAATAGGCTCTTCGACGAATCCTCATTCGTCGATCGGCGCTTCGACGTGGTGATCCTCTCCCATGTCGTCGAGCATCTGATTGCACCCGCCGATCTGATCCTGCAAGCCAGCCGGGTGAGTAACGCGGTGATCATCGAGGTGCCGCTGGAAGGGTCCCTGGTTGGGAATCTTCGCGCCGCGATCAGGCGATCGGTGACGCGCCGGGAGCGGGAACGCAATCGTGCGGGGCACATCAACTTCTTCTCTCGCCAGGACCTCGACAAGCTGGTGAGCTGGTGTGGCCTGGAGGTGCGGGCCAGAAGGATCTACCACCCGAGTGCCCAGCTTCGATTTCAGTTGGCCGGAGGCGGCACGCTCACCCGGGCGACGAGTCGCCTGAGCCTCGCTGCTGCGGGCATCATTGGTGATGAGAACTGGGCGCGTGCCTACTATGGTCATTATGCGGTGTTGGCGGTGCCCAGAAAGCTTCCCTCGATAGATCGGGACGACACCAGTTCATCGCAATCACTCTATTTCCCTCCCTCGACTGTACGGGAAGACTAGATCGCACCTCCCAGCGTGAGAGGAAAGGTCATGGGCAAGGTCGACCTATCACTGACCGACAACCGTGGGTACGATCCTGGGCGGCCGTTCTGGTACCGGACGGTCTGGCTGCTCGTCGAGGCGATGACGCTGCTCAACCCCGTCTTCGTCCCGTATGGGTTGAAGGCGCGCATCCTCCGTTTGTTTGGCGCTACAATCGGCCGGAATGTGATCATCAAGCCGTCGATCCACGTCAAGTACCCGTGGCACCTCGTCGTTGGCGACAATGTCTGGCTGGGCGAGCGGATCTGGATCGACAACTTCGTCCCGGTCACCATCGGCGACAATGCCTGCATCTCCCAGGGCGCCTACCTCTGCACCGGCAACCACGACTGGGCCGACCCCGGGATGGGTCTGGTCGTCAAACCGATCACGGTCGAGCGTGGAGCCTGGGTCGGGGCGTTCGCCCGCGTCGGACCGGGCGTCACCGTTGGCGAAGCGGCGATCGTGACGTTGGGTTCGGTCCTGCTCAAGGATGCGAAGCAAGGCGGTGTCTACCGCGGCAACCCGGCCGAGCGGACCCGGGAGCGTACGATCCGGGATCGACCCGGTCCAGGCGGTGGTGGCGACGTTGCACCGGCGCCGGAATGATCGGGTGACGTGGTGGCGCATCGGGCTGGGGATCGTCCTCGTCGGCTGGTTCGCCGGCGTCCTGTTCGTCGGGCTGGTGCTCAACACCTTCCGGATCGACGAGGGGCCGACGGTGATCGTGGTCGACGCCGCGCGGGGGTGGGGTCTCCACCGGATGGACCTTGTCATGATCGCGGCCGCCGTCCTCCCCATCCTCGTCACCGCGCTGGTCGCGACGCTCGCGCTCCTCGCCCCGCCCGGCACCCCGGCTCACCGGCCCGAGCGACGGCATCAAGCTGGCGACCGGCGGGGTCGCTGAGCTTGCCCGCCTCGTCGGACGTCCGGCCGGCCAGGGAACGCCGCGCCGGTACCGATCCCCCGCCCCCGCCGCTCCCCGCCACGTGGGACGACCCGGGCAGGACCAACGGCTGGGTGGTTCCGGACGACGGGTCCAGATCGGACCATAGACCAGCCCCCGTGCGACTGATACGGTAGAGACGATCGGGCAGCCCTGCGCCGCTCCGCGGCGTCTCCCCAGGCTCCGTCCGACCCGACAACCACTCCGCAGAGAGGGACGCCCTTCATGGTCGAACAGCCAGGACACCGGACCCAGACCCGTCAGTCGCGCCGCCACGTACTGGCAACGATGGCGACAGCCGGCTCCGCGGTGATGGCCGCCGGCGCGTTCGGCGGGCTGGCCCACGGCCGCGCCAAAGGCACCGGCACACCGGACGCCACGCCGGATGCCACGCCGCGGTCGGACGACGCGATCGCTCGCATCGCGCCGCCCGAGTGGTCGTTCATCGTCTACGCGATCCAGGACCCGTACGAGCTTCCGGAGGCGTCGACGCTGGTCGTTCCGCCGGGAACGCATTACTTCGCCACCGAGGTCGAGATCGACAACGCCTCGGATCAGCCGCTTTCGTTCGCCACCAGTCAGATCCGGCTCCGTGCGACCGACGGGCTGGAGTTCACGTCCGGTGCCGCGGCGGGCCCGGAAACGACCCTCAAGGCGCGGGTGCTCCCGCCCGGCGATCGGACCCGTGGCTGGCTCTGGTTCAACGTTCCGGACGACGCGGAGCTCACCGACCTGGTGTTCATCGCCCAGAGCCCCGAGTTCTCCCTGTCGCTAACGGACTGAGCCGGCCGCGAACGGCACCGGTTCCACTCGGCGGTCTCGGGACCGGGACCGGGACGACGCCCGACGTTCCGTCGAGGAGTTGAATTCGGTGACCGCGGTCACCGCGGTGATCGGCCATGCTCCGGCGATGTCCGGCGAGGCGTTCGCGGAGGGTCCGGCCATCCTTGCCGCCCGCTGCGGCGAGGTGGCCTCCTGGGTTGCGGTCGCTCCGTACCGGATTCGCCGGCGTGGGGCCCGGCCCGCCGGCCGACGGATCGGTCGGCGGGTTGCCCATCACCCGACGTAGGCGGTAGCGCCCTGCCGGAGCAACGCGTTGAGCTGGCCGACCTCTTCCTGGCCGATCTCCTCGACGGTGCCAACGATCTCGTTCAGCTCGGTGGTGAGCTTGGCGAGGACGTCGCGGGCCTGGGTGGGCGGGGCGAAGTCGGCACTGTCGACCGATTCGAACAGCGCGTTGAACTTCTCGTGCAGCCCGCTCGGCCAGAGCTGGGCCTCGTGCATCCCGATGTCGATCAGCTGGGGACGCAACGGTTCCGTCGCGTCGATCACCGCCTGCGCGGCCGCGGTCACAGCCGGATCGGATGCCCACGCCAGCCAGGCCGACGCCTGCGCGCGGAGCGACTCGACCCGGATGATCGTCTCGTTGGTTCGGGACAGGCTGGCCAGGATTTCCAGCAGCATCTCGCGCAGGGCGACGAGGTCGGCGATCGGGGAGGTGTTGCGCGGGTCGGGCAGGAGGGTGAAGGGCCGCGAGACGGTCTCGCCGTCGACCGTCAGCCGGACCTCGTAGTCACCGGGGACGATCAGCGGACCGTCCGGCCGCTCCCATGAGTCGAGCGGGACGTCCTCCAGGCTCGTCGCGCCCGGCGAGCGCAGGTTCCAGGTGAACCGGCTAACGCCGGGCACGACCGGGACTCCGGGGCCGCCGAGCGAGAATTGGCGGCACTCCGTTCCCGCCGGATCCTGGAACGACAGAGTCGCGTCGGTCACCGGGGAATGGGGGAGGTGCCAGGTGACGACCATCCCGGCCGGTGGGTTGGTCCCGGCGGTCAGGAGCCGGACCGCGGGCTGGCCGTCGTGACCGGTAACGGTGTCCCAGAGGACGGGGCTGGTGTCGGCGTTCGCGTAGTTGACGTAGCCGGGCCTGGCATCGGTGACATCGATCTCCTGCCGCCGCGCCCGGACCCGGGACCGCGGCGGGAACAGCCGAACACCCGGCGAATCAGCGGAGTTGCGGGTCAGCTCCCGGAGCGGGTTCAGGTCGTCGAGGATCCAGAAGGATCGCCCGTGGGTCGCGACGACCAGCTCGTCCCCCTTGACCGCGAGGTCATAGACCGGGACGACTGGCAGGCCACCGCTCATCCGGTTCCACGATTCGCCGCCATTCAGCGAGACGTAGAGGCCGGTCTCGGTCCCGGCGAACAGCAGCCCGGGATGAATCGGGTCCTGGCGGATGACGCGGGTGAACTCGTGGTCGGGGATGCCGCTCGTGATCCGCGTCTAGGTCGCGCCGAAGTCGTCGGTCCGGAACAGGTACGGCGCCGTGTCGTCCAGTCGGTAGCGGGTCGCGGCGACGAACGCCGTCGCCTCGCGGTGCGGCGACGCCTCGATGATGCTGATCATCGCCCACTCCGGCAGCTCGAGCGGCGTGATGTCCCGCCAGGTCGCGCCGTCGTCCCGCGAGATGTGGACCAGCCCGTCGTCGCTCCCGGCCCAGAACACCCCCTGCCGCAGGGGTGACTCGGCCAGCGCGTAGACCGTGCAGTAGACCTCGGCGCCGGTGTTGTCGCGGGTGAGCGGGCCGCCCGACGGTTTCAGCTTGTCCGGGTCGTTCCGGGTCAGATCCGGCGAGATCACGCGGAAGCTGCCGCCGAGATCGTCTGACCGGTGGATGTGGTTGGAGGCGACGTAGAGCGGGTGCGGCGCGTGGGGCGAGAACATGATCGGGAAGGTCCACTGGAACCGGTATCTCATCGACTCCGCGCCGGCGCCCCAGCCGAACAGCTCCGGCCAGACGGTGATGTTGCGCGGCTGCCCGGTCCGGCGGTCGTGATGCGACATGACGTCGTTGTAGGCCCGCGGACCGACCGGGCCGGAGGCGACGACGTGCCACGGCTCGTCCGGCTTAATCGCGATGTAGCCGCTCTCGCCGCCGCCGGGGGCGTACCAGGTCCGCTCGTGGATCGCGACCTCGTCGGTCGCGCTCGGCAGGGTGATGGCGGAGTTGTCCTGCTGCGAGCCGTAGACGCGGTAGGGGTACTGGTCGTCGGTGATGACATGGTAGATCTGCGCGGTCGGCTGGTTGACGATCGTCGACCAGCTCTGGCCGCCGTTGTGGCTGACACAGGCGCCGCCGTCGTCGCCCTTGATCATCGTCCGGTTGTCGGCTGGGTGGATCCAGAGCGCGTGCTCGTCGCCGTGCATCGTCGGCATCTTCGCGAAGGTCGCGCCGGCGTCGGTCGACTTCCAGATGCCGTAGTTCTGGACGTAGACCGTGTCCGGGTCGACCGGGTCGGCGGTCACGTGCATGTAGTACCAGGGCCGCGTCCGCAGGGTGGACTGCTCGCTGAGCCGGACCCAGGTCTCGCCGTAGTCGTCGGAACGGAACAGGGCGCCGTCCTCGGCCTCGATCAGCGCCCAGACCCGGCCCGGCTGGGCCCGGGAGGCCGCGACGCCGATCTTGCCGAGCAGACCGCCGGGCAGACCGGGTCTGCGGCTGATCTCCTCCCAGGTGTCTCCGCCGTCGAACGAGCGGTGCAGGCCACACTCCTCGCCGCCGGAATCCAGGGCGTGCGGGTAACGCCGGACCTGCCACGATGGGGCGTAGAGGATGCGCGGGTTGTTCGGGTCCATCGCCAGGTCGTGCGTGCCGGACCGGTCACTCCGGTGGAAGACGTGCTCCCAGGTCGCGCCGCCGTCGCGGGAGCGGAAGACGCCGCGCTCGTCGTTCGGCCCGAAGGCGTGGCCGAGGGCCGCGACGTAGACCGTGTCCGGGTCGCGCGGGTGGATCTGGATCCTGCCGATGTACCGCGTATCGTTGAGTCCCACATGCTCCCAGGTCCGGCCGCCGTCGGTGGACCGGTAGACGCCGTCGCCGTGGGAGACCTGGTTGCGGATCGAGGTCTCGCCAGTGCCGGCGTAGATCACGTTCGGGTCGGACTCGGAGACGGCCAGCGCGCCGACCGCGGCGGTGTTGAAGTAGCCGTCCGAGACGTTGCGCCAGGTGATGCCGCTGTCGGTCGTCTTCCAGACGCCGCCGGCGCAGGCGCCGAACCAGAACTGGCCGGGCGTCGAGACATCGCCCGCGACGGCGACCACCCGGCCGCCGCGGTGCGGGCCGATGTTTCGCCACGCGGACGCGTGGATGACTTCCTGGGTAAGTTGATGGGCGGCGTCGGTCATGTCTGTTCCACCTCCTCGTCGCGTCGGTCCGAGCCAGTAAACGCATGGGTTAACGGCATCGTCTCAGACGGCCGGCGGTTCCGCGATCCGGTAGCCGGTCGGCGGCTCGGCGCCGAGCAGGTGGCGGACGAAGAAGTCCCACCGGCGGCGCACGAAGTAGGGGTCGTCGTCGAGCCGGTGGGGCCGGTTCGGGATGATCAGCAGATCGAAGTCCCGGTTGGCCCGGATCAGCGCATCGACAAGGGCGAGGGTCGAGGCCGGATGGACGTTCTCGTCCATCTCGCCGTGCGCCAGTAGGAGTTTGCCCGACAGGTTTCCGGCCCGCGTCCGGTTGGCCTGCTCGTCGTAGTGCTCGCCGATTTCCGGACTCATGTACCGCTCGACCCAGCTCGCCTTGTCCAGCCGGTGGTCGTGGTTGCCGGCCGAGGAGACGCAGACCCTGTAGAAGTCCGGGTAGGACAGAATCGCGCGCGCCGAGGCGTAGCCGCCGGCCGAGTGCCCGTAGATCCCGACTAGGCTGAGGTCGAGGGCCGGGTCCCGGTCGCCGAGCTGTCGGATCGCGGCGATGTGATCGGGGATGCCGCCGTCGCCGAGGTTGCGGTAGCTGACGTCGTGGTACGCCCGCGACCGCCCCGGCATCCCGAGGCCGTCGACCATCACGACGACGAAGCCGAGCTCGGCGATCGCCTGGGCCTGCCAGAAGCCGGACCCGCGACCGGAGCGGAAGCTGTCGGCGAACGGCATCGCGTCGGTGAACGTCGTCGGCGCGACGTTGACCTGCGGCCCGGCGTAGATGTAGTCGATCACCGGGTAGGAGCCGTTCGGGTCGTAAACGGTCGGCCGGACGACGACGCCGTAGACGTCGGTGACGCCATCCCGGGCTTTGGCCGTGAATCGCTCCGGTGCGGTCCAGCCCGTCGCGAGCAGGGATGAGACGTCCGCACGTTCGAGCTCGAGGACGAGTTGTCCCGTCGATCGCCGTAGCCGCGTGACCGGCGGGATGTCGGTCCGGGAGGCGATGTCGACGAAGAACGCGCCGGAGGGCGAGAAGCGGACGGTGTGATCGGCGTCCTCGGGCGTGAGGAGTTCTGGCTCGCCGCCGTCGAGGCTGACCCGGTAGAGGTGGTTGAGGTAGGGGTCGCCTCCCGGTTCCCGGCCGATCGCCATGAACGCGACCCAGCCCTCGCGCTCATCGATGTGGGCGATTCCGGAGACGTTATGGGCGCCGGAAGTCAGCTGCCGGATCTGTTTGCCGGTCGCCATGTCGTAGAGGTAGAGGTGACCCCACCCATCGCGCTGGGCGAACCAGATGACCTGCGAGCCGTCGCCGATCACGCGGACGTTGACGTCGGCCCAGAGGAGGAACGGGTCGATACCGCGCTCGGTCCGCTCGATGATCACGTCGCGGTCCGTGCCGGTCGCGGCGTCGATCGCGTGCAGTTCATAGCTCCGGCCGCCGCGCTCCCGCGTCAGCAGGAACAGTCGGGATCCATTGAGAGTCCACCAGAGCGAGTTGTCCTGGAACGGGGCGCCGTAGTAGGCCATTGGCAGCGGTTGCATCTGGAGGCGAACCGGGTCGGCTTCATCGACTGGGAAGATCCAGCCCTCGGCCAGCGGGACCTCGGTGTCGCCGGGTAGCGGGTAGGCGTAGGAGTGGAGCCGGGGACGCGTCTCGCCGTTCTTCGGGACAGACTGGAGGAGATGGAGTTGCCTCGCCGGGCGCTCATCGATCCGGCAGCTCAGGAATCGGCTGCTGTCCGGGGCCCAGTGGGCTACCGGGCGGTCCGGATCCGCGAGGCCGGCCGATGCCAACGGGGATGGCAGTGGAGCACCGTAGCCGTTCCCCGGTGCGCCGTCGTCGGTGAGCCGACGTTCGGTGCTGTCGGCGACCCGGCGTAACCACAGATTGTGATCGCGGGTGAAGACATCCCAGCGGCCGTCGGGCGAGCGGACGACATCCGCCGCCGGTTGCGCTGGCGCATCAATTACCGCGCAGTCGTCGCTTGCGATGTTCCAGACCCAGCGGCGATCGAGGGCGGTGAATGTCAGGCTCACCGGGTCGTCATCGAAGACGAGGTCTCCGAGATCGAGCCCATCCGAGTCAAACGAGATGCCCGAAGCCCGGCTAAGCGACGCGGCCAGCCGGACGTGGTCGAAGGCGGGTGCAGCGGTCCCCGCATCCGGGTCGATCAGACGGCAGCGAGGACCTTGGGCGGTCTCGCTCCGGTACCAGAATCGGTCGGTCCCATCGATCCACCGCGGGTCGATCCCCATCTGGAACAGGAGCCGGTCCGCGTTCCAGGGGAGAAAGCGCTCAGCCCGGGCGTAGTGCTCCGGCGTGATGTCTCGTCCGGCTTTGGCGACGGTGCCACAGAGACTGGCCACGGTGATTCGACCTCCTCCAGTAGGAGCGGCTGCTCCTGGGCAATCCGGGAAGACGCGGCACGGGGCCGTGGATGATTGCCGCACCCATGGCCCCCTACGTCCTATCCGATGTATGCCTTGTCGAGTTCGACGATCCGGCCAGCGTGGCTGAGCCGGTAGTCCTTCAGCCGCGGCTGGATCGCGTGGACGCTGGAGCGGTGCCACATCCAGGCAGTCAGCTGGTGGTCGTGGAACAGCGTTTGGGCCCGCTTGGCGATCTCAAGGCGCCGGGTCGGGTCGGCGGCGGTATCGAACTCATCGGCGAGAGCCTCGAGCTCGTCCCGGACCGGGACCAGGTCCGGCGCGGTCGCGTCGCCGAGCTGATCGATCGACCAGTAGTCGGACGGCGCCCACGAGGCCTGGATCGGGCTGGTCGAGGCCATGATCGCCCCCTGCTGATGGTAGGAGATGTGCCACGGTCCCTGGTTCTCGCGCCACTGGTCGAGCATGGCGTTCCACTCCAGCGTCGTGATCTCGGTGTCGATCCCGACGACGCGGAGCTGCTCCTGGAAGATCTGGTTGAACAGCCCCCAGTCGGTGAAGTCGCTGGAGAGCAGGGCCAGCTTGAGCGGCTGGCCGTTGCGCTCCCGGATCCCGCCGTCGCCCATCACCTAGCCTGCCTCGTCCAGCAGCGCGCCGGCCGCGTCCGGGTCGTAGGCGATCAGCGGGATGTCGGCGTTGTAGAACGGCGAGGTGCTCGTCACGCCACCGTTGGACTTCTCGGCGAACCCGAACAGCACGGCCTCGATGATGGCGTCCCGGTCGATGGCGAGGGCGAGCGCCTGCCGGACCTTGAGCTCGTCGGTCGGGGACTGCGAGACGTTGATGCTTATCAGCTCGGCGCCCGGCGCCACCCGTTCCTCGATGACGAGCCCGAGGTCCGTCATCGCCTGGACGTCCTTGGGCTCGAGGATGATTGCGTCGACGGTCTTCGCCTCCATCTCGACCAGAGCGACGGCAGCTTCCAGGATGATTCGGACCTGGACCGTCTCCAGCAGCGGCGCCCCGCCCCAGTAACTCTCGTTGCGGGAATAGGTGATCGACGCGCCCGGCTCGTAGGCAGTGAACCTGAATGGTCCGGTCCCGACCGGGGCCTCGCCGAAGCGGGCGCCAAGAGCGGAGAAGGCAGTCGGGCTGACCTGAAGGGCGCCCCACTGGGCGAGCCCTTCGTAGGCGAAGTTGGGCCGGATCTCGCTCAGGACGATCTTCGCCGTCAGGTCGTCGATCATTTCAACCCGCGTGACTGGCTCGTAGACGGAGTAGAAGCCGGAGTCCGGCATGTCGAGGTGACGCTGGATGTTGAACTGGACCGATGCCGCGTTGAACGGGGTGCCGTCGTGGAAGGTGACGCCCTCCCGCAGCTTGAGCGTCCACTCCAGCCCGTCGGCCGAGACCTCCCAGGACAGGGCCAGTGCGGGGATCAACTGCTCGGCCTCGTCGAAGGAGACGAGGCGGTCGTAGAGGAAGCTGACCCCCTCCCAGGTCGGCCACGTCGAATTGGTCAGGTCCCATGAGGCCGGGTTGGCGGACGTGACGACGGTCGCCCGGCCGCCGGGCGTTCCCTGCCGGGCGGAGACGCCGGGGGCCAGGGCGACGCCTCCGGCGGCGACGGCGGCACCCCCGGCCAGCAGGCGGAAGAGTTCGCGGCGGCTGCGGGGCTGCCGGGCGACGCGCTCGATGGCCAAGTCGTTGGTCGGATCGGTCATTGGGATGCTCCTCGGGATGGTCGGTCAGTCATCGGAACGCCAGGGACTACGAGAGAGATCGCGGTCGGCTCAGCTCCTTTCCGGGGCATCCGGGGAATGGTGCGGACGCGACGGCGCGTGGTGGCCGGTCACGGGTGGGCGCCTCCCGGCACCCCGCCAGACGGTCAGGTCATCTGGTCCGTGGGTCGAGCGCATCACGGAGCGCGTCGCCGATCAGGTTCAGGGAGATGACGGTCAGCAGGATCAGCAGACCGGGGAAGATCATCAGGTGCGGGGCTTCGCGGAGGTAGTTGCGGCCCACGCTCAGCATCGTGCCCCACTCCGGCGCCGGCGCCTGGACGCCGAGGCCGAGGAAGCCGAGCCCGGCGGTCGTCAGGAGCGCATCGGCCAGGCCGAGCGTGGAGTAGACGATGATCGGTCCGACGCAGTTGGGCAGTAGGTGCCGCGTCATGATCCGGGTCCGGGAGGCGCCAAGGGCGACGGCGGCCTGGACGAACTCTTCCGACTTCAGCATCAGGACCGACGACCGGACGATCCGCGACAGCGTCGGGGTTCCCCAGATCGCCAGGACGATGATCAGGTTGGTGATGCTCGGCCCGACGATGGCGACGATCAGGATGGCGAGCAGAATGCCGGGGAAGGCGTACATGATGTCGATCAGCCGCATCACGATCGTGTCCAGCCAGCCGCCGAAGAAGCCGGCCAGTAGCCCGACGATCGTCCCGAGCAGTAGCCCGCCGGTCGTCCCGGCGAAGCCGATGAACAGGGAGTTGCGGGCGCCCCAGACGAGCCGGGAGAACTCGTCACGGCCGAGCTCGTCGGTGCCGAGCCGGAACTCGCCGGACGGCGGGGCGAGCCGCTTGAGCAGGCTCTGCGTTCTCGGGTCATGCGTCGCCAGCACCGGCGCGAGGATCGCCACCGCGAAGGCCGTGATCAGGATGATCGCGCCGATCAGCGCCAGCCGGTTGGTGACGACCTCGTGGACGACCCGCTGGAGGTGGCCGCGGCTCTTCGAGCGGCGCTCGAGCGGGGAGGTCGCCGGGCCGAGGACCGGGATCGCAGTCTGGAGGGTGGCCCGGGCCGCGGTCTGGACTTTCATCGCGACTCCCTGATCTGTCCCGTGCGGGTCTGCGGGGGGACACGCGGGCTGCCGAGCCGGTCGTCCGGACTACTCATACCGGATCCTGGGATCGAGGTAGGCGAGCAGGATGTCCGTCAGCAGGTTGCCGAAGACGAAGCCGGTCGCGATGACCAGGACGGCGGCCTGGACGACCGGAAAGTCGCGGCCGTTGACGCCGTCGACGAGGTAGCGTCCGACCCCGGGGAGCGCGAAGACCGTTTCCACGATCACGGCGCCGCTCAGGACGAAGCCGAAGTTAAGACCGAGGATCGTCACGATCGGGACGAGCGCGTTCCGGAAGCCGTGGCCGAGCAGGACGCTGCGCTCGCGAACACCCTTGGCCCGCGCGGTCCGGACGAAGTTGCGATTGATCACGTCCAGCATGCTGGAGCGCGTGTACCTGGCGAGGGCGCCGGCGGTGCTGAGCGAGAGTACGATCACCGGCATGATGAGATGGCGGACGCCGTCCCAGCTCAGCGGCGTCTCCCCGAGGCCGGACGGCGGCAGCCAGGCGACCTAGATCGAGAGCAGCAGGATCAGGGAGAACGCCAGCCAGTAGCTCGGGATCGAGACCCCGAGCAGCGCGATGAACATCGTCGCCTTGTCGATCCACGTCCCGCGGAAGACCGCCGAGATCAGCCCCAGCGTGATCCCGAGGGCCGTTGAGACCGTCAGGGCGCCAAGCCCGAGCCGGAGAGTGTGCGGTAGTCGGGCCTTGAGATCGTTGCTGATCAGCGTGCCTTCGCGGAGCGACTCACCCAGATTCAGCGTCGCGAGGTTGACGACGTAGTGCCCGTACTGGATAGGGAGTGGGTCGTCGAAGCCGTACTTGTCGTTGATCCGCTTTTCGAGTGCGGCGCTGTCGGCCGGGGCGAGGTCGGGCGGGATGAACAGGGAGGCGGGGTCACCGGGTGCCAGCTGCATCGCGAAGAAGACCAGCGTGACGGCGCCAAGGATCGTCGGAATCGCGAGCGAGAGGCGCTTCAGGATGTATCGCTGCATGGCGCTCTCCGTCCTGCATTGGTCCGCTGGCTCGACGATCGCGGTGATGGATCGGCGTCGGCTGAGCTCGCCCGGCAGGGTTTGAACCGGGGACGATGACGGTCCAGATACATCTCGCCCTACGAGGGGCGCCCTCGGGGACGACGACGAGAGCACGACCCAGTTCGGTGGACGCGGCGACTGCCTCCGCCCGATCGATCACCTGGAATACAGGACCTGTAGCAGCGCGGTTTAACATGGTCAAGTCGTCAGGTGCCTGAAAACGACGATTTAGGTTGTCGTCCGGTCGATTTGCCCACATTCGACTTGCTGGATGGGTGAATGCTGGACAGTCGGCCCACCCTGTGACGGGTAGACGGGGAGTGACGGAGGTCGGAGCCGAACATGGTGTTCCAGGTCGGGCCAGAGGCAGACGCTCCGACGCCAGCATCTCGTCGATCTGTGGTTTTATTTGGTAGATAGAACACGGGCCGTCGCCCAGGACAACTCCCGGGCGACCTGACGAAGGGATGGTCGGTTGACGAACGGAGTTGTCCCGGAGCGGTTGCAGACCGAAGCGTCCTACCGGTTGATCAAGCGCGCGATCATCTCGTGCGCCCTGGCCCCGGGGCAGCAGGTGACCGAGGAGTATCTCGCCGAGCGGTTCGGGACCGGGCGGGGCGCCGTGCGGTCCGCCCTGAAGCGGCTCTACCAGGAGCAGTTCGTCCAGACGATCTCGCGGCAGCGGTACGTCATCCCGCCTGTCACCCTGCGGGAGGCCCGGGAGCTGTTCGACATCCGGCTGTTGCTGGAGCCGGTCGCCGCCCGCCGGGCCGCCGGGACGATCGAACCGGACACCGTCGCCCGGCTCCGCGAGCTCTGCGAGAGTCACTACGATCTCGGCGACGCGCACAGCGCCGGCGATTTCCTCGCCGCCAACACCGAGTTCCATGTCACCGTCGCCCGGGCCTCGGGAAGCGCCATGTTGGCCGACCTGATCTCGAACCTATTGGACCGCGTCGAGCGGCTCAACCACCTCAGCCACGCGCTGCTGGACCGGAACGTCGCGGCTCACGACGAGCACGTCGCGCTGGTCGACGCCCTGGAGGCCGGGGACGGCGTGCGGGCCGAACGGGTCATGGCCGACCAGATCGGGACGGCCTTCAGCTTCGTCCTCGAAGCGCTGACCATGAGCCCGAGCATCCAGTCGGCCAGCGTCACCGCACCGATCAGTCGGTCCGTGAGGGCGATGTCTGCTGGTTTCCCAGCCACCAGAGAAGCGCAGAAGGTTCGCATTCCCGGATCCGACGAGTAGCGATGCGATTGAATGACTGGGAATCTCGCGATGCCCTGGTTTTCAGGTTGGGCGCCGTCCCAGGCGCGATGGCGCGCTGCCTCAGTCGGTGCCCGAGCATTCCGAACGGTGCTGCCCGTCGGTGGTCGCCAATCTGCTCTTCGTCTCTGGGCGAGATCGGCGCGTCGACCTCGATAGCCGTCGCCCGGTTCTCCTGACCGATACAGATGATCGTTCCGCCCTGTCCTCCTTAGCATTCCAGAAGGAACCCGCGATGATCGAGATTCAGGAGACAGCCATTCTGCGCGGTCCCAGTATCTGGGCACGGTCGCCGGCCGTCCGCCTCCTCGTGGACTTCGGCCCACCGGAGGACCGACCCACCGATTCCATTCCCGCCCTCATCGACCGCGTGCTGCAGTGGATGCCATCGCTCGAAACTCCCGGCGTGACAGGCGAGCCATCGAGCGGTCCCATTGACCTCCGTCGGGATGAGCTTTCCGTCAGCGATCTCCTGCCACTGCTCGCGCTGGAGTTCCAGCGACTGGCTGGTGCGACCAACGGGCACGGCCTGGCGCGGGCGGCGTCACGTCCCGGGTACTACGACGTGGTCTATGGCTACGAACAGGCTGATGTCGGTGTTGCGGCTGGGAAGCTCGGCGTGCGTCTTCTCAACCATCTCATCCATCGCGCTGAGCCGAACGTCGATTTTCAGCGGGCACTGGAGGAGCAGGTGATCCTGCTCGCTGAGCGGTTCTCCTTCGGACCGTCGACACAGTCGGTCGTGCGAGCGGCCGAGCGACGCAGCATCCCGGTCCTGCGGCTCGATCCCGATCGCTCACTGGTCCAGCTTGGCCATGGCCGCTACCAGAAGCGGATCTGGACGACGCTCACCTCCGAGACGTCGGGCCTGGCGGCCAAGGTCGCACTGGACAAGAATCTGACCAACCAGCTGCTGCGTGACGTCGGGATTCCCTCGCCGCACGGCATCGCCGTCCGAAATGCCGACGAGGCCGTCCGACAATCCGGGGCGATCGGCTATCCCGTCGTCCTCAAGCCACTCGACGGCAACCACGGTCGTGGTGTCTGTATCGACCTCGGAGACGCGGAGGCAGTCTGGCGGGCCTTCCCGCTGGCCGTGGCCGAGAGCCGGAGCGGCGACGTGCTGGTCGAGGCGTATGTCGCGGGCCGGGACTACCGCATCGTCGTGGTCAATAGCGAGGTCGTCGCCGTCGCCGAGCGGGTCCCGGCGTGCGTCGTCGGAGACGGGCGACTGACCGTCACCGAACTGGTCGACCGGACCAACGCCGATCCCCGCCGTGGGGTCGGCCACGAGAAGATCCTGACGCGCATCACCATCGACGCGGCGACGACGGAGTTGCTCGCCACGCAGGGGCTCAGCGTCGAGTCCGTCCCAAACGACGGCCGGCTTGTCCAGCTCAAGCGCACCGCCAACATGAGCACTGGTGGTACCGCCGTCGACCGGACCGACGAGATTCACCCGGACAATGCGCTCGCCGCCCGCGAGGCCGCGATGGCCGTCGGGCTGGATGTCGCCGGGATCGACTTCGTCAGCCCCGAAATCTCCCGCTCCTTCCGGGAGGTCGGCGGCGGGATCATCGAGGTCAACGCGGGTCCCGGATTCCGCATGCACACCCACCCGACCGAGGGGCGGTCGCGGCCAGTCGGCGAGGCTGTGATCGCCATGTTGTTCCCTCCGGAACAGCCCTTCCGGATCCCGATCGTTGCCGTGACCGGGACGAACGGCAAGACGACGACGACCCGGATGATCGCCCACATCATGCGTCATGCCGGACGGACAGTCGGACTAGCCACGACCGACGCGATCGAGATCGACGGGAAGGTGATCGCCTCTGGCGACATGGCCGGTCCGGTGAGCGCCCAGCTCGTACTCCGACACCCACGGGTCGACTGCGCGGTGCTGGAGACGGCCCGCGGCGGCATCCTCCGGACGGGGCTCGGCTTCGACCGCTGCGACGTCGCCGTCGTCACCAACGTCGCCAGTGACCATCTCGGGCTCAAGGGGATCGAGACGCTGGATGATCTTGCCCGGGTCAAGGCGGTCCTGCCGTCGGCGGTCTTCCAGGATGGCGCCAGCGTCCTCAACGCTGACAATCGCTGGACCGTCGCGATGGCCGGCGACAGCCAGGGCGAGACCATCTTCTTCAGCATGGACGAACACAGCCCGATCATCCGGGCCCACGTCCGTGAGCACGGCCGCGCCGTCGTCCTGAGCGATGTCGATGGCGATGAGGTCATCACGCTGATCGAGTATGAGACCAGTACGCCGATCATCTTGGCACGGGAGATCCCAGCCACGGCGGCTGGGCGGATCCGGGTCAACATCGCCAACGCGATGGCCGCCATCGCCGCGGCGATTGCCCGGCGAGTGCCGCTGTCGACGATCCGTGAAGCGCTAATGACCTTCGGCAACGGCTACGATCAGACGCCGGGCCGGTTCAACCTGCTGTCCGTCGAGGGGCGCGAGGTGCTGATGGACTACGGCCACAACGTCGAGGCGCTGCGCAGCGTCGGCGAGTTCGTCCGGCGCTCAACGGCCCCGTCCACGATCGGCGTCATCACGTCGCCGGGCGACCGGCGGGACATCGACATCTCGGCCTTCGGCGACCTGGCCGCCCGGATCTTCGACCGTCTCATCATCCGGGATGGCTCGACGCTCCGTGAGCGACCGCCGGGCGAAGTTGCCGGGCTACTCCGCACCGCCGCGCTGGCGGCCGGCATGCCCGCTGACCGGATTACCATGATGGATGGCGACCTCGCCGCCGCCCACGCCGCCATCGACCTCGCGGCGCCCGGGGACCTGGTCCTGCTCATGACCGAGCGCATCCCGCAGACGTGGGAGTCGCTGACCAAGCGGATAGAGGGGTCAGCTCCCTCCCGGTCGAACGGCGTGGTGCATGGTTCCGCCGAGATCCTGACTGGCGTCTGACGCTCTGGAAGACGAAGGTCGTGCCCGGCGACTCCTCAGCCCCGGCTCTGGATCTCCGCCCATGAGCCGACCGTGTCCCAGCCATCGAGCGGCGTGTCCGACGTGTCGGCGATCAGGACGATCGCGAACGTGAGCACCGTGCAGCCCTCGTGCATGTGCCCGCCCATCGCCACCTGCTGGTCCGAGAAGGTGATGTGGGAATGAACCCGGCCGCCCATGATCGCCCCCGTGACGGTCAGGATGTCGAACGGGCCCTCGCCGCGGACATGGGCGTTCTCGGGCGGGAGCTCGGCCGTCCCGACGACGTGGTAGTGGTAGGCGCTGAGCGAACCGACGCCGCAGAGGATGGCGCCGTTGAGAACGCCCTCCCGCTCGGCCGCGGCCTGGAGAACCTCCAGGAGGTCCTCGCCGGGGTCGGCCCGGACATAGATGAGCCGGCGCTGGGTCGCGATCCCGGTGTGCATGGATGCCTCTCCTGATCCGGTGATTCCGGTTCACGGCAACAAGGTCGTATGATCGGCTGATCGCCATTATGACGGATTTGGCTGGAGTGCTGCCGAACCGCTCGCCGCCGTTCGTGATGGCCGCCAGCGGCCCATCGCCCAGGATCAGGTCGTGGAGGTTGGACCCGGTTCGCGCCATGAAGACGGCCGCCTGGACGACCGAATTGCCGCCTCCGGCTCCGACGTCCACATCCCCTGGTGGGATGAGATCGCTTAACCACGATCAGAGATGGAACGGCTTCTGCGTCACCAGCGGTCGAACGTCCGACGAGAACCCTCCTTCAATCCGGACGGACCGCGGCGAGTTGGACCACCGTCCGTCTGCCTGTCACCACACCGTTCGCCCTGGGAGATCGTGGGCCAAACCGAACCGCCGGAATGCCCGGCAGAGAGACAGACCAATGGATACGAGTGAGATGCGCGAACTTCTGCAGGGCTATCTCGGCGAACTTGACTGGTCCGGAGGCGCGACCAGGGATCAGGTCGTCGGCCATCTGGTCGGGCGTGACCCCGCTCTCGCGACGATGGTCAACGAGTACGTCGCGGATGGGACGTACCGGGACGCCCCCCACCTGATGACGGTCATCCCCGAAGAGGCGTGGCAGAACGTCCAGGGCGACGCCTGGCGCGGAGGAGGTAGTCTGGATCCGGCCGATGTCCCGAGCAACTTCCGCGATGGAGCGACCGACCAGATCGAGCGTGACCCGTCCGGCTCCGGTAACCGGGGCGGTTCGTAAGGTTTCGTTCGATTCACCTCGCTCGATCTCCTGATTCCTCAAGACGAACGGGGGGGGCCCGCTATCCGGCCCTCCCCGTTCGCGTTGCCCGGTGACCGCCAATGACTCAACCGAGGTGAATCGCCGGCCGCTTCATCGGGTCCGGCTCGGCCTGCCGGAGGATCTCGTGGGTCAGCGGCGCGATGTCGCCCTCACCGAACAGGACGAACCGGGTGAGATATTTGAGTGGATTGCCCTCGGTCCAGCCGAAATAGACGTGTGGCTTCGTGCCGGTCCGGTCGCGAAGGTAGAGCAGGACGGCGGCGATAGTGTTCGGGACGGCGGCCCCGTCAGCCCGGAGGACCTGATAATCGCCGATCTGGACGCCCTTGATCCGCACGACCTGAGTGAACTCCGACGCGTCGGGGACGTTGACCTCGAGGAAGAGGATCGGGTCCTTTACCGGAATATGGCTGGCTTGCCGCTCCTCGCGCTCCTTGATCAGGTACTCCCGCCGGGATCGGCCGTCCGGGTTGTTGGCGACGATCCGCAGCTCGCGCCCGTTCCGGGTCGCGGCCAGGATCATCTGCTCGGCGGTCTTGTCCAGCACGACGTTCTGGACCCGCAGCTCGGTCGAGCGCCAGACCCGCGAGATGAGCGAGACCACGACGATGGCGGCGATGAAGACGAGGGCGATCCGGAGCCCCTCGGGCCGGCTGACGAGCGTGACGGCCGTCGTGTAGATGAAGATCACGGCGACGGCCCCGAAGAAGAGCGTCGCTCGCCGCTCGCGGTGCCGCCGGACGGAGAGGGTGACGGCGATCGTGGCCGAGGTGATGATGACGAGGACGCCGGTCGCGTAGGCACCGGCCTGGGCATCGACATTGGCCCTGAACAGGATCGTGACGGCGAAGCAGACCAGGGTGAAGATCAGGACCAGCGGCCGCGTCGCGAGCGCCCAGTCCGGTGCCATCCCGTAGCGGGGCAGATAACGCGGCACGATATTGAGCAGGCCGGCCAGCGCCGAGGCACCGGCGAACCAGAGGATCAGGACCGTGCTGATGTCGTAGACCGTCCCGAAGGCGTTGCCGATGTGCTCATGGGCGAGGAACGACAGGGCCCGGCCGTTGGCCGCGCCGCCGTCCTCGAATGCCTCGGACGGGATCAGCGTGATCGTGATCAGGCTGGTCGAGAGCAGGAAGACGCTCATGATCGTCGCGGCCGTCGTGAGAAGCAGCTTCGAGTTGCGGATCCGTCCGGCCGGACGGCTGGCGGTGTCCTGCGGCGAGCCCTTCACCAGCGGCATGACGAGGACGCCGGTCTCGAAGCCGGACAGGCCAAGCGCGAGGGCAGGGAAGAGCACGAGGGCCGTCCCCAGGAGCAGGAACGGGTTGTCGTAGCTGTTGGTCAGATCCTGCCGCCAGTCGCTGAGTTGGGATGGGTCCTGGATCAGTTCGATGAACCCGGCGACGACGACCACGGTGTTCAGAAGCAGGTAGATCGCGACCAGCACCACGGCGGTCGAGATCGCTTCGCCGAACCCCTTGAGGAAGACCGCGCCGAGCAGGCCGATCAGGACGAGCGTCACGATGACTTCCTGCCCGTGGAGGAAGCTCGTCACCGGGTTCTCGACGATGTGCGCCGTCGCGTCGGCGGCGGACAGAGTGATCGTGATGACGAACCCGGTCACGACGAAGCCAAGCAGGGCCAGGACGAACAGCTTGCCCTGCCACCACGGCAGCAGGCGCTCGAGCATCGAGATCGAGCCGTCCCCGTTCGGGCTCTTCTCGGCGACCCGCTTGTACATCGGCAGCGCACCGAAGAGGGTGATCAGCACCAGGATCAGCGTCGCGACCGGCGACAGCACGCCGGCGGCGAGCGCGGCGATCCCCGGCTGGTAGCCCAGGCTGGAGAAATAGTCGACCCCCGTCAGGCAGACCACCTTCCACCAGGGGTAGGTCTCCGCCTGACGCTTCTTCGTCATGGGGCCGGGAATGCTCTTGCGGTGTCCCTGGAGCAACCAGGTCCTGAGACGTTCACTGGACCGTACCGGAGGGATCCGGGGGATGGTCGCCATCGACATCCTGCTTCGCGATGTGTGCTGAATGTGTCCGGGCAAGGTGTCTGGACCGGGGTCAGGTCAGGAGTCGTCAGATCGAAGTGTGGCGACCACCGGGCGGGTGACTCACAGCATCAAAGTATGCCACCATACGAGCGTGGAAACACCGATCCGGCGGAGCAAGAATCGTCATCGATGGGCATACCATCCGCAATCGATGAGATCTCGCATCGCCCGCGAAACCGCCTGGGTCGTGGGGCCCAGCAGTCGGATCAGGGTGTAGTCGTCCCCCTCGGCGGTCGCCCAGGTGACGCAGTCCGGGATGGCGGGGGACGATGGTGGTGTCCGGCCGTGGCCGATCAGCATCAGTGTGCCGGCGACGGGGTGCGGACCGTGGCGGGCCGGGCTCGTCAGCGGACGCCGGGCGGGTTCGAATCGGGCGCGCTCGATCAGGCAGAGGCGGCCGGCGAGACGGGCCTCGACGTCGAGGTGGAGCCGGGTGAACAGGTCGACCTCGCCCATCGCGACGCGGCCCGGCGTCAGGATCTCGCCCAGCGCAACCATTCCGCCGGGCGCGACCGAGATCGCGGTGGACTGTTCGAGGATGGCTTCCCGGAACGGGATCAGTGCGCCGGGCAGATAGACGAGCCGGGCGTCCTCCGCCACGGACAGCGAGACCTCGACCGTCGCCGGGATGCCGCGCGGCGACGGGTAGACCTTCGTCGCGCCCTGCCCCCGGACCACCAGCGACGCCCCGGACCCAACCGAGATCGCGATCGCCAGCCGGTCGCCGGGGAGGTAGCCGGGCCCGACCCCCTGGACGATGAGTTCGGCCGAGCCATCTGCCGCGCGGTCGCTCGGCAGCCCGAGGTGGAACGGAGCCGTCCGGTAGGCGTCCACTACCGCTGTCCGCGATCCAAACCGCTCTGCCCGGACCCGGAGTTCGCCCGTCGGGACCGTGTCCGGTACCGCTCCGGCGTCGTCTGGCACGGACGATCGGGTCTCAGCGATCATGCGGGAGCGGGTGAGTTTGGCCGCCGCCGGCCGCATGCGAGTGGCGGTATTCCCCGGACGGGCCATCCACGGCGACACGTTCCAGCCAGTCGCCGGCGCCGATTGCCGCGCTGCTCGCCGCCCGACGTGTATGGATAACTCGCTCGTCCAGCCAGGCAACGACCTGGTCGACTCCGACCGGGTCGCGCAGGTTGGTGAACAGCGTCGGCCGGTCGCCCCGCTGGATCCGCGCGTCGCGTTCCATCACCGGCAGCGACGCGCCGACCATTGGGGCGAGGTCGATCTTGTTGATGACGAGCAGATCGGACCGGGAGGTGCCGGGACCGCCCTTGCGCGGGACCTTGTCGCCGCCCGAGACGTCGATCACGAAGACGGAGGCGTCGACGAGCTCCGGACTGAACGTCGCCGAGAGGTTGTCGCCGCCGCTCTCCAGCAGGATGAGCTCCAGGTCGGGATGGCGTTCCTCCAGCTCCCGGATCGCCTCGAAGTTCATCGAGGGGTCGTCGCGGATGGCGGAGTGGGGGCAGCCGCCGGTCTCGACGCCGACGATGCGGTCTGCGGCGAGGGCGGTGTTGCGGACGAGGAACTCGGCGTCCTCAAGCGTGTAGATGTCGTTGGTGATGATCGCCATGTCGTAGCGGTCCCGCAGCGCCTCGCTCAATCGCCAGACGAGGGCCGTCTTGCCGGTTCCGACGGGGCCGCCGATGCCGACCCGGACCGGGTGCTTTCTGCTCATCTCGGTCTTCTCCAAATGACACTGCGACTGATCGGTCGGCGGAAGCTCAGGAGGCGAACATCCGGGCTGGGAGTGTCGGCTGGCGCATCCCGGCGATGTCGAGCAGCGGCAGCGAACCGCCGAAGTCGCGCGTCTCGATTGCGGGTGCGGCGGCGATCGCGTCGGCCAGGATCGGTCCCAGCCCGGCGATGATCCGCTGCGCCGCCGTCTGGCCGATCGCGCCGAGCCGGACGGCCGCTGCGACATAACTGTTGATGGAGGACGCCGCGAACGCCGTCACCGCCGCGTTCTCCTCGATCCCCGCCGCCTGGGCCGCGACGCCGAACGCGACCGCGTGGTGTCCGGGCGTCAGACCGTCCCGGATCGCGTCGAGTAACCGCCCGGCGAACGGCGCGGGAAAGAGGGGAGCCGTCGCTTCGAGCGTCCGTCGCCCCATCCGGGTGCTCGCGTTCCGGAAGGCCGGCACCGGTCGGAGTGCCGATAGCACCCGGTCGAGGTCGATCAGGGAATCGAGGTCACCCGCGCTGGCGTGGTGATGGGCATGGCTGACGGCCGGCAGATCCTGCCAGGCTAGCGTCTCCTCGATCTGCGCCCGCGCCACTTCCCGGACGTCCGCCTCAACCGCGATCAGTCCCATGGCGTGGAGACCCTCCAGCCCGTGCGAGAAGGCGTAGCCGCCCGTCGGGAAGGTTGAGTCGGTGATCTGGAGCAGCCGCAGCAGGGTTGTCGTCGGGGTGAGCGATGTGTCGTGCATTCGGCGCATCCCCTCGTTAGGAAGGCAGTTGCGGCGTCCGTTCGTAGGGGCGATCCCTTGTGGTCGCCCCTAGGTGAACGACTGCGTCCTCGTCCCACCATCTTCTCAGAACAGGAAGTACCGCCGCGCCATCGGCAGCTCCGTGGCCGGCTCTGAGACGAGGAGCTCGCCGTCGGCGCGGACCTCGTAGGTCTCCGGGTCGACGACGATGTCCGGCGTAGCGTCGTTGTGGACCATGTCGCGCTTGCCGATCGCGCGGGTGTTGCGGACGGGGACCGTCGGCGTCCGCAGCCCGAGCCGGTCGCCGATGCCGAGGTCGTGGGCGGCCCCGGAGACGAAGGTGACGGTCGTCGCGTGGGGGACATGGGCGCCCCACATCGGCCGCATGAAGACCGGCTGCGGCGTCGGGATGCTGGCGTTGGCGTCGCCCATCGCCGCCCAGGCGATCAGCCCGCCCTTGAGGACGAGCTTCGGCCGGACACCGAAGAACTTCGGCTCCCAGATCACGAGATCGGCCAGCTTGCCCGGCTGGACCGAGCCGACCGTCTCGCTCAGGCCGTGGGCGATGGCCGGGTTGATCGTGTACTTCGCCAGGTAGCGCTTGATCCGGGCGTTGTCGTGGCGGTCGCTGTCGCCAGGGAGCGGGCCACGCTCCCGCTTCATCTTGTCGGCCGACTGCCAGGTCCGGACGATGACCTCGCCGACCCGGCCCATCGCCTGCGAGTCGCTCGACATGATGCTGAAGGCGCCGATGTCGTGCAGGACGTCCTCGGCCATGATCGTCTGGGCCCGGATCCGGGAGTCGGCGAAGGCGACGTCCTCCGGGACGGCCGGGCTGAGGTGGTGGCAGACCATCAGCATGTCGAGGTGCTCCTCGACGGTGTTGACGGTGTAGGGCCGGGTCGGGTTGGTCGACGATGGAATCACGTTCGGCAGGCTGGCGATCCGGATGATGTCCGGGGCGTGGCCGCCGCCGGCGCCCTCGGTGTGGTAGGTGTGGATCGTCCGGTCGCCGATCGCGGCCATCGTCGTCTCGACGAAGCCGGCCTCGTTGATCGTGTCGGTGTGGATGGCGACCTGGACGCCGTACTCGTCGGCGATGGTCAGGCAAGAATCGATTGCGGTCGGGGTCGTGCCCCAGTCCTCGTGCAGCTTCAACGCGCAGGCGCCGGCCTCGACCTGCTGCCGGAGCCCACCGGCGCCGGTGCTGTTCCCCTTGCCGATCAGGCCGATGTTGACGGGCAGCGTAGCGTCTCGGCCGCCTCCAGCATCCGGTGGATGTTCCATGGGCCGGGCGTGGCGGTCGTCGCGTTGGTGCCGGTCGCCGGACCGGTCCCGCCACCGAGCATGGTCGTGATCCCGGAGGCGATCGCCTCATCGACCTGCTGCGGACAGATCAGGTGGACGTGGGTGTCGACCCCGCCGGCCGTCACGATCAGGTGCTCACCGGCGATGACCTCCGTCCCGGCGCCGACGACGAGGTTCGGGTCGACCCCGTCCATCACGTCCGGGTTGCCGGCCTTGCCGATCCCGACGATCCGGCCGGCCCGGACGCCGATGTCGCCCTTGACGATTCCCCAGTGGTCGACGATCAGGGCGTTGGTGATGACGAGGTCGAGGACGTCGGTGGCGCGGGCCGACTGACCCATCCCGTCGCGGATGACCTTGCCACCGCCGAAGGTGATCTCGTCGCCGGGGACGGCGTAATCGTGCTCGACCTCGAGGATCAGCCCGGTGTCGGCCAGCCGGACCCGGTCCCCGGTCGTCGGTCCGTAGAGGTCGACGTACTGACGACGAGGAATCGACAGCGTCATGACGTCGCCCTCCCGTCGAGCGGACCGTTGACCAGCCCCCGGAAGCCGTGGACCTCGCGCGCGCCACCGAAGGCGACCAGCTCGACATCCCGCTCCTCACCCGGCTCGAAGCGGACGGCGGTCCCGGCCGGGATGTTGAGATGGAAGCCGCGAGTGGCCGGCCGGTCGAACTCCAGCGCGTCGTTGACCTCGAAGAAGTGGAAGTGGGAGCCGATCTGGATCGGACGGTCGCCCGTATTGCGGACTGTCACGCTGGCTGTCGCGCGGCCGGCGTTGGCCGTGATCGGCTCGTCGGCCAGCAGGACCTCGCCGGGGATCATCGTCCCGCCGTTCGGGATCGGCTGATGGACGGTGACGAGCTTTGTCCCGTCGGGAAAGGTCGCCTCGACCTGGATCTCGTCGATCATCTCGGCGACGCCGGGCAGCACCTCGTCCGCCGAGAGGACGTGCTTGCCAAAGGCCATCAGATCGCCGACCGAGCGGCCGTCGCGGGCGCCCTCGACGATCTCGTGGGTCAGGATCGCCATCGCCTCCGGGTAGTTCAGCAGCAGGCCGCGCCGCTGCCGCTCCCGGGCGAGCTGGGCGGCGAGATAGATCAGCAACTTGTCCCGTTCCCGCTCAAGCAGACGCATGACTGGTCCCACCCTTCGCCGTGACGAACCCCGTCGAATGGCCAGCCGTTCAGTTCATGACGTCAGGGCCGGGTTGAGCAGCGGCAGGAGATCGCGGCCGATGGCCTCCAGCCAGTCGTCCGGGTTGGCGCTCGGCGGCGCAACGAGGACGACCGAGTCCGCTCCGGCCGCGACCAGCCGCTCGATGGTCGCGCGGGCCTGCTCGGGAGTGCCAGCGGCGGCGAGGTCGTCCAGCCACGCATCGGGCATCTCCCGCTGGAGGGCACCCTCACCACCCTGCGCGAGCAGCGCGGACAGCTCGTCGGAGAAGGGCAGGGCGGCCATGTGCGCCGTGAACCCTCCGCCGGCGAGGCCCCCCGCGATCACCCGGCGCAGTGCGTCGCGACTGGTCGCTGGGTCGTCCCGGTCGACCGCTCCGTGCACGTAGACCGTCAGGCGATGGGGCGTCGTTCGGCCGGCCCCGGCCATCCCGGCGGCGATGTGCCGCCGAGCCGCCGCCACGTAGGCCGGCGACGAGTACTCCGAGAGCACCGTGCCGTCGGCCACCCGCCCGGCCAGTTCCAGCGACCGGTTGCCCATGACCCCGACCGAGACCGGCGGAACCACCGCCGGCGCCTGCTCCAGCCGGACATCGCTGAGCCGGACCGTCCGCCCGGTCATGCTGACGGTCTCGCCCGCCAGCAGCGACCGGACGGCAGTCGTCGTCTCCTCAAGGGCCGCCAGCCATGACGGCGGTTTCGCGCCGATCTGGGTCATCCATGCCGCGACGCCATGGCCGATCCCCGGAAGGAAGCGGCCGGGGTGCATCCGCGCGAGCGTGGCGAACTCCATCGCCAGGATGACCGCGTTGTGCGCGACCGCCGGGACGATGCCGAGCCCGACGTGCAGGCGGCTCGTCACGGCCAGCGCCGTGGCTGCCTGGGCGATTCCGGCGGTGTAGAAGGTGTCCTCGATCACCCAGAGTTCGTCCAGGCCGATCGCCTCGGCCCGGCGCGCGAAGGGGATCAGCGCCTTGGGGGACCAGTCTCGCAGGAACATCACGCCGATATCCGGTCGCTTGGCCATCATCATCCCTTCCGTTAGAACAGCGTCCGTCTCTTGCCGGCAGCGTGTTCCGAGCCGCGGGTTCAAACTCCGCTCATCCGGTGGCAGCCAGCGCACCCGGAGTGGCGAGGCGTCGGCCCGTGCCCATGGCGGTCGTTCACCGGCTGCAGGCAATCCGGAGCGACCGCCGCGCGGGCTGTGCGACGAGTGAGGCTGATCCTGGACGGACACCAGCGCATCGTCAACGGGATCGACTCAGCCGATCGCGGGACGGCCAGAGGATTCTACATCGGCATCATTGGGCTCGGGCACTCCATGGGGGCGAGTCGGCCCACCTCGACAGTGGAGGCGCACCGTGGGAGGGTCGATTGATCGATGCATAGGTTGTCGGGACCGGGTTCCTGGGATGTCGACGGCAACAACTTCGTTCTGTCCGGCGGTGTTCCGGTCGGTCGGCTGATCGGACCACTGATCCAGCGGCAGATGCGTTCCGTACAATTCTCGGATTGGCGTGCGATTATTGGACTCCATGTCCCTGCCCGAGAACAGGGACACGGTCATCATTGGGTGCGTCGCGGCACGGCTACCGGGTACGCTACGGATTCGGTAGCGATCTGATCCGATGGGAGTGGCGATCGATGTCGATTCCGCGACCCGCCCGGACCGAGCGGTCGACCCGAACGCCAGTTGCGCCATGGAACGGACTGACCATCGCTCCGCTACCGGTTGGCCTGACGCCGTTGATCGGCCGACAGCGCGAGATCGAGACGGTCCAGGACCTCTTCCACCGTGAGGCGGTCCGGCTGATCACATTGACGGGGCCGGGCGGGATCGGCAAGACGCGCCTCGCGATCGATCTGGCTCATCACCTCCAGACCGAGCTCCGCTGTCAGGTCGTCTTCGTCCCCCTCGAGGCCATCCGCCGTCCCCAGGATGTCGTTCCCGCGATCCTGCTGGCGGTCGGCCTCAGCGACCAGGGGCTGATCGACCCACCAGCGTCACTCGCGTCGGCCCTCGTCCACGCCGAGATGCTGATCGTCATCGACAATTTCGAGCAGGTCCTCGGGGCACGAGGCAACCTCGCCGCACTCCTGGCTGCCGCTCCTCGCCTACGGCTGCTCGTCACGAGCCGGTCCCGCCTGCGACTGCGCGGCGAGCACGTCGTTCCCGTCCCGCCGCTGGGGCTGTCGGACCCGGCCGGCATGGGCCCAGTTGATCCCGAAGCGCTTGACTCGGACGCGGTGCGCCTGTTCGTCGAGCGATCCGCGGCCGTTGTCTCCGGGCTGCGGGTGTCCGGTGCGGATGCCGCGCTGGCCGCGAGTATCTGCCGGCGGCTGGACGGCCTGCCGCTGGCGATCGAGCTCGCCGCCGCCCGGGTGACGCACCTGTCGCTCGCGATGCTCGACCAGCGTCTCGGCCGGAGTCTCCCCATGCTCGTCGCGGGGGCCGAGGATCTGCCGGAGCGGCAGCGGACGCTCCGTGACACGATCGCCTGGAGCTACGACCTGCTGACGGGCAGCCAGCAGCGCGTCTTCCGGCAGGTCGCCGTCTTCCGGGGCGGCTTCACCCTGGAGGCGGCAGAGACGGTCATGGGTGGAACAGGGGAGACATCGCCGTCCGGCCGTCGCGCCACCGACGGACTCCTGTCTGGGACCGGGACAGCCACCGACGACCTGGCGGTCCTCAACGTGTTGCAGACCCTGGTCGAGGCCAGTCTCGTCATCCACGCGACCGGGGCGGACGGGGAATCGCGCTACAGCACCCTGGAGACGATCAGCGAGTTCGCCGGCGAGGCTCTCGCCGCTGCCGGTGAGCTCGATTCGGCACGCCAGCGCCACGCGGACTGGTACCTCGTGTTCGCCGAATCGAAGGAGGTTCGGCCGTTCAGCCCCGAGGCGACGGAGCGATCCCGCCAGCTCGCCGCCGAGCAGCCCAACATGGTCGCGGCGATCGAATGGCTCGAAAGCATCGGCGATCGAGCTGGTCTCGGCCGGCTGGTCGCGGCGTTGGGCTGGTCCTGGTGGCTCCGGGGGGAGTGGCGATCCGGCCAGCCGTGGCTGGGTCGGGTCTGGGACGATGTGGAGATCCGGGGATCGCTTGCCCCCACCGCGCTGACATCGGTTGGGGTGGCGCTCGGGTTGATCTCGGCGGCCGGGTCGGACGATGTGCCGCGGTCGAAGGAGATCCTGGAGGTCTGCCTGGGCCTCGTTCGACCGCAAGGCGACGTGCTCGGGATTGTCTCCGCCTCGATCGGGTTGGGCTGGGTGACGGGGATGATCGGTGATCAGGACGCTGGCACCCGGTATCTGAACGAGGCACTCCGGCTCGCCCGGGAACTGCCGGCCTCGCGAATGGCGTCCTCCGTGACCGGCGTCATTCTCAACAATCTCGGCGCCGTCCATCGCTGGGCTGGCCGATACGAAGATGCCGCGATGGTGCTCGACGAGGGGCGCGCCGTCCTGTCCGAGGCGAACAATGCCACCGCCATGCTCTTCAACCTGATCGACCGTGGCTATCTCGCGCGGGACATGGGGCGGTACACGGTCGCCGCCAGTCTGTTCGCGCAGGTTCTCGGTCCCGCTCGTGGGATCGGTGACCGGCGCTATCTGCTCGGTGTGCTGGAGGGGATGGCGACCGTCGCCGTCGCCACCGGAGACCATGCCCTGGGCGTTCGGCTGCTGGCGGTCGTCGAGCGGGAGTACCGGACGTTCGGGATGACTGGCCACACGCCGACGGATCGAGCGAGACGTGAGGCCGCCACCGCCGCGGCCCGGACAGCCATGGGCGACGAGGCGTACGGGAAGGCAGAGAACGAGGGCGTCCAGCTGTCCATCGACCAGGCCATCGCCCTGGCCAGCGACCCGAAGTCGATCGTTGTGGACGTCCCGCCGCCGGAACCGGGGCTCCTGACCCGCCGCGAGACCGAGATCCTCCGGTTGCTCGCCGGCGGACGGACCAACCGGGAAATCGCGGAGTGCCTGTTCATCGGTGAGCGGACGATCGAGAGTCACCTCGAGCGCATCTACGCCAAGCTCGGCGTTCGGCGCCGGCTGGCCGCGATCGCGGCCGCCACCCGGCTGGGTCTGCTTGGTCCGTAGTCGGATCAGCGAGCGTCGGGGTAGTCCCAGCTTCGCCTGATCGCTAATCGCCGTCCGGGGAAAGGTCGCCTTCCGGCCACTGGCGGACGGAGGCAGCGGCACCGACCAGGGCCGGGCGGAGGGCGCCGAAGAACCCGAGGACGTCGGCGGGGAGGGTGTTCGTCAGGAACGCCAGCGTCAGCCCGGCGTCGTTGCGGAGCAGGAGGGCGGCGGTCGAGCCACCGAGGGCGCCGGTGTGGGCCCATTCCCGGCCGAGCGGACCGTCCTGGACGACCCAGGCGAGGCCGGTCGCCGGGTCCGTGTTGGCGGCACCGTTGGCCCCGGTGAAGGGCGCGTGCGGCGCGGTCAGCATCTGCTCGATAGTCTCCGGCGCCAGCAGGGCTGTCCCGGCGAGGCCGTCGATCGCGGACGCGTAGCGGACCAGATCGGAGGCCCGGGCGATCCAGCCGCCGTGGGAGTCCATGCCGTCCATGAAGAAGCTGCCGTAGGCGAACGGGCCGAAGCCTTCGCCGGGAAAGACCGACGGGACGGCTGGCGGGTATTCCGGTGGCGCGTAGTACCGGACTTCGCCCTCGGCCCTCTCCGACAGCCGGGTCTTGCCCAGCACCATGCCGGTGATCCCGGCCGGGGCGAGGACCTGTTCCTGGATGTGGTCTTCGTAGCGCTGGCCCGAGACCTTCTCCAGCACGCGCCCGAGGACGTTGAAGCCGAAGTTGCTGTAGACGGCCATCGTGCCGGGCTCGTAGTCCAGCCCGGAGCCGAGCATGAACCGGACGATCGTCTCGGCCGGGGCGGGTCCTGGCTCGCCGAACGTCGCGGCCGCCAGCTGGGACAGCGGCAGGTACTGCGGGTCGCCGGAGACAGGCGCGTTCCAGCCGCCGGCGTGGATCAGTACCTGCCCTACCGTGACTGTCGCCATGATCGGGTCCACATACGCGCCGGTCGGCGCTTCCAGATCGAGCAGTGGAAAGACCGCATCGTCGAGCGAGAGGCGGCCCGCCTCGACGAGCCCCATGATCCCGACGGCGGTGATCGTCTTGGTGACGCTGGCGATCCGGAACCGGTGCTCCGGCTCGACTGGCTCCAGGGCGTCCCGATCGGCATAGCCATACCCACGATCCAGGACCAGGCGGCCCTCGTAGCCGATGGCGAGCTGGGCGCCGGGCAAGCCCCAGGTGGCGACGAGATCCCTCATCGCGGCATCGAGGGCGGTCAGTTCCGGCACGTCCTCGCCGGAGACTGGAACGTCGCCGGCCGTGAGCGTTCCGGGCTCCGGCGTCGCGCTGGTTCCGGCCGCCCAGGCGGCGTGGCGGCCGATACTGCCGAGGGCGACGCCGGCCGGGATGGCCGCGACGGCGGTGCGCCGGGTGATCCGGTTCCGGGACAGGGACGTGATCTCGTGCGTCATTTCGCTCTGGCTCCTGGTCGGTGCGTGCGATAGGTCGAGGACGGCCATCGTCAGGCGACCGGTGACGCGACCGGGGTGCCGGTGGCCGCCGCGAACCGCTCCGGGAAGAGCAGCTGGAGGATCTGGATGAAGATCGGGTCGGCGCTGCCGCCGTCGTTGTTGGCGCGATTGGTGGCGATCACGACCGTGGCGTCCTCATCCGGCGCGTGGACCATCCAGGAGCTGTACCCGAAGATGCCGCCGCTGTGCCCGATCAACCCGTTGACCTCCAGGATGCCGAGGCCGTACCGGACATCGAGCACCTCGCCGGGGAAGACGTTCCAGGTCAGCCGTTCCCGCTGCGTCGCCGGGCTGAGGAGCGACCCATCGGCCAGCGCCTTCGCCCAGATCCGCAGATCGGCGAGGGTCGAGTACATCGCCCCGGCGGTCCAGGGGACGTAGGGGTTCGACGCGGTCATGTCGCGCAGGGTCGCGCCGGGGACGGCGGCCTCGTAACCGCGCACGAACGGTTCGGGCAGATCCGGTGTGGTCGGGAAGACGGTGTGGGTCAGCCCGAGCGGACGGATGATGCGCTCGGTGATCGCGACATCGGCGGTCTGACCGGTGAGCTGCTCGATGATCAGCCCGAGCAGGACGTAATTGCTGTTGGAGTACTGGACGTGGTCGCCGGGCGCTAAGTCGGCGGGGTAGCGCCGGATGACCTCGACCGCGTCCTGCGGCGTGAATCCCATCAGCGGATCGAGCTCGTAGTCGGCCGAGACGATCGGATCCTCGACGAAGTCGAAGATGCCGGCGGTCATGCCCAGGACCTGCCGGACCGTGATCTGGTCGCCGTTGGCGATTCCCGGAACGAACGTCTGGAGGACGTCGTCCAGGCCGAGCTTGCCCTCGTCGACGAGCTGCAGGATCACCGTCGCGGTGAAGGTCTTGGTGATGCTGGCGATGCGAACGTGGTCGTCGAGGGTGACCGGGGCGGCGGTCGCCAGGTCCTTTATCCCGGCCGCGTAGGTCCAGTCGCCCCGGCCGGGGTACCAGATGCCGACCACCGCCCCGGGCGTGTTCGTCTGGGCCAGGCTGGACTCGACGATCGTCGTCAGCGCGAGCTGCTCCGCCGGCGTGAAGGTCATGTCTCCGGTGGCGGCGATCGGGGTGGCGTCCTGCGCGGTCACGGCGTTCCCTGCGTCGCCAAGGGGCGAGAGCGCCACAGTGGCGATCCCGGCCAGGCCGCCGCTCAGCGCGACCCGGCGGCTCATCCGGTGTCCGGTGAGATGTCTGAGTTGGGCGACGGGGAAGCGTGGATGCCTGTTCATGGCGTTCCTCGTTGGCTGGTCAAGTGGGGCCGAACGTGGTCGTTGTCGGATCACGCCGAGGTCCGGCCAGTATCGCCTGCCAAGCGGCAAGGGCGACCTTCGGGCGGCTACACAAAGGGTAGGGATTGCCCCGGCCGTCGGGCTGCCGTGGAACTACGGAATCCGGGGATTGGCGGTACGGAGTTCGAGTCCTGCCTTGCGGGCTGGTCCGCGGGCATCCGGCGCCGGACGCGACGAAGCCGGGCGCGGATCGCTCCGGGCCCGGCTTCGAACGGACGGTCGCTGGTCGCCGAGCGGCGATCGACTGTCCCTATTCGACGACTTCGACGATCCCCATCATCCCGGCGTCCTCGTGGCCGAGGATGTGGCAGTGGTAGACGAACTTGCCGGTGAAGTCCGTGAAGCGCGTGCGGATGACGATCTCCCCGCGCGGTGGGATCGGTGTCGTGTCCTCGTAACTCCGTGGTACCGTCCGGCCGTTGATCGTCATGACCTGGAAGTCATTCACATGGATGTGGAACGGGTGCCACTCCGGGCTATCGTTGCGGATCACCCACTCCTCGAGCGCTCCGAGCAGCACCGTCTGGTCGATCCGGTCCTCGACGAAGGCCTTGTCGTCGATCGCGAAGTTGGGCGCGGTGGTGTTCTCCTGGAAGACGATGGTCCGCTGGCCGTCGATCGGCGATGTGCTGAAGTCCTCGCGGTCGATCAGCGTCGTCGGCAGGTCCATCGGTTCGAGCGCCGCGCCGGACGAAATCAGCGTGGCGACGAGGAACTCCGGCTGGGCCTGGCTCGGGATGTCCTCCGCCCAGACGATCGAGCGCAACTGGTAGATCCCGGCCGCGGTGCCCTGGATCAGGACCTCGATCCGCTCGGACGGCCCCAGCAGCACCGTCTCGACGGTCCTCACCTCGGGCAGCGGGTTGCCATCGGTCGCGATCTGATGGAGCTGGTGCCTGGCGAGCTGGAGATTGAAGAAGCCATTGGCGCTCGCATTGAGGATCCGCCAGCGTTGGGTCTCGCCGGGCTGGATGTCGATCTTCGGGTTGATCTGGCCGTTGACGAGATACTGCGTCTCCCCGTCGGCGTCCAGGAACGGTCCTTGAAGCACGAGCAGGCGTTCCTTGACGCCGGCGATCCCGGGCAGGTCGTCGAGCCCACCGGCGACGATGACCGCGCCGCCCAGGCCGGCCGAGACCTGCTTGGACGACTGGCCGTGGGCGTGCGGGTGATACCAGTAGAGACCCGGTGGGTGGTCGAGCGGGATGTCGAAGGCGTAGTCGAAGGTCTGGCCCGATTCGACGTGGAGGAAGACGTTGTCGCCATTGTCGCGCGGCGAGACGTGCATCCCGTGGACGTGCAGATTGGTGGTGCCGTCGCCCAGCGCATTGACGAGAGCGATTCTGAGCCGGTCGCCGGGGGAGACCCGGATCGTCGGACCGGGCAGCGACTGCTCGTAGGCCAGCCGGCCAGCGCCGCGGTCGGGGTCGGGCTGGGCTTGGAGCGTAATGGCCAGGTACCCGTCCTCGCTGGACAGGACGGGCGGCTCGACGAAGCCGTCCGCTGCTTCCGGCGTACCGGCCAGGTTGGGAAGCGGCGTCGAGACGCCCGCCCCGTGGTGTGAACCAGCGGCGACCTCCGCCGTCGGCGTCCCGGCCGTCCCGGCCGAGGACTCGGCCCGCTGACTGACCAGGCCGATCCCGGCGGTGGCGAGGGCGGCGACGGACGCCCCGACGAGGTGTCTCCGGCTCAGGGTGGGTTGCCACGGCTCGACCTTGGCTGGCTCTGCTGTTCTGACGCGCTCCATGGCTTCCTCCTCCGGTGTGACGGCTGGTGTGACGGCCAGATCGAGGGTCCGGTCAGGGCGTGACGACGACGGTCGCCTGCATCGTCGGGTCCGTGGAGCTGGTGTAGGCAAAGGTTCCGGCCGTATCGAAGGCATGAACCCATGCCTCGCCGGGATCCAGCGTGCCGGAGTCGAACGACCCGTCGGTCGCCGTGACGGAGTGCGGAACGCTGTCGAGGTTGGTCCAGGTCACGATCGCGCCAACCGCCACCTGAATCTGGGCAGGCGTAAAGGCGTTGCCCTCGATCTGGACGGCCAGTGACGCGACGCCCTGCTTGCCGCCGGGGTCGTCGGATGTCGCGTTCGGCGCGGCGTCAGTGGCCGGCGGGGCGTCGGTCGCAGCCGGAACGGTCTCCGACGATGCGGCCGGGGCACTGTCCGGCGTCCCCTCGGCGTTGGCGGCCGGGGCGCAGGAAGAGCCGGCGAACAGTCCAGCCGGCATCGTGACCGGCCCAGCCAGCGTCGGATCGATGCGGACGATCCCGCCCAGCTCGCCGTCGGTCGCGATCGCCGGCATCGAGATGTAGAGCCCGTTGTCCGGCCCGAGTCCCATCGAGATCGGGAAATCCATCCCGCCAATGACGACGTCGAGGCTGGCCGGGCCAGTCTGGCGGACCAGCCGGCCGGTGTTCGGGAGGATGTTGGGCTCGGTCGTCTGGTTGCCGGTCGCCATCTCGGTCGCGTAGAGCGTGCCGTCCGGCGTCACCGCCAGCCCAGTCACCATCGTCAGCCCGGTCCAGTAGTCGCCGACCGTGCCGTCCGGTTCGACCTTGATGACCTTGGACGTCCCGTCGATGTGCGGCGAGGAGGTCAGGAAGCCGACGTAGACGCCACCGTCCGGCGCGAGGGCGATCGCGGTTGGGACCGGATGCCCCTCCGAGATGTCGGCCAGAACGCCGACCGTTCCGGTCGTCTCGACCCGGAGCAGCAGCCCCTGGTTGGCGTCGACGACCAGGAACCCGCCGTTCCAGGGCACCATGGCGAACGGCTCGCCCAGTTCGAGGACGTGGTAGAGGTTGCTGGCCGGATCGGCCGCGACGTACGTGGAGAGGTCGCTCACCAGCCGGACGCTGCCGTCCGGGTTGCGGGCGTAGAGGCCATTCGGGAAGTCCGGCCCGACGGCCTCATAGCCCCCCGTGGCGTCCTGCAGAATGTAGAGCTCGCCATCCAGCATGGCCACGTCGACCGGCCCCTGAACGTCGCCGTACGGGTCCTGCGTCGAGGGCAAGCCCGTCACGACCGGCACGCCGCAGCCATCGATGATCTGAACGACGCTCGCCGTCGTCCCGGTCATCGTCGGACCCAGGACCTGATCCTCGGGCGAGGCATCCGTCGAGGTCGTGATCTGCGTGCCCCCGCTGCCGGCAAGGGCAACGTAGAACTCGCCGTCCGGTCCCCAGGCGAAGCCGCGGGGATTCGCCAGCCCGGTGGCCGCGACGATGATCTCGCCGAGGTCGGACGCCGAAGTGCCCGCTGGCGTTCCACCCGGCATCCCTTCCGGCGTCGCGTCCTGCGTCGCGCTCAGCGTCGCGTCCCCGATCCCGGCCGCCACCACGGCGGCCCCGGCGGCTCCGACGAGATGCCGTCGGTTGAGCGACCCTGACAATTGAGAACTCACGGCTCCATTCCTCCTTCGCTGCTCGCGAACAATCGGTTCCGCGTTACTGGACGACGATGGTGGCGACCATGTTCGGATGATAGTTGCAGTGGTAGACCACGCTGCCAGCCGTGGTGAACGTGAACGTGAAGGTGGCGCCCGGTGCCATGTTGCCGGAGTCGAACGAGCCGTCATCGGCCGTGACCGTGTGGGCGGCGGTGTCGTTGTTGGTCCAGGTCACGGTCGTGCCAGCGGCCACCTGGAGCGAGGTCGGGCTGAAGGCATAGTTGACGATGTCGACAGCCGAGCCGCCGGCCGCTGGCGCCGCATCCCCGGAGTCCTGCCCGGCTGGACTCGCCGTTCCCGTCATCTCGGGCGTGTCGGGCGTGGCCGCGGGGGTTGGCGTCGTGACGGCGCCGGGGCACGTCGAGGTCGCGAGCAGCGAGTCGCTCATCGTGAGCGTCTGCCCCTGGCTGAGGTTGAGCCGGACGATCGCTCCCATCCCGCTGGTCGGACCGAAGGCCGGGGTGGCGACGTAGAGGCCACCGTTCGGACCGAACGCCATCGCGACCGGCCGGTCCAGCCCCGTCGCGATGGCGACCGATTCGGCGGGCCCGGTCTGGCGGACGACCTTCCCGGCCCCGGCCTCCGCGAATGGCGGCGTGTCGGTATTGCCCGTGCCCATCTCCAGAGCGTAGAGCGACCCGTCGGGGCCGAAGGCAACGCCCGTTACCGCCGTCAGTCCGGTCCAGACGTCGGTGACCATGCCGTCGGGATCGACCTGGACGATCTTCGAGGCGCCGTCCGTGTAGGGCGCGGACGTCAGGAAGCCGACGTAGAGGCTGCCGTCCGGCCCCAGGGCGAGCCCGGTCGGGACTTCATGCGTGCCGGCCGAGAAGTCGACCAGTCGGGAGATCGTCCCATCGGTCGTCACCCGCAACAGCTGACCGCTGTTGGCCTCGACCAGCCAGAGCTCGTCGTCCCCGGCGACCATCGCGAACGGGTCGCCCTCCGGGGAATAGTCGCCCGGCACGACCGAGACGGGATTCGACTGCATCCAGGCGCCGAGGTCGGCGACGAGGATGGCGCTGCCGTCCCCGTCGAGGGCGTAGATGCCGTTGGGCGTGGTCGGGTTGTCGTTGGTCGGCCCACCCCCGGCGATCGCGACGTAGACGCGATTGTCGAGCAGGGCGACGGCGGCGGGTCCACGAACGCTTCCGGTCGTTCCGATCGTCGAGGGCAGGTCACCAGCGAAGGCGGCGGCGCAGCCGCCATCGACGTAGGAGACGGTGCCCGTCAGGCCACCCCCGGCCGAAACCATTCCACTGGCGACCGGGGTCGCCTCGACCGGGGGTAGGCCGCCCGTTCCGGCTTCCGTGACGTAGAACGATCCGTCGGCGCCCCAGGTGAAACCACGCGGGTTGACGAGTCCGCTGGCCGCGAGCGTGATGCCCTCGGTCGAGACGACCGGTGTCGCCTGCTGGGCGACGGTGGTTAGCGAGGCCGTCGCGATGAGGAGGCTGACGAGGGCCAGGGTCCAACCGGCCCATCTCGACCGTCTGACGTTCACGTTCACTCCTTCTGGCAAGCAGACTGACGGGAAGGGGTTTGTCGAATCCCGGTTGCACTCTATCCGCGAAAAAACAATACCGTCAATGGCTACGCGTATGACGTTCGTACTGCCCTGCTTGGCCGCTCGTTCCTCCCATCGGAGGACGGGTCGTCCTGTGCCGGATCCGGCACTCAGCGGCTGATGCTTCCAGGGCCGATCTGATGGTTTGTCCTGCGGCGGACTACAGAGACCGGCGCGACTCCCGCCCCCGCGGAATCTGGTTACGGCTCGATCTGACCGTCGTTGCTGACTCCATGAGCTTATTGCCGCGTAGCACAAGCAGGCATCCGGGAATGTACGCAATCGGCGCAACGCGGGTACGGAACTATCCGGGAAGGATGATCCATACCGGCCAGATCATGGCGCGGTGGGCCTCCAGAGAGACAACGCCTCGGGCCTGGATCTGATCAGAGATAGCTAACCGACGTCAGACCGGTGCTCTTCTTCGCCGAGAGCTTGCCGGAGTAGGGCGCGACGTAGGTGCCGGAGGTCGGAGCGACGTCGCCGTAGTCGCGGCCAATGGCGACGGTGACATAATTCAGACCCGGCTCGTTGCCGTTGGTCGGGTCGAAGGGCCGGGCCACGAAGCGGCCGGCGTGCTTCGGGTCCGGCAGCAGAACTTCGACCCAGGCGTGCGTCCCGCCCTCGCCGAGGAGGTGGCCGGAGACGTAGCGGGCCGGTACCCCGCAGAGCCGGCAGAGCGCCAGCATGATGTGGGCGTAGTCCTGGCAGACGCCGGTCCCGACGGCGAACGCCTCGGCGGCGGTCGTGCGGACACCGGTCACGCCGTGGGCATACCGCATCTGGCCATGCACCCAGGCGTTGGTCCGGGCGGCGAGTGCGGCCGGGTCGTCCCCAGCGGACCCTAGCTCACTGGCGGCGGCACGGAGGGCGTCATCCGGTCGGGTGCGCGGGGATGGTTCGCGGAGGGCCGCCCGGGCGTAGTCCTCGGCGGAGACGCTCGTCGGGCCAGCCTGACGCTCCCGCTCGACGACGATCCAGGCGACGAAGTCGATCGCCTGGCCGACCTGATCGACCAGCAGCGAGAGGACGAGATTGCCGAACTGGTCGATGTCGCGGCGCATCTCGGAAGTGGGGGACGAGACCTCCAGCCGGTGGCTGATCAGGCGCTGGTCGCCGTGGCGCTCGGGCGGGATGATGACGAGACGCTGGTTCAGGTCCCGGATCGGCCCGGTGTACTCGTAGCGGAAGTGCTGATGGATCAGGTAGGCCGTCGAGCGGACCTCCGCCCAGTCGATCGAGCCGTGGTCCAGCGTGCCGAGAGTCGCGATCGTCGTCTCGTGGCGCTCGCTGCCGGACGGTGGGTGCGTCATCCGGCGACGGCCTCCCCGAGGTCCTGGCCGCTGCCGAGGACGAGGCCCTCCGACGTGCCTGGCGGCTGGGCCGGTTGGTCGCCGGGGTGCGCGTCATCGCTCCCCGTTCCGACCTCGTCGGTCCAGACGACCATCGATCGGAAGGAGGCCGCGCCGTAGGTCGTGACCATCGCGACATCGACCGCGTCCCGGCCGAGGCCGATCGGAATCCGGCCGATCCGGGGCGTGTTGAAGCGGGCGTCGAACGTCCACCACCGGTCACCCAGATACGCTTCGAACCAGGCGTGGAAGTCCATCGGCGGCTGCGGCCCGGTCACGCCGATGTCGGGCATATAGCCGAAGACGTAGCGGGCCGGGATGTTCAGGCAGCGGCAGAAGGTGATCGCGAGGTGGGCGAAGTCCCGGCACATCCCGCCCCCGGCGACGTAGACATCGACGGCGGTCGTCAGCGGCGTGCTCTGGAGCAGGCCGTAGCGGATGTTGGCATTGATCCAGTCGCAGACCGCCTGGACCCGCGTCCAGCCCGGCGGAGCCTGACCGAACAGATGCCAGGCGACCTGCGAGAGCGACTCGGTCAGGCAGTAGCGGCTGGCCAGCGTGTAGACCAGGACGTCGTCGGGCAGCTCCTGGACGCTCCACTCGATCGCGTCCAGCCCGACCGGGTCCGGGTCTGGCGAGACCTCGACGATCGCGTCGTAGCGGAGGGTCGATGGTCCGACCGGGAGCGTCATCCGCTCGACCCGGTTCTGGAACAGATCGAGGTAGCCGTGCCGGTCGATCGCCGGGGTCAGCTCCCAGTCCTCGCGGACGACGGTGTGCGGCAGGTCCGGATGCGGCTGAACGAGGACGAGGGCCGGGGTCGGCGACTGGGACTGGTACTGGAACTCACACCCGACGCGAAGCTGCATGCCGTCTCCCTGTCTGATGGCGATCGGACCACGAGGTCACCGGGAGCTGTCCAAGCCGGTGCCGTCTCGCGGGAACGGTGCCAGCGACCGTGCCTGCTGCTGCTGCTGGGGTTGCTGCCGCGGCACGCCCTCCTCGCCGTGCGGGTCCCGCATCGTGGAGGGCAGGTCGCTCTCGAACGACCGCATCGGCCCGAGGGACTGGGTCATGCCGCCCATCGACTGCGACATCGCGCCGATCCGCTGGAGCTGCTTCATCGCCCCGAGCGTCTGATACTGGATCAGCTCGCCCCGCCGCCGCTCACCGCTCATCGCGATGCCGCGGACATCCCCGACGACGGCGCTGCGGACGGTCACCTCCAGATCGGAGGCGGTGCCACCCCGGTAGGTCCCTCGGACGACGGTGACGTCGGCGTAGTCCCGGCCGACGGCGATCCGGACGTGGCGACCGGTGCAGGGGCCGCCGCTGGTCGGGTCGACGCCGACCCAGCCGTAGGGCGGGACGTACGCCTCGACCCAGGCGTGCGAGGCGGTGCTCTCGGCGATGTCGCCGAGGTAGCCGCTGACGTAGCGGGCCGGCAGCCCGGCGTGTCGGCAGAGGCAGATCAGGACGTGTGAGAAGTCCTGACAGACGCCGCTGCCGCCGGCGAGGACCTCGTCGACCCGGGAGTGAACGGTGGTCGTACCGATCCGGTAGATCAGCCGCTCCCGGACGAAGGCGGCGGCGGACCGGAGGAAGGCGTAGGCCGAAGCGCCGGGGTCCTGGGCCAGCAGCTCGGCGGTCAGCCGGGCGGTGGAGTCGTCCAGGGCGACGTAGGTACTCGGGACGAGGAACTCGGCGTGGTCGTCGGTGAAGGCGGCATCGGTGGGCAGCCCGGCGATCGCGGGCGACCGGTCGAACTCGTCTTCCTTCGGCCCGGCCAGCGGCTGGTTGAAGTCGGCGAAGGTGACGACGTCGCTGGTCGCTTCGATCGAGAGGTGGTTGTGGAGATAGGGGATGCTGAAGTCATGGACGGCGTTACCGTAGTAGTCGGCGAAAGCGATCACCGTCGCCGGCGGGTCGATCGCGAGGCTGAAGTCCAGACACGTCTGAGTCTCGTCCGAGGTCGGGCGGAGGCGGACCTCATTGAAGCTCTCATGGACCGGGGCGGTGTAGCCGTACGTCGTGCGGTGCGAGATCCGGTAGCGCATGGGGCGGCCCTCCTCAGGCGATGAACTCCTCGGGCCGCAGGATCCGGGGGGCGAAATACTGGTCCTGGACGTGCTCGCCGATCCGGAAGCAGTTGCGCTGCAACTCCAGCAGGAAGCCGTGTAGCCCGCCCGCGAAGATCTCGTCGACGAGGCCGTAGGCCAGCTGGCTCCGCATCCGGCCGACGGCCCGCTCGGCCTCTTCGGTCGTGCCACTCGCCGGCCGGTGGGTCACGACGTCGCCGGCGTAGCCGGGCTCGTAGGCTCGGTAGGCGCCGATCGCGGCCAGCGACTCCTCGACCTCGCCAATCGCGAACCGGATCGAGCGGGGGAAGACCGGCGAAAGGATCAGCATCTCGATCACCGAGCGGGGCCGGACCGCGCTTCGGTAGAGCTTGTGGTAGGCCTCGTAGGCCGAGAGCGACCGCAGCACCGCCAGCCACTGGTGCGGATCGCCGGGCACGTCCTCGAAGGCGACTTCGCGGGCGGCCGCGATGAAGCGGGGGCCGCTGACCGGGACGTCGGTGCCGGCGTCATTGACGAGCAGGTGGAACTTGACGTCGAGGGCGCGAGCCGTCTTCTCGGCCCGCTCGAGGAACTTGCCGGCCTGGAGGAAGTACCAGCCCTCCTCCCGCGGCATCGTGCTGTCGGTCACGCCCTGGAACAGGTGGCTGAACTCGACGACCGAGCGGTAGAACTGATGGGCGTTGTCGATGCTGGCATCGGGCGGCGTCTCGTCCCGCTGGCGCTGGAGCCGGAGGTGGAAGCGGTTGAGCGCCTCCCACATCTCACTGGCGATCTCGTGCCGCATCGTCCCGGCCTGCTCCCGGGCGAGGGCGACGCAGGAGATGATCGAGTTCGGGTTCGAGACGTCCAGCGTGAGGTAGGACGGGACGGTCTCCTCGCTGGCGACGCCGTAGGCATCGCGGAAGCGCTGCTCGTCGCCGACGATGGCGAGCAGCGCCTCCCACTGGCGCTCTCGTCGCTCCTCGTCGGCCGGAGCCGCGCCCATCCCGAGGGTGTGGTGGTAGTTGACGTCGGTGATCCGGGCCGTGTCCTCGGCCCGCTCGACGTAGCGCCCGATCCAGTAGAGCGATTCGGCGATCCGGCTCAGCATGGCGGTGTCTCCCATCTGCATGGACGACCAGCCCTGAAGGGACCGGCTGAACGACATTGGTCGCGACCCAGGCAACCGAGGGCGCGGCTCCACCGTAGGGATGGGGCTCGTGGCGAGCCACGCCGAATCGAATGTCGTTCGGCCCGTCCGTTATGGAGAACGTGCGAAAAGTCCGGTGGTAAGGCAACACGCCGATTGCTCCCGTCATGGCGCCTAGCGGCGGGGCGCGGCCCTGAAGGGACCGGGCTCAGGGACGGCGCAAAGCGTCTCGATGACGACCGAAAAAGACCAGATAGCTCAATCAGTGCTCGCCAGCGCTCTGATGATGCGTCCAGCCGCCATCCGCGGTGGATGATTGGTCGGTCCCCCCGCGGGCGTTCCCCCTCCCCTGGGATCCGTCTCGGCCGACGATCGGCTCTTGCCGTTCGGAGCGCGACGGGGAGCCGGGTCGGGGTCGGGGACTGTTCCGGGTCAGCCAGGAACCGATGGCGACCCATCAACGAAGTACCCATGTGTCCTTGCTCCCTCCGCCCTGGCTGGAGTTGACGACCAGCGACCCCCGACGTAGCGCGACGCGGGTCAGCCCACCCGGCAGGACGTGGATGCCCTGCGGCCCGCTGAGGATGTAAGGCCGCAGGTCGACGTGACGACCCTCCAGCCGACCGCCGTCACCATCGTCGTTCGGGACGAACGACGGGTGGCGGGAGAGCGGGACCACCGGCTGGGCGATGTACTCCCGCGGGTTGGTCTGGATGCGCTGGCGGAACTCGGCGAGGTCCGCGTCCGAGGCGGCCGGGCCGATCAGCATCCCGTAGCCACCACTCTCGTTGGCCGCCTTCACGACCAGCTGGTCGATGTTCTTGAGGACGTAAGCCATCTGCTCGGGGTCAGTCGGGAGGTAGGTCGGGACATTGCCGAGGATCGGCTCCTCGTTCAGGTAGTAGCGGATGATCGCCGGGACGTAGTGGTAGATCACCTTGTCGTCCGCGACGCCGGTCCCGATCGCGTTGGCGAGGGCGACGTTGCCGGCCCGAACCGCCCCGAGTAGCCCGGCGACGCCGAGCATGCTGTCCGGCCGGAAGGCGAGCGGGTCGAGGAACTCGTCGTCGATCCGGCGGTAGATCACGTCGACCTGCTGGTGGCCCCGCGTCGTCCGGAGGAAGACGCGGTTGTTGACGACGAACAGGTCGCGCCCCTCAACCAGCTCGATGCCCATCAGCTGGGCGAGAAAGGCGTGCTCGAAGTAGGCGGAGTTGTAGACGCCGGGGGTGAGCAGGACGACGGTCGGGCCATCGCTTCCGGCCGCCACCGGCCGGGGGGACAGGCCGCGGAGGTTCTCCAGCAGCTGGCCGCAGTAGTGGTCGATCGGCCGGACGCCGAGTTCGTCGAACCAGTCGGGAAAGATCCGCGACATCGCGGTCCGGTTGGCGAGGACGTACGAGACGCCGCTCGGCGAGCGCAGGTTGTCCTCGAGGACGAGGTAGCGCCCGTTCGCGTCCCGGATCAGGTCGCTGCCGACGACGTGGATGTAGCGGTCGTGCGGGACGTCGACGCCGACGACCTCGCGCCGGAAGTGCGGCGCCCGGACGACGAGGCTGCGGGGGACGATGTGGTCGTGGAGGATCCGCTGGTCGTGGTAGATGTCGTGGACGAAGCGGTTGAGCGCCTCGATCCGCTGCTGGAGCCCGGTCTCGATCAATCGCCACTCGTCGGGTGGGATCAGCCGGGGGATGGGGTCGAACGGGAAGATCCGCTCGGTGCCGCGGTCGGTGTCGGAGTAGACGGTGAACGTGACGCCCTGATGGAGGAATGACTGATTGGCGAGGTCGCTCGCGTAGCGCAGATCGTGCGGACCGAGATGCGCCAGGTGGGCGACGAGCGCGTCGTAGTGCGGTCGCGAGATCAGGTCGCCGTCGCGGCCGTCCGCGAAGACCTCGTCGTAGAACGGACCGGTCTCATAGCCATCGGTCAAGGGACCGCCGGGGGACGTCACGGATGGCGCGTCTGGCATCTCACCCTCCCGAGGTCTCCGTCCGTAGTGGTCGTCATCCGCCGTGGGGTCGTCAGCGAGATATGCCGACTCCGGCTGAAGGGACAAGTATCAGGGCGGGGATCGTCGCGGACCACCAGCACTCTGCCCAATGGTTCCGGAATCCGTCGTACAGGATGCACCATGTTTCGGATTGCGTTGACCGGTCTCCTGCCCACGATCGGCTCGGCTATCCTACCGCTGAGGAGAGAACACCCATGACCGACGAGACACTGCAGCCGACCGCGCCGGATTCGTACTTCACCCGCGGCGTCGCGACAGACGGACCGGACGGACCGCCGGCGTTCCCGCCGGGCTGGGCCAGCCGGGCGACGCTGCCAGCCTTCGCCGCCGCCCCGGGGATCACGATGCAGTCCTTCAGCGGCGGGGCGCTGATGGCGAACTGGGTGACGATCGGGCCGGAGCAGGCGATCCCGGTTCACCAGCACCCGCACGAGCAGATCGGCGTGATCCTCGAAGGGGGGATGGAGCTGACGATCGCCGACGAGACCCGGACCCTGCGGCCGGGCGACGCCTACAGCGTTCCGCCGAACCTCCCGCACGGTGGCCGTGCCACGGACGACGGCTGCGTCGTGCTCGACGTCTTCACGCCCGTCCGAGAGGACTACGCCGCGCTGGCCCGGGCGGCCGGGACGTAAAAAGGCGACCAGCGCACCCGCTGGTCGCCCGTCTGAATCGTCAGGATGGCGTTCGGTCTACCAGGGCATGGTTCCGTCTCGCTCCATGAAGGTGCCCGTCGGACCGTCCGGTCCCATCGTCGCGAGGCGGACGATCGCGTCCGTCCCCTCCTCGACCGTCTGTGGGCCACGATGGCCATTGAAATCGGTAGCGGTGTAGCCGGGATCGGCCGCGTTGATCCGGATGCCGGGAAATGCCTTGGCGTACTGCACGGTCAGCATCGAGACGGCCGCCTTCGACGAGTTGTAGGCAAGGTTGACGACTCCGGATTCGAACCGGTCCGGGTCGTTGACCGTGCCGAACGAGCCGAGGCCGCTGCTGACGTTGACGATCGCCGGCCGGTCCGAGGCCCGCAGGAGCGGCAGGAACGCTAGCGTCACCCGGACTACGCCGAAGACGTTCGTCTCGAAGACGTCCCGCATCGTGTCGGCTGTTACGTCCTCCGCGGCTGCCCCGGAGCCGGAGATCCCGGCGTTGTTGATCAGGACGTCGACGCGGCCCTCGGTCCGGAGGAGCTCGGCCGCCGCGGCGTCGACCGAGGCGTCGTTCGTCACGTCGAGCTGAACGAACCGGGCGCCGAGGGCATCGGCCGCCGCCTGGCCACGTCCTGAGTTCCGGGCGCCGATGTAGACGGTGTGGCCCGCCGTGATCAGCCGGCGAGCGGTCTCGTAGCCGAGGCTCTTGTTGGCCCCGGTGATGAGGGTGATGGTCCGGTCGATTGTGGTCGAGTCAGTCATGGTCGGTCTTCCTGCTTTCCCTGATACGTTCGATGTCCCGGTCGAGGACCCGGCTTATGGCGGTTAGGCGCTCGATCGCGTCTTGCGCCTCTTCGGCCCCGATCTCGTTGATCAGTCGCTTCGACCACTGGTCGTAGCTGGTTTCCATGTCGTCGAAGACGTCCCGACCGCTGTCCGTCAGCGAGATGACCTGCTTCCGCCCGTCGGTCGGGTGCGGCCCGTAGGTCGCGAGGCGCTCAGTGACGAGGGCGTCGGCGAGCCGCTGGACGCCCTGCCGCGAATAGCCCGTCGTCCGGGCGATGCCGGCGACCGAGCCGTCTCCTTCGGAGATCAGGTCGAGGACACGCCAGCGCGCGCTCGACTGGCCGAAGGGCTCGTTGGCGAGGTCGCCGTGACGGAGCACGGTGCCATAGGCCCGGAAGACGGCCCGGGTCAGTCTGCGAAGGATGACGGCTTCGGGAGATAACATCGCCTGTCTCTCGCTTGATCGTCACCGTGTAGTCAATACTCCCGGGAAGACACCGTCGGGGCCCAGTGTGTTGCGGAGCCTTCGGTACCACCCGACCTCACCGCGAATCCTACGCGGGCAGGTTGTATCTGAAGTTGTGCCAGGGTGCGCGGCCGACCTGACCATGGCAGGATCCCTCACCGACGATAGCCAGGACTCGGAGGACTTCCCGCTCGCGAGACGAAGAATGGGTCGTCGATGACCCGGGTGAACGGATGCTCCTGACCGGGAATTCCGAGGATCTCCTGCTCAGCGAAGAATCGGTCTCCGTTCGAGAAGATGGACAAGACCAGGGGCGTCCGTCCGGTCGTGTCGACCAGGATGAACGACGCCAGGCCCTGCCGGTAGTCGCCGGATCCGTCGCCGACCTCGGCGTGGAGGTCGACCGCGAAGCGCCCCGCGCCGTCCGCGGGACGGCGAGAACCCCGCTTCGTGACGAGCAGGTGCTTCGAGTTGTCGAGACCCTGATTCGTCTCGTCGCAGTTCATGAACCTGGGGACATCAACGGTCACGACCCCGTCTTCGACGGTGGTGCGCGCCTCGGGCTCGAGACGCGGGCCAGAGCCGAAGTCCGGCGGCTCCCAGGGACTCGAGGCGAGCGTCGGTCCCGTGAACGCGTCGTAGGTGATCCACCCCGTCCGGGTGGTCGGAGGGCTGTTCATGCGTGGTGTCCCCTGACCTGCTCACCGGTTCGTCAACGTGTTGTCAATCATACTCAATTGACAACGTGTTGTCAATGATGGGCCGCCCCAGGATCGCTCTTTCGGGACGCACGGGCGAACGGCCGGTTTGCTCGTCCGTGCCGGTCGCTGAGCTCCGCATCGTCGCCGGACGCCGCCTCAGCCGTGCGGTGCGGACCGAAGCGGACTGGCGGCGAAGTGGGCGATCGTGTGTTCCCGGAACGCCCGGGCGGCCTGGGACAGGTAGCGGCTCTCGTTCCAGGCCATCCCTACGGTCAGTTGGCAGACCGGCTCGGTGATTCGGACCCATGACGTCTTGTCGCTATGGGGCAATGGCTTGAGAAGATCGGGGATGAACGCCACTCCGAGTCCGGCCGCGACATAGTCCTCGACCGCCGCCGGCTCATCCGCCTCGCAGGCCACGCGCGGCGTGAACCTCGCCTGGCGGAAGTAACCGTCCATGATCTCCCTCAGGACATCACCGGGCTTGCCAAGGATCATTTCGTCCCCGGCGAGCTCCTGGAGGGTGACGCTGTCGTGGCCAGCCAGCCGGTGTCTCACGGGGACCACCAGAAAAATTTGTTCGGTCTGGAGATGCCGCCACTGGATGCCGGGCATCGTCGGAGGGGTTGGAACGAAGCCGAAGTCGAAGTCACCCGTGTCCAGCAGCCGGTGCAGTTCGGTCAGCGACCGGGCAAAGAGACGGAACCGGATGGAAGGATGCGCGGCCTGGAACGGGCGAAGCACATCTGGCAGCCAGTGGAGCGCGCCGGCCGCCATCGAGACGGTTCCGTGGTCGAGTCCGGCCAGGGACTGGATCTCATCCGTCGCGACGGTCAGCTCCCGGAAAACCTGGTTGGCATGGCGCAGGAAGACCTCGCCGAACTGGTTCAGGCGAATTCCGCGGCCCTGTCGGTCGAAGAGCGGTACACCGACCTCGCGTTCCAGGCGGGCGATGGCCTTGCTCAGGGACGGCTGGGTGACGTTGAGTTCCTCAGCGGCGCGGGTCATGTGCTCAAGGCGCGCGACGACCCGAAAGTACGAGAGCTGAAGCAGTTCCATCGCCGGCGCCCCTCACCCATTCATTCCTCAGCAACAACAGAACCATGCCCATTTATAGCTTGACCGGCTGTACGACGTACCCTAGGGTGGAAAGACTAGGTACTCAAGATCTGTCGGCCATGGCATCAGGAGATAACCGCCAGACGGATTCTCGCATCCGGCGACCAATCAGGGAAGAAACGCATGACTGAGACGACACCCAGAATCCTCGCCGTGGGAGCCGCCGGCTCGTTCGCCGGTCTGGTCGTCCCCGCTCTCGCCCGGCGGGGCGCCAGGGTCCGCGGGCTGATCCGCGATCCCGCCGACGCGGACCGGGTACGGGACCAGGGCGCGACGGAGATCGCGGTCGGCGACCTGCGTGACCGGGCGAGCGTGGAGGCGGCGCTGGCGGGCGTAGACGCGGTCTTCTATATCGCGCCCGCGTTCATCGACGACGAGGTCGGGCTTGGCCAGAACGTGGTCGAGACCGCGAAACGGGCCGGGGTGCGCCGCTTCGTCTTCTCGTCGGTCATCCACCCGACGCTCTCAGCGCTTGAGAATCACCGGGCGAAGGGGCCGGTCGAGGAGGCGGTTCTCGCGTCCGACATGGAGTTCACCTTTCTGCACCCGACCCTCTTCTTCCAGGATCTCGACCAGGGGTGGCCGAACGTGGTGAAGACCGGCGTCTTCGCCCAGCCCTGGTCGACCGAGACGCGCTTCACCTGGGTCGATTACCGCGACGTCGCCGAGGTCGCGGCGATCGCGCTGACCGAGGATCGGCTGGTCGATGGAACGTTCGAGATCTGCGCCGCGGGCAATCTCAACCGCCACGACGTGGCGGCGCTCATGAGTGAAGCGCTGGGCCGAACCATCCGGGCCGACCGGCTCAAGCCACCCGCGGGGGACGACTCCGAGGGTGACCAGATGGTGGGGTTGCGGAAGATGTTCGACTGGTACGACCAGCACGGCTTGCTGGGCAATGCCCTCACGCTGACGGCAATCCTCGGGCACGAGCCGCGGACGTTACGGACGTACCTCCAGGAACTCGCCGCGAAACCGCTGCCGGCCGGGTGATGACCCGTCTCACTGGCTGCGTCTCGCCCCTGACCGATCCGTCTCTGCATCTTCCAGATGCCAAAGGAGGACCACCATGACCGACAACGCAATGACGCCGTCGCAGCCGGCCTCGCCGATTCCGGACGACGATCGGACGCGCTCGCTGACCGTCGCCCGGCCCGACGAGGACCAGTCGCTACCGCACGTCGGGATGGTGGGTGACACGTACACGATCCTGCTGACAGGCGATGACACCGCCGGCCGCTACTGCCTGATCGACATGCATGTCCCGCCCGGTGGCGGCCCGGCTCCGCACCGCCACGACTTCGAGGAGCTGTTCACCGTGCTCGACGGTGAGATCGAGGCCAACTTCCGGGGCGAGAAGACGACCGTGCGGGTGGGCGAGACGATCAACATCCCCGCCAATGCGCCGCACGAGTTCCACAATGTGACGGACCGTCCGGCGCGATTGCTCTGCATGTGCTCGCCGGCCGGGCAGGAGGAGTTCTTCATGGAGATCGGGCAACGGGTCGCGACCCGGACCGAGACGCCGCCGCCACTCGACGATGCTGCCCAGAAGGCATTCATGGCGAAGGCGCAGGAACTCGCCCCGAAGTACCGAACCGAATTGCTCCCACCGGGAAGCCTGTAGGAGAATGATGGACTCGCTCCCAGTCCATCTGTCGCGACCAAATCCGCGTCAGCGACCGTCCGCCGATCCAGCGAAGGGCAACCTGTGAGCACCAGTAACAGCCAGAACCAGCAGATCGTCGATGAGTTCCGGGCCAATGGCGGCAAGGTCGGCGGCCGCTTCGCCGGGGCAACGCTGCTGCTCCTGACGACGACCGGCGCGAAGAGCGGCAAGCAAACCATCTCCCCGGTGATCTGCCACGACGAGGGCGACCGGCTGATCGTCTACGCATCCGCCGCCGGGCGGCCGAGCAACCCGGCCTGGTACTACAACATCGTCGCCCACGCCGAGGTGAGCGTCGAGTACGGCACCGAGCGGTTCGCCGCCCGGGCGACCGTCACCACCGGCGCCGAGCGGGACCGGCTCTGGGCCGAGCAGGTCGCGCGAATGCCGAGCTTCGCCCCCTACGAGGAAAACACGGACCGGATCATCCCGGTCATCGCGCTCGAGCGTATCCCGTAATGAGTCCGGGGTGGTTGGAAGACCCCCCTCGACGAAACCAATGAACTGGAGAGTAACGTTCAGATGAAGGCAGTGCGCTATCACGAGTACGGCGACCCGAGCGTCATGCGCATCGAGGAGGTCGACCAGCCGGTGCCCGGTCCGGGGCAGGTCCTCGTCCAGGTCGCGGCGACGGCGTTCAATGAGCTGGACGCCACGATGCGGGCCGGCTTTCTCCAGCAGGCGTTCCCGATCCGCCTGCCGCATACGCCCGGCTTCGACGTCGCGGGGACGATCGTCGCGCTCGGTGACGGTGTGAACGGTTTCTCCATCGGCGACCCGGTGATCGGTTTCCTGCCGATGACGGAGGACGGTGCCGCCGCCGATTTCGTCCTTGCTCCGGCCGAGGTCCTGACCGCGGCGCCGACGAGCATCCCGCTGACCGAGGCCGCCGCCCTGCCCTCACCGTCGCTGACGGCCTGGCAGGCGCTGTTCGAGCACGCCGATCTCCGGTCCGGGCAGCGCGTCCTGGTCAATGGTGCCGGTGGGGGTGTCGGCGGGTTCGTGGTCCAGCTCGCCCGGCAGGCTGACGCGACGGTGATCGCGACGGCCTCCGGCCGCAGCGCCGGCGCCGTCAGGGACGACGGGGCCGACCAGGTCGTCGACTACACCGAGACGAAGGTGACCGACGCCGTCACCGGCCAGGTCGACGTCGTCATCAATCTCGTCCGGGCGTCCGACGACGACATGGTCGCTCTCGTCGGGCTGGTCCGGGATGGCGGTGTGCTCGTGACGACGACGCCCCCCGCAAAGGAGGACGCGGCGCGAAAGGTCCGAACCGTCAGTATGTTCGTCCGGAGCGACGCCGGGCAGCTCGCTACCATCGTGGGGAGAGTCAATGACGGCAGCCTGCGGGTCGACGTCAGCGGGACGTACCCGCTCTCGGAGATCGCGAAGGTCCATGAACTGAGCGCGGCTGGCGAAACCCGCGGCAAGGTCCTGCTCGTTCCCGGAGGATGACCCCGTCACGTAGATAGCCACGTCAGGATCCCGGTGTGCCCCTCGTTGCGGACACACCGGCATCTCCTGTGAGGATCACCTTCGCCGGTAGATCCGCGCCTCCCACGGTCGCAGGGTGATGTCCATTGGAGGCATCCTGTTCATCGGATAGTTGCCGAGCAGCAGCTCCGACCGTGCCCACGCGACGGCGTCGGGGAGATCGACCAGTGCGTCCGCGCCGGAGAAGTTGGCGACGACCAGCAGCGTCACGCCATCGAGGTGGCGGGTGAAGGCGTAGATCGTCGGGTCGTCCGGCAGCAGCATCGTGAAGCCGCCCATAGCCACGACCGGCAGGTCGTGCCGCAGAGCGATCAGCTTCCGATAATGGTGGAAGACGGAGTTGGCGTCGGTCCGCTCGGCCGCGGCGTTGATCTCCGTGGCGTTCGGGTTGACCGGCAGCCACGGCGTCCCGTTCGTGAAGCCAGCCTGGGCCGATCCGTCCCACTGCATCGGGCTCCGGGCGTTGTCCCGGGAGCCGACCCGCAGCCCGGTCAGCGTCGCCTCCGGGTCCTGACCGCCGGCGACGGCCGCGGCGTAGAAGTTGACCGACTCGATGTCGCGGAAGTCGTCGAGGGTCGCGAAGGGCAGGTTGGTCATGCCCAGCTCCTCGCCCTGGTAGACGTAGGGTGTGCCGCGGTGCAGGTGCAGGACCGTCCCGAGCAGTTTTGCCGCCTGGGTCCGGTACTCGCCGTCGTCGCCGAACCGGGAGACGGCCCGGGGCTGGTCGTGGTTGTTCCAGTAGAGGCTGTTCCAGCCCGTTTCGGCCAACCCCGCCTGCCAGAGGCCGAACGACGCCTTCAGGGCGCGCAGGTCGAGCGGCGTCCGGTCGAAGCGGTGCTGGCCGGTGTCGACGGACATGTGGTCGAAGTGGAAGACCATGTCCAGCTCGTGCCGGGCCGGATCGGTGAACAGGATGGCGTCCTCGATGGTGACCCCCGGCGTCTCGCCGACGGTCAGCAGCGGCACGTTCCGCCCGGCGAAGACTTCCCGGTGCATCTCCTGGAGGAACTCGTGGCGGCGCGGGCCGTTCATGAAGGAGGGGAAGCCGTTGCCCAGCGTGCCGTGGCCGGTCGGCTCGCCGTCCGGGAGCGAGGTGTCCTTGGAGATGAAGTTGATGACGTCCATCCGGAAGCCGTCGACACCGCGGTCCAGGCACCAGCGCATCATCGCGTAGACGGCCTGGCGGACTGCCGGGTTCTCCCAGTTCAGATCGGGTTGCTTCCGGGAGAAGCAGTGGAGGTAGTACTCGCCGGTCGTCTCGTCGAGGGTCCAGGTCGGACCGCTGAACAGCGACTCCCAGTTGGTCGGCTCGGCGCCGGGCTCGCCGGCGGTCGTCCCGTCGCGGGCGGGTCGCCACCAGTACCAGTCCCGCTTCGCGTTGTCCATGCTGGAGCGGGACTCGACGAACCAGGGGTGCTCGTCGGACGTGTGGTTGACGACGAGGTCCATCACGATCCGGATGTTCCGGGCGTGGACCTCGTCGAGGAGCCGGTCCATGTCGGCCAGGCTGCCGAACATCGGGTCGATGTCCTGGTAGTCGCTGATGTCGTAGCCGTTGTCGTCCTGCGGCGAGCGGTAGACCGGCGACAGCCAGACGACATCGACACCCAGCCCGGCCAGATAGTCCAGTCGGTCGATGATGCCGGGCAGGTCGCCGATGCCGTCGCCGTCGCTGTCGGCGAAGCTGCGGGGGTAGATCTGGTAGACGACGGCGTTCTGCCACCACTGCTGGTCCAACCTGGCGTGCTCCTGTCTGTCGATGGGCTGGCGCCGGGGTTACGGCACACCGCGAACGGGACGGAAGCGGGGCCGACCGACCCGCTCCCGTCCCGTCCTATTCCGCTGCGCTGACGGTCGGGCTGGCTAGAGCTCCTCCAGCCGCGAGCCGAGCTTCGTCGTGGCCTCCCGGACCCAGGTGGCGGGGTCCGAACCGGCTGGCCCGTTCCAGACCGTGTGGATGCCCATCTTCGCGTAGACCTCCATGTCGCGGAGGAAGCCGTCGGTGTCGTCGCGGGCGTCCGGACCGCCGATGATGGTCTTCTCGATCCGGTCGTAGTCGGTGCCCGCGTCGTCGCAGTGGCGCTTCAGGACGTCGAGCTTGTGCTGGATCCCGGCCGGGTCGGTCAGGAACAGGTTGCAGGCGTCGGCGTACTGCGCCACGAACCGGAGCGTCTTCCGCTCGCCCTGCCCACCGATCAGGATCGGCGGGTGCGGCTGGCTGATCACCTGCGGGTGATTCATGGTCTCGGCCAGCTGGTAGTGCTTGCCGTTGTAGGGGCCGTCGTCGTCGCTCCACATCTGCCGGACGATCTGGAGCGTCTCCTCCAGCCGCTCGAACCGCTCGGCCGTGGGCGGGTAGGGAACGCCGAGGGCGTGGTGCTCGCGCTCGTACCAGGCGGCGCCGACGCCGAGCATGGCCCGCCCGTTGGAGAGGATGTCGAGCGTCGTGACGATCTTGGCCAGCAGGCCGGGGTAGCGGTAGGTGACGCCGGTGACGAGCAGGCCGAGCCGCAGGTTGCGGGTCTGGCCGGCGAGGAAGCCGAGCGACGTGTAGCCCTCCATCATCGCGTTCTCGGCCGGGCCGACGTTGCTGATCTGGAAGTAATGGTCCATCAGCGTCATGGTCGAGACGCCGCCCTCGTCGGCCGCGCGGGCGGTGTCGGCGAGGATTTGCGCCAGCGGCGCCGTGTTGCCAGGGAACGTCATATTGGCGAAATGGACGGCGAGCTTCATGTGGGTTCCTTCTGCAGACTGTTCCGCCGGGACGGCAGTAGCGGGGAGTGGGAGCCGACCGTAACGCGATGGCTAGAAGAGGATCGCCCAACAACACCTAGCGAGTTCGATACCAGCAGGACGAACAGGGGAGTGGAGCCTGGGCCGGAGCGATCGATCGAGGTGGGCGCATCACTATTCGGAATCGAAACGTGGGTACCAACGGGTTGGTGACGTCACTGGGACGCTCGCGGATGCCGAATCCGGCACCTGCAGGCCGATGAGGGTCAGCATGGCGTCGAGCGCGGTCTCCAGCGGTCTGGTGTCGCGCTGGATCTGGGCCAGCAGGAGGCCACCCTGGAGCGCGGCGAGCGTAGCGAGGGCGAGCGCATCAGGGTCCGCATCCGGTCTGATGGCACCATTCGCGTGCATCGTCCGAAGACCGTTCCTGAGCGCGGCCTCCCACCGGTCGAACCCGGCGGCGACATCGAGCCGCGCACCGGGGTCGGTCTCGGCGAGCTGGCCCCCCAGCGACCCCAGCGGGCAGCCGCCGCGCCCGTGTCGCCGGCGATGCTGCGCGACGATATCGTCCCGCCAGGCCCGCAAGGCCGCCAGGCTCGCCAGATCGACGCGTTCCTGATGCCCGACGATGGTGTCGGACTGGTAGGCGACGACCGCTCGCACGAGGTCCCGCTTGTCGCTGAAGTAGTGGTAGAGCTGCGAACTGCTGACCGTCGCGGCCGCTCGAACCTCGTCCAGGGTCGTGCCAGCGACACCATGGTCGAACATCAGCTCCGCCGCCGAGGCGACGATGCGCTGACGTGTGCGAGCGCCTTTGACGGTCGGCGGATTCGGAGGGTGCGCGAGCGAACCGATCGCGCCGGAGTCGTTCTTGGCCATACCGAAAGTGTGCCAGCTTGAAACCCGTCGCACCACCTGCGTCTACCATCCCGGCTCGAAAGAGCGGGGACGACCGGAGCCGATCCGAACGAATGACAAACGAGGAATGTGGGCGATCCGTCCGCTGGCCCGGATGGTTCGCCCGGATGCGATCGACCTGGCCCAAATCGACCGGCGTCTACGCGGCTCCCGTCTTCTTCGCGTACTGCACCATACCGAGAACATCCTGCCAGCTGAGCCGACCGATCGCACCCGAGCTGTAGAGCGCCAGCAGGATGCGGCGATCGGGACCCAGGACGAAGCCGGTCGATTGCAGGTAGGGAGCCGTATGGGTTGGTGCCGCTTCGTAGTAGGCGCCGAGCGTCCGCGCCGTCTCGACGACCGGCAGGCCATGGGCAACCGGAAACGTCAGACCGAGCGACTCGGCCATGGACGCGCTGTGCGCTTCGTCGTCCACCGAGGCGGCGATGACACCGATGCCTTCCTCCTTGAGTCGTGCCAGGCCGGACTCAAACGACTTCAGCTGCGCCTGGCAATAGGGGCACCAGTGACCGCGGTAGAGCAGGACGGCCTGAAAGGCATTATCCAACTCGTCCGGTGCGCGGAGCTGACGACCGCCAGGGAGGTCGAGCGTCATCGCGGGAAAGGCATCGCCGGTGTCGAGTCGATTGCTGTTGGGGACCAACATGGGTTCTCCTTGTCTGACGTCCTGGGTGACGCCGTCAACCTTCGTGAGCCGCCGGCGTTGCCGCCAGCGCGATCCTCGGTCGGTTCAGGTGCGCGATCGCCGGACCGATTCCGTGAACCGGGCGATGGAGTCGTTGGTGAGGGGATAGAGCCACGCCATGACGTGACCGACCCCGGCCTCGGCGATGCCGCGGATGCCGTCCGCGATCTCGTCGACGGACCCGCTGAGGTATCTGGTCGGATCCCCAGCGTCGGCTGGCACGTCCCCGAGATCAGGGAAGGCGACGTTGATTCCGAGGGTGACCTCGACTGAGCCCACCTCGCGGCCGACTTCCGCTTCCGCGGCATTCAACGAGGCCAGCTTTGGAGCCAGCTCACTCACGCTGCCGGACCCGGATGTGTTCCAGCTGTCGGCGAAGCGCGCGGTCAGCCTCATCATCCGGGGCTGCCTGGCGCCGATCAGGATCGGAATCCTCCGACCTGGAGCTGGCAGGATCTCGCAGTCGATCGCCGACGAATACGTGCCGCGAAAATCGACCTTCCCGTCGCGTACCAGCGTCGAGATGATCTGGACGGCTTCCTCGAAGCGGTCGACCAGGTGATCGAACGGCAGGCCGAACATGGTGAACTCGGGCTCGTGCCAGCCGGCGCCGAGACCCAGGATCAGGCGATGTCCGCTCATCTCGTCGAGCGTGACCGCCATCTTGGCGAGGACCGCTGGGTTCCGGTACGCCGTGCAGAGCACCATCGTGCCCAGCTCGACCCGCTCGGTGGCCTCGGCGAGACCGCTGAGGACCGTCCAGCCTTCCCAGACACCTTCCCGCGGCCGGTCCGCGAAGTGGAAGGCCAGATGGTCGTAGATCCAGATGGAATCGAGGCCCTGCGCCTCCACATCACGAGCGAGCCCCCGGATCTCCGCATAGGACCGTACTCCGCCAGGGGATCCGACGATACCGTTTGGAAGGACGACGCCAGCCTTCATCTAGGACTCTTCTCCTGGGATGCTTCTTCCGGACAAGGCGGCCGGGCGTTCACGGTGTCGTGCCGGCCCGGTGCCATGGAGACGTGTCGGTGGGTCAGAGCCGCCAACCCGTCCGGGCCATCCCTCCCTCCCGGCTGGGATCGTCGACGCGCGGCCTGGCCACTCGACATCCTGTTGGTCCTTTCGCTGGTCGTGAGATCGGGCGGCGCGGGGTCTGATACCGGTACCAGCACTGGACGACAAGTCGTCGGACGGCAAAGCCACCAGTCCCGGTCCTCGGCCACCTCTCAAAGTGGACTACGAAATCCATTCTAGCGGAGGGTAATGGATTGTTGAATCCAGAATACTGGTATCCTTGCCACCCGATCGATGGTCTGCTGCCTCTTGCCAGAACGCTCGTCAGGGACCAGAGTAGGCAGCAGCATCGGGCGACAGGCTCGGGTCGCCGGGCTAACCAGCTCCCGCGCTCCTCAACGGGGACAGAGGGTCTCGCCATGGCAGAAGGGTTCATCTCGCGCGCGTTCCATGGTCGACGGCGTGATCCGGCACTGGAGGGTCGCCTCCCGCCCGGTCAGTATTCGACCGCCGACTTTCCGGTCCTCTCCGCCGGTCCTACCCCCCGGACCAACCTCGACGAGTGGGACCTCCGGCTGACTGGCGAGGACGACGCGCACCAGCGCTGGGACTGGGCCGAGTTCCTCGCTCTGCCACGGGAGACGTTCACGGTCGACATCCACTGCGTGACCAAATGGTCCAAGTTCGACACGGCCTGGGAGGGCGTCTCGCTCGACACGCTCCTCGGCGCGGTCGATACGAACGCGACGTATCTGATCGCCCACTGCGACGGCGGCTACACGACCAACCTGCCGATCGAGGATGTGCGGAACGGCAAGGCCTGGGTGGTCTTCGGCTACGGCGGCGAGCCGCTCGCGGCCGAGCACGGCGGACCGGCCCGGCTCCTCGTGCCGCATCTCTACTTCTGGAAGAGTGCCAAGTGGGTCCGTCGGCTGGAGCTCGTCAGCGAGGACCACCCGGGCTTCTGGGAGCGTCTTGGCTACCACAACTATGGTGATCCGTGGAAAGAGCAGCGGTACCAGGGCGACTGAACTGGCTGCTCGGCGAGGTCGTCGAGACCATCGTGGAGACGCCAACGACAAGGAGTCTCGTCCTGTCCGTCCCCGGCTGGAGTGGGCACTGGGCGGGGCAGCACGTCGATATCCGCCTGACCGCGCCCGATGGCTACCGGGCGGAGCGGAGCTACTCGATCGCCTCGGCGGCGAGCGGTGAGCGCATCGAACTCACGGTCGAGCGCCTGGACGACGGCGAGGTCTCGCCATATTTGACCGGCGAGCTGCGAGTCGGCGACAAGGTCGAACTGCGCGGCCCGATCGGCGGCTACTTCGCCTGGGACGTGGGGCAGGGCGAGCCCCTACTCCTGGTCGGGGGCGGATCGGGCGTGGTCCCGCTCATGGCGATGATCCGGCAGCGGGCCGCGGCCGGGAGCGACGTCCCGGTCCGTCTGCTCCATTCCTCCCGGACGTATGAGGAGATCATCTACCGGACGGAACTCGAGCGTCTGGCCGCGGCGGACGAGACCCTCGGGGTGTTCCACACGCTGACCCGCGGCCATCCGTCGGAGTGGGCTGGCTACCAGCGCCGGATCGACGAGACGATGCTGGCCGAGGTCGGCTGGCCACCCGCCGACCGGCCGCTGGTCTTCGTCTGCGGTCCGACCCGCCTCGTCGAGTCGGTCGCCACGACGCTGACCATGCTTGGCCATGAGCCGGGGCGGGTGAGGACGGAGCGATTCGGTCCGACAGGAGGATGACGATGGACGACAGCGATCTGCGTCTGGATGGAAACGCCGCGGCCGGTCCCCTGGCCGAGATCTTCGGCCGTGAGATGACGACCGCCATCGCCGTCTGCCGTGGCTGCGGGACGGACGGTCCGGTCGGCGGACTGGTCGCCTACGATCCCGGCATGGGCATCATCCTGCGCTGTCCCAACTGCGACACCGCCGTGATCCGCGTGTCGCGGGTTCGGGGCGGCTACTGGCTCGACGCGCAGGGCGCCACCGTCCTGCGGATTCAGGCAGCCGAGTGACGCGAGGCGGAATCCCGCGCGACCAGTATGCCGATCGGGCTGCGCGCGCCACCGGGAACGAGTTCGGCGCTCGCGCGCTGATCCGTCGGGCGGGTCCGGGCGGCCCGATCGCCTGCTGCGTCGTAGCCCTTGGCCGTGAGGACGTTCGACATGGATGACGAGCCAGGTTCGGCAGGCGTGCGGTACGTGGCGCTGGGCGATTCCTACACCATCGGCGAAGGCGTCGATCGCGAACGGGCCTGGCCGAGTCTGCTCACCGAGCACCTCCGGCGAGACGGCGTGATGATCGAGCTCGTCGCCAACCCGTCCGTCACGGGCTGGACGACGAGCCAGCTGATCGAGCATGAGCTGCCGGTCTTCGAGGCGAGCCAGCCGACCTTCGCGACGGTCCTGATCGGCGTCAACGACTGGGTCCAGGGCGTTCTGGAGGCGGACTTCAACGCCCGGTTGGCCACGATCATCGATCGGGTGCAGGCGACGCTGCCGGACCGGCGAAAGCTCCTGCTCGTCACGATCCCGGATTTCTCGGTCACGCCCGAAGGGTCGCGATTCGGGCGTGGCCGGAACATCGCCCAGGGTATCTCCGCCTTCAACGACATCGTCGTGGAGGAGGCGAACCGCCGGTCGCTGCCGGTGGTCGATATCTTCCCGCTCTCGCAGGGATTGGCCGACGCAGCCTCCGTATCCTCGGACAACCTGCATCCGTCCGCGGCCGCCTACGCGCAGTGGGAGGAGGTGATCTTTCCCGCCGCCCGCTCGCTCCTGCGGTAGGCATGGCGGACGTCCGGTCAACCCCGAACGCTGGCATTCATGTGGGGCGGGTTCGAAGGCACCGCCAGCCGGCTGCTCTTCGATGATCGGTAGGCTGGAGCGCGTTCGCGCTCGGAATGGATGGCGTCACATGACCGGCAGAGCACTCACCATCGAGCAGGTTCTGACGCTGCTTACCGGGACGCCACCACACATCGCCGCACTGACCGACGGTCTGACCCCGAAGGAGCTGCGGACCGCTCCCGAGCAGGATGAGTGGTCCGTGAACGGCGTGCTGGCGCATCTCCGTTCCTGTGCGGAAGTCTGGGGGGACGGCATCCGGACGATCCTCGCCAGGGACCATCCGACGTTCCGGGCCATCGACCCCAGGACCTGGATCACCCGGACCGACTATCCCGACCTGGAGTTCCAGCCGTCATTCCACGCCTTCGCCACACAACGTGCCGACCTGCTGACCGTCTTGGAACCGTTGGGACCCGACGACTGGGCACGGGCAGCCACGGTGACCGGGGCGGGGGCGCCGCTCGAGCGGACCGTGCTCTCGTTTGCCCAGCGGCTGGCTCGTCACGAACGGACCCACCTCAGGCAGATCGACCGGACCGTCGACGCGGTGCGCCGGGGGCAACGGTGACCGCGTGATCCGGCCACGGGGAGAAGTGCCGATCACCGGCGGGCCGGGATGCCGACCGATCCCCGCCAGGCTGCGATCGAGCGGTTCAAGGGAGAACGCGACCGATCTCCCGGATCAGGTCGAGCGCGATCGACCGAGCCCCGCGAGGAGCAGCCCGACCAGGCGGCGGGCATCGTAGCGCGGGTCGTTGCCGGCGCCGATGCAGAGGTTGCCGATGCCGCGCATCAGTTCGATGGCACCGATATCGGCGTCGATCTCGCCGGCTTCAGTTGCCGCGTCGAGCAGCTGAGCGCAGACGGGCACCAGACGGTCGAGGAACCAGGCGTGTAGCGTGTCGAAACCGGCACTGTCGGATTGCAGGGCCGCGGCCAGTCCATGCTTGGTGACCAGGAAGTCGACGAAGAGGTTCACCCACTGAACCAGTGCCGCGTACGGCGAGTCACCATTCGCCAACAGGAACGGACCCGCCTCGGCACAGGCCTCGACCTGGTGGCGGTAGACGGCCACGACGAGATCCGCCCGCGTCGGGAAGTGGCGATAGATCGTGCCCATCCCGACGCCGGCCCTGGCCGCGATGTCGCGCACCGGCGCGTCCACGCCAGATGTGACGAACACGGCGGCGGCGGCGGCGAGCAACGTCTGCTCGTTGCGCCGGGCGTCGGCCCGCTTACCCCGAACTGCTGGTCCGGCTGGCTCATGGATATCGATCACCGGGTCAGTCCCTCAACCATGTGCTTGACAAACGGAACACCGATCCGTATAGTTGTGGAGCAATGCTCCGCTTAGGCAGTATGCCAGACAGGAGCACTTGGAGCAAGCAGGCCGTGTCCTTAGGCACGCATCACACAACGGAGGAATACTCCCATGCGGGACAACCCTGTCGCCCTGGTCACCGGGGCCAACAAAGGCATCGGACTTCAAATCGCGAAGGATCTCGCCGCGCACGGCTTCACCGTGCTCCTCGGGTCCCGTAACCTCGATCGTGGCGAGGCGGCCGCGAAGAGCGTGGGAGTGGATGCCCATGCCCTCCGGCTCGACGTTACGGATCAGGCCTCCATCGTCGCCGCGGCGGAGCGCGTCCGGAACGAGTTCGGCCGTCTCGATGTCCTCGTGAACAACGCGGGCATCACCCACGCGGGCGGGCCAGGCAGAACGCTCGAGGAGATCTCGAAGTCGGGCCGTATCAGCCTCGTATCCCTCGACGAAGTGCGGACGGTGTGGGACACGAACGTGTTCGGCGTCATCGCCGTCACGCAGGCGATGCTGCCACTCCTTCGGGAGGCGCCGGCGGGACGCATCGTCAACATCGCGAGCGGCGGTGGCTCGCTCACGCTGAACGCGGACCCGGCGAATCCTCATCGCAGGATGTTCGGAACCTACTCCACGTCGAAGGCGGCGCTGACCGCGGTCACGCTCGCCTTCGCCCTCGACCTCGAGTCGACGGGCATCAAGGTCAACGCCGCGGACCCGGGTTTCACCATGACGGATCTCAACAACAACCAGGGCACGGGCACCGTCCAGGAGGCCGCGCGCGAGCCGGTGCGGCTGGCGCTCCTGGGCCCCGATGGCCCAACTGGAACGTTCTCAAGCTTTGACGGCCCAGTCCCCTGGTGATGCAGCCTCCAGCGACACCGCGCCGCGGCTCCGTTCAGCACATGTCTCGGAACCGACTTGGACACGAAGTCCGAAGGAGAAACCATCATGCGTGTCTTCGTCACCGGCGCGACCGGCTTTGTCGACTCCGCGATCGTCCCGGACCTGCTCAATGCCGGCTATCAGGTGCTGGGTCTCGCCCGGTCAGATGAGGGCGCCAGGTCTCTGATCGCTGCTGGCGCCGAGGTGCATCGAGGAGATCTGGACGACCTGGCTAGCCTGCGCAGTGGAGCAGCCATGTCGGATGGCGTCATTCACGCCCCCTTCGATCACGACTTCGCCGATCTCGAGCACTCAAGCGCGTTCGAAGCCTGAGTAGGCTGCTTGCCCGCAATGCCGTCCGGCCTGACGGTGAGGACCCGCATGAGGCGGAAGACCCCCGGGGGAGTGCTCCGCGCGACGCGCCATGGCCCGCTCACGGATCTGCTCGTCATCGGGTGATGGTCATCGTCCCTTCTCGTTAACGGTCAATAGGCGCACGCCGCGTGCGCCCGCATCAATCAAGGAGATCCTTCGATGAGCTCACCGATCAAGAACGCCGAGTCTATTCCCGTCAGCACACCCACTCCTGTCGTCTCGGTCAGTCCGGTGGTGTTGTCCGCTCCGGGGCGCGCCGTGGATCTGCAAGTGCGTGTCTCCGCGCCCGTGACCGGACGCGACCTGCCCATCATCCTCCTCTCGCACGGCCATGGGAACTCGAACAATCTCTCCTCGTTGAACGGTTACGGCCCACTCGCCAACTTCTACGCTGCCCACGGCTTCGTCGTGATCCAACCCACGCATCTGGACTCGAAGACGCTGAGCCTCGACCCGACCGGTCCCGAGGGACCCTTGTTCTGGCGGTCCCGGGCCGAGGACATGACGCGCATCCTCGACCATCTCGACGACATCGAGGCGTCCGTCCCGGAACTCAGCGGGCGACTGGACCGAAGCCGGATCGCCGTCGTCGGGCATTCACTGGGCGGACATACGGGAGCTCTGCTGTTGGGCATGCGGCTCACCGATCCCAACGACGGGACGGACGTGGATCTGGCCGATTCCCGGATCAAGACGGGTGTGCTACTCACCGCGCCGGGCCGGGGCGGTGCCGATCTCAACGCGTTCGCGGCTGAGCACTTCCCAGTTCTGCGGAACCCCAGCTTCGCCGAGATGACGGCGCCGGCCCTGGTGGTCGTGGGCGACAAGGACGTGAACCCCATGTTCAGCGATCGCACGGACTGGCGTGGTGATGCGTACGTCCTGAGCCCCGGCCCCAAGTTCCTGCTCACGCTGTTCGGCGCGGAACACATCCTCGGCGGAATCTCCGGGTACGACGCGGCGGAGACGACGGACGAGAACCCCGAGCGAGTGGCCGCGGTCCAGCGGCTCACCTGGGCCTACCTCCGCACCGCGCTCTACCCCGAAGATCCCGCCTGGCCCGCGGCGCGGGCCGCGTTGATGGACGCGCCCGACCCGCTGGGACGTATCGAGAGCAAGTGAGGCCGTGAGACGGGCGCGGACACCGACGAACGACGACGAAGGGTCAATCGCTCCATGTCAGACTCACCAGGACCGAGCTTTGGGATCATGACGCCGCCGCAGCAGGTCGCGTATCACGACGTTCTGCGGGTCTGGCGAGAGGCGGACGCGATCCCCGAGATCGAGCACGCGTGGCTGTTCGACCACCTCATGCCGATCGGCGGCGACCCGAACGGGCCGACCTTCGAAGGCTGGACCCTACTCTCGGCACTCGCCGCGCAGACCGCACGGCTGCGCCTGGGGCTGCTCGTGACCAGCAACCGCTTCCGCCCGCCCGCGATGCTGGCCAGGATCGCCGCGACCGTCGACGTCGTCTCCGGCGGGCGGCTCGACTTCGGCATCGGCGCCGGCTCACGGCCGAACCCTCCGGAGGCCCGGCGTGAGTACCCGGCCCACGACCTGCCGTTCCTCGATCCCGCCGACGCCGTTGGGAGCCTCGCCGAAGCGTGCACGGTCATCCGGCGGCTGTGGACCGAGGACGAACCGTTCGACTTCGACGGTACCTACGTCCACCTCACCGGGGCGTTCTGCAACCCCAAACCCGTCCAGCGCCCCCATCCGCCGATCCTCATCGGGGGCCGCTCGACCGCGACGCTGCGCGTGGTCGCCGAGCACGCCGATCTGTGGAACATCCCCGGCGGCGACATCGAGGACGCCGTCCGTCGCGGCGCGCTGCTGGACCGCTTCTGCGCCGAGATCGGTCGCGACCCCGCCTCGATCACCCGATCGATCGCCCTGCCGGTCTCTTACGACCATCCGGGCACCACCCGCGACGCGATCGCCGAAGTCATCGACGCCGGCTTCCAGCACTTCGTCCTGATGCTCTCCGCCCCATATCCCGAGAACGTCGCGCGGTGGGTCACCGACGAGCTCATCACGACGTCAGGGCGGACCCAAATGCCCAGCTGATGGCGGCGACTCGGCTCCACTCAGGACCGATGACGAGGACAGGACGGCCCCGGCGGGTGATCGCCGGGGCCGTCCTGTGCGTCGATTGAGCGCCTGTCGTGCTGCGCACGAGACCCGACTGGGTGCTCGGTTCGATCCCCTGGTCAGAAGCCGTTCTCACGACGATCCGTGTGCCAGAGCCAGAGCCAGAGCCAGAGCCAGAGCCAGAGCCAGAGCCAGAGCCAGAGCCAGAGCCAGAGCCAGAGCCAGAGCCAGAGCCAGAGCCAGAGCCAGAGCCAGAGCCAGAGCCAGAGCCAGAG